>JAESGY010000492.1_pt1 | contig 15165 bp, 15 predicted proteins | sample 9269841 | NCBI WGS metagenome assembly JAESGY01 (sample SAMN17022865, study PRJNA683097) | algae metagenome | isolation source: Spirirestis rafaelensis WJT71-NPBG6 and co-occurring heterotrophs from... | place: USA: Pinto Wells, Joshua Tree National Park, Colorado Desert, CA | collected 2006-08-15
GGCCCTGGACCACGGCCACGCGGGCGGAGACCGCGCTCATGGATCTTGCGATGTCGTCGGAGAGCGAGATGACGCGCGACGACTTCGTCCCAGGCGCAGGCTCCAACTCATACAACGTCACAACAGGACCCGGATGGACCTTGGCGATTTCCCCTTTCACGCCGAAATCCTCCAGGGTCCCTTCGAGCAGGGTGGCGTTCTGCTCCAGGGCTTCCGCCGAGATCAGGGGAGCGGAGGGCTTCTTCGGCTCGGTGAGCAGGCCCAGGGCGGGAAGCTGGTATGCCTCCCCTTCGAGGAGCGAGGGCTGGGCCTCCCGCGCCATGCGCTTGCCGGGCTTCGGCGCCGCCGGAGCGGGTCCCACCCGGGCCGGGGCCGGCTCGGGCCGGCCGCGGGTCACCACCTGCGGCAGGGGCTCGTCGGAGTCCCACGGCTCGTCGTCCTCGTCGTGCATCGGGGCGGCGGCCGGGGCGGGCCTCGCCCGTGGGGGAGCCTCTCCCAGGACCGGCTCGCGCCGCGGCAGTCCGGCCTCCCGGGCGGGACGCCTCGGGACGGGGGCGACGTCGTATTCGTCCTCATGGGAGCGGCGCGCCTCGCTCCAGCGGCGCAGGGCCGCGCGCAGGCTCATGACCCCGTGGGCCAGGGCTCCCAGGGAGACGATGCCCCAGCCCGGCTCGTCGTTTCCGTTCTCCTCCGTCTCCTCCACATCGGCGATCCTGCGCCGCCTGGCGGGCTGCGGCTCGTCGAAATCCTCGGGCTCCTCGTGCGGCCGTCCGTCGGCCAGGCCGAGGCCGCAGGCGGCGGTGAGGCTCAGGATGGTCACGCCGGCGAAGAACAGGCCCAGCAGGGCGCTCGCCGGGCCGTTGGAGAGGCCCGTCACGGCCTTCGCGCCCGCCAGGACCGCGTCGCCCACCACGCCGCCCAGCCCCGTGGGCAGGGGCCAGCGGTCGGTGGCCGGCATGGCGCTTGCCAGCGCCGTGGCGGCGCCCGCTCCGATGATCCAGAGGGCGAGGCGCAGCTGGCTGCGCCCGAGCTCGCGGGCCTTCATGAGCCGCCAGCCCCAGAGGGCCAGGGGCAGCAGCGCCGCGATGGCGCCGAGCCCCAGGAGCTGCATCAGCAGATCGGCCACGATGGCGCCGGGCCAGCCGAGCAGGTTGCGGACGGGCAGGTCGGTGGCGTTGTTGAGGCTGGGGTCGTCCACGGACCAGGTGGCCAGCGCCACCGCCACCGCTCCGGCGAGGATGACGAGGCTGAGCCCCGTCAGCTCCTGCGCCCGCCGGGCGACAAGGGACCTCAGGGCGTTGAAAAGGCCATCATAGGCGGAAGAAGAACGGCGGGCCGCGCGCATCGAACCACTCGAAAGCTTAAGAGCAAGGGTATTTCATCGCCGATCATTACGAACATCCGGTTAAGGGTCCTTTAACCCTAGGGGACGTTTTTGCGCCGTTGACGGAAGGGGCCGAACGGACCAGTGTCCCGGCCATGACACACCGGGGCTTCATCACAGGCTGGAAGCGCGCCGCCGTCGCGGCGGCGGTGACCTATGCTCTCGTGCTGCAAGGCCTGCTTCTGTCCCTGGGCGGAGCGCTGCACGCCGCAGAAGCGTCCGGACCCCAGGCGGTCATCTGCGCCGAGGGCGCCGCAGGCGGCCAGGATCGCGGCGCGCCCGCCAAAGCCCACGATGCCCTGTGCTGCATCCTGGGCTGTCATGGCTCGACGGCGGCAGGCCCGCTTCCAGGTTTCACGGCGCTCAAGCGGCCCGCCCCGGCCGCTCTCGACATCAAGGCTGCCGGCGAGCCCGCCGTTCTTCGCGTCGCCTCCAAGGTCCTGCCGCTGGGTTCGCGCGCGCCGCCGCGCCTGGGTTGATCCTTCGCCTCGACCCTCAACCGAATCCAGGACTTCTCCCATGACACCGTCCCGTTCCGGAGGCGCGCTTGCCGCGGCCGCCTTCCTGGCGCTTTCATCGCCGGCCCCTGCCCATGTTGCCTTCGAGACCCCGCAGGCCTCTCCGAACTCCACCTACAAGGCGGTTCTGCGCATCCCCCATGGCTGCCAGGGGCAGCCGACCCTCAAGGTCCGGGTGCGGATCCCCGAGGGCGTCGTCGCGGTCAAGCCCATGCCCAAGGCGGGATGGACCCTCGCGACCGCCAGAGGCTCCTATGTCAGGCCCTACCAAGCGCATGGCGAAACCCTGTCCGAGGGGGTGACCGAGATCGTCTGGTCCGGCTCCCTCGACGACGGGCACTACGACGAGTTCGTCTTCCAGGCGCGCTTCACCGACGCCTACCAGCCCGGCGCCACGGTCCATTTCCCGGTGGTCCAGGAATGCGGGACACGGACGGAGGAATGGGTTCAGGTGCCGGCGGCCGGACAGGATCCCCACAGCCTGGCGTCGCCTGCCCCGGGCGTGACGATCATCGCGGCTGCGGGCGCCGGGACCGCCGCCAGGGCCGGAACGCTCACGGTGGAGCAGCCCTGGTCCCGGGCGACCCCCGGCGGCGCCAGGGTGGGCGGCGGCTATGTGCGCATCACCAACAACGGCCCCTCGCCCGACCGGCTGGTCGGCGGCTCGTTTACCCTGGCAGGCCGGGTGGAGGTGCATGAAATGCGCATGGACGGCGAGGTGATGCGCATGAAGCCGGTGGAGGGCGGCCTCGAAATCAAGCCAGGGGCCACGGTCGAATTACGCCCCGGCGCTCACCATCTCATGTTCATGGACCTGAAGGAGCCCCTGAGGGAAGGCCGGACGATCAAGGGCACCCTGGTCTTCGAGAAGGCGGGAGCGGTCGAGGTGGAATACACCGTGCGCCCCATCGGGGGCGCGGCCCCGGCCGAGCACAAGCACTAGACCAGGAGATCGCCCATGATTCTCAAACGATCCCTCCTCGTGCCGCTGGCGGTGTTTCTTGTCTCGGCCCTGGCGCTTCTGGCCACCGTTCTGCTGCTCCTGCCGGGGCCGCAGCCCAGCGCCTCGAAGGTGCCCATCGGCGGGCCGTTCCGCCTGACGAGCCATGAGGGCAAGGCCTTTACCGACGAGGACCTGAAGGGGAAGCCCTTCGCGGTGTTCTTCGGCTTCACCCATTGCCCGGAGGTCTGCCCGACCACCCTCTACGACCTGACCCAGGATCTGGAGGCGCTCGGCAAGGACGCGGACAGGATGAGGGTCGCCTTCATCACCGTCGATCCGGCCCAGGACACCCCGGAGCTGATGAAAACCTATCTCGGCTCCTTCGATCCGCGCATCGTCGGGCTCACCGGCACCGAGGAGGAGATCGCCGCCGTGGCCAAGGCCTACAAGGTCTATTACCGCAAGGTTCCCACTGAGTCGGGCTACACCATGGACCACACGGCGACCATTCTCCTCATGGACAGCCGGGGCGAGTTCTACGGCACGTCGAACTTCCAGGAATCGCAGGAGGTCCGGCGGGAGAAACTGCGGAAGCTTGTCAGGAACGGGTGATCCTGTAACGTCCTGGCGGCATAAAGCTTGAGGGATCCTCATGGGAGGCAGGTTTACGCAACTGGTCGATTCTCAGATCAACCTGAGGGAGGCGGCCGGCGAAGGCACACGCATGGTCGCCTGGCTGCAGGCCCGGGGCATCATCGGTTCCGGCTAATCCCAAGCCGACTTTTGTCAGGAAAACTTCGGCTATGTTCCGAGCTTTGATGCCGACAACATGGTTTATCCCCCAGGCCCCAATTTCCTTGATGCTTATGAGGAGAGCTATCCGGGAGATAAACCCGATGGCGATTGGCTCGAGGTCATCATCCAGCGCCGGGCGTATCTTCCGGGCGGCAGCTTCGATGTCCTATGTCCGCAATGCGGCCGCGATCAGGTGAAGCTTGGTGATGCTTGGCTTGAGACCATCGACGCCTGGTTCCATGGATGGCCCAAGAATCTCATCTGCGCCGCCTGCGGACACGAGGCCCCACTGTCCGACTGGCGCTTCGATCCTCCCTGGGGATTCGGCAATCTCGGCTTCAGCTTCGAAAGCTGGAGCATCCGTCCGGAATTCCTCGAAGCCTTCGAGAAGGAACTCGGCCGGCCGCTGGGCGTCGTGAAACTTTGGCTCTAACCTCAAAGAACAAGAAAGCCCCGGCATCCAAGATGCCGGGGCTGTGGTGGTTCTCGGCAGCGCGTCCTCAGTAGTTGTAGGCGCGCTCGCCGTGGTCGGCGAGGTCGAGGCCCTCGCGCTCCGCATCGTGGGTGACGCGCAGGCCGACGATCATGTCCACGAACTTGAACAGGATCAGCGAGCCGATGCCGGTCCAGGCGAGCGTAATGGCCACCGCGATCACCTGCGTCACCAATTGGCCGCCGATGCTGTACTCGCCGACGCCGTAGCCGCCGAGCGAAGGCGCGGCCACGATGCCGGTGCCGATGGCGCCGATGATGCCGCCCACCCCGTGGATGCCGAACACGTCGAGGGCGTCGTCGTAGCCCAGCGCGTTCTTCACGGCGGTGACCGCGTAGTAGCAGGCCGCGCCGGCCACGAGGCCCAGCACGATGGAGCCCATGGGACCCGCAAGGCCGGCGGCCGGGGTGACGGCCACGAGGCCCGCCACCGCGCCCGACGCGATGCCCAGCAGCGAGGCCTTGCCCTTGTCCATGGCCTCCACGGTCATCCAGGCGAGGCCGGCCGCGGCCGGGGCCACGATGGTGTTGAGGAGCGCCAGCGCCGCGCCGCCCGTGGCCTCCAGGTTGGAGCCCGCATTGAAGCCGAACCAGCCGACCCAGAGTAGGCAGGCGCCCACGAAGGTGAGAGTGAGCGAATGCGGAGCCATCAGGTCGCGGCCGTAGCCGATGCGCTTGCCGATGAGGAGCGCGCCCACGAGGCCGGCCACGCCCGAGTTGATGTGCACCACCGTGCCGCCCGCGAAGTCCAGGGCCCCGAGGCTGAAGAGATATCCTTCCGAGAACCACACCATGTGGGCGATGGGCAGATAGACGAAGGTCACCCACAGGGCGGTGAACAGCATGACCGCGCTGAACTTGATGCGCTCGGCGAAGGCCCCGACGATGAGCGCGGGCGTGATCGCCGCGAAGGTGAGCTGGAAGGCCAGGAAGGCGAATTCCGGAATGGCCACGCCCTTGGTGAAGGTGTCGGCGGTGGAATCCGTGGTCACGCCGGCGAGAAACGCCTTGGAGAAGCCGCCGATGATCGCGCCGATTCCCTCGCCACCCGACGTGAAGGCCAGCGAATAGCCGTAGAGCACCCACAGGATGGACACGAGGCAGAAGACCGAGAACACCTGCATGAGCAGGGAGAGCATGTTCTTGGTGCGCACGAGGCCGCCGTAGAACAGGGCCAGTCCCGGGATCGTCATGAGGATCACGAGCAGCGTGGACACGAGCATCCAGGCGGTGTCGCCCTTGTTGACCGTGGGGGCGGCCGCTGCGGCATCCGCCGCGGGCGCTGCGCCCTGCGCCAGGGCGGGATCAAGGGCGAGGAGGCCAAGGCCGAGGCCGCCGAGGGCAGCCAGGAAAAGAGGACGGAACTTCATCGGATCGGAACTCCGGAGGACGGAAGGGGAATGGGGCTTAGAGGGCATCGACATCGGTCTCGCCCGTGCGGATGCGAACCGCTTTTTCCAGCGACACGACGAAGATCTTGCCGTCGCCGATCTGGCCGGTGCGGGCCGATGACGTGATCGCCTCGATCACCTGCGGCACGAGCTCGCCCGCCACCGCCACCTCGATCTTCAGCTTCGGCAGGAAGCTCACGGCGTATTCCGCGCCGCGGTAGATTTCCGTATGGCCCTTCTGCCGTCCGTATCCCTTCACCTCGGTCACGGTGAGGCCGTGCACGCCAAGGGCGGTGAGCGCGTCGCGCACCTCCTCCAGCTTGAACGGCTTGATGACCGCCATCACGATTTTCATGGGTCCAGCCCCTTTCTTGAGACGTTCGCCTGATTTTTCCAGGCTGCGAGTTCCTATGAACCCGCCTGTGCGAGCGGGTGTCGCGGGGGGGTTATGCAAGGAACGTGCCAGCCGTTGCCGGCTCTCAAGAATCGGCCCCTGCCTCTTTCATGGGCACAGGCGAATGGCTCGAAAACGAGCGGATTGATCAAAACGGAGGCAGGCTGGCCTCACTCGCTCCGGTCGCGGATCAGCCCTTCCTGGGCCACGGAGGCGATCAAGGTTCCGTCCTGCTTGAAGATCAGGCCCCGGGAGAAGCCGCGCGCGCCGCCCGCGTTGGGGGTGTCCTGGGCGTAGAGCAGCCATTCGTCGGCCCGGAACGGCCGGTGGAACCACATGGCGTGGTCGATGCTCGCCCCCTGGATCGTGGGATCGAACACGGTCCGTCCATGGGGCACCAGGGAGGTGTCCAGCAGCGTCATGTCGGACGCGTAGGCCAGCACGCATTGGTGGATCGCCGGATCGTCGGGCAGGCGGCCCGTGGTTCTGATCCACACGTGAAACTGCGGCTCCATGGGCTCGCGGGACATGTAGCGGTTGATCTCCACCGGCCGCATGTCGATGGGGCGCTCGCGCTCGTAATAGGTGCGCATGGGCTCCGGCATCCGGGAGAGAAGGTCGGCCTTCACGTCGTCCTCGGAGGGCAGTTCGTCGGGTCCGGGCACATCGGGCATCGCGGCCTGGTGGTCGAAGCCGCCCTCGTCCACCTGGAACGAGGCCGACATGGCGAAGATCGCCTGTCCGTGCTGCACCGCCACCACCCGGCGGGTGGTGAAGCTCTTGCCGTCGCGGATGCGGTCCACCTCGTAGACGATCGGAACCTTGGGATCTCCGGGCCGCATGAAATAGCCGTGCAGAGAATGGGGATGGCGTCCCTCCACCGTGCGGCGGGCGGCCACGAGGGACTGGCCGATCACCTGCCCGCCGAAGACGCGCTGCCAGCCGCTCTTCGGGCTCTGCCCGCGAAACAGGTTCACCTCGATCTGTTCGAGGTCGAGAATCTTGAGAAGGTCTTCAACGGCGCGGGACATGGGCTCTTGCGATCCTTGCGGGAGGGGCCATCCATCGGGCGGCAGGCCTGCCAGGTCAAGCCTGGCCTCGGGCCGATGGATCGCCCCTATCCACCTAGGGTGGCGGGCGATGGGGGAAACCGGCGGGCCGCTCCCCTGGGCGGGGCAGGCGCCACGATGCCGCCGCGAGCCGCATCCCTTTCACGGCACAAATGCTCTATAGGGATGCTGTCGAGGAGAAAGAGCCATGGGCGCAGCAACCGGCATCGAGCGACCGCGCATCGTCATTGCGGGGGGCGGCCTTGCCGGCCTGTCCCTGGCGCTCGCCCTGAAGCAGGCCCTAGCCGACCACCTGGACGTGGTGATGTGCGATCCGGCCCTGACCCGCGACCCGCACGGGGACAAGCGCGCCTTTGCCATCGCGGCGGCGGCGCGGCGGATGCTGGAAGCCTTGGGAATCTGGGACCGGGTGGCCGACAGGGCGCAGCCCATGCTCGACATGGTGGTCACCGACAGCCGCCTGCAGGACCCGGTGCGGCCCACCTTTCTCACCTTCGAGGGCGCGGTGGACGGGGGTGAGCCCTTCGCCCACATGCTGAGCGGGGGCGACCTGACCGCCGCGCTGATCGAGGCCTGCCGGACCGCCGGGGTGACCCTGAGGCCGGAGGGCGTGAAAGGCTTTTCCGCGAAAGGGACGCACACGGACGTGGCCCTGACCGGGGGCGAGGTGATGCCGGCGGCCCTTCTGGTGGCGGCCGACGGGGCGCGCTCGCGCCTGCGGGAGCAGGCGGGCATCGGCTGGATCTCCTGGCCCTATCGCCAGTCGGGCATCGTCGCCACCATCGTGCACGAGCGCGATCACGAGGGCAGGGCGGTGGAGCACTTCCTGCCCTCCGGCCCCTTCGCGATCCTGCCCCTGAAGAGCGAGGCTCAGCCCGACGGCAGCGTGAAGCACCGCTCGTCCATCGTGTGGACCGAGCGCAGCGAGAACGTGCCGGCCCTGCTCGAATCCGGCGCGGACGATCTTCTGGCGGAACTCGAGAGGCGCTTCGGGCTCGGGCTCGGGCGCATCGCCTTCGAGACCAGGCCGCAGGCCCATCCCCTGGCCTTCGGGGTGGCGCGCTCCTTCGTGGCCGAGCGCCTGGCGCTCTTGGGCGACGCGGCCCATCTCATCCACCCCATCGCAGGCCAGGGGCTCAATCTCGGCCTGCACGACGCGGCGGCCCTGGCGGAGATCGTGGCCGACGCCATGCGGCTGGGCATGGACCCCGGCGGGGCGGATGTTCTGGCGCAGTACGAGCGCGCGCGGCGGGCCGACATCACCGCCATGGGGGCGATGACCGACGGGCTGAACCGGCTGTTCTCCAACGATTTCCTGCCCCTGCGCCTGATCCGCGACCTGGGGCTCGGCCTCGTCGACCGGATGCCGGGCCTCAAGCGCTTCTTCATCCGCGAGGCGGCGGGCCTGAGAAGCGGCAACGCGCCCCGCCTGCTGAGGGGCGAGGCGCTCTAGGGTCGGGCGAAGGCCCGGCCTCGGAGGTTTCGAGCGCGCGGGGCCGCGGTTTACTTCCTGGCCCGCTCGATGGCCTCGAGGATGAGGCGGTGCGCGTCCTCGGCGTCGCCCCAGCGGATGATCTTCACCCACTTGCCGGGCTCGAGGTCCTTGTAGTGCTCGAAGAAGTGCTCGATCTGCTTGATGGTGATCTCGGGCAGGTCGGTATAGGTCTGCACCCGGTGGTAGCGCTGGGTGAGGTGGGCCGAGGGCACGGCGATGATCTTCTCGTCCTCGCCCGCATTGTCCTCCATCACCAGCACGCCCACCGGCCGCACGCTCATGATCGCGCCGGGGATGATGGCCCGGGTATTGGCGATGAGAACGTCGCAGGGGTCGCCGTCGCCCGAGAGCGTGTGGGGAATGAAGCCGTAATTCCCAGGATAGCGCATGGCGGTATAGAGGAAGCGGTCCACCACGAGAGTGCCCGCCTCCTTGTCCATCTCGTACTTGATGGGCTCGCCGCCGATGGGCACTTCCACCACCACGTTCACGTCGTGGGGCGGGTTCTTTCCGATCGAAATCGCGTCAAGGCGCATGGAGCTGTTCTCCGGAACAAGGCTTGGGGCATTTTCCCCTCGGGTCAGCTGACGCCGGGCCATCGGTGAAAATGCGGCAAAAGGAGAGGTTCGGGCGATTTTTCCGCCATGGGCAGGAAAGCCGCGTTCGAGGCTGGCGCTTCACTAGCCGGACTGGACCCCGGCAACAAGAAGCGAAAAAGGATGCCCTAGCGAAAGAGATAGGCGACCTTGGCCAGGGGCGTGCCGCCGATGCGCTCGTCCACCCGGGCGATCCTGCGTCCGCCCATCCCCTCGTAGAAGGCGCAGGCGCGCTCGTTGTCGGCGAGCGCCCACACCACCACCCGGCTCATGCCGTTGTGCCTCAGGTCGTTGCACACCGCCCGGAAGAGCCGCCGCCCGAAGCCGATGCCCTGGTATTCTGGCAGGAGGTAAAGCTCGTCGATCTCCCCCTCCGCCGGCAGGGAGCGGTCGCGGCAGCGGCCGTAGGAGGCATAGCCCGCCGGGCCGTGCCCGATGTCCAGCACCACCAGGGGACGTCCCCGGCTCACGGTGGAGCGCCACCAGCGCTCGCCGCGCCGGGCGAACATCCGGTCCAGGGTCACGCCCGGGATGATGCCGAGATAGGCCTCGCGCCAGGCCGTGTCGAAGACCTTGGACAAGGCAGCGGCGTCGCCGGGCTTGGCGTGACGGATACTGACAAGAAGATCGCTCATGGCTCGGGCGGCAGGGTGAGAGGAGCTGAGGAACACAGTTTCAGGCAGGGAGGGTTAATGCGCCGTTAACAATTCCGGCCCTGCCCGTCAAAACATGACTTTTTACCGGGAACGAAGCCCCGGCGGGACAGGCTATGACGCCGCAAGGGAGATCGGGCTGAACCGGCGGGTCGCCCCTGGCATCGGACGTTCCGTCCGCCAAGCTGGCGCCGGCCCGTCGCGATGAACCGGAGGCTTGCGGGCTGCGACGCGGGCGCGGCTCCCTATCGATGCAACCATCGAGACTGCAACTATGGATTTCTTGCGGCCTTTTAATCGAGACATAATATCGTTCAGAATACCGGATCTTTCCGAAGGGGGCCCATATGGCGTTGAGCAAGACATCCATGATTTCCAGGCTGAAGCCGACCGTCAGCGTCGACATCGCCCGCGAGGCCGGCAACGGGCTCATCGTCCCCTGCGTCAAGGAGCCGGAGCGCGCCACGATCGAGCTGAGGACCGATGAAAGCCTCCTCACCCCCTGCGTCAAGGAACCCGACGGGCTCATCACCCCTTGCGTCAAGGAAGCCGCTGGCGTCAGGATCGAGCTTGCGGTGGGTGACGGCCTTATCGTTCCCTGCATCAAGGAGCCGGAGCGCATCGCCATCGAACGGGTGGCCGACGAAGGGCTCCTCGTTCCGTGCATCAAGGAGACGGACGGCTTCATCACCCCCTGCATTACGGAGACGGACGGCTTCCTCACTCCCTGCATCACGGACGCCGGCGGCCTCCGCTTCGAGCGCGCGGTGGACGACGGCCTTCTCGTTCCCTGCGTGAGAGAGGCAGACATCATCACGATCGCCGTTCAGGGCGACATCTTCATCCGGAGCACGCAAACCGGGACGAGCGACCGGCCGTACTGGGACCAGAACAGCCGGGACTCCTATGACCCGGCTGCCGAAGTCACCGTTTCCGGCAGGCCCCTTTATTATTCAAGCGACGTCTTCCTGATCGCCTGATCGGAGCCGCGCCAGCCGGCCCCGGTTGCATCCGCCCGCTCCTCAGGGGAGCGGGCGTTTTGTTGCGTTTCTTAAGCCGCGAGCTGGCGCAGCACGTAGTGCAGGATGCCGCCGTTGCGGAAGTATTCCACCTCGTCGAGGGTGTCGATGCGGCAGTGGATCGGCACCCGCTTCGTCGAGCCGTCGGCGGAGGTGACCGCCATCTCCATGCGCTGGCGCGGCCTCAATTCGCCCGCAAGCCCCTCGATGGTGATGGTCTCGTCGCCCTTCAGGCCCAGACTCTCCCAGGAGGTGCCCTGCTCGAACACGAAGGGAGCCACCCCCATGCCGACCAGGTTCGAGCGGTGGATGCGCTCGAAGCTCTCGGCGATGACGGCGCGCACCCCGAGCAGGTTCGTGCCCTTGGCCGCCCAGTCGCGGGAGGAGCCGGTGCCGTATTCCTTGCCGGCGATCACCACCAGGGGCACCCCTTCCTTCTGGTAGCGCATGGCCGCGTCGTAGATGAACATGCGCTCGCCGGAGGGCTGATGGATGGTGTAGCCGCCCTCGACCACGTGGCCGCTCTCGTCCTTCACCATCTGGTTCTTGATGCGGATATTGGCGAAGGTGCCGCGCATCATGACCTCGTGGTTGCCGCGGCGGGTGCCGTACTGGTTGAAGTCGGCGACCCGCACCTGGTGCGACTGCAGGTATTCGCCGGCCGGCGAGGCCGCCCGGATGTTGCCCGCGGGCGAGATGTGGTCCGTGGTGATCGAGTCCTGGAAGAGGCCGAGGATCCGCGCGTTCACGATGTCGGTGACCGGCTCGGGATCCTTGGTCATGCCCTCGAAATAGGGCGGGTTCTGCACATAGGTCGAGCCGGCGGGCCACTCATAGGTGAGGCCCGGCTCGAAGGTGACCTTGCGCCAGTTCTCGTCGCCGGTGAACACGTCGGCGTAGCGGGTCTTGAACAGCTCGCTGGTGATGGTGCGGTCGATGAACTCCTGCACCTCCGTCGAGGAGGGCCAGATGTCCTTCAGGTACACGGGCTTGCCGTCCGAGCCCGTTCCGAGGGGATCGTTGACGATGTCCACCAGCATGGAGCCGGCGAGCGCATAGGCCACCACCAGGGGAGGGGAGGCCAGGTAGTTGGCGCGCACGTCCGGGTTCACGCGGCCCTCGAAGTTGCGGTTGCCGGAGAGCACCGACACGGCCACGAGGTCGTTGTCGTTGATGGCCTTGGACACGTTCTCCGGCAGGGGGCCGGAATTGCCGATGCAGGTGGTGCAGCCGAAGCCCACGAGGTTGAAGCCCAGGGCATCCAGGTCGCCCTGGAGGCCGGCCTTGGCGAAGTACTCGGCCACGATCTGCGAGCCGGGGGCCAGGGAAGTCTTCACCCAGGGCTTGGTTTTGAGGCCCTTGGCGACCGCGTTGCGGGCGAGCAGCCCCGCGCCGATCATCACGCTCGGGTTCGAGGTGTTGGTGCACGAGGTGATCGCGGCGATCACCACGTCCCCGTGGCCGATGTCGAAATTGGCGTCGTCCACCTTCACCCGCTTGGACAACTCGCCCGCCTTGCGGAACTCCTTCTCCAGGGCGCCGAGGAACTCGGGCTTGGCGGTGTCCAGGGTCACCCGGTCCTGCGGGCGCTTGGGACCGGCCAGCGAGGGCACCACGTCGTTGAGGTCGAGTTCCAGGCTGTCGGTGAACACCGGGTCCGGGGTCTCAGGCGTCAGCCACATGCCCTGCGCCTTGGCATAGGCCTCTACGAGAGCCACGCGCTCGTCCGTGCGGCTCGTGGTGCGAAGATATTCGATGGTCCGCTGGTCGATCGGGAAGAAGCCGCAGGTGGCCCCGTATTCGGGAGCCATGTTGCCGATGGTGGAGCGGTCCGCCACCGTCATGTCGGTGAGGCCGGGGCCGTAGAACTCCACGAACTTGCCCACCACGCCCTTCTTGCGCAGCATCTGGGTGACCGTGAGCACCAGATCCGTGGCGGTCACGCCCTCGCGGAGCTTGCCGGTGAGCTTGAAGCCGATCACCTCCGGGATGAGCATGGAGACCGGCTGGCCGAGCATGGCGGCCTCCGCCTCGATGCCGCCCACGCCCCAGCCGAGCACGGCGAGGCCGTTGACCATGGTGGTGTGCGAATCGGTGCCCACCAGGGTGTCCGGATAGGCGATCTCCTCGCCGCTCGCCACGTCCCGGCGGGTCCAGATGGTCTGGGAGAGGAACTCCAGGTTCACCTGGTGGCAGATGCCGGTGCCGGGGGGCACCACGGAAAAGTTCTCGAAGGCGGTCTGGCCCCACTTGAGGAAGCGGTAGCGCTCGCCGTTGCGCTCGTATTCCAGCTCCACGTTGCGGTCGAAGGCCCTGGGGGTGCCGAACTCGTCCACGATCACCGAGTGGTCGATGACCAGGTCCACGGGAACCAGCGGGTTGATCTTGCGCGGGTCGCCGCCCAGGTTCTTCATGGCGTCGCGCATGGCCGCGAGATCGACCACGGCGGGAACGCCGGTGAAGTCCTGCATCAGGACGCGGGCGGGACGATAGGCAATTTCCTTCTCGTCCTTGCCCCGGTTGTTGAGCCACTCGGCCATGGCCTCGATATCGGCCTTGGTGACCGTGCGGCCGTCCTCGTAGCGCAGGAGGTTTTCCAGCAGCACCTTCATGGAGAAGGGCAGCCTCGAGGCTCCTGTGAGACCGTTCTTCTCGGCCTCCTTGAGGGAGTAGTAGGTGTAGGTCTTGTCGCCCACCGTCAGGGTCTGGCGGGCATTGAAGCTGTTGTTGAGCGTCACGGCGAATCCTCGCGTGCATTTGGGTTACGAACATTGTGTTCGGCCGAAAGCGCGATATGCGCGCGCCGCTCCGGGGGCGCCCGGACAGGGGAAGAAGCGCGCGAGGCGGATTGGACGCCTTGGCGCGCGGCGCAGCCAGGGGTGCTATAGATCATTTCGAGCCATCCCGCTACACGGTTTAGAACCATTCTGGGGTGCAATCAGGGCAGGGGTCCGACAGGTTTGCGTCTGAGCGTCAACAATCTGGCCTGCGAGCGGGGGGAGCGCCGCATCTTCGAGGGCGTCTCCTTTGCCCTCGGGCCCGGCGAGGCCCTGGTGATCACCGGGCGCAACGGCGCCGGAAAATCCTCCCTCCTCGACCTCCTGGCCGGTCGGCTCCACCCTGCGGCGGGCACCATCGTTCTCGACGGGGCAGGCGAGCGCAGCCTGGCCGAGTGCCTCCACTATGTCGGGCACCGGGACGCCCTCAAAGGCGCATTGACCGCGCAGGAGAACCTTGCTTTCGCCCAAAACTTCCTGGGTGATCCCCGTCTTTCGCCCCGGGACGCCCTGGAGGCGGTCGGGCTCGCCCATGCGGCCGGGCTGCCGGTGGCCTATCTCTCGGCGGGCCAGCGTCGGCGGGTGGCGCTCGCCCGCCTGCTGGTGGCGCATCGGCCCCTCTGGCTCCTCGACGAGCCCACCGCGGCCCTCGACGCCGCCTCCCAGGACACCCTGCGCCTGCTCCTCGAACGCCACCGGGACGGCGGCGGGATGATCGCCGCCACCACCCATTCTCCGCTTTTCCTGAGGGACGCGAAGGAAATCAGGATCGAGCGCACCCGTTCTCCCTCCTCCCTCGCGGGGGAGGGGTCGTGATGGGCTCCTTCCGCGCGCTCCTGATCCGCGACCTGAAGCTTGCCGCCCGCGTCGGCGGCTCGGGGGTCATGGGCCTCATCTTCTTCCTGATGATCGTGACCCTCATCCCCTTCGCCCTGGGCCCCGACCTCAACCTGCTGTCCCGCATCAGCCCGGCGATCCTCTGGATCGCGGCCCTGCTCGCCACGCTGATCGGCCTCGACCGGCTGTTCCAGGCCGACCAGGAGGACGGATCCCTCGACCTGCTGCGCCTGTCCCCCGCGCCCCTGGAGGTGGTGGTGCTGGCCAAGGTGACGGCCTATTGGCTCGTGACGGGGCTGCCGCTCGCCGTCGCCGCGCCCTTCCTGGGCCTCCTCGTCGCCCTCTCGCCGGAGGCGATGCTCGCCATGGTGGCGACCCTGCTGGTGGGAACGCCCGCGCTCACCTTCATCGGGGCTATCGGGGCGGCGCTCACCTCGTCCCTGCGGCGGGGCGGGCTGATCCTGGCGATCCTGGTCCTGCCCTTCATGATCCCGACCCTGATCTTCGGGGTCTCGGCGGCCAATGCGGCCATGGGCGGAACGGTGCCCTTCGCCACCCCCTTCTTGATCCTCGTCGCCCTGTCGCTCATCGCCGCGGTGGTCGGAACCGTCGGAGCCGCAGCGGCCCTGCGGTCAGGCGAATGAGGCTCGTGCTCGCAGGGGCAGGTCTGCTGCTGTCAAAGAGCCAACACCTTCGGGCCGGAGCCGTTTGGCTCCAGCCTGAAGGGTCGATCGAGGGGTGGCGCGAGAGGCGTCCGGCTCGATGCGGTGTGATGATGTAAGAGCCGGAAGGGCCCTCGCG
>JAESGY010000493.1_pt1 | contig 15142 bp, 16 predicted proteins | sample 9269841 | NCBI WGS metagenome assembly JAESGY01 (sample SAMN17022865, study PRJNA683097) | algae metagenome | isolation source: Spirirestis rafaelensis WJT71-NPBG6 and co-occurring heterotrophs from... | place: USA: Pinto Wells, Joshua Tree National Park, Colorado Desert, CA | collected 2006-08-15
GCAACCCGCACGCGCAGATCCAAGGAGAAGCTCTGGGTCATGATCCACCTCCTGTTCTCAGGAGGGAATCACACTTCAGCCCAGCCCCAAACCCTCTTGAATCCACCTTTCAGTCCGGTGCTGTAGCACTACTTTGGCAAGTTTGCGGAACCGACTGAGGTCTGGCGATTTCTCCGACTGAGGGATCTCTGTTGGAGGTGGGCCATGAGCACCTCTGTCACTTGGGAACACGAACTTCAAACCTGGCTTGAACCCTTCCTCGCGCATCTGCATCACCCAGCCCGTCGGCGCATGTGCCCGCTCTATGTGGCGGGACTGATCGGCCCTGGCGAGCGCAAGAGCTTGCAGCCCATCGCCGCTCGGGTGGCTCCTGTCGACTACGATCAACTGCACCACTTTGTGGCAGTCAGCCCCTGGGACGAGGGGCCGCTCGAAGCCGAACTCCTGGCCCAGGCCAACCGGCTGGTCGGCGGGTCTGACGCCATTCTGGTGATCGACGACACGGCGCTGCCGAAGAAGGGAACGCACTCGGTCGGGGTGGCCTCCCAATATGCCGGCGCGCTGGGCAAGAACACCAATTGTCAGACCCTGGTCTCGCTCACGCTCGCCAGAGATGAGGTGCCGATCCCTATTGTCTTGCGGCTGTTTCTGCCGGAGACCTGGATTCAAAATCCGGAGCGCCTGCAACACGCCGGTGTGCCTGAGGCGCTCTGGACGGAGCGCACGAAGCCGGACATCGCGTTAGCGGAACTGCGGCGGGTGATGCAGGCCGGGGTGAGGTTTGGGGCGGTTCTGGCCGATGCCGGCTACGGCATCAGCGCCCCCTTCCGCCAGGCGCTCTCGACGCTTGGACTGCTCTGGGCTGTGGGAACCGTGCGCATCCAGAAGGTCTATCCGGCGGATGTGAACATGATCGCGCCTGCGCCCTCTCGTGGGCGGTCCCGCATGCGCCTCATCCCTGACCAGGAGGCGGTGACGGCCGAAGCCATGCTGGCAAAGGCCTCATGGCGTCAGGTCACATGGCGGCGCGGCACCAAAGGTCCACTGAAGGCGAAGTTTGCTGCCATGCGGGTGCGGGTCGCCGATGGGCCTGCGCTGCGGCTGCACGGACAGGCCAATCAGCATCTGCCGGGTGACGAGGTGTGGCTGGTGGGCGAGCATCGCTCCTCCGGCGAGCGCAAGTACTATCTGTCCACCTGCCGCCGGACATGCCGCTGAAGCGGCTGGCATCTCTCATCAAGGCGCGCTGGGTGTGCGAGCAGGCGCACCAGCAACTCAAGGAAGAACTCGGGCTCGATCACTTCGAGGGCCGCTCGTGGCGGGGCCTGCGCCGCCACGCCCTGTTGACGCTGATGGCGTACCTGTTCTTGCAGCATCTGCGCTTGCAGGCAGCCACAGGGGGAAAAAAGACAAGTCAGCGGACCCCCACCGCAACCGAGCCTGCCGGCCATCAGGCGCATGCTGCTTGATCATTTGGCGCACGCTATGCGCCTACGATGTCCGATCTGTGGGGTTCGCTTCACCCTCGGTTCGATGATGAGTGTGCCAAAGTAGTGCTAGTGGGGATGAGCACAACAGGAGGCAGGCAATTAGGGTGGGAGCTTTGTTCATCCGAACCTCTGCCTGCAGCAAAAGCGAATATTCACTCATGTCCAAAGCCGCCTCAACTGCTCTGACGGATTAAGCGCTCCTCCACGGGGTGAACACGTACCACCTGCGTCATTTGTTCCAACATCAAGGAGGCATCTATCTGATAGATAGCAGACTCAAACCTACAGGGTCCGTCATCTCCTGAGACAGTAACCTCTGACAACCGATCTTCACGGATCTCACACAGCAGGCCGCAGATCTGCGAAAATAGGTCCAGGCTACAATTAGCTTGGCCATTCGCCTATGGGGTCTCTGCGCGTGCCCGGAGAGCGAAGTGGGAAGAGGAACCTGACCGTGCAATCTCGGCCAATTCAAAGCGGCTCAGGTTTCGCCCAGCTTTAGAACGGGGGTTGGACCGTAGGCTTGCCTCGGCTACAGCCCAGATTGAACAATAAATTCAATATCTTATCTAAGTTAAGTGGCGGAGAGGGGGGGATTCGAACCCCCGATACGGTTGCCCGTATGCCGCATTTCGAGTGCGGTGCATTCAACCGCTCTGCCACCTCTCCGGAGGACCGGTCTGGCGGCGAGGCGGCTCGCGCTAAGGACCGGCTGGTTGAGGCGGGGTGGATATCACGGGCTTGGCGGCTCTTCAAGCGCCAAAGCGCAGGTTTTCGGTTGACAAAGGAGGCCGCAGGCCGTAGGGAAACCTCCTTCATGGGTGGGCACGCGTGCCTGCCCATATTCATGCGGCGGCCAAGCCTGCCGTGAAGCGAAACCGGAAACTGCCAAAAAGCCAGCCCTATGGGTCTCCCGTAGAGAGCTTGGGTTTGAACACGAGGATCAAGATGTTCGCAGTGATCAAGACCGGCGGCAAGCAATATCGCGTTGCCGCCAACGACGTCATCACCGTCGCCACGCTCGCGGGCGAGCCGGGCTCCACCGTCACCTTCGACCAGGTTCTCATGGTCACCAACGACGGCGGCACCCAGGTCGGCGCGCCCCTCGTCCAGGGCTTCACCGTGGCAGGCGAGGTGGTGGAGCACACCCGCGGCGAGAAGGTCATCGCCTTCAAGAAGCGCCGCCGTCAGAATTCGCGCCGCAAGCGCGGGCATCGCCAGGACTACACCATGGTGCGGATCACCGAGATCCTCGGCCAAGGCCAGGCGCCCGGAGCTGCGGCAGGAAACACCACCAAGGCTGCGGCGCAAGACGCTGCGCCGGCCACCGCCGAATAAGCGGCGGCCCCAACAGGAACACGGGAGTAACCCATGGCTCACAAAAAAGCAGGCGGTTCGTCTCGCAACGGCCGTGACTCGGCAGGCCGTCGTCTGGGCGTCAAGAAGTTCGGCGATCAGCAGGTGCTCGCCGGCAACATCATCATTCGTCAGCGCGGCACGAAAGTGCACGCGGGCGTGAACGTTGGCATGGGCAAAGACCACACCCTCTTTGCCACCGCCGATGGCCGCGTCCGATTCCTGACGCGTCAAGGCCGAGCCTTCGTATCGGTTGTACCGGCCCAAGAGGCCGCAGAGTAAACGGCAGGAGCAAAACGAAGGAGCTCCCGCCGGCATCGCACCGACCCGGCGGATCAAGAGCTCCCAAAGTAGGCCCAAACGGCCAAGCTCAGATCCAGACAGGGGAGGTGGGATGTCCGCCTCCCCTTCGTCATTTTACGGGCCAAGGAGGCCCATTCGGATCGGAGCAAGACGATGTTTCCCGACCTCACCCGTGACGATGTTTTCCGCCTGGAGACCCGCCGCCTGTGGCTGCGCTGGCCCCGCCTTGCGGACGTGCAAGCCATCGTACGCCTCGCCGGTGAGAAAGCTGTCGCGGAGATGACGGCCCGAATTCCGCATCCCTATCATCCGGACGCCGCCGAGCGGTTCGTCTTCCAGTCCCGGCGCTCCAATGCGGATGGCGGGGGCCTCGCCCTGGTGATCACCCCCAAGGGCAAGCCCAACAGCCCCATCGGGGCGGTGAGCATCGGCCCCGAGCCGGATCTGGGAAAGCCGCATCTCGGCTACTGGCTCGGCACCCCCTATTGGGGGCAGGGCTACGCCACCGAGGCGGCCCGGGCGCTGATCGACGCCTTCTTCGCCTATGGGGACGAGGACGAGCTCACCGCCTCCGCCCGGGTGATCAATCCGGGCTCCCGGCGGGTGCTGGAAAAGTGCGGCTTCGCCTATCAGGGCTCCGGCCTGGTGGAGCTGCCGGCCCGCGGCGGGCTCTATCCGGCCGACCATTTCCGCCTCGACCGGCGGGCCTGGGAGAGCCTGAAGAGCTGGGGCCATACGGGCCTCGTGCGCGAGCCGGCCCTCCTGGACGTGGAGATCGACCGCGGCATGTCGCTGGCGAGCTAGAGCCCCGTCCTTCAGGCTGATCCTATCAGAAGCGCTCCCGATGTTTTCGGGAGCGCTTAACGTCCCTGCGCGTTGCTCCCGCACGTCTTGTCCCGTAAAGGATGCGGGTTATGAAATTTCTCGACCAAGCCAAGATCTATATCCGCTCGGGCAACGGCGGCGCCGGCGCCGTGTCGTTCCGCCGTGAGAAGTTCATCGAGTTCGGCGGGCCGGACGGCGGCGACGGCGGCCGGGGCGGCGACGTGTGGGCGGAATGCGTGGAAGGGCTCAACACCCTCATCGACTACCGCTACCAGCAGCATTTCAAGGCCAAGACCGGCGGTCACGGCATGGGCAAGAACAGGGCCGGGGCCAAGGGCGCGGACGTGGTGCTGAAGGTGCCGGCCGGCACCGAGATCCTGGACGAGGACGGCGAGACCGTCATCGCCGACATGACCCATGTGGGCCAGCGCGTCCTGCTGGCCAAAGGCGGCAACGGCGGCTTCGGCAACGCCTATTTCACCACCTCCACCAACCGCGCCCCGCGCCGGGCCAATCCCGGCCAGGAGGGGCAGGAGCACACGCTGATCCTGCGCCTCAAGCTCATCGCCGATGCAGGGCTCGTGGGGCTTCCCAATGCGGGCAAGTCCACGTTTCTGGCTGCCGTCACCTCGGCCAAGCCCAAGATCGCCGATTATCCCTTCACCACCCTTCATCCGGGCCTTGGCGTGGTGCGGGCCTACAACCGGGAATTCGTGCTGGCCGACATTCCGGGCCTGATCGAAGGCGCGTCCGAGGGGGTGGGCCTGGGCGATCGCTTCTTGAGCCATGTGGAGCGCTGCCGGGTGCTGCTGCATCTGGTCGAGGGCGCGGGCGAGGATGCGGGCGAGGCCTACAGGACGGTGCGCCACGAGATCGAAGCCTATGGCCATGGGCTGGCGGAGAAGCCCGAGATCGTCGCCCTGTCCAAGGCGGACGCCCTCGACGAGGACACCCTCAAAGAGCAGCTCAAGCGGCTCAAGAAGGCCTGCCGGCGGACGCCCTACGTGATCTCCGCCGCCTCCGGCCAAGGCGTGCAGGAGGTGCTGGGGGCGCTTCTCGCGGTGATCGACGAGACCAGGGCCGAGGAAGAGCCCCGGGACCCCCGGGAGGAGTGGCATCCGTGAGTCCCCACATCGGCCAGTTCCGCCGCGTCGTTCTGAAAGTGGGCTCCTCGCTCCTGGTGGACCGGGCGCGGGGCCGGCTGAACCATGCCTGGCTGGCGGCGCTTGCCGAGGACATCGCCGATCTCCATGGGAAAGGCGCCGACGTTCTCGTGGTGTCGTCGGGGGCCATCGCCATGGGACGCACGGTTCTGGGGCTTCCCTCCGGTTCCCTGCGCCTGGAGGAGAGCCAGGCGGCCGCGGCGGTGGGGCAGATCGCGCTGGCGCGCATCTGGGCCGAGGTGCTGGCCCATCACGGCATCACGGCGGGCCAGATCCTGGTGACGCTCGCCGACACCGAGCAGCGGCGGCGCTACCTCAACGCCCGCGCCACCACCCTGAAGCTCCTGGAGATGCGGGCGGTGCCGGTGGTCAACGAGAACGACACGGTGGCCACCTCCGAGATCCGCTACGGCGACAACGACCGCCTGGCGGCCCGGGTCGCCACCATGATCGGGGCGGACCTCCTGGTGCTGTTCTCCGACATCGACGGGCTCTACACGGCGCCGCCCGCATCCGACCCGAGCGCCCAGCACATCCCCCTGGTGGAGCGCATCACGCCTGCCATCGAGGCCATGGCGGGAGGCGCGGCCTCCGAGCTGTCGCGGGGGGGCATGCGCACCAAGGTGGAGGCGGGCAAGATCGCCACTGCCGGCGGCACCCACATGGTTATCGCCGACGGCCGGGCGAAGAACCCCCTGAAGCGCGTGGCCGAGGGCGGGCGCTGCACCTGGTTCCTGACCCCCTCCAACCCCGCCACCGCCCGCAAGACCTGGATCGCAGGCGCCCTGGAGCCCCGCGGCATCCTCCATGTGGACGAGGGCGCGGCGCGCGCACTCCAGGGGGGCGCAAGCCTGCTGCCCGTGGGCGTGCGCCAGATCGAGGGCTCCTTCGCCCGGGGGGATGCGGTGACGATCCGCGACGAGGGCCGGGTTCTCGGCCGGGGCCTCGTGGCCTACGACGCCGAGGAGGCCGCCCGCATCATCGGCCGCTCCAGCCGCGAGATCGAAGCGATCCTCGGCTATCCCGGCCGCGCCGAGATGGTGCATCGGGACGACATGGCCCTGAGCGGCCTGGACGTCACGCCGAAGATCCTCTCAGCCTGAGCAGCTCCCGGGCGTCCCCGGGCGCGGCGCTCTTGATGTCGTTGTCGAAATACACGTACACGTCGCGCCCCTCCGCTCGCCATCCGTCGATCCTTCGCGACCAGTCCTGGAGGGTCTCGGGGCTGTAGCTGCCCGCGTAGCGCCCGTTGGTGCCGTGCGCCCGCACATAGACGAAACCGGCGGTGGCCAGCCAGGGCGCAGGGGCCGCCGTGTGATCGGAGATGCACAGGGCCGCATCGTGGTCGCGCAGGAGGCCGAAGGTCGCGTCCTCGTACCAGCTCGGGTGCCGGAACTCGAAGGCGTAGCGGTGCTGCGGCGGCACCAGGCTCAAGGTCCGGGCGACGCGCTCCCGGGTGTCCGCATCGGCCTTGAAGGTGGGCGGGAGCTGGAACAGGACGGGGCCGAACTTGTCGCCCAGGGCCGCCATGCGGCCGAAGACCAGCGCGATGCTGTCCTCGATATCCTTCAGGCGCTTCATATGAGTGATGAAGCGCGACGCCTTCCAGGCGAAGAGGAAGCCCTCCGGCGTGCTGTCGCGCCAGGTGGCGACCGCATTCTCCGTGGGCAGGCGATAGAACGAGTTGTTGATCTCGGCCGTATCGAACTGCTCCACGTAATAGGCCAGGAAGTCCTTGACCCTGACATCCCGCGGATAGAACGGCCCATGCCAGGATGCGTAATGCCAGCCGGAGGTGCCGATCCTGGTCTCCGGCGCGCCGATCCCGGGGGAAGGATCGGCTTTCGCTCGGTCCAGGGACAAGGAACGGCTTGGCCCTCGGGCCGCGAGGCGTGCTATGGACGTGGGCTGATGGGTTTGCCCCCGGGACCTGGACATGGATGACACTCGCACCTTGAGCGAAAGCGCGCTCACCGCCTCCCTCAACGCCGCAGAGGCCGTTTCGGTCGAGTCCTCCGTGCCTGCCCTCATGGCCGATCTCGGTCGCCGGGCGCGCCAGGCGGCGCGCCGGATCGCCCTCGCTTCGGCCGAGGAGAAGAACGCGGCCCTTCGCGCCATCGCGGCCGCCATTCGAGCCCGCACAGGGTCCATTCTGGCGGCCAATGAAGAGGATCTGACGGACGCGAAGGCCAAGGGGCAGACGCCCGCCTTCATCGACCGCCTCGCCCTCGACCCAGGGAGGCTGGAGGCGGTTGCGGCCGCGGTGGAGAGCATCGCGGATCTGCCCGATCCGGTGGGGCGGGTCCTGGCCCGCTTCGAGCGTCCCAACGGCCTCCTGATCGAGCGCGTGGCGACGCCGCTCGGGGTGATCGGCGTCATCTTCGAGAGCCGGCCCAACGTGACGGCGGATGCGGGCGCCCTGTGCCTCAAGGCCGGAAACGCCGCGATCCTGCGGGCGGGCTCCGAGAGCTTCCGCACCTCGCAGGCCATCGCCCGGGCCATGGGCGAGGGGCTGGAGCAGGCCGGGCTGCCCTCTGAGGCCATCCGCCTCGTGCCGACCCGGGACCGGGCGGCGGTCGGGGCCATGCTGTCGGGGCTCGACGGCCAGATCGACGTCATCGTGCCCCGCGGCGGCCGGAACCTGGTGGCGCGGGTGCAGGAGGAGGCGAGGGTACCGGTCTTCGCCCATCTCGAGGGCATCTGCCACGTGTTCGTGCACGGGCTTGCCGATCTGGAGATGGCCAAGCGCATCGTGCTGAACGCCAAGATGCGCCGCACCGGCGTCTGCGGCTCCGCCGAGACCCTGCTGGTGGACCGGGCCTGCGCCGCGACGCATCTCGGGCCCCTCGTGGCCATGCTGCTCGATGCCGGCTGCGCGGTGCGCGGCGACGAGGCGGTCCGGGCCTGCGATCCAAGGGTGACAGCGGCCACGGAGGAGGATTGGCGCACGGAATATCTCGACGCCATCATCTCGGCCCGGGTCGTGGACGGCCTCGACGCGGCCGTCGCCCATATCGAGGCCTACGGCTCCCACCATACGGATTCCATCGTCACGGACGATGCGGCAGCCGCCGAGCAGTTCCTGGCGGAGGTGGACTCGGCCATCGTGCTCCACAATGCCTCGACCCAGTTCGCCGACGGGGGCGAGTTCGGCTTCGGGGCCGAGATCGGCATTGCCACGGGTCGGATGCATGCCCGCGGGCCGGTGGGCTTGGAGCAGCTGACCTCGTTCAAGTACCGCATCCGCGGTTCGGGCCAGACGCGCCCGTGATCCAGATGCCGGTGAAACGGCCTCCCTCCCGCTTCCGCCTCAGCCCGTCGGGACAGGCCCGCCTGCCGCAGGCCGCCCCCGGGATGCGGATCGGCCTTTACGGCGGCTCCTTCAACCCGGCCCATGCGGGGCACCGGCATGTGAGCCTCATGGCGCTCAAGCGCCTGGGGCTGGACCGGATCTGGTGGATCGTCACGCCGGGAAATCCCCTGAAGGACCCGGGCGAACTCGCCGCCACCGCCCAGCGGGTGGCGGAGGCCAGAGGGCTCGCGAGCCATCCCCGGATCGACGTCACCACCTTCGAGGAGGAGATCGGGGCCCGCTACACGGTGGATACCCTGGCCTATCTCAAGCGGCGCCATCCGGGGGTCCGGTTCGTGTGGATCATGGGGGCGGACAACCTGGCGGGCTTCCACCGCTGGCGCGGCTGGCGCAGCATCGCCAGGATGATGCCCATCGCGGTGATCGACCGCCCCGGCTGGACCCTGAAGGCCATGCGGTCGCGCAGCGCCGCCGCCCTGTCGCCCTGGCGGATCGCCGAAGAGGAGGCCCTCGCCCTGGCGGGAGCCGAGCCCCCCGCCTGGGTGTTCCTGCACGGGCCCCGCTCCCACCTGTCATCCACCGCTCTTCGGCAGATGAGACGAACTTCTCTCTCGGGAAGACGTTGAAATATCGTGCCGTCCGGTCTTATCTTAAGAGACGGCGCAGAGGAATGCGCTGCTTAGAAAGGGCTTGAACCTGAATCGACTGTCAACGCTTGAAGCGGATCCCAATCTGCTTCCTCCTCTCTCCGGAGCGGATGCTCCCGAAGGTGAGGATATCCGGGCCGTCGCCCTGGCTTCCCTCGAGGACATGAAGGCCGAGAACACGGTCGAGATCGACCTGGTCGGCAAAACCTCCCTCGCAGACACCATGATCGTCACGTCGGGCCGCTCCCACCGCCATGTGGGCGCCATCGCCGACCGCGTGATCCAGGACCTCAAGGACAAGGGGTTCGGCAATGCGCGCGTGGAAGGCCTGCCCGCCTGCGACTGGGTGCTGATCGACGCCGGCGACGTGCTGATCCACGTGTTCCGTCCCGAGGTTCGCGGCTTCTACAACCTCGAGAAGATGTGGGGCGCCGACCGTCCGCACGACCGGGCCAGCTAGGGCTTGATCCGGGCCGGCGGAATTCGGCCGCCCGAACAGGAGCCTGCGGCCTTGAAGGGCGAGGACTGACCCCGTGCGACTGAGCTTGCTGGCCGTGGGCCGTCTCAAGAGCGGCCCCGAGCGGGAACTGGTCGAGCGATACAGGCAGCGGATCGACGCCATGGGCCGATCTCTCGGCCTGACCGGCCTCGACCATGCCGAGATTCCGGAAAGCCGCGCCCGGCGGGAGGACGACCGCCGCCTGGAAGAAGCCTCCGCCCTGCTGGACAAGGCCGGATCCTCCGTGCTGGTGGTGTTCGACGAGCGGGGAAAGAGCCCTTCCAGCGAGGCCTTCGCGGCGCGGATCAGGCAATGGCGCGACGAGGGCCGCCCCGGGATCGCCTGCGTCATCGGCGGGCCCGACGGCCTCGATCCGGCGGTCCGCCGGCGGGCCGACCTGGTGGTCTCCTTCGGGGCGCTCACCATGCCGCACCAGATTGTGCGGGCGCTGGTGGCCGAGCAGCTCTATAGGGCCCTGACAATCATCGCCGGACACCCTTATCATCGCGCCGGTCACGATGATTCCTGACCCATGAGCCGCATCAACCTTTTTCCCTCATGCAAGGCCCTCGCCCTTGCCGCATGGATGGCCGTCTGGGGCCTGGGCCTCGCGCAGGCCCAGCAGGCGCCTGCGGCCGCTCCGACCGAGACGGCGGACGAAAAGGCGAAGCGGGAGAGCGACCTGAAGGCGCTGGAAGAGGCCATGGCGGCCAGCGCCGCCGCCCGCAGGCGCCTGGAGGCCGAGATCGACGAGATGAAGTCGGACCGGGCAAGGCTCAACGCCGCCCTGATCGACACCGCCGGGCGGGTTCGGGGAACCGAGGACCGCACCCGCGCCCTGGAGCAGCGGCTCCAGACCCTCACCGCCAGCGAGGCGGCCATCCGCCGCTCCATGGAGAGCCGACGGGGCGTCATCGTCGAGGTTCTGGCCGCGCTCCAGCGCATGGGCCGCCGCCCGCCCCCCGCCGTGCTGGTGCGGCCCGAGGACATGCTGGAGGCCGTGCGGGCCTCGATCCTGCTGGGCGCGGTGCTGCCCGAGCTCCGCAGCGAGGTGGAGGTTCTGGCCACCGACCTGGCCGAGCTCGTGCGCCTCAAGCAGGCCATCGCGGCCGACCGGGCCGCCCTCGATGCGGAGCTGATCGCCCTCAACGGGGAGCAGGAGCGACTCACGGCCCTCATCGGCGCCCGCCAGGCCCGCATGGCCGAGGTGGAGAAGACCGTGGGCTCCGAGCAGGAAAAGGCCGCCGGGCTCGCCCGTCAGGCCGGCACTCTCAAAGAGTTGATCGACCGGATGGAGAAGGAGATTTCCGGGGCCCGGCAGGCGGCGGACGAGGCCCGCAAGGCCGCCGCCGCGCAGGAGCGGGAGGCCAAGGAGAAGTTCGCCCAGGCGGCCTTCCGCGACCCGGCCCGGCTGGCCCCCAAAATCCCCTTTGCAGAGGCGCGGGGCCTCCTGCCGAGGCCCGTGAGCGGCGACACGATCCTGGATTTCGGCGCCTCCGACGGCTACGGCGGAACGACGCGCGGCATTTCGATCACCACCCGTCCCAAGGCCGCTGTCGTATCACCGGCGGACGGGTGGGTGGCCTTCGCCGGACCCTTCCGGTCCTATGGACGACTCTTGATCATCAACGCCGGCGGTGGGTATTATGTGCTCCTTGCCGGTATGGACCAGATCAGCGTCGATGTCGGGCAATTCGTGCTCGCTGGCGAGCCTGTCGCCACCATGGGGGAGACCCCCCTCATGGCATTGACAGGCGGCGCCATGGAAAAGAACACTCCCGTTCTCTATGTAGAGTTCAGGAAAGACGGCGGTTCGATCGATCCAGGTCCCTGGTGGGCGAAATCGCAAAGCGAAAAGGCTCGCGGATAATGCGCAAACTCTCTCTTCTGATTCTCGGGGCGGCCATCGGTGCTGGCGGCGCGACCATGATGTCGCAGACCAGCCTGCTGTCGTCGACGAGCGCCGTCGCCGCCTCCGCCGACACGTACCGGCAGCTCAGCCTGTTCGGGGACGTCTTCGAGAAGGTTCGGACGGATTACGTGGAAAAGCCCGAGGAGGCGAAGCTCGTCGAATCGGCCATCAACGGCATGCTCACCTCCCTCGACCCGCATTCGAGCTACATGGACGCCAAGAGCTTCCGGGACATGCAGGTGCAGACCCGGGGCGAGTTCGGCGGCCTGGGCATCGAGGTCACCATGGAGGAGGGCCTCGTCAAGGTGGTGACCCCCATCGACGACACCCCCGCCTCCCGCGCCGGCGTCATGGCCAACGACATCATCACCCAGATCGACGGCGAATCCGTCCAGGGCCTCAACCTGAACCAGGCCGTGGACAAGATGCGCGGCCCGATCAATTCCTCCGTCACCCTCAAGATCCAGCGCAAGGAAGCCAAGGATCCCATCGAGGTGAAGCTCACCCGCGAGACGATCCGGGTCCGCCCCGTGCGCGCCCGCGTCGAGGGCGACATCGGCGTCCTGCGCGTCACCCAGTTCAACGAGCAGACCTTCGAGGGCCTGCGCAGCGGCATCGACAAGCTCACCAACGACATCGGCGCCGACAAGGTCGCGGGCTTCGTGATCGACCTGCGCAACAACCCGGGCGGCCTGCTCGACCAGGCCATCATGGTGTCGGACGCGTTCCTCGACCGGGGCGAGATCGTCTCCACCCGCAGCCGCAACGCCGAGGACACCCAGCGCTACAGCGCCAAGACGGGCGACCTGACCAAGGGCAAGCCCCTGGTGGTGCTCGTCAACGGCGGCTCGGCCTCCGCCTCCGAGATCGTGGCGGGCGCCCTGCAGGACCACAAGCGGGCGACGGTTCTGGGAACCCGCTCCTTCGGCAAGGGCTCCGTGCAGACCATCATCCCGCTCGGCGGCAACGGGGCCGTGCGCCTGACCACCGCCCGCTACTACACCCCGTCCGGCCGCTCCATCCAGGCCAAGGGCATCGACCCGGACATGGAGGTGCTGCAGGACATCCCCGAGGAGCTGAAGGGCAAGGACGAGACCAAGGGCGAAGCCGGTCTGCGCGGCCACCTGCAGAACGGCGGCGACAAGGAAGAGCGCGGCGGCTCCTCCGCTTACATTCCGCCGGATCCCGCCAAGGACAAGCAGCTCATCGCGGCCTACGATTTCCTCCGCGGCGTGCGCAAGGGAGCCGCCAACACGACCCCGAACTAACGCGCCTCCTCTCGAGGACGCAGACCACAGGCCTGGCGGGACCCCTCGTCAGGCCTTTTCGATTCAGGTTCCGAACAGGCTTGAGCCGCCCGCCCGCGGGCGGGGTCGAAATGCTCCGGGAAACGGCTTGTGCCGCACCGGGCGAAGCGGCACTCTGACCCTGCTTCGGAACCATCGACACGTGCCGGTGATGACCCGGCGAGGCCCGGTTCCTATGGTCAGGGAGTAAACGTCGAATGAGGAGCGCCAGAGAATCGCAGTCCCGGAAGGATCTTCCCTATCGCTCCTGCGTCGGCGTGATGCTTCTCAACCGGGAGGGGCGGGTTTTCATCGGCCGCCGCCGCTCCGAATCCCCCGAGCATGTGGCGGACGGCTATGCTTGGCAGATGCCCCAGGGCGGGATCGATCCGGGCGAAGAGCCCTACCGGGCCGCCCTGCGCGAGCTCTACGAGGAAACCAGCGTCCGCTCGGTCACCCTGCTCGCCGAAGCCCCCGATTGGTACAGCTACGACCTGCCGTCCATGGTGGCCGGCCGGGCCTGGCGCGGGCGCTACCGGGGGCAGACCCAGCGCTGGTTCGCCTTCCGCTTCGAGGGGGATGACGGCGAGATCAACATCCGCCAGCCCGGCGGCGGCCACCACAAGGCGGAATTCGACGAATGGCGCTGGGAGGACATGCGCCGCCTGCCCGAACTCATCATCCCGTTCAAGCGCCCGGTCTACGAGAAGGTGGTGGAAGCCTTCGGCCCCCTGGTGGCGCAACAGGCCTGAAGCGGCAGGCCCCGACGCGAAAAGACCGGGAATGTGGGTCATTCCCGGTCCTGAACTCTGTCGAGGAGCAGCGGCTGCTGCCCTGATCCGGCCGCTTATTCGCAGATGCGGGTCCGGGTCACCACCCGCTCGCCGTACCGGTTGATGCGGCGGCGAACCTCGACGCGGCACTCCTCCGCGTCGTCTTCCACGATCACGCGACGCTCCACGTGGCGGCGCTCGACCACCGGACGATAGGGGCGCTCTTGATAGATGCGCGGGCCGCTGGGGCCGATCTCGATCCCGACCTGCGCCTGGGCCGGGGTGCTGGTCGCCGCGATTCCGCCCCCGAAGCCCAGGGCCACGGTCGCAAGCATCAAAGCCAGTTTCTTCATGACACGATCTCCGTCATAGAGAGAATTTGATACAACGAACGTCATGCCGGCCGCAGAGTTCCATATTCGCCGCATCCCTCTTTCAGGTCGCGAGCCAAGAATGTAAGTACAACGGAAGGTTTGCCGGTGCGACATTCTGGATCTATTCATCAGTGGTTCATCGGTTCTGGAAATTTTTCCCGATGAAGAAGATCCATCGTGCTGATTTCATCTCGATCCCATGAGCCACAAGCCTTTTGCATCAAACCGATATCTTGTGGCCGCCCGGGCGGAAGCGCTGCTCGATCCTGCAAGCCGCCATGCGCGGTGCGATTGAGTCGTCGTCGGGGAGCCGAAACCCGCCGCATCGTGACGGCGATCGAGCGCCCGGGCTGATCCGGCGGACCACCGGAAACGCCAAGCGACGCCCGTGGAGGCATCGACCTCTACGAGCGTCAAGTTAAAGCGGTTTGAAGACGAAGGAGCTTGAGCTGACGATGATCCGAGCGTCAGTTCTTATGCTGCGTAGGAGATTTGGTATTCTTTTTCCTGCAGCTGGTCTGCGTATTCCTGCTCAAGCAGGGCAATGGCTTCACGAGCGTATCGGCGAAACTCTTCTTTGAGGATTTCAGGCTCGCTGTCCCAGACTTGTGCATCGTCCTCGGCATCGTACATGGCACGAGCGACAAACTCGACTTCTGTATTCATGATGGCCCCCTGACGGTAAAGTCAGATTTGGTTTTTGATTGACCCCGGCTGCGACGACTATTACTTGCTTTTCAAGCTGGGGCATCGGCTTTAACACAATAAACTTACAACTCTGCCTGCCGAGCTGGCAACGTATCAAAGGAGGTAGCCCAAGAGTTATTTGAAGCCTGAAGCAATTGCGCTTCTCGGCGCTTCATCCGTTCTTTCGGGGGAAGCTGGCTTCTCCACCCTTCGATCCGCGGCCGCGCTGGCGAAGGTGAGGCTTCGTTCCATGACGGGCTTGAAGGCGGGAGCCTCAATCGCCCAATGCTTATGAACGTGCCGGTATGCAGTCCGGCTTTCCGCCGGAACACCTGAAAAGCAATGGTGCCCCTGGCCGGGCGCAGACAGTCTTGCAATATCAGCAGCTTAGAGCGTGCAGCGGTTGCGTGGAATCGGCGGAGCTGATTCCATAGGGTTGGTTGTTGTCGACCGGGAGGCGTCCCATGCCAGCTCCTCTATCCCGAGACTTGCGTGAGCGGATCGTGCGTGCGGT
>JAESGY010000494.1_pt1 | contig 15136 bp, 14 predicted proteins | sample 9269841 | NCBI WGS metagenome assembly JAESGY01 (sample SAMN17022865, study PRJNA683097) | algae metagenome | isolation source: Spirirestis rafaelensis WJT71-NPBG6 and co-occurring heterotrophs from... | place: USA: Pinto Wells, Joshua Tree National Park, Colorado Desert, CA | collected 2006-08-15
CTGGTGTTAATTGCGCGGTGGAACCACACTGAACCCATCCCGAACTCAGAGGTGAAACGCTGCTGCGGCGACGATAGTTTAGGGGTAGCCCTACGCCAAAATAGCTCTATGCCAGGTTTATTTTCTAAATAAAAAGCCCCTCTGAAAGCATGTTCAGAGGGGCTTTTTGTTTTTTGGTATGATTCAAGATGAGTCTTTTATCATTCTTAAACTTCTTACAGAGTAATTGCCCTTACTCCTCTTCAGGTTCATCTTGAACAATATTTTGTGCAATTAACCAATCCCTGTCTGGACGGCAAACCAACCGAGCATTGCTGTATGCCCAATCTAAAGGTAAAATAGTATGCCCAAGATAGCTACCTGATTGTGTTTTCTCAGTTACCAACGCAATATCAACTTGATTATCATTAACCATAGCTAATGGAAGTAAGAGAGACATAATATTTTGTGTTGGAAAATACATTGGAATAGCGGTTTTATAATTCCATTTCACGCGTTTGATAGCCAATCTCAGTGCGTCGTCCAATCTAGCTTTTATAAACCTGTATACTCTCGCATCTTCTTCAATTGCTTGACCAAACTGTTCAAAGTAAAAATTTTTATTCTGGTAGGACATTTCTGTTGTATCCTCCAAAAGAAAACTCTGAGGAACATTCTCTTTAAGAAAATTCAAAGGTAAACGAATTGTTATTTGTAATAATCGCTGTAAACTTAAAAAAACTGCCGCTGTTGTTGAAAGATAGATTTGGAAAGTGGGCTAATGGGCGATCGCTCACTTCAAGACCAAATGCGATCGCATGTGTCTTGCACATCATTTAAATTATCCATAACCAAATTAATCACTTACGTGGGATGCTGGTTAATGATTGCTAAGTAATTTATAAATGTCTGTTGTTTCGTCTGTCACTGTTACCGTTCCTGCCACAACTGCCAATTTGGGACCAGGTTTCGATTGTATTGGCGCAGCTTTGACGGTTTACAACGAGTTTAAGTTTATTCGTGTTGACGAGGGTAGAGTAACCATCGCTGTTACGGGTGCGGAGGCTGAAAAGGTTAAAACTGATGAGAGTAATCTGGTTTATCAAGCGTTCGTAACTTTCTACCAACACTTGCAGCAGACACCGCCACCTGTAAAAATCGAGATTAAAATGGGTGTACCACTCGCGCGGGGTTTGGGTAGTTCAGCAACAGCAATTGTTGGTGGCTTGGTTGGTGCTAATTTATTGGCAGGTGAACCTTTAAGTCAGTCGCAGGTCATGGAGTTAGCGATCGCTATGGAAGGACATCCTGATAATGTAGTTCCCGCTTTGTTGGGTGGGTGTCGTCTGGCTGCTACTACTGAAACGGCTTGGGAGATTTGTGAGATTCCCTGGCATAATCATGTTGTGCCAGTGCTAGCGATTCCTGATTTTGAGCTTTCAACTAAAGAAGCGCGGGGAGTTCTCCCAACTCAAGTAAGCCGTGCGGACGCAATTTTCAATACTGCACACTTGGGGTTGTTGTTGCGCGGTTTGGAAACTGCTAACAGTAATTGGCTAAAGGCAGCTTTACAAGATAAGTTACATCAGCCTTATCGAAAAGCGCTGATTTTGGGGTACGATGCTGTAAATTCTGCTGCGCTTGAGAAAGGTGCTTATGGCATGGTAATTAGTGGTGCAGGACCTACGTTATTAGCTTTAACGGATGAGTTGCACTCACAAGCTGTTGCAGCAGCGATGGCTACTGCTTGGAAGCAACAAGGAATTACAGCTATTGTACGATCGCTTTCTCTTGATACTCAAGGTGCAAGTAGCATTATTGAAGGATAAAATTCCCAGATTTCTTACACTCACTCAAAACTCAGGACTTTGTTACGCGTGCAAATACAAGCAGAAATTGCGGCGATTCGCTCTCAAATTGATGCTCTCCAGCAAGAACGCGCTACTCTCACTATTAATGATGTGGTGATGTGTGAAGATTCTTCACCGCTGGCAATAGCTGAAGCTTACCGCCATCACGCTAGGGAAACAGTGCAAATGTCAACTGAGATTAAGGGAATAGATGATGCGATCGCTGCTTTGAAAGCTGAATTAGAAAAAAAACAAGCTCAGTTAAAGCCTTTTTCTTTCGTACAGCAACAACTTTCTACCCAAGAACAGCTAGAGTCAGCTAAAAATGTGGCTAAGGTTCATGCTGAACGCATTAATCAACTAGCAGGGGAACCAATGTATTGGCAAGTTTATTACAAACCGTTTATTACTGGCTTCAAAACTATATCGGTTCCTCATGTCCGTTCCGATTCAGAAGTTTGGACGATTGTCAACCGTATAGTTTAAAGCTTTATTAGTGTTTTTTGTTTAAATTTACAAACTACAACTTATAAACATCCTCCTGAATACAGAATTTATATTAAGATTTTTAACGGTAGCGATAGCGTGCAGTTTTTTATTGACTTAGCAAAACTTCACTTAATTGATGGATTTGTCGCCATAGATAAGTATTTATTCTTATTTATGCTAAAGATTTGATTGTTCTAGGAGAAATAGCATTTACAAAACTATAAATTGCTTAATATAATGTAATCAAAAGAGAAAAAACAAATTGATTGTCAGTGATGAATGCCGTTGAATTTCCTTGGTTAACAACCATAGTTCTCTTGCCCCTAGTGGCTACCCTAGCCATCCCCGTTATCCCAGATAAAGAGGGCAAAACCATCCGGTGGTATGGTCTGGGGATAGCGATCGCCGACTTTGCCTTAATGATTTATGCCTTGTGGCAAAACTACGACTTTCAAAGTTCAACATTCCAACTAGTAGAAAGCTATCCTTGGATACCGCAGTTGGGTTTGAATTGGTCTCTAGCACTTGATGGTCTGTCGATGCCCTTGATACTGCTGACAGGCTTAATTAATACCCTCGCAATCTTCGCGGCTTGGAAAGTTACAAACAAGCCGCGTTTGTTTTATGGGCTAATGTTGGCAATGTACAGCGCGCAGCTTGGCGTCTTTCTCGCTCAGGATCTGCTGTTATTCTTTTTGATGTGGGAAATCGAATTAGTGCCGGTGTACCTGCTGATTTCCATCTGGGGAGGACAGAAACGGCAGTATGCAGCTACTAAATTCATTCTCTACACCGCTGCCGCATCAATATTTATTCTGATTGCGGGTTTTGCGATGGCGTTTTCTGGAGATACCGTCACCTTTGATATGGCGACTCTAGGAATGAAGCAATATCCCAAAGCTATAGAAATGTTGGCTTACGCAGGTTTCTTGATTGCCTTTGGCGTAAAACTACCGATTTTCCCTCTGCACACTTGGCTACCTGATGCCCACGGTGAAGCATCAGCACCGGGATCGATGATTTTGGCTGGCGTATTGTTGAAGATGGGAGGATATGCCCTCATCCGCATCAATATGGAAATGCTGCCTAATGCTCATGTTTACTTTGCTCCAGTGCTGGTGATTTTGGGTGTAGTCAATATTGTTTACGGTGCTTGCTGCGCTTTTGCCCAAACTAATCTTAAGCGTCGTTTAGCTTACTCTTCCATTGCCCACATGGGGTTTGTACTGATTGGCATCGCCTCTTACACTGAAATTGGTATGAGTGGTGCAGTGTTACAAATGCTTTCTCACGGTTTGATTGCCGCGAGCTTGTTCTTCCTCTCAGGTGTAACTTACGAACGCACGCACACTTTGATGATGGACAAAATGGGTGGCATGGCAAAAGTAATGCCCAGAACCTTTGCGGTATTCACAGCTGGTGCAATGGCTTCTCTGGCTTTACCAGGAATGAGTGGCTTTGTTGGTGAGTTGATGGTATTTCTCGGCATCGCTTCCAGTGACGTTTACAGTTCTAGCTTCAAAGTTGTAGTCGTCCTGCTATCAGCGGTGGGCGTGATTTTGACTCCGATATATTTGCTGTCGATGCTGCGTCAAGTCTTCTACGGTAAGCAAAATGAAGAGTTACATTTAGATGCTACATTACCCGATATCAAGCCCCGCGAGTTGTTTATTACTGCTTGTCTGCTGCTTCCCATCATCGGTATCGGCTTCTATCCTAAGTTTGCAACGCAGACTTATGATGTTAAGGCAGTAGAAGTTGCAACTCATGCGCGTCAGGTTTTACCAGTATTCGCCCAACAACAGCCATCAAGTCTCTACTCTCGTATTTTTACTTCCCCGACATTGGCTGATTCTCAGGTTGAAAATTTGGTTGATATTGCTGAATAAATATAAGTTCTAATAAGGGTGCTGCGAGTAAATTCTAATAATAGGGGAATGTGGGGGTGATTTTGTAATCATCCCCACAACTTTTTGGGGTTACATATTTTTGGGATGATTATTTCACGCAAAAACAAGCCACCTTTGTGCGGGGGTTCCCCCCCGTTGAGTAGAGTGGCACGCAAAGACGCAGAGAAATAAGAATTTAAGATAATTTTTACGTAAGTGCCAATAAATTCCCCAAATATTGTCTAATATCACCTTATGCAGTAAAGACTTCCGCCGTAACGTCTCTACAATATTTGTAATTTGCCAGAGTAGTATACGAGCTTTTTACTTCTGTGTATGTATTTGGGGGAAATAGCGATCGCCTCATCTACAGCCCAATTTTCACAGAATGCACAAAAATGCACAATCGCTACAATCAAAAATATGTAGTTTTTCTACATTTATTCTCTAAAAGTATAAAATCGTATATTTTGTAACAATTATCATTATTAACCTAAGCTATTCATTAAACCTATCTATAGGGGGATGAAAACGGGAACGTTTTTAATAAAGCCAACGTCACTTGTGGCTGTTTGGGCTATAATCACAGCCGAAACAGTCGAAACAACGAGGCAAGAAGTTAATCACGCTTTGCTGCCCCTAAAAATTCTATTTCATCTTGCCCACAGCTAGCCGCAAATATAGGTCTTCTTACGCCATGCTTAATGTATCTGCTTCTAATTCTCAAGAAAATCAGCAACTAATTGATGCTTCTAACTGGCATATTACTGAAACAGAGTTCGATCCCAAAGCGCTACACCACAAGGAAACTGTCTTCACCCTTGGTAACGGTTACTTAGGAACGCGGGGAAGTTTCGAGGAAGGCTATCCCCAAGATTGCCCAGCCACACTAATTCATGGTGTGTATGATGATACTACCATTGCCTATACAGAACTTGTCAACTGCCCAAGCTGGTTGCCTTTAGTGGTGAAAGTCGCAGGCGATCGCTTTACTATGGATAGTGGCGAGATCCTCAAATACGAACGTCGGCTGGACATGCGTTTGGGTATAGTTAGCCGTGATGTAAGATGGCGAGCGCCTAATGGTCATACTTTAGATTTCCACTTTGAGCGTTTTGCTTCTTTAGCAGATCAACATGTTTTAGCAATCCGCACATCAATCACATCTATAGATTTTGCAGGTGATATCGAAGTTGAATTCGGATTTAACGCAGAACAGGATACCCAAGGTGTAAAACACTGGCAAACTCTTAACCAAGGTAGCGCGGATAATATTATTTGGCTACACAGCCAAACTCTTCACTCAGCAATTCAATTGGGGATGGCTGCTAAGTTGGTGGTAGAGGGAGACAAGGAGAATTCTTCCCCTGCCTGTTTGCAACTACAGCCAAAGCAAACGGTGACTGTAGAAAAGATTGTCACCGTGTTTACCTCCAGGGAAACTGAAAACCCGATGGAAGCAGCGCTGCAACGGCTAGCTGATGAACCTTGTTACAGCACGTTGCTAGCGGCTCACATTGCCGCTTGGGATCAAGTTTGGCAAGATAATGACATAATTATTGAAGGCGATCGCTCTGCTCAACTTAGCATCCGTTACAATCTCTTTCAATTGCTGGCAGTCGCACCACGTCACGACGACAAAGTAAGCATTCCTCCTAAAACCCTTTCCGGTTTCGCTTATCGCGGACATATTTTTTGGGATACAGAAATTTTTATCTTACCCTTGTTAACTTTAACTCAACCCGCCTTGGCGCGTAACTTGCTCACTTATCGTTACCACAGTTTACCAGGAGCGCGACGCAAAGCTCAAGAAGCGGGATACAAAGGCGCAATGTATGCGTGGGAAAGCGCTACCACAGGTGATGAAGTTACTCCGCGCTGGGTTCCTGATCCCAATGGGAATTTAATTCGCATTTGGTGCGGTGACATTGAAGTGCATATCACCGCTGATGTAGCTTATGCAGTTTGGCAATACTGGCAGATTACCGGCGATGATGAGTGGATGCGCGACTATGGTGCGGAAATTATCTTAGATACGGCTGTTTTCTGGGAAAGTCGGGTTGAGTGGAATCAACAGCGCCAATGTTACGATATTCGTGATGTGATTGGACCTGATGAAAATCACGATCGCGTAGATAATAATGCTTTCACCAATTTGATGGTGCAATGGCACTTACAATCAGCTTTGGAAATGTGGGACTGGCTAAAACAAGCTTATCCCGATACCTGGGCACATCTGGCGCAACAACTCGATTTAGTTAGCGAAAGATTGCAACGCTGGGCTGATATACGAGAGCATATATTTGTGAATCAAGATGCAGAAACTGGCTTAATTGAGCAATTTGAAGGCTTTTTTGGGCTAGAACATGTCAACTTAGAAGACTACGAACCTCGCACCAAATCTATGCAAGGGTTGCTGGGAATTGAAGCCACCAGCGAAAAGCAAATCCTCAAACAGCCTGATGTGTTGATGTTACTTTATTTGCTACGCGATCGCTATGACTACAAAACCCTCGCTAGCAACTGGGATTATTACAACCCCCGCACCGACCACACTTATGGTTCCTCTCTCGGTCCTGCAATTAACGCTATCTTAGCTTGCGACCTGAATCAACCAACCGAAGCGTACACCCACTTTACGCGCGCAGCGTTGGTAGACTTAGAAGATGTCCGACGTAACGCAGGTGAAGGAATTCACGCAGCCAGTGCGGGTGGAGTTTGGCAATCTGTAATCTTCGGCTTTGGCGGTATCCGCATGACTCAATTTGGTCCGATCGCTTGTCCTAATTTACCACCTAATTGGACACGCCTTAAGTTTCGTTTGCAATGGCGCAATGAGTGGTATGACTTTGATTTGACAGCCGATGAAGTTGCTTTTCAAGAAGATAGAGAAAATTCTTCCCCCGTCTCCCCCACTGCCGATTCCCCCTCCCAAATTCAGGGTGTCATTTTTGACTTAGATGGCGTTTTAACTGATACCTCAGAGTTTCACTATTTGGGTTGGAAGCGATTAGCAGATGAAGAAGGTATTCCTTTTGACCGTGAGGCAAATGAAGCGATGCGAGGATTACCGCGTAGAGAATCGTTATTGCATATTTTAGGCGACAGCGAGGCAACTGAAGAGCAAATTCAGGAGATGATGGAACGTAAAAACCGCTACTACCTCGAATTGATGCACACTATCAAACCAGATAACTTGCTTCCTGGAGTAGCGAATTTATTACAGCAATTGCGAGATGCTGGGGTTAAAGTCGCTTTAGGATCGTCTAGTAAAAATGCCCAAACTGTCATTGAACGCTTGGGTATTGCTGATAAATTAGATGCCATAGCTGATGGTTATAGCGTCTCCCAACCTAAACCAGCACCAGATGTATTCTTGTTTGCTGCCGAAAAATTAGGGCTTTCACCCTCTGAGTGTGTCGTCGTGGAAGATGCTGATGCCGGCGTACAAGGCGCCCTTGTTGCGGGAATGCGAGCTGTTGGGCTTGGTCCTGTGGAAAGAGTGGGTAAAGCACATGTTGTTTTACCCAGTTTGGAAAACGTTTGCTGGCAAGATTTACAGCAGCAACTAGTTACAAGCGATAACCAAGCTGCACTTGTAGGTGTTTAATTCAGGATACTTCTGCTGGGGGTGGGCAAGATTACCCACCCCTTAATTCTTGGGAAGATTTTAATTAAATCGCCTTCTCAATCGCAAAGCAGCATCTGTACAAAAGATAAGCCAAGAGTAAAGAGAGTTCTAAGTAATTTCCGGGCTTACACCCCTCTTGACTATTAAGACATGCCAGTATATTTTATTAGTAAGTAAGTGGGTAAAATCGCCTAATTCAATCTAGCAAACCTAGATTAGAAGCGGAGGAACCAGTAATTGGGGCGAATCTCTTTTTAGAGAAAGACACCTTCCAGTCTTAGCCCGTCAGCTAACTCCGTCGGCATTGGGAGGAGTACCTTTGACATAAGCTTACTCTAAGCATTTGTCTTTTTGCTCTTCTAACTGGCATCACTGTTATTATTGGCAGTGATGTATTGTGTTTTTTCACCCACCTCGCCAACCGCCACAAATACACGGAGGCTAGGATGATTAATTACAAACAGTCGATTCCAGAATCGAACACTGAGTTTAACAACGTTGCTGTTGATTATACTGAGCCAGAACAAAATCAGTATCAGGAGTCATTCTGTTTTCTCACAGAAGCTGAAGCATTGAATTTCGGTAGAATTTGCATTGACCGATTAATTAAATTAAAGTCGAAATCCGTCAAGAAAGCGTATTTGTAACTGGTAAAACACAGATAGTGTTTTGCAGCGCTTTGGTTAGGGAAAAAGGCGATCGCCATCAGCAAGCCTGTATCATAAAGGAGATATAAATGCCCATTAAAAATCGTGCTTTCTTTACAGATGTAGAATTTTTCCCTGATTACAATTTTCAACTAATTGGCGAATGTGCTGGCAAAAAACTTTTACTAATTGGCAGAACCAAAGCTTACGGTGATCCAATTGTGGCAACAAGTCAAACAGACAAGCCAAGTCACGAAGATTTATATGCTTCTGACCTCTACGAATTGATGAAGATTAGCCAAGAACCAATCAAGGTTACAGGGCTTTCTTGAGAGTCATGATGGCATTAATAAAACAGAATTCGGGAGTCATAATTCAGAAGGCAAGTAGGTATTATGATTTTATACCAATAACAATTGGGAAGACTGCCATTTATAGGCGGGAGTATTAAACTCACCTACGGCTTCGCCAGTCATATAAAATCCATTCTAGATTCTGACTCCTGACTCCTAAATTCTTTATTAATGAAAGTTTAATTCGGCTAGATTGTGGGTACTGTCAACTTAACAAAGACTTGTCCTAAATGATTGAGAACAAATTTAAATCATGGTATTAGTCAAGCTGGTCTGGTATTTTCAACAGACATCAGCTTTAAGTTAAGTTGACAATACTTTTTTTTAGTTCTTTTCCGTTGTTACGTTAATAAGATTAAGATTAATAATCTCTAAAAATTGAAGTCAAGCGTTTGTGATGTATTAACCACTCTTGACAAACTTCTTTAGTAAGTTGTATCTCTTTTTCAGTCAAAAGCTCATCTGGTTTTTCGAGAGCTAAAATATGAGCAACTTGTGCAGCTTTTTGGTAGTCTACCCCACATTTGATTAGCTCTGTGTGAAATAACTCCTCTTTTTTTTCAACTGATATAAAAAATTTTCGTTGCATAGATGGAAAAAAGGTATCTAAGAATAAATTTTGCGGTTTATATAAGATTTGACACCTGTCGTAAGAAAGAGAAAGATAAGCATTTTAGGCATTGAGTAAAGGTTTGTCTTATTTAGTCTTATACAAACCTTAATTTCTCTTGGTAATAAAAAACCTCGGTGGGATGAGCCGAGGCTTGTAGGAGAAGTCCAAATGTCGATAGGAGATATTGATTTATTATATTATGTTAATAAATGTAACAATTTTGTGACAATCAAGCAATGATAATCAATATAGAATAATCTATGTATTCTATAATAAATACTTATGTAGTTAGAAATAGCGATCGCCCTTCAAATCTCAGGTGTCACCGTAGTACTCAACCAACCCAAAATTGACGGGTGGAGGCTGACACGGGGACGCGGAGAATATTTATACGCGGCTTTGTTTGAATTGGTGGACTAGTAGATTTTCGGTGCGTATTCTTCGTAATGCGCTCTAGAAATGTTCAGCGGCTGGGGCAGGTAACAGGAGTAGACCCCAAATTAGTAGCATTAGACACAGAGGAAATCAGCGTTACTTCGCCTTTGTCATTGATTACCCAGCCAGTCGCAGGTACGATTGCGATCGCCTCAGCTTTGGATGATGGTTTGGCGGCAGGTGTCTTGGGTTTAGGCTGCTGCGCTGTGGTAGCCAGAAGGCGAGTATCTGACCATACCACATCACCGCTGAGGAAGTCGTCAGGGCTGGGGGGTAAACCACCGCGTCCAGTGACAGTAAATTTACTGCCCCCTTCGTCAGCAAAAGCGGCACAGCTAGAGGAAACTAGCCCTGGAGTATTAACTACAGATGCAGGCAGTTTTATCAGTCCTTGAGTGGCGTCTATATCGGGTGTATTGATTTCCACAGTGCCATTTAACTCACGATTTGCCCCAGTTGCGGTGATAGTACTGTCGGGAGAGAGAATAAAGCCTTGAGTAGTAATATTTACACGACCCCCACGAGAGTTAGCAGAGTTAGCTCTGATATTACTATTTTCGACGGCGGCTAAAACATCAGTGTTAATGTTGATATTGCCACCGATAACATTGCTGCCTGTGGCGTTGGTGGTGATGTTGCTGCCACGAGTTAAAATTAAATCTCTGGAACGTAAGGTGATAGTTGCTTGTTCTCGATTTGGGTCAATGCTGTTGCTGCGGGTGTCAGCAGTTAGGGTGGCGTTATTATCTAAACGAATAGAGCGAGCATTTACTGTTAAGTTGCCTCCTGTGCCTGTTCCTAAGCTACTTACGGATACTCTCGCGGCATCTTGCACCTGCAACTGTTGGGTATTAATTGTCAGGTCGCCAGCATTCCCTGTCGAACCTGGCGTAGCAGTAGCAGACAAGCCGCTGCCAGAACCAATCAGTTGCACCCCTTCAGCCGTGAGGGTGAAATTTCCCCCATTGCCTGCGCCAAATGTGCCAGCACTGACAAATGCCCCATCTCGCACTAGCAACTGTTGGGTGTTAATCGTCAGGTCGCCAGCATTACCTGTTGAACCTGGGTCAGCTTGAGCAGACAAGCTGCTGCCAGAACCAATCAGTTGCACATTCTCAGCCGTGAGGGTGAAATTTCCCCCTTTGCCAGCGCCAAATGTGCCAGCACTGACAAATGCCCCATCTCGCACTAGCAACTGTTGGGTGTTAATCGTCAGGTCGCCAGCATTCCCTGTTGAGCCTAGGTCAGCAGTAGCAAACAAGCCGCTGGGAAACTCACCATTTGCAGAGATACCAATTAGTTGCACATTGTCCGCTGTAACAGTCAAATTTCCCCCATTGCCTGCGCCAAATGTGCTAGCACTTACTTGTGCCCCATCTTGCACCTCTAAATCACGGGTGTTAAGCGTCAAATTTCCCCCTTTGCCAGCGCCAAATGTGCCAGCACCTATTTGTGCCCCATCTCGCACTAGCAACTGTTGGGTGTTAAGCGTCAGGTCGCCAGCATTGCCTGTTGAGTCTCGGTTAGCTTGAGCAAACAAGCCGGTGCCAGAACCAATCAGTTGCACCCCTGTAGAAGTGCTAGAAGACTTTTTACCCGATCCAGATGAAGGCATGACGGTGAAAGAAGAGTTAAAGCAAGAGCTTTTGGAAATTCAAAGACGTAGAAAAACAGGAACTCGTGGTATTTCAGCTTCATAGGCTATGAATAGGCTTGGTTTGGGTTTATGATGAGTTACATAGATGAGTTACATAATTGAGTATGAACCAGAAGCTCTTGCTGATTTGGAAAAGTTGACTCAAGCTGTCCGTGAGCGAGTTGTTAAGAAGATTAATTAGCTGGCTGAGAATTTTGATCAAGTTAACCCGCAATCTTTAACGGCTGATCTGTCAGGCTTCTTCAAGTTGAGAGTTGGCGATTACCGGGTGATCTATGAATTTAATCGTGAAGAAGAAATAATTTTCATCGACCGGATCAGGCATCGTAGAGAGGTTTACAACTGACTTCGCAATACAAAACTATGTGAACATCTGCAATCCATTAATCTGTTCCAAAAAGCCAGCCACCAACTGTCTCTCCAAGTTGCTTCGCTATATATTTCAACCAAATTTAGATAAGTGATACATCTGGATATCATAAGTATCTTTAATTACTTAAGTATTTATTAAATGTAATATGTATTTAGTAAGTATAATTTAATATTAGTTAATAACAAAATTGTATAGTTATCTTGAAAAAAAGTATAAAACCCAGCATCGCAAAGTCTTACTCTTTGCCTCTGGAGCGTGATACTAATCCATAATAAATGCAAACTGCGGGATAATTTTGGATTTTTCCGCTCAATTTGGGCAATCTAATAATATACAAATTTAAACAGGTACAAGAGCAACATTATATGAAAAATGCTTGGAGTCGGCTGGCTTTGATGGCGGTTATTCCTACGCTAATGGTTTCGGTATTTCCGCGTCGGACAATGGCTGACGATCCTGGAGGCTGTTTTATGGTGACTTCTTCGGGTAAAACGGTTAGTTTGGGTAGTCTTTGCGGCGTTACAGCATCAGATAACGGAGTTTTTCGGATTCCTATTAAACGCCGTTTCGGGAAAACTCCTGTGGTTGAAGTGACGTTCAATAACAGCAAAACTTTTGAGATGATTTTAGATACTGGTGCTAGCGGAACCGTCATTACTCAAGCTATGGCAAGTGACCTCAAACTTAAAGCTACAGGTACGATGAGCGCGGAAATTGCCGATGGTAGCCTGGTACAATTCCTCACTGGTCAGGTTAAGTCTATTGCAGTTGGTGGAGCTATCGTCAATAATGTTGAGGTAGCGATCGCTCCAAAAGCCGGCATCGGACTACTAGGTCACGATTTTTTTGACAGCTACGACGTGAGAATTCTACAAAAGGTGGTTGAATTTCACCGTCGCTAGAAAAATTGAGATTTTTATTCGCCAAGCTTTGGACATATCCTAAGCTCATTTGGCTTACTCTTACCGATGAGTTAGCTTTTCGACAACTTTGGCATTGTCTCCAATCGCTTGCTGTACAGTGAAGGGTTTGTTACCAGAGCTTTCTTTGGAAAATTTGCCGTTAAGTTGAACATTCAGTCCTGGCACTACATTCATTTTAACTTCTTTAGTATCGTCTGATTTAGACACTAAAGTTACTTTAAGCTCATTAATAACTTGCTGTTGCTGTTTGACAATTTGAGTCAGTTCTTTTAACTGTTGAGAATGCAAGTTATCCAATTTTTCATGAAGCAATTCGATATTTTGTCCGGCTCTTAAATTGACTTGATGGTCAATTTTGTCATTTTTGCGATCAATATCAGACTGGCGGTTTTGACTCATCAAAACGATTGGAGCCGTATAAGCTGAGGCAAATGAAAACACTAAGTTGAGCATCATGAATGGTGGCTGATCCCAATGGGGAACTCCAGGCATCATATTCAAACCAACCCACCCCGCCAAAACCGCACTTTGGCTGATCAGAAATCTCCAAGAACGTACTTCCGCTGCCATTGAATCGGCAAGACGGTGTCCAAGAGTTGATTTTTCAGTGGGGGTTTTTTCTAGTAATTGCTTTTGATTCACTTGTGCTTCAACATTGTTTGATAATAGTTTTTTTGCTGGATTCATGTTACACCTCTTATCGATTTAGCTTGATACTTGTTTCTCGTTTCTCTTGGCGTTTAACCTCTTGATGTTCAATGTACGCGCCTTGAAAGTTGAAAGCAAATATTATTATTTTTCAAATCGATAGATAAAAGTAATGCAGCGCAAACCTATGCTTAGTAAGATTCCCAAGCTCTACCGAGAAGCAAGAAGCTTTCTTCGCACGCATACAATAACGACAGTAAACTAGGGTGTGAAGTAAGTTTAAGATCATGAGGAGGCAATTTATGCGATCGCTACTCACTGGAGTTATTGTCAGTTTGGCACTGTTATCATTGCCAGCACAAGCACAACAAGCGGTGTCTGATGCCCAAATAAGCGCGATGGTAGAAGCATTGCGACAAGCTGCACCGAAAACCGGCTCTGCCAATGATGGACTTTATAGCGAATGGCAAGTCAAACCAGAAACCCTTAAAGGTTGGTCAAGAACATGTCTAAAAAAGGAAGTCACACCAGCGGAGTTTGAAAACAGCCCTGCAACTGCACGTCAAATTGTCTCTTGCATCACGCGTCGGGAGTTAAACAACCAGTTTGCCGCTACTAAGAACAACGAAACGGCTGCTGTGCGTGGTGTAGCCTGTTGGTGGATGACTGGCAACTATACAGGCTGCAACAGTGGCTTTACGGCTGCTTATGTGCAAAAAGTTGTTGGCTTTTACCAGCAGCGTTCAAAACCCGCAGCAAGTGGGTCAAGGTAACTTTGAAGGATCACATTAAGGTATTGAAACCATAAGGTAGCAAAGAAAAATGGAAATTGATTTTATAACCACTTTGGGTCTAACAGCAGGATTACTGACTACAATTGCCTATCTGCCTCAACTGATTAAAACCTGGAAGTCGAAATCAGCTTCGGACCTTTCTTGGAGTATGCTGATTACCCTGTGTACAGGTATTATTTTATGGTTGGTTTATGGCGTTTATGTTCAGGATATTCCTCTGATTGCCGCCAACATGGTGACCTTACTTTTAGCCTCTATCATTTTGGTACTGAAGATCAGGTACAGTTAATCGCTAAAAGTTGATAAAGTACTAAGCTGCTAGGCTTGCAAATTAAACTTTTGGGCTGAGAATTTGGTGCTTTTGCTCAAAAATAAAAAAGTGCGTTCTTATAGGCGCGACAGCTTACAGCAATTTTCAGTTAACTCAACGTATTGCCCTTAACTCCGCTTGAAAGTGAGGTTAAGGGCATCTAAGTTTTATACAAACTCTTTGCTTTGAGAACTTTAACTCTTATTATCACGTCTAATATTTTAAATCACCATTTATAAGTTCCTACCTGAGTAATTCTCATGCTTAGGAGGTTTGCTAATGAAACCGTTTAAAAACTGGCAAAAATCTCTAGCCGCAGCTGCTATATTTTCACTCATAACAGCTTTTCCCGCTGCTTCAACTGGGAGCATCCCAATTTGGCAAAAATAAAAGAATCCAGATTATTCGCGAGTTACAATCGCGAATAATCTCGGATTCAATCTTGTGCTTCTTCTGACTCTTGCTCAGATCCAGAACTAATATCTAGCAAACAGTCATCAAGGGTATGAATTATTCTCTGTATTTCATCCCAAACAGAACGTCTA
>JAESGY010000495.1_pt1 | contig 15070 bp, 14 predicted proteins | sample 9269841 | NCBI WGS metagenome assembly JAESGY01 (sample SAMN17022865, study PRJNA683097) | algae metagenome | isolation source: Spirirestis rafaelensis WJT71-NPBG6 and co-occurring heterotrophs from... | place: USA: Pinto Wells, Joshua Tree National Park, Colorado Desert, CA | collected 2006-08-15
TCGGCGAGCGACAAAGTCTCCAGCGGTGCGCTGTCGGGCGGCGGCATGAGCTGGGTGAATCACGTCGCCCCAGCAGGCGCAACCGCCGCGCCCAGGAATCTGCCCCGGTTACAGATCGAGCTTCTAAGTCATTGAATAAAAAAGAAAAATCTTTCACAAGATGGCCCTCTGAGAGAAGCGCGCAGTAAGGCTCGCAGCCGAACCTTTGCCGATATCGAGACAGAACGGTGTGGGCCGCTGAGGCAGTAAAGCTGGCTCACCCGCCCAATCCCTTGCCTTTCCACGGGTCAAGCCGTCGCAGGGCGGATGAATGCCTGGGCCGAGTATGTCGGCACCGTGCTAGCGGCGGCTATTCGGGCGGCACCGCGGCACGCACCAAGTTGCTGTTGAGGTACCGCGGATCCCCCGTCACCTCCCGCCCCGCCCAGTCCGGCAGGTCCAGCGCCTGATCGGCCGAGTCCAGCTCCACCTCCGCCAGCACCAGCCCGGCGAGAGGGCCGGCGAACTCATCCACCTCCCAGACCAGCCCGCCATGGCCGACCCGGGTGCGGGTCTTCTCCAGGATGGGCGATGTGCAGAGGCCCGCGAGCATCGCCTCGGCATCCTCCGGCGGGATTGCATATTCGAACTCCGCCCGCGTCAGCAGGCCGGGACCCTTGATGGTCAGGAAGCCCTGCTCGCCGGCGAGGCGCAGGCGCACCACCGGTGCCCCCGGCGCGCCGCCATTCGGCAGGTAGCCCTGCCGCAGCCGCAGGCCGGGGCCGAGCGCCGCCTGGCGCCAGCCATCGCCGGTGACCAGGAATTTGCGCTCGATCTCGCTCGGCATGGCGCCTTGCCTCCCGCTCAGGCGCGGATCCAGGTCTCGGAGAAGGCCAGCATCGCCGTGCTGATCCGCTGCCCCGCCACCTCCCGCGGCACCGGCTGGCCGGGCAGGGCGCGGCCGTCGATCTCGATGCTGGCGCCCTCGCAGCCGATGAAGAGGCTCGGCATGTGGTGCCGGCCGGTGGCCGAGCGCTCCGGCGGGAAGGCGAAGCAGAAGGGCGTGCCGAGGCCGCGCCAGGTCAGCCGCACCGTCATGCCGCCGGCCCGCACCACCTCGGCATAGGTGCTGGCCGGGTCGCCTTCGGTGGTGACGCTGTCGAGCGCCTGGTAGCGCAGCCCGGCGAGGCCCGGCAGGTCGCGCCAGGCACCGAAATGCGAGACGTACTCGGCCACCAGCCAGCGGGTCAGGGGCTCGTTGTCGGTCAGGCAGAGATTGCCCGGCGCGCCGGATTGCTGCGGCGCTTCCAGCAGCACCAGCGCATGGCCCCGGCCATGCGGCGAGAGGACCACGCGGAAGAAGCTGGCGAGCGCCGTGAAGGGCCCCTCCGGGTCGGTCTTCAACGATACGCCGGGATTTTCGCCCGACCATTCCACCTGTCCGGGAAAAAGGATCGTCTCCGCCATGGGTTGTTCCTCCTGCCGCGGCGGCATTCAGCCACGCGGCGGGCCGCCCGGCCACCCCGGCCTGCTCAGGCCCCGGCGACGAAGCCGAGAATCTCGCCGAACAGCCGCTCCGGCGCATCGACCCGCATGGAGTGGCCGGACTCCTCGACGATGACGAGGCGCGAGCCGGGGATCAGCGCGTGGATCTCCTCGGAGAATTCCGGCGGGCAGATCCAGTCCAGCCGGCCGCCGAGGATCAGCACCGGCGCGGTGATGCGCGCCAGTTCCGGCCGCAGGTCGAAGCCCCGGAGGAAGCCGCCTGGGCGGAAGGCGCGGTTCAGCGCCTCCGGGCTGTGGATGGCGCGGGCGATGCCGTCCTCGGCCTTGGCCGGGTCGTGCCTGGCGGCATAGAGCGGGCCCATGACGCGGTAGTAGCGCTTCAGCTCCGCCTCATCCTCGAAGCCGCCCTCCCAGACCTTGGCGCAGAGCGCCTGCTGCTCCGGCGTCCCGCGCTCGGCCAGGATCTCCTGGGCGCGCGGGATAAAGCCGCCATGCGCGGCGGTGACGACCAGCACGAGGTGGGAGACGGAGGCCGGGTAGCGCGCCGCATGCGCCATGGCCACCATGCCGCCATAGCTGGTGCCGATGGAAACGATCGGGCCGCAGCCGAGATGCTGCCGCAGCGCCTCCATGTCCTCCACCGCCTCGTCGAGCGTCCAGCGCCCGGGGTCGCCGCGGCCGGAGCGCCCCTGGCCGCGATGGTCGAAATAGACCACCTGCATGCCTTCGGTCAGCGCGGAGTAGCCGGGCTTGAAGCCGGTATGGTCGCCGCCCGGGCCGCCATGGATGGCGAAGGCCACCGGGCGTTCCCGCATGCGCGGGCCGTCCGGGACCAGGCCGGCGCCCTCGATGTCGAAATAGATCTCCGTGTCGCGGATCCGCGCGCGCATCGGCCCTGTCTCTCCGTTCCGTCGCGCGCATGGTCCATGCCCGGCCGCGGCCGGGCAAGACGGGCCGGTTGGGCGGGGCGGCCGGCGCCCCGCCCGCATCGCGTCATGCTGTCCCGCATAAATGCTGGCATATTTATGCGGCCTCAGGCGCCAGCGCCGCCTCCGGCGGCCTGGCTGCGCGCCATAGGGCGCGGCGCCCATCCGGGCGCTCAGCCGCCTGCGGCGGCTGCAGGTCAGCCATCATGCGGTCTGGTATCAAATATGGATGCCGTCGAGGTCCTTGCCCGCATGCTCCGGGCTCCAGATCCAGACCACCGCCGCCTGCAGCAGCATGAAGACCGGGATGAGCAGGAAGGCGAGGTGGAAGCCGCCGGTCGCCTCCCGGATCCAGACCGAGACGAAGGGCCAGAGGACGTAGCCGATGAAGAAGGCCAGCGCCCAGGAGAAGCCGTTGCCGACGCCGCGGATGCGCGTGGGGTACATCTCCGCCGTGTAGATCGTGGCCGGCCCCCAGACGCCGAGGAAGCCGATGCTCCAGAGCAGGCCATAGACCCAGAGAGCGGTCCGGCTTTCGGCATAGATCCACAGCGTCAGGAAGAGCGCACCCTGCACCAGCATCAGCACGAAGCCGAGCCGCCGCCCGAACAGGTCGGAGATCCAGCCCGCGCCGGCGATGCCGACCACGCCGATCAGCCCCCAGGCGACGTAGAAGCTGCCGTATTCCGCGGCCGACCAGCCATGCGCCTCCCGCAGGAAGAGCGGCATCCAGAGCCCGACGGTGGAGAAGGCGATCAGGTTGGTGACGGCGACGAAGGTGGCCAGCATCGTGTTCCGCCGCATGTCCGGCAGGAAGAGCTGCCGCAGCCCGACCTTGTCCGCCTTGCCGAACCAGGTCCGGTCTTCCTCGGTGAGGGCCTCGCCGGAGGCGAGGGCCGCGCGGATGCGGCGCTTGCGGTCCGTGGTGCGCACCCAATAGGGCGATTCCGGGCACATGAAGCGGACATAGATCGCCAGCAGCGCCACGAGGGCCGGCAGGATGAAGGCAGCACGCCAGCCCCAGCTGTCCACCACCACGGCGGTGATGGTGCCGGCCAGCGCCGCGCCGACGCCCCAGGCGGCACGGTTGGCGGAGACGATGCGGCCGCGCAGCCGGGCCGGCCAGGTCTCCGCCACCAGCATGGAGCCGATCGCCCATTCGCCGTTCAGCGCGAAGCGCACGATGGCATAGGCCGCGACGAAGAAACCCCAGCTGGGCGACAGCGCCACCAGCGGCATCATCAGGGAGAACATGGCGATGTTGATCGCCAGCAGGTTGCGCCGGCCGAAGCGGTCCGCCAGCCAGGGCCAGAGATAGAGGCCGATGATGCCGACCAGCATCGCGATCTGCACGCCGCTGCGGTATTCCGGCAGGCTGACGGCGAACTCCGCCATCACCATCGGCGCGACCAGCGCGAAGATCGCGCCGTCCATGCCATCGAACCCCCAGCCCAGGCCGTTCGCCCAGGCAATATGCCAATGGGTCCTGGTCAGCTTCTGCTGCTGCGCCGCATTGCGGTAGGCGGCGGAGCGGAGGTGCTTCTCCTCCAGCGGGCCGCCGGCAACCAGGGGTTCGCTTGCGTCGCTCCCTAACTGTTCGCCAGCTAACTGATTGCCCGTAGGCGTCCCTATGGCGGTCGAGCTCATGGACCCTCTCCCTCATGGACCCGGCTGGCGCGTGTTCACGCCTGGCCGCGCGGTGGTCCGCGCTGGCCCATCCGTTCCTGCCGGGCGGTGTGCTCCCGCCCTGGAGGGATGGTGCGACGGGAGCGTCAGCGACCGCAACCGCCCCGTGCGATCGATCCGCCATCGCGCCGGATGCGCGAAGGACGGAGATCCGGGGGGCGGCTGGTGCCTGGCCCTGCCCCGGCGGCTGCCGGTTCTTCCGGCTTCCGTGATGCCCTGGCCCGGGCTCCGCGCCGACTCGGCGGGTGGGGCTGTTCGCCTCGGCCTCCGTCGCGGCGGCAAGGCTTGCCGCCCTGTGCTCGCCAGCACCAGTGGATCCTTGATTTCGCGGGACTTCCCGGTGTCGCGCCCGCGCCACGCCGGGGCTCGTTGCGTGCCGGATCGAACCGGGCGGGCCTGGCAAGGTTTTGCCCGCGGCCTGCCGGATGTATGATGGTGTTTCGAGCCAGGAGACCCGAATGGGAGAGGGGCGGGGCCAGCCCGGCGCGCCGATGGGGGACAGGCCGGCGGAGACGCCGGCACGACGGGAGCTTGCCTCCCTGTCCTTCGAGGACGCGCTGGCCGAGCTGGAAGAGATTGTGCGGTCGCTGGAGGGCGGGAAAGGCAGCCTCGCCCAGGCGATCGCGGATTACGAGCGCGGTTCCGCGCTGCGGCAGCATTGCGAGCGCAAGCTGGCCGAGGCCGAGGCGAAGGTGCAGGCCATCGTCGAGGGGGCCGGCGGCCCGACGCTGCGTGATGTCGAATGAGGTCTCCACACGGATGAGCACGATCACCGAAGCGCGCCCGCTCTCCCTGTCGCGCGCCATGGCGGAGGCCGCCGCCGAGATCGACCAGGCGCTCTCGGTCCTGCTGCCGCCCGAGGAAGGCGCCGAGGCGCCGCTCTATGCCGCCATGCGCTATGCCGCGATCGGCGGCGGCAAGCGGCTGCGCGGCTTCCTGGTGCTGGAGGGGGCGCGGCAGTTCAGCGTCTCCCGCCAGGCGGCGCTCAGGGTCGCCGCGGCGATCGAGATGGTCCATGCCTATTCACTGGTGCATGACGACCTGCCGGCGATGGACGATGACGACCTCCGCCGCGGCAAGCCGACGGTGCACAAGGCCTGGGACGAGGCGACCGCGATCCTCGCCGGCGATGCGCTGCAGTGCCACGCCTTCACCGTGCTGGCGGAGGAGGACACGCATGCAGACCCGGCGGTGCGGGCCGAGCTGGTCCGCTGCCTCTCCCGCGCTGCCGGCCCGCGCGGCATGTGCGGCGGGCAGATGCTGGACATGCTGGCCGAGCGGGCCGGCGCCCCGCTGGACGAGGTGGCGGTCGGCCGGCTGCAGACGCTGAAGACCGGCAAGCTGATCGAATTCTCGGCGGAAGCCGGCGCCATCCTCGGCAAGGCGCCGCTCGCCCAGCGGCATGCCCTGCTGGCCTATGGCCGCGACCTCGGTGCCGCCTTCCAGATCGCCGACGACCTGCTGGATGCGACCGCCAGCACCGAGGAAACCGGCAAGGCGACCGGCAAGGACGCCGCGGCCGGCAAGGCCACCCTGGTCGGCCTGCTGGGGGCGGAGCGCGCGCGGCTGCAGGCCGAGCGGCTGGTGGCCCAGGCCAAAGGCCACCTTGACGGCTTCGGGGAGAGGGGCGACCTCTTGCGGATGCTCGCAGATTTCACGATCGAGCGGAGGAGCTGATGTCCCCCACACCCTCCACTCCGCTCCTCGACCGGGTGCGCATTCCGGCCGATATGCGCAATTTCTCGACCGACCAGCTCAAGCAGCTGGCCGATGAGCTGCGCGCCGAGACGATCCATGCGGTCAGCCAGACCGGCGGGCATCTTGGCGCCTCGCTCGGCGTGGTCGAGCTGACGGTTGCCGTCCATGCGGTGTTCGAGACGCCGCGCGACCGGCTGATCTGGGATGTCGGCCACCAGGCCTATCCGCACAAGATCCTGACCGGGCGGCGCGACCGCATCCGGACGCTCCGCCAGGGTGGCGGCCTCTCCGGCTTCACCCGGCGGTCCGAATCCGAATACGACCCCTTCGGCGCGGCGCATTCCAGCACCTCGATCTCCGCTGGCCTCGGCATGGCGGTCGCGCGCGACCTGAAGGGCGACAAGCGCAATGTCGTCGCCGTCATCGGCGACGGCGCGATGAGCGCGGGCATGGCCTATGAGGCCATGAACAATGCCGGCGCCGAGAAGTCGCGCCTGATCGTGGTGCTGAACGACAACGACATGTCGATCGCGCCGCCGGTCGGGGCGATGAGCGCCTATCTGTCGCGCGTCGTCTCCTCCCGCCCCTTCCTGTCGATCCGGGAGATGATGGCGAAGCTGGCGCGGCACTTCCCGGCGCCGCTCGAGCGCGCGGCGAAGCGGGCGGACGAATACGCCCGCGGCCTGCTGACCGGCGGCACGCTGTTCGAGGAGCTGGGCTTCTACTATGTCGGCCCGATCGACGGGCATGACCTGGAGCATCTGCTGCCGGTGCTGCGCAACCTGCGCGACACCGACCTGCAGGGGCCGGTGCTGCTGCATGTGGTGACCCAGAAGGGCAAGGGCTATGCCCCGGCCGAGGCCAGCGCCGACAAGTACCATGGCGTGGTCAAGTTCAACGTCATCACCGGCGAGCAGGTGAAGGCCCCGCCCGGCCCGCCGAGCTACACCAAGGTCTTTGCCAATGCGCTGATCGCCGAGGCGGAGGCGGATGACCGCATCGTGGCGATCAATGCCGCCATGCCCTCCGGCACCGGGCTGGACGCCTTCGCCAAGCGGTTCCCGAAGCGCAGCTTCGATGTCGGCATCGCGGAGCAGCATGCCGTCACCTTCGCCGCCGGCATGGCGACGGAGGGGATGAAGCCCTTCTGCGCCATCTATTCCACCTTCCTGCAGCGCGGCTACGACCAGGTGGTGCATGACGTGGTGCTGCAGAAACTGCCCGTGCGCTTCGCCATGGACCGCGCCGGGCTGGTCGGCGCCGATGGCGCGACCCATGCCGGCAGCTTCGACATCGCCTATCTCGGCTGCCTGCCCGACATCGTGCTGATGGCTGCCTCGGACGAGGCGGAGCTGATGCATATGGTGGCGACCGCCGCGGCGCTCGACGACCGTCCCAGCGGCTTCCGCTACCCGCGCGGGGAGGGGTTCGGGGTCGAGTTGCCGAAGCGCGGCACGCCGCTCGAGATCGGCAAGGGCCGGATCGTGCGGGAAGGCACGTCGGTCGCCATCCTCTCCTACGGCGCGCGGCTGCGCGAATGCCTGAAGGCGGCGGATGAGTTGGCCGCGCGCGGCCTCTCCACCACCGTCGCCGATGCCCGCTTCGCCAAGCCGCTGGATACCGCGCTGGTGGAGCGCCTGGCGCGCGAGCATGAGGTGCTGATCACCATCGAGGAAGGCTCGGTGGGCGGCTTCGGCAGCTTCGTGCTGCAGCACCTGGCGCTGCGCGGCCTGCTGGATGCCGGGCTGAAGGTGCGGCCGATGTGCCTGCCGGACCGCTTCATCGACCATGAAAGCCCGAAGAAGCAGTATGACGAGGCCGGACTGAACGCGGCGCAGATCGTCGCCATGGCGGTCTCGGCGCTGGGCAGCAGCGCGGCGGCGCGGCCGGCAAGGGCCTAGAGCATGGCGGCCTCCCCCGCTCGCGGGGGAGGGCCACCGGCCGACGCCACCGATTGACCCCAACCCGTCCTCCTCCCGCAGCACAGGCAGAGGGGACGCCACTCGCCGAGGGCCGTCCGATGGCACCACAGGACGGGCGCATGACGAAGATCCGGGCGGACCAGGCCCTGGTGGATCGCGGCCTGGTCGAGAGCCGCACGCGGGCGCAGGCGCTGATCCTCGCCGGCAAGATCTATTCCGGCGAGCAGCGGATCGAGAAGGCCGGGCAGCAGATCGCCGAGAGCCTGCTGCTGGAGGTGCGCGGCCAGGACCATCCCTGGGTCTCCCGCGGCGGCGTCAAGCTCGCCCATGCCATCGCGCATTTCGGCCTCTCGCCCAGGGGCCGCATCTGCCTCGATGTCGGTGCCTCGACGGGCGGCTTCACCGATGTGCTGCTGCACCATGGCGCGGCGAAGGTCTATGCCGTGGATGTCGGCCACGGCCAGCTCGCCTGGACGCTCCGCAACGATCCGCGGGTGGTGGTGCTGGAACGCGTGAATGCCCGCTACCTGGATGCCAACCAGGTGCCGGAGGCGCCGGGCGTCCTGGTCTGCGATGCCAGCTTCATCGGGCTGCAGACGGTGTTGCCGCTGCCGCTCGGGCTCTGCGCGCCCGGTGCCTGGGCGGTCGCGCTGATCAAGCCGCAATTCGAGGTAGGGCCGGCCATCGCCAAGGGCGGCGTGGTGCGGGACGCGAATGTGCATCGCGCGGTCTGCCACCGTATCGCGGAGTGGTGGGCCGGGCTGCCGGGCTGGCGGGTGATCGGCGTCGAGCCCAGCCCGATCCTCGGGCCGGAGGGCAACCGGGAGTTCCTGATTGCGGCCGAGAAGGCCGCCTGACGCCTCGCGCCCGGGCGGCTATACCCGCAGCCATGACCGATATCGCGCCCCCAGAAGCCCGTCTCCCCGACCTGAAGGTGAGTGACGTGATCGCGCCGGAGCTGAAGGCCGTCGGCTGGAAGCCCGTGCCGGCCAAGGACTACCCGGCCATGATCGGCCCCTTCTTCGCCCGTCGCGCCGGCGAGGGATGGGAATACGCCTTCCTGCCGGAGCAGCGGCATCTCAATATCGGCGGCGTCGTCCATGGCGGTATGCTGATGAGCTTCATGGATGACGTGCTGGGCATGACGGTGTGGGAGGCGGCCGGCCGCAAGCCCGTCACCACCGTGCAGCTCAACCACCACTTCATCGCCCCCGGCCGGCTGGGCGAGCTGGTGGTGGGGCGCGGCGAGGTGCTGCGGGCGACCCGCAGCGTCGTCTTCATCCGTGGCACGCTGAGCGCGGGCGGCCGCACGCTGGTGCATGGCGACGGGGTGTGGAAGATCCTCGGCAGCAACTGATGCCTTGACCGAGTCCAGGAGGAGGAAACGACCATGCGGAATGCCGTCATCGTCTCGACCGCGCGCACGCCGATCGGGCGCGCCTATCGCGGCGCCTTCAACGATACCCAGGCCCAGGCGCTGGGCGGCCATGTGATCGCCGCCGCGGTGCAGCGCGCGAAGCTCGACCCCGGCGAGGTCGAGGACGTGGTCATGGGCGCCGCCCTGCAGCAGGGCAGCCAGGGCAGCAATTTCGCCCGGCAATGCGCCCTGCGCGCCGGCCTGCCGCATACCGTCCCCGGCATGTCGCTGGACCGGCAATGCTCCTCCGGCCTCATGGCCATCGCGACCGCCGCGAAGCAGGTGATCGTGGACGGCCTCCAGGTCGCGGTCGGCGGCGGGCTCGAATCCATCTCGCTTGTGCAGAACGAGAAGGTGAACCGGCACCGCACGCGCGACCCCTGGCTCGAGCAGCATGTGCCGCAGCTCTACATGACCATGCTGGAGACGGCGGAGATCGTCGCGGACCGCTACGGCATCAGCCGGGAGGCGCAGGACGAATACGCTCTGCAATCGCAGCAGCGCACCGCCGCCGCCCAGGCTGCCGGACGGTTCGAGCAGGAAATCGTGCCGCTGCCCTCCGTCATGGCCATCCAGGACAAGACCACCGGCGAGATCACCCGCAAGGAGGTGACGCTGACCAAGGACGAGGGCAACCGCGCCGACACGACGCTGGAGGGCCTCGCCTCGCTCAAGCCGGTCTTCAAGGACGGCCAGCGGGTGAAGGAGGGACGCTTCATCACCGCCGGCAACGCCTCCCAGCTCTCGGACGGCGCCTCGGCCTGCGTGGTGATGGAGGAGCAGGAGGCGTCCCGCCGCGGCCTGCAGCCCTTAGGGATCTATCGCGGCATGGCGGTCGCCGGCACCGATCCGGACGAGATGGGCATCGGCCCGGTCTTCGCCATCCCGAAGCTGCTGAAGCAGCATGGCCTCAAGGTGGACGACATCGGCCTCTGGGAGCTGAACGAGGCCTTCGCCTGCCAAGTGCTCTATTGCCGCGACAAGCTCGGCATCCCGAATGAGCGGCTGAACGTGGATGGCGGCGCCATCTCGGTCGGCCATCCCTATGGGATGAGCGGCGCGCGGATGACCGGCCATGCGCTGATCGAGGGCAAGCGGCGCGGCGTGAAATACGTGGTGGTGACGATGTGCATCGGCGGCGGCCAGGGCGCCGCGGGGCTGTTCGAGGTCGCCTGATCCGGGGCGCCCTTCCCCGCCTTGCGGGGGAGGGCCGAAGGGGGCTGAGGCAAGGCCGGTGCCGCGCCCCCCATCCTGGCCCTTCCTCCTCAGCGGGGGGAGGGGACAGGATCAGGGCCGCGTGGCAGCGCTGCCCGGCTCCTGCGTGCTGATCTCGGCCAGCAGCGCCCAGACCCGGTCCGGATCCATGCGGATCTCCGGGTCGTTCAGCAGCCGGTCCAGCTCGGCAAGCTTGGCCTGGAACTCACGCTCGGTCATGCAACGACGTCTCCCGGTTCAGCCGCACAAGCCTGCGGCGATCTACGAAGCTGCGGGGAAACGTGCCTGCAACACGCCGGTTGCCTTGGGGTTACCGGATCGGTGCCATACCGGCCGGCCTACCTGCGGACCGGTATGGCGTGGTGCTCGGCGCGCAGCCGCCACCCTAACCCGGCGCGCGATACCGACCGGCATGAATCCTGACCTGCAGCCACCATCGGCGGCATAGGTCGCGCCCGCGGCCCGCGGCCCATGCCGCGCAGCCAAGCCGCCGGAGGCGGCGCCGGCGACTGAGGCCGCCGACATGCGTCAGCCTGCCGGCGCGCAGCTATCAGATCGAGGACAGGATGGCCGGCGCCAGGCCCGGATGCTTGGCCGCGGCATGGCCGGGGTTGCGGAAGCGCAGCTCGCCCTCCGGCGCCGCATCCCGCGCACCGAACATCTCGAAGCGGGAGGCGCAGGAGACCGCCACCACCCGCCGCGCCGGCGACGTCGTCAGGAAGCGGCGCACCGCCCCCTCCAGCTCCAGCTGCTCGCCCCGCAGCGCCCGCCAGTCCAGCCGGTCGAGATCCTCGAGGAAGAGCGCGAGGATGCCGGGATGCCGGCCGGTGAGGCGGCTATCCGCCGCCAGCGCGGCGCGCCGGCAGACCGCGGCGGCGATCGCGTTCTCCCGTCCCGCCCGGGCCGCCATGGCGAAGACGCTGCCGCTGCCCCTCTCGGTGGTCACGGCCAGATGCGCCTCCGGCCCGAATTGCGCGCGGAGCCGGGCCGGCAGGCCGCCCGGCATGTCCTGCGCCTGGGCGCCGGCCAGCATCAGCGGGTCGAGCTTCAGCACCGCCTGGGCGCCGGCATCCTGGCGCTTCTCCTCGGCCAGCAGGGCGGTGATCCGGCGCTGCAACTCGGCGAGCTGGTCGGGGCCGGAAAGTCCCTCCGGCAAGGTCATCTTCAGCAGGTAGCGGCCGGGATGGGCGGCCAGCCAGGTCTGCAATTCCGGATTGATGGCATCGACCAGCGCCCACCAGTCGCCGCGCGGCACGGGGCGGCCTTCCTCGGCCGAGACGGTCTCGCACGCCACCTCGGCCATGGCCCCGCCGCGCTCGATCCGCAGGTCGTAGGGCGCCTGCTCGGCCAGGCCGTCGAAATGCACCGTGAAGCCGCGGCCGCGCAGCAGGCTCGCCGTCCGCAGCAGGTGGAAGAGCGGGATCAGCGTCTCCTCCCCGGTGAGGCCGGTGGCCAGCCGATCCTGCAGCCGGGCACGGGCGGCGGCCGGCAGGCTTTCGGCCAGCGCGACGGCGTCGCGGGCGAGGGCGCAGAGGCGGCGCTCCGCCGGGCCGGCCTTGGCCGCCGCCTTGCGGTCGCAGAGCCGGGACAGGGCGAGTTCGAGCGCATAGCGCTGCTGCGCCGCGCGGCCGCTGAGCGAGCCGGGATGCGCCCGTTGCCCGAGATCCGCGACGCGGGATTGCCAGGGGCCCTCACCGCACAGGGCGACGAAGGCATCGAGGGCAGGGGGCTCCGGCTGCGGATCGGCGAACGGCATGATCTCGTCTCGCGCTCCTTCTTGCCAGTGTGTTTCCCGCGCCACGACCGGCCCCGTCAAGGGTGCAACCGTCCGGCCGGTGCAGTACTATGGTATACAATTCATGGGCGGCGCGGCTGCGCCGCCGCCTGTGGACAGAGGGGGACACATGACCCATGCCGCCAATCGGACCGATGCCGCATGACTGAGCTGAAGGATGTGGCGCCGCTGCTGCAGATCAACGAGCTGGCCGGGGAAAGGGCGCGCTGGAATTTCGAGAATGCCAAGGGATCGCCACCGGATGAGCCGGGCGGCCTCGGCACCCCCGCGACGGTGGCCTACAGCTTCATGGCGGCGCGGCCGGACTACGAATCCGCGGCCGACCATCCGGGCTTCCGCCCCTTCGACTCCGCGCTGCAGGAAGCGGCGCGGCAGGCACTGGCGAGCTGGGAAGCAGTCGCCAACATCCGGTTCAAGGAAGTGTCCGATGCCGGGGAGGGCGGCGCGATCCGCTTCGGCCGGAGCGAAATGGAGTCCGGCGGGCTGAGCTGGTTCCCGGATTTCGACATCACCCTGGGCAATGGTGGGCGGATCGCCTCGGTCAAGCCGACGCCGCGCGCCGGCGATGTCTGGCTCTCCACCGCACCGAACCTCGATGACCAGGCGGCGGGCCGCTACGGCCCCTTCACGCTGGTGCACGAGATCGGCCATGCGATCGGGCTGAAGCACCCCTTCGAGGGCGAGGTCACCCTGCCGGAGGGCAAGACGACCTATGCCGAGACCATCATGGCCTACACCGCCCCGCCGAACTACCGGGTGGTGGCGGTCGAGGGGACGCCGGAGTCCTACAAATGGACGGTCACCAACCTCTACCCCGCCGTGCCGATGCCGAAGGACATCGCGGCGGTCCAGTACCTCTACGGCGCCAACAAGGCGACCAATGCCGGCGATACGACCTATGCCTGGGAGCCCGGGGAGCGCTTCCTGACGACCATCTGGGATGGTGGCGGCAGGGATGTGATCGATGCCGGCAACCAGGTGCTGCCCAATGTGATCGACCTGCGGGAAGGCAAGGCCAGCAGCATCGGCCTGCGCCTGACCGAGGCGGAGCGCCGGGCGGAACTGCCGGACTGGGCCAAGGCCGCCCCGGCGCCGACCTATGACGGGCGCGACAATCTCTGGATCGCCCATGGCGTCACCATCGAGAATGCGATGGGCGGCGCCGACAACGACCTACTGATCGGCAATGCGGCCGACAACCGCCTGGAAGGCGGCCCGGGCGACGATACGCTACGGGGCGGCGATGGCCGGGATACCGCCGTGCTGCCCGGCAAGCGGCACGACACGGTGCTGGTGCCGCGGCTGGACGGCACGTGGGAGGCGATCGGGCCGGGTGGCCATGACCTGTTGCAGGAGGTCGAGGCGGTGCGGTTCGAGGACGGCGCCCGGTCCCTGACCTCCTCCGACTGGGCGGTCTGACGCGCTTCGGGACTATCCCGCCCCGGCGCGATCCGCCGGGGCGCCTGCCAAAGCCGGTGTGCCCAGGCCGGCCCGGGATCCGGTCCCGGCACGGCGGAGCCGGCGCAGGGGGCAAGCCGCCCGATGCGGCATGGCGGCTGTTTCGTCGAGAGGGCGTCCCCGAACCGCGTTACACCAGCGCGCAGACAGAGGCGACGCATGTCTGCGGCCTGAGGCGCCGGCGCCGTCCCCGGCGGCTGCACATCAAACAGGGTGCGGTTTGGTCTCAGAGGCTGTTTGAAAAGGATCGCTGGCCACAAAGAGTGACGTGGCGCAGGCCGTGCTGGCCCGAAAGACTTGTAAACCCAACCTCCTCAAAAGGTGGGACTTGAAGCGCTTTTTCGCATTCTATGAAGCCGATTTGTGCAGCACTGCGACGGCGTTCATGGCAAGCGGTGGCGCCTCACCCCGCATATAGCCATTGTGCACGACGAAGCGCGTTAAGCGACGTAAGCAGACGCTGGCACCACGTCGAATTATTGCCTTCATGCCCCTGGCGTGGGGTAGGGCGGCATCGCGCCAAGCCTCAAGGGTAAGGCCAGGAATCATGTGCGAGGCCAACAATTGGGAAATGCGCGGACCGGACATTGCAGTGATGTGATACCGACCCGCATTTTGGTTGACCCATTCCTGCCCTCTGCAAGCACCGGGCTGGAACAGGTCAAGGTTTATGCGGGCTGGTATGAGTCGGATCGGCTGCCTGGTACAGCAGCCCGAAAGGCGAGGCCATATTCGGAAACCGGAACAGCATGGCCCCGCCAGGCTTGAGAGCCACAGCGCCAGTGCGCAGGAGCGACACGGTTTCGGCGTCCGTCAGGTGTTCAAGCACATCAAAGCCGACAATGAGGTCCACCTTGCCCGTCAGCGGCGTCCAGTCGAACTCGCCCGACAGGTGCGTGTCGAAGCCGCGTGAACGGCCCCCAACGACAAGTCGGGGCTGGATCTCAAGGCCGGTCACCTGTGCGCCCCGCGACGCAAGCCAAGCCATGCATTGGCCAGCGCCGAAGCCGATCTCGATGACGCGGGACTCAGCAACCGGCAGGCCCCGAAACTCGGCCTCGAAGTAGTCGGCTCCGGAATTATCAAATAACTTATCCTGCCATTTCTTATAGCTTTCATAATTCCGGTAGTCGGTCGAGGTCGCCGAAATGTCTTCCACCTTCCTCTAAGCCTCCCCACCAAAGTGCGCCGCCATTCCCTGGGTGTGCCCAAACGCATACCGGTACGGAATGGCTGCCGGCTTGCTCCGGATCCTCGAACGGGGACATCACCCTGCGCAGCGCGTGCCATGAGGTGCTCGTCAGCCCTATCATGTCCTGATTTTGTCGCAATTCTTCCGAACGAAAACTTTTAGAGTCTGTACGCGAAATAACCGAGGTATTCGTGTTGGGATCGAGACACAAAGCAGCGTCAGATCAGTCTCCCCATGTCGGGCCGATGTCCTGCGCTGACATCTTGAGCGCTGCTG
>JAESGY010000496.1_pt1 | contig 15059 bp, 11 predicted proteins | sample 9269841 | NCBI WGS metagenome assembly JAESGY01 (sample SAMN17022865, study PRJNA683097) | algae metagenome | isolation source: Spirirestis rafaelensis WJT71-NPBG6 and co-occurring heterotrophs from... | place: USA: Pinto Wells, Joshua Tree National Park, Colorado Desert, CA | collected 2006-08-15
CGTGACTACGAGCGGCATGCCCGCAAGGCGGCGGCCTTCGTGCGGCTTGCCATGATCCGCCTCATGCTCAGGCGCCTCGCACCAAGCCGCTGATCAGGAACCCAAACTTCTCGGATGGGCTCTTAGGCCTAAGATTAGTGACGCAATCGCTTATACATAGTACCTCGATTGGGTCTCTTTGCTAAGCCCTGTTGGGGGCTTGAAGATCCATTCGATACTTGAGCGATGTTCTACAGGCACAACGAAGAACTTAAAATTTGTGCTGCGCAACATATATGAGAGGCGCCCCGAGAACCTCAAGGGAACAAAAGTGTTGAGAACTGGGGTCCGGGCGATCATAAGCTTAGGCATAGTCGTCGGTGGCTTACGCCCTTGGAGAAATTGTTGATGAGCCATGCGTTTGAGAATCGTAGCCAGGCCAAACTGGTCCTGGGCGGGTCCGGTGACTACCGCTACAAGCGCAATGTTGTCGGGTCTTTGATTCTGCTCGCGGGAGCCATCATCCTCACCTTGAACCCGGAGTGGTTCAACAGGCCGGTGGCAAGGCTCCTGGCCGTGGTGTCCAGGGATCACCAGCTTGCAACCGAACTGGCCAAGATCCTCACTGAGAACTCGACCCTGCACGGGGTCATCATCGTCGCTCTGCTCTGGTACTGCTGGTTCAAGGATGGGCCCCCGGCGCGCGCCATGATCGCCGTCGGCGTCTCAGGAGCCATCCTTGCAGGGATCATCGGCCGCTTTCTCCAGCGCCATTTTCCAACCTACCCCAGGCCGATTTACGACCCGGCTCTACAACTCCCCGGCGAGGCGGTCGGTGAAATCGTCAGGTCGGTTGCAAATACCTTCCCGAGCGAGCGCGCCACCCTGTTTGCCGGCTTGGCGATTGTCATATTCCTCGTCCGTCCGAGACTGGGCCTCCTCGCGATGGCCTACACGCTCCTGGTCGATGCTGCCCGCATTTACCAGGGGCTGCATTATCCGGCCGACCTCCTGGGAAGCGTCGCCATCGCGGCTCTCGTGGTATGGCTGAGCCAGGTGCCCTGGGGAGTTGCCCTAGGGCGCGCTCTGCTCCTGTGGGAGAACAGAGCGCCCGCCGTGTTCTATACGGCTGCTTTCTTCATCAGCTACCAGATGGCCACGGCTTTTGCCGATCTGCGGGCCATCGTGTCGAGCTTCTACCGCTTGAGTGCTTGACCCTGTCCCCTCCGTGCGGCTCGCTGGGGCGCCAAATGGCCATCAGCGGCGGAGGCGTTGGATGCTCCGCTGCGCCAGCTTGAGGGCGCGACTGCCGACAAAGTAAGGCAGGCTTTGTGGGCCATGCTCATCCGGCATGGCTACAGCAAGGCTGTCGTCAACGAGAACCTTCCGTCCCGTTGCACGATGAATGCCCAGATTCAGGATGACATGCTCGCAGACATCCGGCAGCGATGGGTCGACATAGGACGCCAGGTGATAGTCGGCGGGTTTGTAGATGCAGAGACCATTGAAGGCCGACTCGCACAGCCTGATGTCGGAGGCGGTAAAGTCACGCTGCACGCGGTAAACGTTCTCCTGCATGAAGCTGTAGTATCGCAGAATGTTGCGCTTGTTCTCCGCAATCAGCGGAAGGACATTCTCCGTGAAGAATGCATCGCAGCGAAGGGCCGCAAGATCGTAATAATAGGGGTAGGAAACGGACGAAACGCCGAAAATATCGCCCCTGGCGTATAGCTTCTCGGCCGAAGCCAGGAAGGATTGCGGCGACGGCATCGTGAGAAGCACGTTGTCCACGTCAATGACGCAGATATACTTGGCCTCTGGATAATGTTCGGCGGCATGGCGCGCAAGCGCCGATCTCGCCTCGCCCAGCCGGCGCGTCCGCTCGGCCCCGGGAATTCGCTCAATGAAGGACGTGTCGAAGTAAGAGACATGCCTTGCTCGCGCCTCGGCCGATTCGAGAAGCTCCAGAGTGCCGTCCGTTGAGCCGTTCTCTCCCACCACGGCAGCCACTGAAATTCCTTCAGCAGAGAGCCGCTCGAGGAAGTCGAAAAATGCGGGCAGATATCGTGCGCAGTTGCGGGCCAGCGCAAGGAAGACGACTCCCTTCTCACGGTCGATCATCAGGCTTTGGGGCATTCTTCCACCTGCCATTACGGTCGCTTCACGATAAACCGCCGGTGGGCATCCGCAGCAACTATTGTGTGCATCGAGCCAAGCCTAATGAGGTAGGAGCCGAAAGTGGCAGGCTTCTCACGTCCTCATTGAAGATCAGAGCCTGCGTCATGCCGCAGGATCCTGCCTGATGTCCTTGAAAGGCATACGCCTCAAAGCGCTTCCCTAACGGACAGGCGCTCACGCATTGCAAGGTAGCCCTCCGGACCCGCATCGAGCCCTTCGGGCACGATGACAACGGAAACAGGATGTCCGTTGAGGGCCAGAGTGTCGGCCGCGCTGAAGGCCGAGAACTCGGCCTCTTCACGGGTCGAGAACGCGGCTGGATCGCTGTTTCCATAGGTCACAAGCCACTCACCCTGATGGTGGAGTACAACGAAACGACCGATGCTCATTGCCGTCTCCAGGGATTCGGAACGCTACCATCTTCAGCGGCGTGAAACGGCTGATGTTCGAAAGGTACAGCCCAAGGCTGGGCCTCAAGGGGGAATTTAGAACGCATCGGGGGATCGAAGGACTTGGACCGCGGTCAGAACCATGATCTTTAGATCCAGAGCCAGGGATCTATGGCGGATATACCAGAGATCGAACTCCACCCGACGCCTCATGTCGGTGATTTCCGGCGTCTCGCCACGGGCCCCGTTGATCTGAGCCCATCCTGTAATGCCGGGTTTCACCGCTTGGCGACCATTATAGTTGTCGACGAGCTGGCTGTAATACTCGTCATGGGCGAGGGCGTGCGGGCGGGGCCCGACCAGCGACATCTCCCCCTTGAGAACATTGATGAGCTGCGGCAACTCGTCGATGCTGGTGCGCCGGAGCCAGCGGCCGACCCGCGTCACCCGGCTGTCGTCGCGCTTCGCCTGTTGAACGATGCTTCCATCCTCCATGACCTTCATGGTTCGGAACTTGAGGATCTTGAACGGATGGCCGTTGAGGCCTCTGCGGCTCTGCCAGAAGAAGACGGGGCCACGGGAATCGAACTTGATCGCAAGGGCGACGAAGACCAGCAAGGGCAGCAGGAGGAAAAGCGCCAGCGCCGCAACGGAGAAGTCGACGCTGCGCTTGCTGACCTCCGGGAGCGACAGCGGCTTGGGCGACACCGTGCGAGAACGCCTGGAAATCGTCTCTGGAACGGCGAAATTTTCAGCGTGCAAGTCCATTTTCCTGATCGTTACCTTATCCATCGTGAACGGCTCGTTTCCCATCTTTCTTAAGGCAAAGCTCGAACATTCAAAGTTCCCTTAAGAGCTACGAAGGAGGCACAGCATGGGAAGTCGCAGGTCAAACGTTGGGGAAACCTGATCATTCAATGCGCGAGCAGGCTAAAACGACGACTTCTGTTCTGGGAATTTACCCCTTTGCGATCGGATCATTGGTGATACCCCTTTACCTCCCAAATCTGTACCGAATGGATCTTGGCCTCCAAGCCATCAGCTTGTAATGCTTTGCCTCTGCGTCTCGCGATATGCAGCGTTGTAACGCTTGCCGTCGGACGAGCCTGCAACAAGCGCGGCCGTTCAGGCACTCTCATCCATATAGGAACAGGCATGGACCGCCGTCACCTGCTGACTGGTTTTCTGAGCTTGGGCGTGGTCCGTCCCGCATGGGGCCAGTCCCAAGCTGCGCCGTTCCCCGGTGAGGCGGTTCCATCCCGGGGCAGCAATGTGGAACGCGCGTCCCGTCTCACGCTGAAGCCCAGCGGACCCATCGAGTCCCAGGCCGACGGGCAGGTCATCGAGAACCTCGACATCGAGTCGAGCTCCGGAAACGCCATCTCGGTTGTTCATAATGGGGTGACGGTCCGTCATTGCCGCATCCGGCATGCGGGCGGCCACGGCGTTCATGCGGACGGCAGCGCCCGCCTCGTTCTCGAGAACCTCGAAATCGATCATACAGGAGCGCCGCCCAGGGGCGTTGGGCCGGACGAGTACCGGAGCAACGTCAATCTTGTGAGATGCCCCGGCGCCTCCCTGACCCGTATCAGGGCGTCCCGGGGGGCATCGAACATCCGTCTCGACGAGAGCCCCAGAGCGCGCCTGAGCTTCGTGGAACTCTACGATGCCCGCGGCCCGTTCCCCCGCGGGCAGAATGTGCAGTTCAGCGAGTCGCCCAACTCGCTGCTCGAGGATTTTTCCGGAGAAAACGGTCCATCCTCCTGGACGGAAGACAACATTTCGGTGTTTCGATCCGACGAAACCATCATCAGAAGAGGCTTCGTCTCATACAACAACAGTCCGACCGGGTTTGCCGTAATGGTCGAGGGGAGCTTCGACTGCCTGGTGGAGGATGTCGACGCCGTGCAGCAGGGAAACGGTGCCTTTGCGGCCGTGCCGAACGATGATGTCGGATCAGGAGGGTGCCGGTTTCATCGGTGCCGCACGCGCGACACGTATAATTCACCCCGCGACAGCCGAGCTGCGCCCACATCTAACAGCCTCTCCATCTATACCCTGAGGTCGGAGAGGGCGGAGAAGCATACGGTGACGGATTGTGCCTATTACAATCTCGCAAATCCTCAGAACTTGATTTGGGATCTGGACGCCGTGAAAGCAGGCTGGTCGTTCAGGGCTCGCAACTTTGTGCCGCGCTCCCCCGTCCGCCTGCATTTCGGATGGGAAATCTCTGCCGGCGAATGAAGTATCAAGTATTTCCGGCGTGCCGAGGTCGGAACATTCTATTGATGAATGACTTTGAGGTAGCTCATCCAAGCTCTTCGGCTGGAACGTCTTAGAGATTAAAGCGTTCTAAGTCATCTTTACATCGATTTTGGGGATTGACCCGCAAGGCTTAACTCTTCGGAGCGATAGCTCTCGGCGGGAAGCTCCCATAAATTCATGTCTCAGCGGCAGACTGCTGGATCAGCCTCAGCTCCAAGGACCGATAGCCCACTCATGACAGACATTCAGCCCGTGGCCGTAAGTCAGATCTCAAAAAGACGTGTGACGGAGAACGTCCTCGATGTGCCAGTCGATGTCATCGACTGGCAAGAGGCTCTCGACCGGATCTTCGAGTGGGCTTCAGAGCGCGAGAGCAAAGTCGTTTGTATCTGCAGCGTGCACAGCATTGTGACGGCGCGGCAGAACCGGGCGCATGCGCAGAGCCTCATGAATGCCGATATGGTCACGCCGGATGGGGCCCCGGTCGCCTGGACGGTCAAGGGAAAGGGGCACCCGGGTCAGCAGCGTATCAGCGGACCTGATCTGATGCTGAAGGCCTGCCGGCGCGCGGCTGAAACCGGAGAGAAGATCTTTCTCTACGGCGGCACCCCGGCCAGCCTTTCCCAGCTCCAAGAGGCATTGCGCTTGCAATTCCCGGGGCTCAACATTGCAGGCGCCTTCTCGCCGCCGTTTCGTCACCTGACAGACGAGGAGGATGCCACCATTGTTCAGCAGATCAACAGTTCCGGCGCTGGGATCGTTTGGGTGGGCCTCGGCTGCCCCAAGCAGGAAGCCTGGATGCATGCCCATCGTGGGCGCATCAACGCCGTTATGGTGGGAGTAGGGGCTGCGTTCGATTTTCACGCGGGTGTCATCAAGCGTGCTCCTGGATGGATGCAGAGATCCGGCTTGGAATGGGTGCACCGCATGGCGCAGGACCCCCGACGCCTGGCCAAGAGATACTTTATTACGAACACGATCTTCGTTATCGGAACCCTGCAGGATTTCCTCTTCTCGAGGCGGTCCTCCAGAGGGGCCGGTCGGGTCCGTAAGGCAGCAGAGTAGCAGAGCGGCCGAGGCCGCTGAGCCGGCTCCGGCATGTGCCCTGGTAGGCGTCAAGGCCGGAGAGTGGATGGAAATGTCATGACACGCTTCACACGCTTCAGGCATGACGCCTTGCACGTGCCGAAAGAAAGAATCAGAGGTTGAAGGTGCCCTCACATATGTGCTGCAGGCTGCGTTGCTCATGGAATGGCGCTATACCTGAATCCGGTAGGAGCGGGGTAAGCCATGACCCTGCATAGGCAGGCGGCCGGTTTAACGGTCATGCACGCGGCTGAGGTCGTCCAGCCGCTATTGATACTCCCCTACGCCGGGTATGTTCTCGGGCCGGCGGCCTTCGGCCGTTATGCCTACATCCTGGCTCTGACGCAGATTGCCAGCGTGATCGTCGATTATGGTTTCACCCTGACGGCGCGGCGGGCTGCAGCGCCGGTTCGGCATGATCCCGTCGTCGTACAATCCCTTCTCGCAGAGATCATCGCCGCCAAGGGCCTCCTCTGTCTCGGAGTCGCCGTGGTCGCGCTGATCGCCGAAAGCTTCAGCTCGGCGATCGATATGCCGACTTTCATCTGCATCATGCTCTCAGCCCTGGGGGCGACGCTTTTCCCCTCGTGGCTGTTTCTGGGGCTGGAGCGTACCTGGCAAGCTGCAATTCCGGTTGTGGCCGCGCGAGTCCTTGCGCTGCTTGGCTTTGTCTTGCTGGTTCGATCTCCCTCGGATGCGGGAATCGCCGCTGCCATCCAGTCCGCGATTCCGCTGGTCTGCGCCATCATCAGCCTGCCCTATATTCTTGCCATCGGGATGGGTGGCTTCAGGTCGCTGTCGTTACGACGCGTCTTCAAACAGCTTCAGGATGGATGGGGCGGCTTCGTTTCCTGGCTTGCTCAGTGCGTCGTCTCCATCCTCCCGGTGCCCCTCGTCCAACATATCGGCGGCTTCGCTGCGGTGGGTCAGTACACCATTGCCGAGAGGTTGATCAGCGCCGCCAGGCCGGTCTTCGGAATCCTGCAGCAGACATTGATGCCGAGGGTCGCCTACCTTGCTTCCCACAATCCTGCGCAGGGCCTGGTGCTGATCTGGAACTCTCTCTGGACGCTCATCATTGCCGTCGCCATGAGCCTGGCCTTGTACTTCATCGGGCCCTACGTGGTCATCTTCCTGTTCGGTGACCAGTATACGCAAGCCATCACCCTGGTCCGCGCCATGTGCATCCTGCCGATCCTTATGGATCTGCGGATCTGCATGGCCGATCTGTACATGTTCAACTACGGCTACGAGAAAGCATGGACTCTGCTGGCGGTCTTGAGCCTGGTCGGATTCCTCGTCGCCGTATACGTTCTGTCCTACTGGACCGACGGGGCTATGGCGGTCGCCATCAGTTCGGTCATCGGGGAGGGAATCGCCGCTGTCGCATCGACAGTCTTCTTTCTCGTAAACGTCTTCTTGAGAGGCCGGGCCGCCCTTCGAGCGACGGGGGCTGCGGATGCGTGAGCCGTTACCTTCAAGCCGCGGCGTGGCGGCTCCCTGGAACAGCGCTCCCGAATCCAGCGGGCGCTCAAAACTCCCGGTTCGGCCATGAATATTGAGGTGCCCGAGATGCTGCGGACAGGACCGATCGCGCATAATCGCTACGAGCTTTCGGACGACCAGTTCGGATTGACTAACCAGGATCCGCTGAACGTCGAAACCATTCTTCAGTTCCTGAGAAGAAGCTGGCGGCGATGCGCCTTGTGGGCGATCATCGGATTGTGCGCCGGGCTGGCTTTTGCTCTGACTTCACGCTCCTACTACACCTCGTACGCAACCCTTCTTCTGGAGGACCGAGCTCTCAGGCCATTCTCCGAAACCCCGATCGCGCCTGAGCCGGCTGACGCGTCCTATGCCGACAGCCAGATCCAAGTCATCCAATCCAACGAAGTGATCGGCCGGGTTGTGGATGAGTACGATCTCACCAACGATGCTGAATTTGGCCGTGGGGTGCGAGGCCTGCGTGCGACCCTGGCGGAGAAACTGCCTTTTCTCAGCCCGATCCTTGTCAAACGCGGCCCGGAGCCGACAAGGCAGGCCGTGCAGTATCTGACGATCCTCAGGGTCAAGGATGCGCTTTCCGTCTCCCGCATCGGCGTATCGAACGCGGTGGACATCGGCTTTACGTCTCGTGACCCGGATCGCGCCGCCTTGATCACCAACGCCATCGCGAAGGCTTACATCGACAGCCGCCTCGACCTCAAGCGGCGGGCGAGGGACGAAGCGATCTCGCAGCTTCGCGATCGCCTGAATGAAGCCCGCGAGAGGGCGTTCAACCCCGAACAGCCATCCGCGGACAGGACCGCGCGAGCCCCTGATCCCGGGTCTGACCCCCGGGAGAGGTTTAGGGAATTGCAGAACACGACCGAGACCTACCGCGGTCTCTATAACAGCTTTCTGCAGCGCTATACGGAAGCCGTTCAGCAGGTTCCCTATGCGGGCGCCCGCGTCATCACCCGGGCCGAACCTCCCCTTGACCGCAGCTGGCCATCGACCTTCATCGCCCTGGCTCTCGGTGGCCTGGGCGGTGTCGCCATCGGGTTTGCCCGCTCCCTGTGGCGCCAGGTGACGGATCGCAGCATCCGGACCTGCAGTGATCTGCAAAGGGCAACAGGCCTCGACTGCGTGGCAGAGATCAGGCGCATCAAGGAGCGGCAATGGAAGAAGGCCGCCCATAAGGCAGGGGATTTGCAGGAAGCCTATCTGAGAGACTCCGCAACCATCAGCAATGCAATAGCCAAGGCGGCCGTCTACCTGCAATCGACAAGGATGAACTCCAACGGCTCGCTCATCGGCATCACGGCGCTCAAGGAAGGGGAGGGCGCTTCATCGATTGCAGCCCATCTGGCCCGAACCTTCGCGCAGAGTGGACAGAAGACGCTTCTCATCGATGCAAACTGGCGGGCGCCCGTTCCCCAGGGCGGCAGTCCCGACCCGGCACAGGATCGAAGCATCTTTCATAAGCTTGTTTCCACCAATGTGGGTGCGGAAACCCTCGATGTCCTCGTGTTCCGCGGAAGCCATGCGATCACCGATCTGAACGCTTCCCAGGCCATCAGCGCTGCGCTCTTGAGGGTGCAGGGGGAATATGCCTGCGTCGTCGTCGACTTCCACTCCCTCGAGAAGACGGCCGATGTGGCGGCAAGCATTTCCCTGTTGAATGATCTGATCATCGTGACCGAGGCGCGCAAGACACCTCCTGAGCGGTTGTGGAACGCCTTGCGCTCCCTTCCGCGCGAGAAGGTTTCGATCATACTGAATAAAATCAGCGATCGGTAGCGCGTGCCGTTAGGATTGGGCTGGTAAAGCCTGGATCGATCCGGATCAGCGTCGTGGCTGAGGATTGAGCCCCGTTCGGTGGGTTGCCCTCTGGCGACATTGAACATGCTCTATGCGATGAAGAGGCGACATCGCTCCGTTGAAGGCTTGACTCCTGTACTCCCCTTGGCATCGCAATTCCCAAGGGTGGCCATAAGGGCGCAAGAATTGCTGCAGTTCGGCACTCCATCCGAGCGACCGGCTTCGCAAAACACGTCTCGATGAGAGCCTATCCCTCCTCAGCGAAAGGTCAGGTTTCACACCTGCGGGATGGCGGCCGCCCTGCAGGCAGAACGACCGCGAGGGTCATGAGCGATATCCAAACCACATCAAGGAAAGGATGCGGCTTCAGCCTGGACGATCGCTTCTTCCCGGACATGCGGCTCCAAGCGCTGCTCAGGAGCCGTTTTTCACGTCTCCTAGTCGGATCCAGGAGACTGAACTTCCGCTCAGTGCCCCTGGCTACTGCCCTAAAGCAAGGTTCTCGGTTTGCATAGTGATGTTGACCACATCGCCAGGGCTGAGCTCCATGTCCTCGCTGGCGACGACATTCTGTGTGCCGGCCTCGGTCTTGCGGTAAACCCAGATCTCAGGGCGTCCCCCCTTGACCCGGAGCTTCTCGCTCGTGCTTTGAAGGCGGGTTGAAATCTGCTCGAGCTTCAGGTTCGCATCCTGCAGTTCCTTGAGCGATTCCATGCGGGTCTGGCTGTCCAGCCGGTCGAGCAGTCTTACGAACTCGCCTCGCTGGCGCTCGATATTGGTGATCTCCACAACCGTCTGCAGCATTTGCGTCGAGGACAGGACGGCAGCGCGACGCGCTTCGGACAGGCGGGTCGTCGCTGTCATTCCTTTCTGGAAAAGCTCCCGGACCTTCTCGAAATCGGCAGCGTCAGCCTGAACCGCTTCCTCATCCTTCTTTTTCTTTTCGGCCAGCACCTCGAGCTGAGCGTTCGCACCCTTGATGCTGCTCTCGAGATAGGTTCTCTCCTTTTGGCGGTCCACGTTCCGGGCTTTGAGCTGGTCTTCCTCCGTCCTGATCAGCTGGTCGAGAATGTCCGGCGAGATCGGGATCTTCTTGTTCTTCGGATTCTCGGCGTCGCGATAGCCAAGCTCGGTCCGCAGGCGCCAGATCCGAGCCTGCTCCCGGGCGAATTCCGTCCACAGGCTCTCATAATCGGCGCGCAGATCGACCCGCTGATAGAGAGGATTCTGTCCCCGCATCTGGAGAGCATCGTACCCGCCGGCAACGGCAACGGCATGCCTGACGGTCATGCCGGGCCGAAACGGCTGCTCGCCGGGTTTGGACACGTCGCCGTTCAAGTAAACGGGACGGTAATCGGCAACGGTTACGATAATGGCGTCGGGCAGGATGAGCTGAGCCACCTCCCGGCCGTCGGGGGTTCTCTGCTGGTAGACCTTGTTCGACAGGTTGCGGATGATTTTTTCCCTGGCTTCGGCGACCGTGAGCCCACGGACCTCCATTTGCCCGACGAGGGGGATGGACACGTCCCCTTCCAGTCCGATCGGAGAACGTTGCTTGAGCTCCGGAGCCCCTGTGATCGAGATATCCAGGATATCTCCCGGTTGCAGCTTATAGGCGCCCCAGGCCGATGCAGGCGCGAGCAGCAGAAGGGTGGCCAGGGCGGCGCGCCATGGGATCCGCCTGATCGAACTCCAACACATCGTGAGAAGGCTCATCCGCATATTCCTATATCGGTTGAAGATTAAGTGCGCCCCTGAGGCTGTGAACACCTGCCTTCAACCTTGCCTGTGAAGGGTGATGTTACCAATAACCGCGGCGCAACGAAACGTTCCAGAAATCACAAGCTTGTTTCTTCGGAGCTAACTCTTCCGGCCCCATGCGGCTTTTCTGCGGTTTCGTGCGAGCGGACTACGGTCGAGCCGGGGTCAAGGTTCGCAGGGCAAGAAGATACCCATACACGATGCCTACTCCAATTCCCTGAACCGGGCTCTCCAAGGCGGGGTTCACGAAGCAGGAAATGAACAGGATCGCAAAATTGACCGCAGCATGGTTCCTGAGCCCGCGCGGCAGATTGCGTCGGGGGAAGACGGTAAAGAGGGCTAGGATCAGGAGGCTGAAACCGATGACCCCCGTCCGCAGGAGAGCCTGGAAGAGAGAGTTATGCACTCCTGTCGAGAGCGTCTCGAGCATCTGATCGAGGGTCATGGAAGCAGGTTCCGGCAGGAACGTGAATTCCGGCAGGTTGGGGAAGTTGTAGCGCCATCTGACCGACTCCATCCCGAAGCCGATTCCGGCGCCATAGGTGTCGAGAATGGACTTGAATGCGTCGACGATGAAGACCAGCCTGATGCCCGAGTTCGGAGTGATGATCATCAGTTCAGGGATGAAGAAGAAGCCGACCAGATATAGAAGCGACAGAGTAGAGATCAGCCCCAGGGCGATCAGGCGGCCGGGAGCGCCCACGAGGACCGCCAGGATCCCGGCAGTCACGATCCAGAACTGAGCAAGAGAGGTCAAGGAGAGCATCACTAGGATGATCGCGACGCTGATGATGCGGCGCCAGCCCTTTGCCAGGAACGCACCCGCAGTGAGAAAAAACATCGCGATGGTGATGTTGTTGGTAAAGGAGCCGTACATCGTCAGCATGGAGGTCAGCGGGTCTGAAAGCTCATACTGGAAGCCCTGCTGAAAGAGGATAACCGGGGCGATCGCGAGGCCCAGGAAGATCATGATGTCTCCGCCGGCAAATGCGTCGCCTGAGGGCAGGCGCCTTTCGAAATATGCTTTCGACGCCCATGCCATCACGAAGAAAACGATGACCGGCGCCAGCTGCCGGGCAATGGCCTGCTCTCTGAAATGCACCTGCCAGGAGACCGGAAAGACCCGGTAATGGGAGAGGATTGCGGCAGCGATGCAGACCAGGACATAGGCTCCCAGCCACTTCGGAGGGGCCGAGAGGCGTAACAGCGCATAGCCGATGCACATCGCCAGAACGGCCAAGACGATGGGGGGGCCGCCCAGCCTGAAGAAATAGCCCAGTGCGGACACGAGCCAGAGGCAGGGCAGGAAGAGAGCATAATCGAGGAGGTCCCTCGGCTTTGCCAGCAGCTTCCTCTTGAAGCCTCTCACAAAGGCGAGGTTGGCTGCGACGGGCGATCCGTCGATCGGCCGAGGCAGAAACTGAAGATCAAATGGGCTTGAGCTCATACTGAGCATACCTTTTAGGACCGTCCGGCAGAACTCTAACGCGGTGACCGCCCTCTGATATTCTAAAACACCTTAACCAGCCTGCGCCTTTAGGGGGTAGTGCATAGGGCGCGAATATGATACCACTTAAGGCGTAAAGCCTATGCGACAAAGAACAAGGCCATTACCGGGGGCGGGATATGTTTGTGGTTCTGATCTTTTTGGCTCTCTTCTCAGGATCCGTGTCTTTTATCGTCTTCTGGCCTTATGGCATCATCTTCAGTGTTGTCAGCGCTCCTATCGCGGCAAGTTTAATGACCCTTATAGGCGCCTTCCTCATCAAACCTGCGCCTTATCAAAATCGAGTTCTGTCGAACAACGTCATCAGGGAGACCGATCCCAGAGCAGAGGTCAAGTTGAACGAGAACCTGTCAGCCGATTGACCTAGGGAATTGCCTGACCTTATTCGCTCTCATCAGATGATTTCATAATCTATCAGGCTAAATGAAATTAATTCCTATCTTTTGACGCTGGGTTATCCCTACCTACAGAGAAGCTTTAGCATCTGACGCCCGAGAACGGAATATTACCTCTACCCCTTCGGAGCTAGCTCGAAATCAGCGAAAGCCATTTTTCCGCCACATTTGCCCGTCAAGTGTCGTTAGGTAAGTCGCCAAAAACAAAAAGCGACACTTGAGAAGTAGGGGCACGCAAATGATCATATTTGCCAACAGAAGAACTGTCTTCATTTCACCTGAAATGCGGGAATTGTATTTTCAGTTCCCTAGACCGCGAGTTCCTTTTCCCAGGAGCTAATCCGCGGCCGCAGGATGCCGTCTGACGTCGTCGGGCATCTCTGCTTTCTCACCAAACTATAGCGTCGTTTCTGTGCGCGTACCCGGCTGCTGTGCCGGCTCTCCTGCGTGCTGTCCTCAGAGGCAGCTTGAATCTTCACGACAAAAGAATAGGAATTTATACCTATGGCTAATCAAAAAGGCACTTCAAGCCACGATACTCTCAGGGGCACCATCTACAATGACCTCATCGAAGGTCTGTCCGGCAACGATCACCTTTACGGCCTTGCCGGCAATGACGTCCTGCTGGGCGGGGACGGCTATGACGTTCTCATCGGCGAAGGCGGCAACGACACCCTCGATGGCGGCGCTCTCGACGACTGGTTCTACGGCGGCACCGGCAACGACAGGCTCACCGGCGGGTCAGGCGCAGACCGCTTCGTGTTCGAGACGACTCTCAACTCCACCAGCAATGTGGACACCATCACCGACTTTGCCACCGGCAGCGACAAGATCTGGCTCAACCACTCGATCTTCAACAAGCTGACCGTCAACGGCGCGCTGGACGCCTCGATGCTGCGCATCGGCTCGGCTGCGGCGGACGGCAACGACCACATCATCTACAACCGGGACACCGGCGCGCTGATCTACGACAGCAACGGCAATGCCGCTGGCGGGGCGGTGCAGTTCGCCACCCTCGGCAAGGGGCTCAACCTCACGGCCTTTGATTTCAACGTCTTCGGAGCACCTGCAACGGGAACGATGACCCCGACCCCCACAGCTCCAACGCCGAGCAATCCAATCCCGACAACGCCCACAGCCCCGACGACCCCGACGGGAGTGACGACGAAGGTCGGCACCGGCTCCGACACCCTGACGCTCAAGATCACCCAGGACGCCTACCAGGGCGACTCCCAATATGCCGTGTTCGTCGACGGCAAGCAGATCGGCGGCACCTTCACGGCCAAGGCCCTGAACAAGAGCGGCCAGTACGACACCCTCGAAATCAAGGGCGACTGGGGCGTGGGCAACCACACGGTTGGCGTCAAGCTCCTGAACGACCTCTATGGCGGCTCCGCCACGGCCGATCGCAACGTCTACGTGGAGAGCGCCACTTACAACGGCGCTGCGGTGTCGGGCAGCTATCAATACGTCAACTCCGCGGAAACAAAGAGCTTCACCGTTGTTGACAATACTGCAATTCCGTCCGCGGGCACTCCCACTCCGACGCCGACGCCCACTCCTACCCCGACACCCACCCCAACCCCGACCGACCCTTCGGCCATCAAGCTGACCAAGACGACGACACCCATCAAGTCGTCCTATGCCGGTCAGGTGATCGAGAACCAGGACATCTGGGTGGACAACGGCAACGCCGTATCGATCACGCATGACAACGTGATCCTGCGGAACTGCCGCATCCACTTCAAAACCGGCGATGGCGTCAACATCACCAATGCTAAGGGCGTGCAGATCCTGAACTGCGAGATCATCAACTCGGATCCGCCGAAGGGTCAGAACGGCGAGACCTCGGACAGCTTCAACTGCATCGAGATCTACGGCGCCACTGGCACCAAGATTGATCATGTGACGATGCGTGATGGCTCCTCGGGTATCTACGCCAATCACTCGCCGAACACGGTGGTCACGAATATCGAAGGCTACAACTTCCACGGCCCGTTCCCGCGCGGACAGATCGTCCAGTTCGCCAACTCGGACAATTCCAAGCTTTCGGGTTTCTACAACTACAACGACCTCTACAATTCGCGGACGGAGGACAACGTCAACGTCTACCACTCGAACAACGTGACCATCGAGAACGGTGTCATCGACGGCAACAACTCGCCGTCCGGGGTGGGCGTTCTGTTCGAAGGCGAC
>JAESGY010000497.1_pt1 | contig 14968 bp, 6 predicted proteins | sample 9269841 | NCBI WGS metagenome assembly JAESGY01 (sample SAMN17022865, study PRJNA683097) | algae metagenome | isolation source: Spirirestis rafaelensis WJT71-NPBG6 and co-occurring heterotrophs from... | place: USA: Pinto Wells, Joshua Tree National Park, Colorado Desert, CA | collected 2006-08-15
GGGAATGTGATGGCGCCGATCCCGGTTGGCTTTGAACGGCATGGCAGGCGCCCCTCTGTGAGCGAGGGCTCGCCCCCACGCCAGCCTACCCGAAGCCGCCTATGCGGCCGACCTGTGCAACAAGGCGACGCCAGCCTACCCGAAGCCGCCTATGCGGCCGACCTGTGCAACAAGGCGCCTTGGGGGCAGAAGATGTGCCATGCGTCCAGGTGGCGCGTCGGCAGTAGGCCGTTGTCGCGTGACCGTCCCGCCGCGGTGCCTTCGCGCATCTTCCCTCCCGTCGTTGCGGCCGCAGAGCCCGCCCACTATCGCCGTGCCCGGCGGTGCCGATGCTGCGGAGACCGCTGCGGGAGGGCGCCCGAGGCACCCCCCCGTCGGGGCTCATATGGCGGCGGCTAGTTCTGCCCCGCTACCGGGAATGGCGGCGGGCTGGTTCCGGCCAGTAGGGCAGACCGTGCCGTGGCGAGGATGGTGCCGCCACCCCGCTCCGGCCGCAGCACGAAGAGCAGCAGGGACCGCCCGGTCACCAGGTAGGGGTGGCCGAACTCGAAGGGCTCCGGCTCCTCGATCTCCGGCCGGTTGGTATCCACCAGCAGCAGCCAGCGCTGCCCTGCCGGCGGCTCCGGCAGGGAGAACTCCACCACGTCATGGTGCGCGTTCAGGACCAGCAGCATGGTCGCGTCCGAAGCGGGGCGTCGGATGCCACTGACCTGCGCCCGGCCATCGAGCAGCACGCCAAAACAGCGCGTGTTCGGGTCCTCCCAGTGCTCCCCGTCCATTTCCGTCCCATCCGGAGTCACCCAGGTTGCGTCCTTGACGCCGAGGTCCTCATTCAGCGTGCCGGTCAGGAAGCGGCCGCGGCGCAGCACGGGGAAGTTCTGCCGCAGCGCGATTAGCTTGCGCGTGAAGGCGGCAAGATCCTGGTCCTGCGCGTCGATGCCGGTCCAGTCCACCCAGTTCAGCTCGTTGTCCTGGCAATAGGTGTTGTTGTTGCCCTTCTGCGTGCGGCCGAACTCGTCGCCGGCCAGCACCATCGGCGTGCCCTGCGAGAGCAGCAGCGTCGCCAGCAGGTTGCGCTTCTGGCGCTCCCGCAGCGTGAGGATCTCGGGATCGTCGGCTGGCCCCTCGGCGCCATGGTTCCAGGACAGGTTGTGGGAATGGCCGTCGCGATTGTCCTCGCCATTCGCCTCGTTGTGCTTCTCGTTGTAGGAGACGAGGTCGTTGAGCGTGAAACCGTCATGCGCGGCGATGAAGTTCACGCTCGCCCAGGGCTTGCGGCCGCGGCGGTTGAACTTGTCGCCGGAGGCCGTCAGTCGCGCGGCGAGTTCGGCTGCCTGGCCCTCGTTGCCCTTCCAGAAGGCGCGGACGGTGTCGCGGAAGCGGTCGTTCCATTCCGCCCAGCCCGGCGGGAAGCCGCCCACCTGGTAGCCGCCCGGGCCGCAGTCCCAGGGCTCGGCAATCAGCTTCACGCGGCTCAGCACCGGGTCCTGCCGGCAGGAATCCAGGAAGCCGCCGCCCTCGTCGAAGCCGTGCGGTTCCCGGCCGAGAATGGTGGCGAGGTCGAAGCGGAAGCCATCCACCCGCATCTCGGTCGCCCAATAGCGCAGGCTATCCGTGACCATCTGCAGCACCCGCGGGTGCGACAGGTTCACCGTGTTCCCCGTGCCGGTGTCATTGATGTAGTAGCGCTTCTGGTCGGGCAGCAGCCGGTAGTAGCTGGCATTGTCGATGCCCTTGAAGGACAGCGTCGGCCCGCGCTCATTGCCCTCGGCGGTGTGGTTATAGACCACGTCGAGGATGACCTCGAGCCCGGCATCATGCAGCCGCGCCACCATCTCCTTGAACTCGGAGAAGGCGAAGGCCGGGTTGCGGGCGTAGCGTCGGGCAGGGGCGAAGAAGCTGATGGTGTTGTAGCCCCAGTAGTTGGTCAGCCCCCGCTCCAGCAGGAAGTTGTCGTTGACGAAGGTGTGGACCGGCAGCAGCTCGATGGACGTGACGCCGAGTGAGCGCAGGTAGTCCACCACCTCGGGCGAGGCGAGGCCAGCATAGGTGCCGCGCATCTCCTCCGGCAGGTCGGGGCGGAGCTTGGTGAAGCCCTTCACATGCGTCTCGTAGAAGATGGTACGGTCCCAGGGCACCGCCGGACTGCGCTCCCGCCCCCAGGTGAAGGCGGGGTCAATGACCCGGCATCTCGGCATCAGCGGCGCGCTGTCGCGGGTGTCGAAGGTCGTGTCGTCCTCGGTCTCGAGCTTATAGCCGAAGACCTCCGGCCCCCATTGCAGGTCGCCGACGATGGCGCGGGCATAGGGGTCGAGCAGGAGCTTGTTGGGATTGAAGCGGTGCCCCGCCTCCGGCTCATAGGGGCCGTGCACACGGTAGGCATAGATCGTGCCGGGCCGCGCATCCGGCAGGTAGCCATGCCAGACCTCGTCCGTGTATTCGGGCAGCTCCAGGCGCTCCAGTTCCGTCTCGCCGGCGTCGTCGAAGAGACAGAGCTCCACCTTCGTTGCGTTGGCCGAGAATAGGGCGAAGTTCACGCCGAGCCCGTCCCAGGTCGCGCCCAGCGGGAACGGCGATCCCTCCCGCACCCGTGACCGCCGTATCACCTGCGGCGCTGCCGTGTCGACCCGCGCATCCATCCTGGCAACCCTTCCTGGTCAGCCGCAGCAGAACAGGGGGAGGGCGCGCCCGTTTCCGGCCGGCGATGGCTTTCTCGCGGTCGCTGATGGCCGGTGGTGAGGATTATTCCTGCCGTCACTCCGGAACATCGGGGAGGGCTCGCTGTTTGGCCGGCTCCGCACCAGCCCCGCAGGTCCACCGTGCCATCCTCGTCGCGCCGCCTTCCCGAGAACGATGCCGCCCCGTCCAAGCCGACCGCAGCCTGGGCCACAGGGTTCGAGGCGGCGGCCCTGGCCGCCCTACCGGACTTCCTGCTGAAGCAGCGCTGGTATCCCGCCAAGGATGCAGGCCGGCCGGCGGTCGCGCTCTCGGCGCTCCTGCCCTTCCCGGTGCCGGGCATGCCCGCGGCGGTCGCCACCTGGCGGGTCACGCCGCCCGGGCAAGCGTCGCTGCACCTCTTCGTGCCCCTCGCGCTAGTCCCGGCCGAGACGGCTGATGCTGCGCAGATGATCGCTGCGCCTCCGTCGGAGGACGGCGTGGGTGGTGGCGAGCTGCGGCTGGTCGAGGCCTTCTCGGTAAACGCCTTCGTCCGTGCCTGGATGGAGACTCTGCTGCGCGACGGCGGCGAGGCCTCCGGCGCTGGGCGGCTCCGCACGGGGCAGACGGCGCACCTCGCGCGGGCCGGGCTCGAACCGGGCGCGGACTGGGCCATTCGCCGGGGCAGCGCCGAGCAGTCGAACACCTCCATTCGCATCGGCGAGGGCGCGATGCTGAAGGTGATTCGCAAGCTGGAGGAAGGCGTCCACCCGGAGCTGGAGGTCGGCCGCTTTCTCACCGGCGAGGCGGGTTTCGCCGCGACCCCCGCCATGCTCGGCTGGACCGAGCTGGGCGGCGTGGCCGGCGCCGGCGCAGTCACCCTCTCGGTGCTGCAGGCCTTCGTGCCCAATGAGGGGGATGGCTGGTCTTGGGTGCTCGACAGGCTGGCGCGGCCCGAGGGTCGGGGCGAAGCCACGGAATGGCTGCGCCGGCTCGGCCGGCGGACGGCGGAGATGCACCGTGCTTTCGGCATCGACACGGCCGACCCGGCCTTCCGGGCGGAGCCGGTCCGGATGGAGGACCGGGTGGCCTGGGTCGCCGCGGTGGAGGCGATGGCGCGCCGCGCGCTGGACAGGCTCGCGGCGGCACGGGACCGGCTGGGACCAGAGGCGCAGGCGATGGCGGAGGGGCTGCTCGCCCGCCGTGACGTGTTGGAGGAGGGGGTGCGGGCGGCGCTCGTTGGGGCGGCCGACTTCGCCAAGACCCGGCACCACGGCGATTACCACCTCGGTCAGGTGCTGGTCGCGGACGGCGATGCGGTGATCGTGGATTTCGAGGGTGAGCCGTTGCGGCCGCTCAGTGAACGCCGTGCCAAACACGCGGCGCTGCGCGACGTTGCCGGCCTGCTCCGCTCACTGGCCTACGCCGCCGCGGCGGCGGGCCTCACTTTGCCGGAGGGTGAGCGCAGGGCGGCACAGGGGCACCTCTCGGCCTGGGGGGCGGAGGCCTCGCGCGCCTACCTCGACGCCTACCTGGAAGCCGCGCGCGGCGGCGCCTTCCTCCCGGCAGATCGTGCAGCCGCCGAGCGCGTGCTGCGCTTCTTCATGCTGGAGAAAGCGTTGTACGAGGTGGTCTACGAGCTCGCCAACCGGCCGGACTGGGTCGCCATCCCACTGCGCGGCCTCCTTGGGCTGCTCGACGTCGCGGACGAGGCCGTGACCCGGCGCAGACATCGCATGCCTTTCGGCGCCGAGATCCTATCGGACGGGCGGGTGCGCTTCCGGCTCTGGGCGCCGTCACACAAGGAGATCGGCCTAGAGCTTGACGGTGCGGAGCCGGTGCCGATGCAGCCTGCCGGTGAGGGCTGGCATGAACTGGTGACGGACCGGGCGCGTCCCGGCACCCGCTACCGCTTCGTCTTGCCGGACGGCCTGCGCGTGCCCGACCCCGCCTCCCGCCACCAGCCTGAGGATGTGCACGGGCCGAGCGAGGTGATCGACCCCGCCGCCCATGCTTGGCACGATACGGGTTGGCGCGGCCGCCCCTGGGAGGAGGCAGTCGTTTACGAGCTGCACATCGGCGCCTTTACGCCGGAGGGCACCTTCCGCGCTGCTATCGACAGGCTCGACCATCTGGTCTCATTAGGCATCACAGCCATCCAGATCATGCCGGTCTCGGATTTTCCGGGCCGGTGGAACTGGGGCTACGACGGCGTGCTGCCCTACGCACCCGATGCTAGCTACGGCCGCCCCGAGGACCTGAAAGCCCTGGTGCAGGCGGCGCACGAGCGCGGCGTGATGGTGATGCTCGACGTGGTTTACAACCATCTCGGGCCGGAGGGCGCCTACATCCACGCTGTCGCGCCGCAAACCTTCACCGACCGTCACAAGACGCCCTGGGGCGCCGCCATCAACATGGATGGGCCCGACAGCGGCCCGGTCCGCACCTACCTCATCCACAACGCCCTCTACTGGATCGAGGAGTTCCACCTCGACGGCCTGCGGCTGGACGCAGTGCACGCTATCCGGGACGACGGACCGAAGCACCTGCTGGAAGAGCTGGCCGAGCGCGTCCGCGCCGCGGCGCCGGACCGGCCCATCCACCTCGTCCTCGAAAATGGGGAGAACCAGGCGAGCCGCCTGGTGCGCGGCGGCGACGGCCGGCCCCGCTGGTACACGGCGCAGTGGAACGATGACGTGCACCGTGTGCTGCATACGGCGGCGAGCAGCGAGTCCAAAGGTTACTACGCCGACTACCACGGCGACACGGAAAAGCTCGGTCGCGCCCTGGCCGAGGGCTTCGCCTTCCAGGGCGAGCTGATGCCCTATCGTGGCTGCCCGCGCGGGGAGCCGAGCGCGGCGCTGCCGCCCACCGCCTTCGTTGCCTTCATTCAGAACCACGATCAGGTCGGCAACCGCGCCTTTGGCGACCGCCTGACCCATTTCGCGCCCGCCAAGGCAGTGCGCGCGGCGGCCGCCACTTACCTGCTGCTGCCGCAGGTGCCGATGCTGTTCATGGGCGAGGAATGGGCGGCGGCGCAGCCCTTCCCCTTCTTCGCCGATTTCGGGCCGGAGCTGGCCGCGGCGGTGCGCAAGGGGCGGCGCGAGGAGTTCACCCGCTTTCCAGAGTTCCAGGACCCCGTAACGCGCGAGCGTATTCCTGACCTGAGTGCGGAGGCGACCTTCGCCTCGGCCAAGCTGCGCTGGGAGGACACAACCCAGCCAGAGCATGCCGGCTGGCTCGACTGGTACCACCGCGCCATCGCAGCGCGTCATGCCGAGATCGTACCGCGCGTAGCCGGCATTCGGAGCGGCGGGCGCTACGAGGTGATCGGAGAGGGGGCGGTGGTGGTGCGCTGGTTGCTCGGCGGGGATGGCACACTCACGCTCGCCGCCAACCTGTCCGGTGCGCGGGTGGAGGGCTTTCCCGCTGCCTCGGGCCGGGTGATCTGGCGAGAGGGCGAGCCAGGTGAGGGAGGCGAGTTCGGCCCCTGGTCCGTGCGCTGGACCATCGAAGCGGGTTCGGGCGGCGGCGCACTGGACGAACTTGCCGAGCGCATGGGGATCGAGCCCGAATTCCGCAACGCGCGCGGCGAGATGGTGGGCGCGAGCGTGGAGACGAAGCGCAGTCTGCTCGCCGCCATGGGTGTCGAGGCACCGGACGAGGATGCAGCGCGCGCGGCCCTGGAGGGGTTGGTGGAGGCTGAGTGGACGCGCCCCTTGCCGCCGATCGCGGTGCTGCACGCCGGGGCCGAACCCCTCGCCGTCAAGCTCACTCTGCCGGCCGGCACCGGCGAGCTTGCCTGGCGCCTCGCGTTGGAGGAGGGCGGCAAGATGACCGGCCGGGCAGATTTCGGCAGCCTAGCTTTGCTGGCCGAGCGCGAGGTCGAGGGCGGCAGGCTGGAGTGCCGCCGCCTGGTGCTGGAGGGCGACCTCCCGCTGGGCTATCACCGCCTCTCCCTTGATCCCGGCGGCGCGGAGACCACCCTGGTAATCTCTCCAGGGCGTTGCTGGTTGCCAGAGGCCATCGCGGAGGGGCGGCGGCTCTGGGGCATCGCAGCGCAGCTCTATCTGCTGCGCTCGGCGACCGACTGGGGCATCGGCGACTATGGCGACCTGCGCAGCCTGGTGGAGCTGGCCGCCGCCCGCGGTGCCGACGTGATCGGCCTCAACCCGCTGCACGCCATGTTCACCGACAACCCGAAGCACGCCAGCCCCTACTCGCCAGCCAGCCGGCTGCTGCTGAACATTTTGAACATCGATGTCATGGCTGTGCCCGAGCTGCTGGATTGCCCGGACACCCGAGAGCTGATCGCCTCGGAAAGCTTCCGCGCCGACCTTGAGGCCTGCCGCACCAAGCCGCTGGTGGACTACGTCGAGGTCACGGCTATCAAGCTCTCCGTGCTGGAAACACTGTTCGACAGCTGCTGCACTGCCGCCAATCAAGTGCGTTGGCAGGCCTTCGAGGCCTTTCGGCGCGAGCGGGGCGAGGTGTTGGAACGCAACTGCCTCTTCCTCGCGCTCCGTGAGCATTTCGCCGGACGCGACCCGGCGCATGCGGACTGGCATGCCTGGCCGGAGGAGTACCGCGACCCTAACTCCCCCGCTGTCACCGCCTTCGCCGAGGAGAACCGCCGGCGCCTCGACTTCCTCCTCTGGCTGCAATGGCTCGCCGATCAGCAACTCGGCGCCGCCGCGGCGGCTGCGGCCGAGCGCGGAATGGCGATCGGCCTCTACCGCGACCTCGCGGTCGGCGCTGACCGCGCCGGGGCAGAGACCTGGGCGGATGCGGCCGCGGTCGTCTCCGGCGCGCAGGTCGGGGCGCCGCCGGACATCTACAACCCTGCCGGTCAGGACTGGGGCCTGCCGCCCTTTCACCCCCGCGCTCTGCGGGAGGAGGGCTACCGCAGCTTCATCGACCTGGTCCGCGCCAATATGCGCCATGCCGGCGGTCTCAGGATCGACCACGTCATGGGGCTGCAGCACCTCTACTGGGTGCCGCAGGGGAAGACGCCCGCCGAGGGCGCCTATGTCGCCTACCCGCTCGACGACCTGGTCGGCATCCTGGCGCTCGAGAGCCACCGGCGACGCTGCCTGGTGGTTGGCGAGGATCTCGGCACCGTGCCGGAGGGCTTCCGGGAGCGGATGGCAGAGGCGAACATCCTCTCCTATCGGGTGCTCTTCTTCGAGCAGGAGGGCGAGACCGGCACCTTCCTGCCGCCCGAGGCCTATCCCCACCTGGCGCTCGCCGTCGTCGGCAGCCACGACCTGCCGACGCTGCGGGGCTGGTGGGAGGAGCGCGACATCGCTCTGAAAGAGCGGCTCGGACTCTACCCCGAGCCGGCCGAGGCGGGGCGCCAGCGCGAGGCACGGCAGCGCGACAAGGTGCAGCTTCTGGCGGCGCTGCGCCGCGAGGCGCTGCTGCCCGAGGGCGCGGAGCCCGACATCCCGCAGCTCGCCCGGGCGGTGCACGCCTTCCTGGCCCGCACCCCCTCCGTCCTCGCCATGGCGCAGATCGACGACCTGACGGACGAGGCCGACCCGGTGAACGTGCCGGCCACCTCGGACGAGCACCCGAACTGGCGCCGCCGTCTCTCGATGACGCTGGAGGAGCTCGCCGCGCGGCCGCGCTTCGTCGACATCGCTGAGATCTTCCGCGCCGAGCGCGGCGCCACCCAGCCTGAAGGACCCCTCGACGATGCCTGAAGCCGGACTGCCGCCGATCCCACGCGCCACCTACCGTCTGCAGTTCCACGCGGGCTTCGGCTTCCGGGATGCGGCCGCCCTGGCGCCCTATCTGGCCCGCCTCGGCATCAGCCATGTCTACGCCTCGCCTTACCTGAAGGCGCGGCCGGGTTCCTCCCACGGCTACGACATCGTCGACCACGGCCGGCTGAATCCCGAGCTGGGGGACGAGGCCGAGTTCCGCGCCATGGTCGCCGTCTTCCGGGAGAACGGCCTCGGCCAGGTGCTTGACTTCGTGCCGAACCACATGGGCGTCGGCGGCGCTGACAATCCCTGGTGGCTCGACGTGCTGGAATGGGGCCCGGACAGCGACTACGCCGGCTGGTTCGACATCGATTGGGACCCGGACCGGCGCTATCTCTACAATAAGCTGCTGGTGCCCTTCCTCGGCGACCAGTACGGCGCCGTGCTGGAGGCCGGCCAGATCGAGCTCCGCTTCGAGCCGGAGACGGGCGGCTTCGCCGTCTGGGCTTACGGCACCCACAAGCTGCCGATCTGCCCGCTGCACTATGAGCGCGTGCTGGGCGACGCGCATCCGGAGCTAGAGCGGCTGGGCGACGCCTTCTCCGGCCTGCCGAACTGGCGCCCGCGTGTCGCCGCGCGCGCCCGCGACCTGCAGGCTGAACTCGCGGCGCTGGCGCGGGAACGCGCGGAGGTGCGGGAGGCGGTGGACGACGCGGTCAGGCGGCTGAATGGCCAGCCCGGCAAGCTCGAGACCTGGCGGGCGCTGGACGCGCTAATCCAGGACCAGCACTGGCGCACCGCGCACTTCCGGGTTGCAGCCGACGACATCAACTATCGCCGCTTTTTCAACATCAACGAGCTCGCCGGCCTGCGCATGGAGCTGCCGGAGCTCTTCGACCACGCGCACCGCTTCGTCTTCTCCCTGCTGGGTGACGGGACGCTGGACGGTCTGCGCATCGACCATGTTGATGGCTTGCTCGACCCGAAGGGCTACCTGCAACGCCTGCGGGAGGCAGCGCCGCGCCCCTTCTACCTGGTCGTCGAGAAAATTTTGTCGCGCCACGAGGCGCTGCGGGAGGACTGGCCCGTCCAGGGCACGACGGGATACGAGTTCGCCAACCTTGTCCTCGGCCTGCTGGTGGACCCGGCGGGCGAGGAGGGCTTCAGCCGCACCTATGCAGAGTTCATCCGCGGGGCCGAGCCCTTCGCCGAGACGGTGCGCGACTGCAAGCTGCGCATCATGCTGAACGAGTTGGCGAGCGAGCTGAATGTGCTCGCCCGCGATGCGGCGCGGGTGGCACGGCAGAACCCGCGCACCGCCGACTTCACACGCAACATCCTGCAGCGCGCGCTGAAGGAGATCGTCGCCTGCTTCCCGGTGTACCGCACCTATGTCGACGGCGCGGCCGCGCCCACCGAGGCGGATCGCCGTGACATCGACTGGGCCATCGCCCAGGCGCGGCGGAACGAGACCGACCTCGACCCGAGCGTCTTCGACTTCCTGCACCGTCTCCTGACAACGGACCTGGTGGTGGAGCCGCGCAGCGGCTTCAGCCGGCACAGCGTGGTCCGCTTCGCCATGCGGGTGCAGCAGTACAGCGGCCCGGTGATGGCCAAGGGCCTCGAGGACACGGCCTTCTACCGCTACAACCGCTTCGTCGCGCTGAACGAAGTCGGCGGGCACCCCGACCATTTCGGTGTACCGCAGCCAACTTTTCACAAGGCGAACGCGCAGCGCGCCGCGCGCTGGCCGCATGCCATGCTCGGCACCTCCACCCACGACACCAAGCGCGGCGAAGACACTCGGGCGCGACTGGCCGTTCTCTCCGAGATGCCGGAGGAGTGGGCACGGCAGGTCCAGACCTGGAGCCGGCTCCTGCGCGCCCGGCGCGGCGACGTGGAGGGCACCGCGCCGCCGGACCGCAACGACGAGTACCTGTTCTACCAGTTGCTGCTCGGTGCCTGGCCGGCGGAGCTGACCGGCACCGGGATGCCCGAGCCGGAGGCACTGCGCGGCTTTGCCGAGCGCATGGAGGGCGCCATGGTGAAGTCCATGCGCGAGGCCAAGCGGCACACCACCTGGGCCGCGCCGAACACCGCCTATGAGGAGGGGATGCTCGGCTTCGTCCGGGAGGCGCTCGACCCCGCCCGCTCCACCGCCTTCCTCGACGCCTTCCTGCCCTTCCAGGAGCGCATCGCGCGCCTAGGGTTCCGCAACAGCCTGGTGCAGACGGCTCTGAAGCTGACCCTACCGGGGATGCCGGACATCTACCAGGGTACCGAGCTCTGGGATCTCAGCCTGGTCGATCCCGACAATCGCCGTCCCGTGGATTATGACCTTCGGCGCCGGGTGCTGGAGGAGGTAGACGCAGGCATGGCACGGGACCGGCGCGCGGCAATGCTGGGCATGCTGGAGGCTTGGCGTGACGGACGCCTCAAGTTGGCCCTGACCGCCACCCTGCTCGCCCACCGCCGCGAGCACCCGGCGCTCTACGCCGAGGGCGCCTACGAGCCGGTCGCCGCCTCGGGGCTGAAAGCCGATCACCTGTGCGCCTTCGCCCGCAGCCACGGTGGGGACGCGCTGCTGGTCGTCGCCGCCCGTTTCCCGGCGCGGCTTGAGGCCGAGCCGGGCTGGGGAAACACGACGTTCGCCTGGCCGCAAGCGGCGGCCGGCGTGACGCACTGGCGCGATCTGTTATCTGGTCAGGTCGTGGAGCGTAGCGGCGAGGTCGCCGCTACCGGTACGGTGGTCGGGGAGCAGCCGGTCGCCATGCTGGTGCCGGACAGCGGGAGGCAGTCGTGATCGCACTGCGGTCGGGAGTGTGAGGCGGGACGCCCGATGGGGGGTGGAGAGGTCCACACCGCCGCAGCGTGTGGCCACCTATCGACACGCCAGGGTTGCCGGCTGGCGACATGGTATTGAGTATCGATCTGGCAGACCGAGGCATAACCGATGCAAGACGAGCACCACATCCGTCAGCGCGCCTACGAGATCTGGGAGCGGGAGGGCCGGCCCGACGGCCGCCAGGACGAGCACTGGGCGCAGGCGCGCCGGGAGATCGAGGCGGATAGCCCCGCCCTGTCGCCTGCGGCGGAGGCACTCGAGGATGCCTCCCCCACGGTGACCGCCCCCGATGTCGGCGGGACCACGCCTGGCCAGGCCGCTGCAGCCGCCGCCGCGGTCAGTACACCAGGGAAGGTCGAGCCTGCCTTATCTGGACAGCAAGCCAACACAGCCGCACCCGGCAAAGGACGACGCGTATAGTCCCAACAGGTTCGGTTCCCTGCTGAGCGAGGCTTGTTGGCTCCTGCCGGGGAGCTGAGATGCTGGCCGACCGATCTTGGCTAGGCCAGTCGACGAGGAAGCGGAAGTCGGGTCCCACCCTGAGGCGGAATGTCCGCACTGCCGGCGCAACCGGTCGGGGCGTCGCGGGTTCCGTGGAGCCTCCGCGACGGTATCCGGCACCATGGCGCTCTCGCCTCGCATCGGCTTCCACGCCTCCCATGAGCAGTTCCCGCCCTCCGAACTCCTCGCCTTCGCGCGAGCGGCCGAGCAGGCGGGCTTCGACTGCGCCATGTCCTCGGACCACTTCCGGCCTTGGGGCGCGGCGCAGGGCCATTCAGGTTACGCCTGGTCCTGGCTCGGCGCGGCGATGGCGAGCACCCGGCTGCCCTTCGGCGTCATCTCCGCCCCGGGCTACCGCTACCACCCGGCCATCCTCGCCCAGGGTGCGGCGACGCTGGCCGAGATGTTCCCCGGCCGCTTCTGGCTGGCGCTGGGCAGTGGTCAGCGGCTGAACGAGGACATCACCGGCCTCGCCTGGCCGGAAAAGGCCGAGCGCAATGCCCGGCTGCGCGAGTGCGCCGAGGTCATCCGCGCCTTGCTCGCCGGTGAGACGGTCACTCATCATGGCCGCATCACCGTGGTCAACGCGCGGCTCTACAGCCGCCCAGCCCAGCCACCTCCGCTTCTTGGTGCGGCGGTGACCGAGGCAACGGCCGAGCAGGTCGGCGCCTGGGCGGACGGGCTACTGACGGTCTCCGCCTCGCCCGACCAGTTGCGGAAGGTGATCCAGGCCTTCCGCCGCGGCGGGGGAGAGGGGAAGCCGCTGATCGTGCAGGTCGGGTTGAACTGGGCCCCGACTGAGGCCGAGGCCCTGGCCGGCGCACATGAGCAGTGGCGGACCAATGTTCTGGGCGGCGAGGTAAACTGGGAGCTGCGCACGCCCGAGGAGTTCGACACCGCCACACGCTTTGTCCGGCCGGAGGACATGCGGGAGTCGGTCTGGATCTCCTCCGATCTCGGCTGGCATGCCGCTCGGATCGCAGAGCTGGTCGAGCTCGGCGTCGAGGAGATCCAGCTCCACCAGGTCGGGCCCAACCAGCAAGCCTTCATCGAGGCGTTCGGCGATCGCGTGCTGCCCGCCCTGCGGCGGTGACCAAGAAGGTCGAGATGACGGACGGCAAGAACCCGGTCTCGGGGCAGGCGCGCCTGGTCTGGGCGGCTGGTGCCGAGCTCGGCGAGAGCGCGACCTGGGACGACCGTGCCGAGCGGCTCTGGTGGGTGGACATCCGTGGCCGCCGCCTTCACCGCATGGACGAGGCCGGCAGCGACCGGAGATCATGGGGCCTGCCCCAGGAGCCGGGATGTCTGGCGCTCACCGACGAGCCGGCTGGGATCCTCCTGGGGCTGCGGACCGGCGTCTTCTCCTTCGCGCCAGAGACCGGCCGCCTCGAGCTCCTAGCCGTCCCGGAGGAACATCGCGCCGACCACCGCCTCAACGACGGGAAGGTGGACCCCTCGGGGCGCCTCTGGTTCGGCACCATGCATGTCGGTGAGCGCTCGGCGGAGGGTGCGCTGTACGTCATGGACCGGTCCGGACGGGCGTTGCGCGTCGATGCGCCGTATACGGTCCCGAACGGCCCGGCCTTCTCCGCGGATGGGCGCATCATGTACTGCGCCGACAGCCCGGCCCGCACCATCTACTCTTTTCAGCTGGACGATGGAATCGTTCAGAAGCGAGAGTTTGTCTGCTTCGCCGAGGACGAAGGCTACCCCGACGGGATGACGGTGGATGCCGAGGGATGCCTCTGGGTCGCCCACTGGGGTGGCGGTTGCGTCTCCCGCTTCGCTCCCGATGGGCAGCGCCTGGGCCGGATCCAGGTGCCGACCGAGAAGGTCACGAGTTGCGCCTTCGGCGGCGCCGATATGCGCACATTGTTCATCACCACGGGCGGTGGCTCCGGTGTTCCTGGAGAAGGAATTGCCGGTGGCATTTTTGCCGCCTCAACCCCGGTCGCCGGCATGCCCTCGGAACGGGTGCGAGGACAGACGTGAACTCAGGTTCGATGCGATATCGATATTGAACCTGAGTTTCTTCACAGGGCTTGTAGCGCGGCTCCGCCGGCGGGCTCGTGAGCGTGCCATTCAGCCAAATGCGCCTTGGCTCGGACCGCTGGCTCGTGGTCGCCATGACCCACGAGCAGTTCCGCAGCATGGCGGTTTCACCCCTTCGCGCCGACGACCTGCTCGGCAGGCAGGTCTACACCCACACCGGCGTCGGGATCGGAACCCGTCATGGATCTGATTGGTGGGTCCCGCGTCGGGGCAGATCGGCGCGACGGCGGTGGAGGGGGTCGACGGCCGACCTGGTACACGATATTGGTGAAACGGCTTCGGCCGGAATTGCTCTTTGAATGCAGCGGCTTGCGGCCCCTTGAACACGCCAGCGCTCGAAATATCTTGGCAGCTGTCGAAGCCTTCGGCCCACCGGTGATTCTGTAGGGAACTGCCGATGAGCGAACGTGTGGAAGCCAGAAATCACGAAACTGGGAAGCGCCCCCTTTTGGCCAGCTGCGGCCCGTTCGCCGGGCAACCAGCGCTGGGCCGCGAAGCTGGAACCATCTACACAGACCCACGACAGGTGGTGGAGGATCCGCTCCTCACCATCCCCGAAAAGCGCGAAGTCCTTGCGGCCTGGGCCTCGGACAGCCGCGCCCCGCACGACTTCCCTTCCTTGCGGATGCTGGACAGCGGGGCGGTGGTCCATGTGAGAGAAATCCTCGAGGCATTGAAGTCCCTCGACGAGATGGCGCGTCCAACCCAGAACGACGGACAGCGCTGGCCACGCCCCCCATACACCCGCCGGGGCCGCGGAGCCCGAGATGCCCGGCGTCATCAACGCCCACGGAGAGGGCAGTCCGACGACGACGATGATCCTCCGCCTTGTCCGGTGCGGTCGCGCCCCCCTGGCCCCACCCTCCCGCCACTCACAGCCGCTGCCACGGCTCCGAGATATGAGGTGATGCCGGACGACGCCCTCGGCCGGTCGATAAATCCCGACACGGAGCCCTGGTGGCAGCGGAACACCGTGGCTGTGGCGGGCTAGACGCTGCAATGGGCCGACCGTCTGGCGATAAGCGGAAGGGTGGCTGCCCATCAGAATGATTGTGTGTAAGCGAGATTGACCCATCCCGACGCCTTGTTGCACAGGTCGGCCGCATAGGCGGCTTCGGGTAGGCTGGCGTGGGGGCGAGCCCTCGCTCACAGAGGGGCGCCTGCCATGCCGTTCAAAGCCAACCGGGATCGGCGCCATCACATTCCC
>JAESGY010000498.1_pt1 | contig 14942 bp, 17 predicted proteins | sample 9269841 | NCBI WGS metagenome assembly JAESGY01 (sample SAMN17022865, study PRJNA683097) | algae metagenome | isolation source: Spirirestis rafaelensis WJT71-NPBG6 and co-occurring heterotrophs from... | place: USA: Pinto Wells, Joshua Tree National Park, Colorado Desert, CA | collected 2006-08-15
AGGTCGAGATACTTCTCGCGCCCGGTCCAGAGCCACAGCCCTTCCAGCACCGCGAGATAGCTGGCGAGACCGATGGTGAAGGCCGGGAAGAGGAAGTGGAAGGTGACGGTGAAGGCGAACTGGAAGCGCGCAAGGTCGAGCGCGCTGGGAAAGGCATCCCAGAGCATCGGCAACTCCTGCCACGGCCACAAGCCGGCGGGCTGCGCGACCTTCGCGACCGCGCGCGCCCGGCGCCACCGCTTCGGCGCCGGATCGCAGTCACGTCGCCGCTACCCGGCACCCCGAATGTGGCTGTCCCCCGGAGTCATCAGGCCGCGGCGCGCAGCCGCGAGGCCTGTTCCACCCGCACGGCCTGCACGCCGATCACCTGGCCCATATTGCCGGCGACGAGATGCACCATCTCCGCCGGCATCGCCTCCAACGCGAACTCGGCATGGACCACATCGCCCTCGCGCACGGCCTGCACGGCATCCGCCATCAGGTCGCGCTTGGCGAGCGGCTGCAGCAGCCGCGGCAACAGGCCGGGCGAGGCATCGGCGGTCACGAGGAAACGGGCAGGAACGAGATCGGTCATCGGGAAGGCTCCGGTTCGGGCGCGAGGGGCAGGGAGGAACCCGGCAGCGCGGCACGCGCCGCCCCAGGCGACGCGGCTCAGGCAGCCGGGCCAGTAATTCGCGCGAAGGAACCGAAAGCGACGGACGACATGGACCCAGCCTAACCGCGATGCCGCCCGGCTGTACAGGCCGGACTCTCCGTCAAGCGCATGTCAGTGGCCAGAACGGCAAGCCGCCCGCAAAACGGAAAGACTTCCGGAGGCTAACAATGGCCCGCTTCCCGCACCGGCCGGCATGAGCACGGCCCAGACCGCCCTGCCACGCGCCCCGGCCGCCGCCAGCCGGGCCGGCCTGCCCTGGACCGCGCTCTGCCTCCTGCTCTCGGCGCTGGTTGCCGCCGCCCTCCTGCTCGCGCCCTATCCACCGCTGCAGGATTTCTCCGAATGGGCCTATCAGGGGCACCTGCTCTCGCGGCTGTTCCAGGGGCTGCCGGTCGGTGATCTCCGGCTGGCCACTGCGCCGATCCCGAACAGCTCCGTCCAGCTGCTGCTCGGCCTGCTGTCGCTGGCGCTGCCGCCGGCGATCGCGGCGAAGCTCTTCCTGCTCGGCCTCGTGTTCGGCGCGCTGCTGCTCGCGCTCGCGCTTGGCCGCCGCTTCCAGCCCCGGGCGCCGGGCGCCTTCGCCGCGCTGCTGCTCACCGCCCTCTTCCTCAATGCCAGCTTTTGGAACGGATATGCCAATTTCCAGCTCGGCATGCTGATCCTCGGCGCCTGGTTCCTGCTGGGGAAGGAAAAGCAGGGGCGCGCCGGCACGATCCTGGCCTTCAGCCTGGCGCTGTTCTTCACCCATGCCATGGTCTTCGCCGCCTTCGGCATCCTGCTCGGCTTGACGGCCCTGCTGGAGCGGCGCCTGCGCGCGACCGTGCTTGGCCTGCTGCCCGCCGCCGGCCTCACCCTGTGGTATGTGGCGACCGGCGCCGGAGGCGGTGAGACCGAGCCGCAGGGCAGCGGCGGCCTCGTGGCCTTCCTGGCCTACAAGCTCTACACCCTCGCCAAGCTCGGCCCCTACCACAACTTCGTCTTCGCCGAAGGCGGCGACCTCGCCTTCCGGCCCGCGCTCTACTGGGCCGGGGCGGCGGTGAACCTGCTCTTCGCCGCCGGCCTCGCCCTGGCCCTGCTGCTCGGCCTGCGCGAGGCCATCCGTGCCCGCCACCTGCCCTGGGCGCCGCTCGCCGCCGCGGCGGTGCTGCTCGGCGGCTTCGCCCTGCTGCCCGACCTGGCGCTGAACGTGGTGAATCCGGGGGAGCGGCTGATGCTGCCCGCCCTGCTGATCCTGCTGCTGGTGCTGCCCCTGCCGCCCCTGCTGCTCCGGGCGCTCGGCCTCGGCGCCGTCGTCCTCGGCGCCTGCATCCTGCTGCTGGTGGCCACCCCGCAGGAATGGCAGAGGCCGGTGCACTACACCGATCTGGAGGGCAGGCGCGCCGAGCTGTTCCGCCACCGTCCGACCGCCTTCGCCTGCAAGTGGGAGGAGATGCAGCGCAGCGCCCGGACGGGCGAGGCGCCGCGGCAGCCGATCTCCTTCGCCACCTCACTGCTGGTCGGGCAGACCTATGCGGGCTGCACCGGCCGGCCCGGTTGAGGCTGGGGGCCGTGATGGGTGACCTCTGCAGCGCAGGCGGCAGCCTGTGCTGAGGCGGCTTCTGCCGCCCGCCGCAAGTACGGCGCTCTTGCCCAGGATGCGGTCACGTATCCTGGGCCTTGGCATGAGGCCGGGGGCACCCTGCCCATCCGGCCCGGCGCTCCCGTCGCACGGGGCCTGCCGGACCACGGCCGGCGGGAATCCGGTCCGCCTCCGTGACCGCCGCAGGCGCCGGTCAGGCCCGGCCGAGCAGGCCGATGTCCCCGCGCCCGACATCGCTGCCGGCCGCGAGGTGGCGGGCGCGGGCCCCGGCGCCGGGCGTGCCGCGCCGGATATCGCCCGTCGCGTGCCGGCCGGGCGCGACGAGCCGATCCGCGACCTCGCCGGCGACGAAGGCGTAGACCGCCTTGTGCAGCAGGTCGACGGCCTGTTCCTCCGCCGGCCAGGTCCAGGGCGGGGCGCCGACGCCGGTCGCATTCTCAAAGCTCTGGTCGTTGAGCAGCCGGAGATTGAGGAAGAGGAAGGAGCCCATCGGGCCGCGGATCCCGCGCTGCGCCATCACCGCCCGCACCAGGCCCAGCAGGATGCCCTGGCCCCAGTGCATCGCCCAGTTCAGCCCCAGGCGATCCCGGTCCGGCCGCCGCGGCAGGCCGAGCAGGCGTTCCAGCGTATGCGCCGGGACGTAGGAATTCGGCCGCCCCGTGACCGCCTGCTCCAGCTTCTCCGCCAGCGTCATGGCGGCGACGCCCGCCAGGCCGGCGAGGAGGCCCTGCGCCACCAGCGCGGGCAAGGCGGGAGGGTGGTGTCGGCTCTGCGGGGCCATGCGTGCCTTCCTCTGCGATCCGGGTGCCGGTGACGGCGGCCTGCCAACACCCCGCCGCGCCGCCCGGTTCCGGGAGAGGGCCGGATGCATCCGCCCCCGGTCGGAACTGCCGCCGGCCGCGCCGCCTTGGGCCGGTGGCGGCGCGCGTGATGGGCAGGCGCGGCGAAGCGGAAAGGACAGGAGCGATGACGACGGCGAAGAAGGCGGACCAGCGCGCGGAGGAGAAGGGCTCGGGCCAGGGCGGCACCAGCAATGCCGGCGGCACCGCGACGGGGCCCGGCAGTTCCTCGGCCAGCGCGCAGGAGAAGGGGAACCAGCGCGAGATCGGCGGCAGCGGCAGCGCCAAGGCGGATGCCGGCCGGCCGGGGCACAAGACCAGCGGCTGAGCCGCGGCCGCGCCACCCGGCGCGGGGCGGAGGGCGCCGCCCGGGGAGGCACGGATGACGGTCTTCTTCACCAGCGACACGCATTTCGGCCATGCCGGCGCGCGTGCGCTCTACCGCCGCCCCTTCGACTCGGTCACGGCGATGGATGCGGCGATGCTGGCGCGGTGGAATGCGGTGGTGGGTCCGGCGGATGAGGTCTGGCACCTCGGCGACTTCGCCCTCGGCCCCGGCCCCGCAGCGATGGCGGCGCTGCTCGACCGGCTGCAGGGCCGCAAGCACCTGGTGACGGGCAACAATGACGGGCCGGCGACCACGGGCCTCGCCGGCTGGGCCAGCCTGCAGCCCTATGCCGAGCTGACCCTGGACGGGGTCGGGCTGGTGCTCTGCCACTACGCCTTCCGCAGTTGGCGCAATATGGGCCGCGGCTGGCTGAACCTGCATGGCCACAGCCATGGCCGGCTGGCGCCCCTGCCGCGGCAGGTGGATGTGGGGGTGGATGCCTGGGACTTCCGGCCGGTGACCCTGGCCGAGATCCTGGCCCGGCCGCGCCGCCGGGTGCCGCGTCCCGCCGCGGCGGGACGCGGCACCGGCGGGCGGGACGGACGGGGCCGCTCCCCCGGATGATGAAGGGAAGCCCTGCGCGGCCGGGCCGCTGGCCTCATGCCGACGGTCGTTGATGGTGAGCCATCGACGACCCCCCCATCGCCGGGCGGTTCGCTCCGCAAGGCTTGGCGGCGGCGCCCGAACGCCTGTGGAATCCGTGGCCGGCTTCGGCGCGAGTGCAGGCGCGAGGCCGCTCTGCGGTGAGACGAGCGCAGATCCTTCCCGCGAAGGGGTCTATCAGTTCACCGCCTCGTCGGGCGCCACGCCCCAGATCTCGGACCGCTTGATCCAGCCGCGGAAATCGCCGACGCGCGCCTCGCACCAGGGGCTCTCGGCATCGCATTTCCGGATGGCGCCGATCACGCCGGGCTTCAGCCGGGCGACGGCATCGGCATTCTCCTCCGGCCGGTGGCGCAGCACCCGTTCCTCCCCCTGCACCAGGAAGGTGCGGCGGGAGGTGAGCAGCGGCCGCTGCACCCAGCCCTCCGTCCCCTCCGGGTCACGGATGCGGCGCCAGATCTGGTGCTCCTCCACGATCTGCACCGGCAGGTCCTTGCGCTGGTAGGTCCACTCGATCTTGTAGCGAAGATCGGGGCCGATCCGCAGGTTGACCTGGTTGGAGCCGAGCGCGGCATAGCGCGGCAGCGGCAGGCCGGTGGCGCTGCCGACGGCCGGCTTCGGCGGCGGGGCGGGCGTGGGGGCCGGCGCCGGCTCGGGCTGGCGGGTGGCGCCGAGGGCGGCGGCCCCGGCCGCGGCCCCGGCGGCCGCGCCCGCAGCCGCCCCGGCGGCCCGGCGGCGCGTGGCACTGCCGGCCTGGTTGCCTTGGGCGGGTTGGGCCGGCTTGGCGGCATTGCTGGTGCCGGGCCGCTGCTGGAGGGTGGGCGCCGGCGGGCGGGGCGGCGCCCCCGCCTGGGGCGGTGCCGGTGGCCGGGCCGCGGGCGTGCCGGCCTGCGGCGCGGAAGGCGGCCGCGGCGCCGAGGCCGCCGGGGGACGCGCAGGCGCCGGCGATGCCGAGGGCCGGGGTGGCGCGGCCTGCTGCGGGGGCGCGGGGGCCGCCTGCGGCGCCGGGGCCGCGGGGCGGGGCGGCGGCAGCGACCCGGGCTGGCCGAGGCTGGTCTGCCCGAGGGCCGGCGACGCGAGCAGGAGGAGGAGGGGCGGTAGCGTGGCGCGGAGGGGGCGGGTCACATCCCTGCCATGCCAAGCCTGCGGCCCCCGGGTCAAGCGCCAGCAGGGGTCAGAGCGTGACGATCTGGCCATCCCCGACCGCGGCAAGGAAGGTGGCGACCCCCGCAACCTCGATCCCGGGGGCGAGCGAGGCCGCGGGGATGTCCTCGGCGCGCAGCCCGGCCTCGCAGGCGATGCGGCGGATGCCGAGTTCCTCGGCCGCCGCAAGCAGCGTGGCGATGCCGGCGACGCCGCGCGCGGCGAGGGCCGCCTCGCGCTCCTCCGCAATCAGCGGCGGCGCGGCGAGGAAGAGCCGGCAGCCGGCATTGGTGGCGAAGAGCGTCACCTCCCGCCCCAGCGCCGCCGCGCCGGCGGCCACGACCAGGGCGTAATGCGCCCGGTCGTGGTCGCCCGAGAGCAGCAGGATGCCAAGCGTCCTGGCCATCTAGGCGCTGCAGACCAGGGGGGCAGGGTCACGATGCGCCGAGAGGTCGCGGATGGCCGCATCCTCCCCGCACAGGGCGCAGCCGGGGTCGCGCCGCAGCTTCACGGTGCGGAAGCGCGCATCCAGCGCGTCCCAGAGCAGCAGGCGGCCCGACATGCCCTCCCCGATGCCGAGGATCTCCTTCAGCACCTCGGTCGCCTGGAGCGTCCCCATCACCCCGGTGACGGCGCCGAGCACGCCCGCTTCCGAACAGCTGGGCACCAGCCCTTCCGGCGGCATTTCCGGGTGCAGGCAGCGGTGGCAGGGATGCGGCGCGCCGAGATGCGACTTGTAGGTGGAGAGCTGCCCCTCGAAGCGCAGCACCGCGGCCGAGACCAGCGGCCTGCCCAGCAGGTGGCAGGCATCGCCGAGCAGGAAGCGCGTGGGGAAATTGTCGGTGCCGTCGCAGACGATGTCGTAGCGCGGAATGAGGTCGCGGGCGGTCTCCGCATCCAGGCGCGTGGCGTGAACCTCGACCCGGATCTCGGGGTTCAGGCCTGTCAGCGTCTCCGCCGCGCTTTCGGCCTTGTTGCGGCCGATGCGGGTGGTGGCGTGCACCACCTGGCGCTGGAGGTTCGAGAGCTCCAGCACGTCATGGTCCACCAGGCCGATGGTGCCGACCCCCGCCGCCGCCAGATAGAGGGCCAGCGGCGCGCCGAGCCCGCCGGCGCCGACGATCAGCACGCGCGCGGCGCGCAGCTTCGCCTGGCCGATGGCGCCCACATCCTGCAGCAGGATGTGGCGGGAATAGCGGTGCAGCTCGGCTTCGGTGAAATCGAGGTCCATGGGGGCGATATGGGGCGGCGGCGCGCCGGGCGCTACAGCGGAGTGCGTTCAGAACGGAACGCACTCCGCCGTCGCTCCTTGTCCTTCGAGCAGCGTCACGCGCCCGGTCGCTCACGGCCTTCCGCGATCCGCTCTAGCGATGCCCGGTGGAGCCGAAGCCGCCGGCGCCGCGTTCGGACGGCGCCGAGAACGCCTCCACCACCGCGAATTCCGGCCGGAGGATGGGCACGAAGACGAGCTGCGCGAAACGATCCCCCGGCGAGAGACGGATGGGTGGCGTGCCGGGCGCGTTGCGGTTCCAGGCGCTGACCATGATGGGGCCGGTGTAGTCGGCATCGATCAGGCCGACGAGGTTGCCCAGCACCAGCCCCTGCCGGTGCCCCAGGCCGGAGCGCGGCAGGACCAGCGCGGCCATCCCCGGATCGCCGATATGCAGGGCGATGCCGGAGGAGATGAGGGCGGGCGGCGCGCCGGGGGCGATCTCGACCGGCGCGTCGAGGCAGGCCAGCAGGTCGATGGCGGCGGCCATGGCGGTCTGGTAGCGCGGCAGGCCCCAGTCGCGCAGGCGGTTGTCCAGGATCTTCAACTCGATAGCCGATCCGCCCATGGCCTGCCTTCTCACCCCGTCCTGTATGGTCATGGCCGGGCGTGAGCCGGCCATCGTCCCGGGCGGTTCCGCCTGGAAACCCGCCCGGGGTCAAGCCCCCGGCATTGAGGGGGCGGTCAGCGAGGGCGCTGCGAGCAGCCGTGGTGACCGCCACCCGAGGCGGGACGCGCAGCTTTGGTTCCGCAAGGGACCGGTCGGGACAAGCGCCAAGGCACGCAGGCCGGGGACAAGGACACACCCGCAGCCGGCCTGCGGTCCGCATCCGATACGGCCGTTTGCGTCGCGGCCGCGATCTGGGACGATTGGGACCAAGGCAGGGGCCCGGTGCCGGTCAGGGCGGGTTCCGCGGGAGGAAGGACGCCCATGGAACGACATTATGGCTGGGTCATCGTCGCCGTCGGGGCGCTGATGGGCTGCATCGGCATGGGGTCCATGTTCTCCCTCGCCGTCTTTCTCGATCCCATCGCCACCGGAACTGGCTGGTCGCGCGCCGGCATCTCCGCCTCCATGACGGTGGCCTTCCTGGCGATGGGGGTCGGCGCCTTCTTCTGGGGCTGGGTCAGCGACCGTCACGGCCCGCGCATCGTCGGCATCGCCGGCGGGCTGCTGCTGGGCGCCGGGCTGGTGCTGGCCAGCCGGGCGGAGAGCCTGCTGGAATTCCAGCTCGCCTATGGCCTGTTCCTTGGGGCGGCGGTCGGCGCCTTCTTCGCGCCCATGATGGCGACGGCCAGCGCCTGGTTCGACCGTCATCGCGCGCTCGCCGTCTCCCTCGTCTCGGCCGGGCTCGGCATGGCGCCGGTCACTGTCGCGCCCTTCGCGCAATGGCTGCTCTCCGGCCATGACTGGCGCACGGCGCAGCTCGTGATCGGGCTGGTCGCCTGGGCGATCCTTCTGCCGGCCGCGCTGCTGCTGCGCCGCCCGCCGGCGCTGGCCCTTGCGGGCACCGCCGCGGCCGGGCCTGCGGGCGAGGGCCTCACCGCGCGCCAGGCCCTGGGCAGCCGGCAGTTCCTGGTACTGGCGGCGACCTTCTTCGCCTGCTGCCTCGCGCATGCCGGGCCGATCTTCCATGTGGTGAGCTACGCCATGGTCTGCGGCCTGTCCGCCATGGCCGCCGTCAGCGTCTACAGCCTGCAGGGCCTGGCGGGGCTCGGCGGGCGGCTGCTGCTGGGCGTGCTCGCCGACCGGCACGGCGCCAAGCCGGTGCTGATTGGCGGGCTGCTGCTGCAGGCGCTGGCGATCGGCGCCTTCCTTCCCGCCCGCAGCCTTGGGGAGTTTTACGCTGTCGCCGCGGTTTTCGGCCTCGCCTATGGCGGGGTGATGCCGCTCTATGCCGTGCTGGCGCGCGACTATTTCGGCCCGCGCATCATGGGCACGGTGTTCGGCGCGGCAACCATGGTCTCCTGCCTCGGCATGGCGGCGGGGCCGGCGGTCGGCGGTTGGATCTTCGATCGCTTCGGTAGCTATGCGGGAATGCATCTCGCCTCCCTGGCGATCGGGCTTGGGGCCGTGGCGATCGCCTTCACCTTCCCGCCGCTGCCCCGGCTGCGGGCTGAGCGCCTCAGTCCGGCCTAGCAGGCTGCCGAAAAGGCCGGAGTGATACGCGCCCGCATAACTCCTGATCTGCAGCCGCCGCAGGCGGCTGAGCGCCCGAATGGGCGCCGCGCCAAGTGGCGCGTAGCCAAGCCGCAGAGCGGCGCCGGCGACTGAGGCCGCATAAATGGGTCAACATTTACGCGGGACGGTATGATACGGGGTCCGGTTGATCAGCGCGGCTGCACCCGCGGCACCCAAGGGCGGCCGAGCCGTCTCGCCGAACCGATCAGCCGGACTTGGTATGAGAGGGCCTTGCCCCCACCTCGGCGGCAGTGCCGCCGATGCCCGGAGAGGGGGAGCGCCCCCCTCGGCTTCTGCCCGAAAGGTTCTTCAGCAACCTGCCAAGGCGGATCGCGGAGGTCGTGCACGACCGGGAGCGTGAGCCCGCCCTTCAAGCCATCGCCTGCCGCGGTGCATCGCTCCCGGTGTCCCGCAGCCCCGTTGCAGGAGACCAGGATCCGCCCAGGCGCGAAGGCGGCCGTTCCCGGAACGCCGCCCCGCTACGCCGCCCTGCGCAGCCGCCCCAGCCGCAGGAAGTCGATCCCGTGCCGCGTGCTCCCGTCCCTCGTGGCGAGGTCCGTCAGCACCTCCCCCACCACGCTGCAGAATTTGTAGCCATGGCCGGAACAGGGGGAGGCGAGCACCACCTGCGGATGCGCGGGGTGGTGGTCCAGGATGAAGTGCTCATCCGGCGTGTTGGTGAAGATGCAGGCGCGCAGCGCCATGGTCGGGCCGGTGCCGTGGGGGAAATACCGCTCTGCGAAACCGCGCAGCAGCGCCTCGTCCTCCGCCTCCACCTCGCGCCGCATCGCCTCGGCCGGCATGGTCTCGCCGCGGTGGTGGTAGCGGCCGAATTTGAAGCCGGGCACCTCCACCACCGGGAAGCCGTAATAGCGGCCCTCCGCGGCTTCCAGGTTGAAGACCGGGAAGCGTTCCGGCCTGAACAATTCGGGCTTCTGCGGCTGCAGCCAGGCCAGCACCTGCCGCTCCGGCACCGCGATCCCCTGCAGCAGCGGGGCCAGGTCCGCCATCCAGGCGCCGGCGGTCAGCACCAGCCGCCCGGCCTCGTAGCGGCCGCGATCGGTGGTGACCACCACGCCCTCCCCGCCGCCGCGCGCCTCCCAGCCCAGCACCCGTTCGCGCGCATGGATCTCGGCACCCGCCGCCTGGGCGGCGCGGACATGCGCGACGATGGCGCGCTCGCTCATCACATAGCCGCCCTGGGGCTGGAACACCGTGCGCATGCCGGCGGGCAGGTTGTAGCCGGGATGGCGTTCGTTCACCTGCGCGCCCGTCAGCACCTCATGCGGCAAGGCGTGCAGCCGGGCGGAGGCGAGCGCCCCCGCGAAGACCTCGCCATCCTCGAGGCCGCCATCCAGCGAGCCATGGGTGATCAGCACCCGCTCGCCGGCCGCCGCCTCCAGCTCCCGCCACAGCGCATAGGCGCGGTGCAGCAGGGGCACATAGGCCGGGTCCTCGTAATAAGGCAGGCGGATGATGCGGGTGACGCCGTGGGAGGAGCCCATGGCATGCGGGATGTCGAAGCGCTCCAGCCCCAGCACGCGTTGGCCGCGCCGGGCGAGCTGCCAGGCGGCGGCGCTGCCCATGCCGCCGATGCCGACCACGATCACGTCGTATGCCATGGCTCACTCCGATCCGCGCCGGCGCATTCTGGCACAGCGTGGGGCGCCGGGGAGCCGCCGGGCGATGAGGGCGACCATGGCCGGGCGCCATGGTGCCGGATCGTCCCCCGGGGAGGCAGCCGCATGCGGCGTGTTCCCGCCGGCTGTCCGGCACCGGGGCGGCGGCCCCGGCTGCGCCGGAGGGCGCCGGGCGCGCGGAGCCTGCGGCGTCAGCCCAGCGCCTGCGCGATCCTGTGCGCCAGGCGCTCCGCCACCGCCGCCTTGGGCAGTTCCGGCCAGTCCTCCACCCCCCCGGCGGTGACGAGGTGGACGGTGTTGCTCTCCCCGCCCATGACGCCGCCCGAGACATCATTCGCCACGATCCAGTCGCAGCCCTTGCGCAGCCGCTTCTCCGTCGCGTGCTCCACCACCTTCTCCGTCTCCGCCGCGAAGCCGATGACGAGGCCGGGGCGGTGCGCATGGCGGGAGAGGGTCGCCAGGATGTCGGGGTTCAGCGCCATCTCGAGGCTGGGCGCCGCCGCGCCGGGCGCCTTCTTCAGCTTCTGCGTCGAAGCCTGGGCCACCCGCCAGTCGGCGACGGCGGCGGCCATGACGGCGATGTCGGCGGGCAGCGCCGCCTCGCAGGCGGCCAGCATGTCACGCGCGGATTCCACGCGCCGCACCGTCACGCCTGGCGGGTCCGGCACCACCACCGGGCCGGAGACGAGGGTGACCCGCGCGCCGAGCGCGGCGAGCGCCGCGGCGATGGCATGGCCCTGCTTGCCGCTGCTGCGATTGGCGATGTAGCGGACGGGGTCGATCGGCTCATGCGTCGGGCCGGAGGTGACGAGGGCATGCCGCCCCGCCAGCGGCCGGCCGGCGGGGGAGAGGATCGCCTCGATGGCCGCCAGGATCTCCGGCGGCTCGGAGAGGCGCCCCGGTCCGCTCTCCGGCTCCGCCATGGCGCCGATGCCGGGGCCCACCACCTGCACGCCGCGCGCCTGCAGCAGCGCCAGGTTGGCCCGCGTCGCCGGATGCTCCCACATCGCTGGGTTCATGGCCGGCGCCACCAGCACCGGCGCGCGGGTCGCCAGCAGGATGGTGCTGGCGAGGTCATCCGCCAGCCCATGCGCCATCTTCGCCAGCAGGTCGGCCGAGGCCGGCGCGACCACGACGAGGTCCGGCCAGCGCGCCAGGCGGATATGGCCGATCTCCGCCTCGGCGGCCCAGAGGTCGTCATGCACGCGGGCGCCGGTGATGCCCGCCAGCGCCTCCCTCGTCACGAAGCGGGCGCCGCCGGCGGTCAGCACGCCGGTGACGGCGGCGCCGGCCTTGCGCAGGAGGCGGGTGAGGTCAAGCGCCTTGTAGGCGGCGACGCTGCCCGAAAGGATCAGCAGGATGCGGCGGTCCGTCAGCATGCGGGCGAAACTACAGGACCGCCGCCGAGGCTCAAACCGGCCTCTCGCCCTTCACCGTCACCCGGTTGCCGTAGCGCCGGTGCGGCCAGTAGTCCCACATCGCCCGGTGCTGGGTGCAGCGGTTGTCCCAGAAGGCGACCGAGTTCGGCTGCCAGCGGAAGCGGCACTGAAACAGCGGGTTCTCCATGTGCTGGTAGAGGTAGCCGAGGATCCCGTCGCTCTCGTCGCGGGGGATGCCGAGGATGCGGGTGGTGAAGCCGCGATTCACATAAAGGGCCTTCCGGCCCGTCACCGGATGGGTGCGCACCACCGGGTGCTCGGCCCGCGGGTAGCTCGGCCGGTCCGCGACGCCCTCCTTCGCATACATGCCGCGATAGACATGCTCGCCGCTGTGCTCGGCGGCCAAGCCCTCCAGATAGGCCTTCATCCGGTCCGACAGCGCGTCATAGGCGGCATACATATTGGCAAACAGCGTGTCGCCCCCGGCGGGCGGGCATTCCCGGATGTAGAGGATGCTGCCCATGGGCGGCTCCTCATCGCAGGAGACGTCGGAATGCCAGCCCTCGCCATTGGCGCGCAGCGAATTCTCGTCCGCCTTGATGATCATCAGCTCGGGATGGCCCGGCTCGTGCGGCGCCGCCGGGTGCAGGTGCAGCTCTCCGAATTTCCGGCCGAACGCCAGGTGCTGCTCCTGAGTCATGTGCTGGTCGCGGAAGAAGATGACCGAATGCTCGGCCAGCGCGCGGTGGATCTCCTCCATCTGGTGGTTGCCGGGCGCGGCAAGGTCCACGCCGCTGATCTCGGCGCCGATCACCGGGGTCAGCCGGTCGATGCCGATCGTCTCATAGGGCCGGCCGGCCTCGACCCGGGCCTTGATGCGCGGGCCGCTGAGGGTGCTGAGCGAGGACATGGCGTTGTTCCTTCCTGGCCGTGTGCCGGGAAGGCTAGAGCAGATCGCGGCGGGGCGTGAACGCCCCTGAGCGAGATCCCCGCCTTCCGCAGCGGACCGGCAGCGGACTGGCACCGGCCGGCGCCGCGCCCGCTCCGCTGACAGGATCGGGACCAGCCCCGGCATACCCGCCGCGCACCGCATCCGGCATGGTGCCCGCCCCTGCCCGGAGGCCCCCGCATGATCGGCGCGCTGACCACCCTTCTTCTCTGCCAGCTCACCGGCGAGATCCTGGTGCGCAGCCTGCACCTGCCCATCCCCGGCCCGGTGCTCGGCATGGTCCTGCTCTTCGCCGGCCTGGTGCTGCGCCGGCGGGAGGCGCCGGTGGAGCTGGGGGCGACGGCCGATGCGCTGCTCGGCCATCTCGGCCTGCTCTTCGTGCCGGCGGGTGTTGGCGTGGTGCTCTACCTGCCGCTGCTGGCGCGGGACTGGGCGCCGATCTCGCTGGCGGTGCTGGTTGGCACGCTGCTGGCCATCGCCGCCACAGGCCGGCTGGCGCAGGCACTGCTGCGCAGGCTCGGCTGATGCGGGACCTGGCCGAGATCTGGGTCTATCTGGCGCGGGAGCCGCTGGCGGCGCTGACGGCGACGCTGCTGGCCTGGCTCGGGGCGCTCAGGCTGCAGCGGGCACTCGGGCGGCATCCGCTGGCCAATCCCGTGCTGTTCGCCGTGGCGCTGCTGGCCGCGGGGCTGCTGCTCTCGGGTGTCGAGTACCGCGCCTATTTCGAGGGCGCGCAATTCGTCCACTTCCTGCTCGGCCCGGCGACCGTGGCGCTGGCGGTGCCGCTGCACCGGCAATGGCAGGCGGTGCGGCGCTCGGCGCTGGCGGCGCTGCTCTCGGTCCTCCTCGGCGGCGTCTTCGCCGCGGCGGCGGGCGTCGCCATGGCGCTGGCGCTGGGGGCGGCGCCGGAGGTCACCGCTTCCCTCGCCCCGCGCTCCGTCACCACGCCGGTCGCCATGGGCATCGCGGAACGGATCGGCGGCCTGCCCTCCCTCACCGCGGCCGTGGTCATCTGCTCGGGCGTGGTCGGTGCGGCGCTGGGGCCGGCGGTGCTGGACCTTGCGCGCGTCCGGGACTGGCGGGCGAGGGGGCTCGCCATCGGCACCGCCGCGCATGGCATCGGCACGGCGCGCGCCCTTTCGGTCAATGCCACCGCCGGGGCCTTCAGCGGCCTCGCCATGGGGCTGAACGCGCTGGCGACGGCGCTGCTGCTGCCCCTGCTCTGGCGGCTGCTGGCGGGTGGTTGATGCGCCGCCCATGGCGCACGACCTCATGCTGCTTCGGCAAGCGAAGGGAGGCCTGGATGTTGGACACGGAACTGGAGCGGCGCATCCGTGAGCGGGCCTATCTCCTCTGGCAGGCGGAAGGCTGCCCGGAGGGGCGGGCGGAGGAGCACTGGAAGCTCGCCTGCATGCTGGAGGCGCAGCAGGAGGATTATGTGGACGAGGAGAGCGAGGAGAGCTTCCCGGCGAGCGACCCGCCCTCCCATGGGCCCATCACCGGGGAGGGGCGCGCCCGGGGCTGACCGCGCGGCGTCTCCGGGGGCCTTTCGTTGTCAGGGCAGATTCAGGCCTGCCGGCGTTTCGGCCCTCCGGCGACCTGTTCTATGACGGGCGGGAGGAGGAACCGCCCATGCCCGTCTATGCCCTGAACGACCTGGTGCCGACCCTGCCGGAGGCCGGCCGCTACTGGGTGGCGCCCGATGCCCATGTGGTCGGCCGCGTCACCCTCGGCGAGGATGTCGGCGTCTGGTTCGGCGCCGTCATCCGTGGCGACAACGACCCGATGGTGATCGGCGCCCGCACCAACATCCAGGAAGGCGCGATGCTGCATTCCGATGCCGGCGTGCCCCTGACGGTCGGGGAGGATGTCACGGTCGGCCACCATGCCATCCTGCATGGCTGCACGGTGGGCGACTGCTCGCTCATCGGCATGGGCGCGACGGTGCTGAACCGCGCGAAGATCGGCCGCTTCTCCATCGTCGGCGCCAATGCGCTGGTGACGGAAGGGAAGGAGTTCCCGGACTACTCGCTGATCGTCGGCAGCCCGGCCAAGGTGGTGCGCACCCTCGATCCCTCCATCGCGGAGCAGCTCCGTGCCTCCGCCGCGCATTACGTGGCGAACTGGCAGCGCTTCAGAGCCGGGATGCGCGTGATCGCCTGAGCTTCTCACGGAAGGGGAAGAACGTCTCATACCGTCTCCGGATGATCAGCTCGGCTGAACGGGCTTGGGCCACCAATGGAAGTTGGTGTGCGGCTGGAGGGTGGCGGCATCGAACTGGCGACAGCGCTCGGCGATGGTGGTGCTGAGTTCAT
>JAESGY010000499.1_pt1 | contig 14895 bp, 15 predicted proteins | sample 9269841 | NCBI WGS metagenome assembly JAESGY01 (sample SAMN17022865, study PRJNA683097) | algae metagenome | isolation source: Spirirestis rafaelensis WJT71-NPBG6 and co-occurring heterotrophs from... | place: USA: Pinto Wells, Joshua Tree National Park, Colorado Desert, CA | collected 2006-08-15
GGTATCAACGTAAATACCGCCGTTTAGCTGTTCGTTGGGAGCGCAGGAAAATATATTTTGACGCATTTATTGACCTTGGCACTGTCCATATTTGGGTTCAAAGAATTTTATTAGTGGGATAGGTTCAAGGAAAACACAGGGCTAAAGCCCTTTGAGTCGGGTTTCATCCCCTCGATAAATCGTAGGGGTTCTCACCCTCCCACTATGTCTTGATAGGGATTTGCAGGCAACTCCGACAGCAGAAGAAATGGATCGATGTGGTTGAGATGATTTGCTGCAATTAGCGCGGGTGTTTGAGGAATGCGTTCGGGAAACTCAACTTTGATTTCAAAAAGAATGTGAATCACAGTTCGCAACACTTTTCGTCGCACCTCACCGCTGACTTTCTCGTTTGCACAACTGCAAGCAAGAACCTCTGCTGACAGCAACGCTTCGGCCATCGCTTCATTAGCACGAGCATCGCGAGCGTAGACAACACCCTCCCTCGCTCGTTGAATTGTTTCTTTCGTCAGTGGTGGTAAAACAAGTGGATGAGGAATTGACCGATCCGGTGAGGTGGATTTCATTTCTCTATTCTCAGATTAGAACTTCATGTGAGCCATCAAGAGCAGAGTGAAAACTCATGTATAGCAAAACTTGCATCAATTTATATTCACTCAATAGTTTACTTTCTCCACCCCAAAAGGAAGACTACAGCATTTTTTCGAGGAATTGCTTTGCGCGATCGCACTCAGGATTTTGGAAAAACTCGTTTGGTGTAGTATCCTCCGCCAAACTTCCTTGATCGAGAAACATAATTCGACTAGCGACTTCTTTAGCGAATCCCATTTCATGGGTCACAATCGCCATTGTCATTCCCGATTGTGCCAAACCCTTCATCACGTCCAACACATCTTTGACCATTTCTGGATCTAAAGCCGAGGTTGGTTCATCAAACAAAATCATTTGGGGTTCCATCGCCAATGCGCGAGCGATCGCAACTCGCTGTTTCTGTCCACCAGATAATTTAGAAGGGTAAACATCCGCTTTTTCTGCCAAACCCACTTTATCAAGTAACTCTAATCCCTTATGTTTTGCTTGTTGCTTATCAACTTTTTTCACCTTAATCGGCGCATAAGTCACATTTTGCAGCACCGTCATGTGAGGAAATAAATTAAAGTGTTGAAACACCATCACCAAAGAAGAGCGAACCTTAAGAATATTTGTCTTCGGCTGAGTAATTTCTTGCTCATTAAAGTAAACTCGTCCTTTTGTAGGGCGTTCTAACAAATTCATACATCGCAAAAAAGTAGACTTACCCGAACCCGAAGGACCAAGAATAGCGACTACTTCACCTTGATAAATCTCCGTCGAAATATCTTTCAAAACATCGAGTTTGCCAAAAGATTTATACAAAAACTCTGTGCGAATTACTGCTGGATTCATATTATTAGCGTATGGGGCATTGAGCATTGGGCATTGGTCATTGGGCATGGGAACTGGTGAATCAAACAACTAACCACTATCAACTAACAATTAACAACTAACAACTAACCACTAAGAATCCTTACTCACTTCGCCTTAATTTTTTTTCTAAAGCGGAGGCGCAAAATGTCAAACCCATAACTAAAACATAATAAATTAAACCTGCAAATAGCAATGGTTCAAAATAGATATATTTATTTGCGCCGATAATTTGAGCGCTGCGTAAAATTTCCACCACACCAATCGTTGATACTAAAGCCGAATCTTTTAATAGCCCGATAGTTTCATTCACCAAAGCGGGTAAAATGTTTTTCAAAGCTTGGGGCAAAATTACATCCCACATCATCAACCAGTAAGAAACACCCATCGACATCGCTGCCTCACTTTGTCCTTTATCTACGGCTTGAATTCCTCCCCGGATAGTTTCTGACATATACGCGCCAGAGTTAAGTGTAAAAGTTAGCACACCCGCCTGCAATGCAGAAATATCATAACCTGTAAGTTGAGGCGTTGCGTAGTAAACTAAAGCCAATTGTAAAAGCAGTGGCGTACCTCTAAATACAGAGGTGTAGGCATTAGCAAATAAAGTCAGCGGCTTAATGCCTGTAATTTTGAATAAAGATAATATTGTCCCCCAAATTAAACCGAAAAACACTGAGAATAAAGTGAACAAAAGAGTTAGCGGTATCCCCCGAAGAATAAAGGGAATGTCAGGAAGGATTCTGCTGAAGTCGAGATTCAGTCCGGTTTGGGGTGCGGGTGCTGATGAGGATGCAGCTGCATTTGCGGCAGTGTTTTGTGAAAACCACTTGGTTGCTAATTGTTTTACTTCCCCTTTATCCTTCATTTGCTGAAGAACTTTGTTGAAAGGTTCAACTAAAGAAGAGTTTTTCGGGAAAGCGATCGCCGATCCACTTCCCTCTTCTGAGGGAATCGGGTTAAATTCTAAATCTGGGTTAGCTTGCGCGAATCCTTTGGCAACGGTATCCTCAACAATAGCCGCATCAATTCGCCGCGATTTAATCTCCTGAATTGCTTCTGGCACTTTGTTGAGTTGCTTTAACTGGATACCTGTAACTTTTTGGGCAATTTTCTTTGCGTTTGTTTCCTGGATTGTGCCCAATTGGACGCCGACTCTTTTACCTGCAAGGTCTTGGGGTTGTTTCAGGTTGCTAGCTTTCGGTGCGACAATGGTATCTTGCGCTTCGTAATAGATAATCGAGAAATCGACATTTTTCTTGCGTTCTGGGGTGGGAGTCATCCCAGCCATGACAAAATCAGCCCGGTTTGATTGCAGTGCGGGAATTAAGCCGTTAAAATCCGACTCCATCACCTTGAGTTTAAATCCTAGTTCTTTGGCGATCGCATTAGCAATATCAATATCAAAGCCAACGATTTTCCGTTCTCCTCCCTGAGTGTCGTAATACTCATAAGGGGGATAATCAGGTGAGGTAATCAACGTCAGCGTGTCTTTACCCACAGACGAGGCTGCTTGTAAAGGATTGTTGTAACTCGTAATGATGCTAATTGCCACGATTGCAGCAAACAGCACCGTAAATAACAAAGCTTTGCGTCTCTTCATTTTTTGGTAGATGCAATTTTAGCCGAGATTAGGTTAACTCTTTTTAGGTGATAATAGCTCGTTAGTATAAAAAAAGCCCTCTTGTGAGTTACCTGACAAGAGAGCAAAAGTGTTCTGTGAGGAGCAAACTGGACGTTTGCTTAACATAAGTTTAACGAAAGAATGAGATCCGCGAGCAATTATTTTTAGCGATCGCTTTGCCAAGCCTCATCCACCTATGGTAGAAAGGCGATCGCTACTAACTTTGAGTTTTGCCGTAGTAAGCGCTTCAGCGCTTAATTAAACGCTTCAGCACTGACTACACCAGTATCCAAAATTACTGTAAAAATAACAGTTGTAGTTCATATTCATCAAAGGAACTCAACAAATGACAATGACGCTTATCCAGGGCAACTTCAAAATCCTAAAAACTGCTCCTGATGGCGATTCTATCCGCTTTTATCCCCACAACCCCGAACTGTGGAAGAAATTGCAGACACCAGTCAGCACCAACCGGTCAGGAGGTGCCCAGCTGCGCTTAGATAGCATCGATGCCCTGGAAACACATTATCGCCCGAAAATGGGTAGTATAGGCATACAGCACCAGCCTGCGGAATTTGCTGATAGTGCTTCTGGCGAATTGTTAAAATTCTTAGGATTTAAAAATATTACCCGTGGTTCTAATCAAGTAATTACAGCCGCAGAACCCGAAGAAGTACCTGGTTTTATCCTCACCCGTTTTGCAGACACGTATGGTAGAGCTGTAGCTTTTGTTTTTAAAGGCGATTCAGAACAAGAGGATGGCAGCAGCATCTACTTTGAAAAATCTTTATTAAAAAAGAGCGCAAATTCTCATCTTTTAGCTAAAGGGTTAGTTTACCCTACCTTTTACTCGAAGTTATATCCAGATATCCGCAAACAATTGATTGCTGTCACGGAAAAAGCTCGTAGTGATAAAAAGGGTTTATGGGCATCAGATAAAACTAATAAAGGTTTTGTCTTAGAAGATTTAGAAACTATCACTGACAAAGTTGTTATTCTACCAAAACTGTTTCGCCGACTGCTTGATTATCTCGCTATTAATGATGGGAGTGTAGCTCTAGACGGATTTATGAACTTTCTGGAATCTAAGAAAGATAAAGTGATAATTCTCCCAGATAGCCATATTACAGGATTTGACTTTGTGGTGAAAATTGATGGTCAAAATATCAAATTAACTGTTCAACCTGAAGATTTAGTTTTCATGGAGAAATAAATATAAATCACAAGCATAAAAGATAAAAAAACTTGCTTTTTCTGGCTACCATGCTCTGCATGGTAGCGTCTAATCATTCAGGCTCTGCCTCAACCATATTGGAGGCAGAGCCTTAATAAATTCATTCCCACGCGGAGCGCGGGAACGAGATAAAAGTCCGCGATTAGGCGGACTACACTAAATAGAGGCTTATAGCCTGCGCTCGTCTGGCTTTGTATGTATAGCCCCAGGCTTATAGCCTGAGGGCGATAAATGTTAATCAAAAGTATCAATAATACAGTGAGAAATATGGGCATGGAATCTACTTAAAGCATTCCATGTCCGATATCCAATTATGCCATTGGGTTGCTGATAGCGCGATGCCTGAAAAGCTTGTATTGCTTCAGTTGTTTTCGCGCCAAAGATGCCATCGACTTCACCAGAATAATATTTCTCAATTTTCAGCGCTTGCTGAACTGATTTCACCAGGGAACCGCTACTTCCTTGACTTAACTCTGGCAGACTATTTGCACCTTCGCATAGATATGCCCAGGTATTTTTTCCGACAATACCATCTATTTTGAGGAAGGCAAGACACTGAAAATATTTAACAGCATCATGGGTTTGTTCTTCAAAGTCACTTGTGACAAGAACTTGTAGAGGATAATCTGATAAAGTATCCAGTTCTGCAAGCCGCTGGTTTAACGCTTTTTGCATTTCTTTGACAATTGGACTAGTTGCACCAAATTGCAAAGTTGGTCGATTGGTAGGACATTTAATTGCAGTAGACATCCTCTCTAATTCTCTTTAAATATTTGTTGGTTACAGAATAAATTCAAACAATTGAACAAGGATTACGGAATTTAACGAGTATTATTTTGAAAAAAATACTCGCGCTTCTATTGAGAGTAGATACCCTGTGGTGAGGCAGCGCTTTGGCAATTAATTACACTCAGGTGATGTCATCGCCATAAATATCGCACCTTTATTTTTATACCAATAACATAATTACTTTGACACAAAAAACTCTCTTGCTGAGTAAACAACAAGAGAGCAGCGGTATAGTGTGAGAACGAAATCAATGTTTTCGTTAATACCAGCTTAATCAGGCGATATGAAGGTTCGGTGACAATCTTATGACAATCGTGCGGAGATAAGGGAGTGGAGGAGTAGAGGAGTGGGGGAGCGGGGGAGCGGGGGAGAGGAAGAATTAATTCCTTTTCCCTTTTTCCTTTGCCCTTTTCCCCATTAGCCATTAGGTCCTGCTGTGACAATCACCAGTTTGTCAGGATTAATTAGGTCTTTGATTGCTTGCTCGACTTGAGCCATCGTCACGGCTTCAATGCGCTTGGGGAATTCTCGAACCTCTGTAGGTGAAAGCCCGTAAACAGCATTGTCTAAAATGATAGTGGCCACATCACTGGGATTTGCCAAATCTACAGGATAGCTGTTGGTAATTGAGCGTTTTGCTGAGTTTAATTCAGCTTCTGTGACTCCTTGATCTCGCACTTGTTTGAGTAAAGCAACAGCACTAGCGATCGCTTTATTGGCGTCTTGGGGAGAGGTTTGCATCTGAATTAAGAACGGACCCGGATTAACTCCAGCAGCAAAAGCGCTGTAAATACCGTAAGTTAAACCTTGGCGATCGCGTACTTCCGTACCCAAGCGGCTAGATAAGGTATCACCACCTAAAATCTGATTCAGTACCAAAGCTGCATAAAAACGAGGGTCTTTGCGCGAGATGCCGTTGTAACCTATATAAGTAACTGCCTCTGCTTTACCGGGAATTACTTTATTCAAACGTGTCTGGCTTTGCGGTAACGGTACTGATGCAAGATTCAAAACTGGTGCTTTACCTTTTGCTTGCCATTTGCCGAAAGCTTGATTGAGTGAAGCTTTCACTTTTACTGGATCAAAGTCACCCACTAAAGCGATCGTTGTTGTATCTGGTCGGTAATGTTCTTGATAAAAGCGAACCAAATCATCGCGAGTAATAGCCTTCAAACTTTCTTCTGTGGGAAAGCTGTGGAATGGGTGATTTTCTGGGTAAATTGCTTGCTGAAAAACTCTTCGTCCCAGTCCACGCGGGTCATCTAGCTGTGCTTTCAAACCGATTAATGACCGTCGCCGGCTTAGTTCGAGTTGTTCGGCAGGGAAAGTAGCATTTTGTACTACATCTGCCAGAGTTTGTATCAATATTGGCAGATTCGCTGACAAACCTTGACCACCAATAGCGACTCCTTCACGGTTAGCACTAAAAGCTAAACTGGCTCCTTTATCTTCTAACGATTTAGCTAATGTGAGAGCATTTTGAGTTTTGGTGCCATTCATTAAGTTACCAGCAGTCAAATTCGCTAGCCCAGCTTTTTCATTCTTGTCAAATGCAGCACCAGCGTTAATTTGTCCGGTAAGGTTTATCGAGGGAAAGCTGCGATCGCTTAACAAAAGAACCCGCATCCCATTCGCCAATCTGAATTGTTCTGGTAGCGATTGTTTGCTAGCAGTGGTGGCTGATGTGGCAGGAGGAAGATATTTTGCCAGTTCTGCGGGGTCTACTGGCTTACCTGGGCTGAAGTTCTCTGCGGTGCGACCAGAACCAGCATTAGAAGTTCCTGGTTTACCATCTGGTTGGGTAGGTTCAAAAAAGCCGATGGTTTGTTTAGCCGGATCGAGGTAAGTTTTCGCTGCTTTTTGCACATCAGCTGGCGTAACTTTGGCGATCGCTGCCAAATACCCCTCAATAAAACGATAATCTCCGGCGACGAGTTGATTATACCCCAGTTGATTTGCCTGACTGGTGATATCCTGATTATTCAGTATAAAAGAAGCTTGTAATTGCGTCTTTGCTCGGTTCAATTCTTCATTGGTGACTGGCTGCTGTTGTAGTTTCGTCAACGATTGTTGCAGCACCAAAGCAATTTTTGATAATTCTTGACCAGCTGCGGCTGTAGCATTAATTTCATACCAACCTGGTTCAATTAATTCTGCTGCACTCGCACTTACTGAACTGGCGAGTCCGGATTCTACCAAATCTTGGTAAAGTCGAGAACTACGACCGCCTGTGAGAATACCATCCATCAAATCTATCGCCGCAACATCGGGATGCTTGATATCCGGTAAAGGATACACAATTTGCAGCAGTGCAGCGCTTCCCGGTTGTTTCAGGACGATTGGCTCTTTTTTCGCGGGGGTATTAGAAGGTACAGCAACGTTACCTTTTGGCGGAACTGTTTTAGCTCGTTTCGGAACCTTGCCGAAAGTATCCTTGATAACTTTCAGCGTTGGTGCTGTAGTAAAATCGCCTGTAACTACCAATGTCGCATTATCTGGACTGTAGAAGGTTTGATAATAATTCCGCACCTGCGAGAGCGTGAATTTCTCGACATCGGCTTTTGTGCCTCCCACAGGTAAGCCGTAAGTCCGATTTGGAAAGGCAGCCCGCAACACTGCTCGACTGAGACGATAGCTAGGTGAATTTTCGTATCCCTGTAGTTCAGAAATTACTACGCGCTTTTCGCTCGTCAGTTGGTCAGGTTCAATTAAAGCACCTTCCATGCGATCGGCTTCTAAGGTCAGCAGTGCTTCGAGTTTATCTCGCTGCACCGTACCATAGTAGGCGGTTTCGTCATAGCTGGTAAAAGCATTAGATTGACTACCCAAAGCACTAAACAAACGCCCAAACTGTACTGGACGGGTAGAAGTGCCTTTAAACATTAAATGTTCCAACTGGTGGGAGATACCATTTTCCCCCGTCCCTTCGTTGCGTGAACCAACTTTATACCAAACTTGCACGCTGACCACTGGTGCAGTATGGATTTCTTTGGTTAACACTGTTAAACCGTTGTCTAAAACCGTTTTTGTCACCCCTTGGGTAAGTGCTGAACCTGACACCGGCGCAACTGTAGTTGGCGTTGCGGCGTTGGTAAAATTGTCTGAAAACAAATCTAGACTGAGAAAAAGGCTGAGGAACAACCCTATAAGAATGTATGGACGCAGTTTAGGAAGGAAAGGCATTGTTAGCAATTGAAATTCAAAACTGAAAATTCAAACAAAATAGTATAAATCCATCTTGGCAAGTATTTTGCCCAACATCGCAAAAAAACTCTGGCTAGTGAGAACGAGAAATTACCCTAGCGATCTAAAATGACACTGTTAATAGGCATACAAAAAATTGAGTATATGGCGCGTCAACGCTCGCTCTTGTCATTGATTCTCGTAATTTTGGCAACATTCCTGATTAGTTGTGGCGGTCCTACTGTCGCTACACCACCTCCAACCTATACTACGGCTCAGTTAGAGAAGATTCAGGAATATGTTCCTGAAATTCTGGCTGTACGCGATCGCTCACAAGAATTGCAAAAGCTGATCCAAAGAAATGACTGGATCGATGTGGGTAATTTTATCCACGGTCCGATGACAGAACTCAAGCTGAACATGAGTTATGTTGCTTCCAACCTGCTACCCAAAGACCAACCCGAAGCACGTAAGATAACGCGAGATTTATTTAACCACCTGGTAAAAATAGATCAAGCCGCAGCCGATCGCAACTCTCAATTAGCTTTGAATAATAACAAAGCCGCTTTTGCTGACATTGACAAGTTCTTACAATTGTTACCGCAAAGCAACAAGTCAGAGGCAAGTTAGGCTTAAGGAGGAGTGGGGGACAGGAGACAGGAGACAGGAGACAGGAGAACAAGGGGGAATTTTAACTATTGGCTCCGCTCCTCCCGACTTTTGACTTTTGACTCCGCTCCTTTGCTCTCCCCTTCTCCCCATCTCCCTGATGAAAAACCAATGAGTCATGTAGTCATTATCGGTTGTGGTATTGTTGGGGCAGCGATCGCCTATGAACTCAGTCAAGTTAAAGACCTCAAAATCACTGTCATTGACAAACAACCACCCGCCCAAGCCTCTACAGGGGCAGCATTAGGCGTTTTGATGGGTGCGATTAGCCACAAAATTAAGGGTAATGCTTGGCGAATGCGATCCTCTAGCATCCAACGTTATGAAACTCTAATTCCGGAATTAGAAGCTATCACAAATCGCAAAATTCCTTTTAATCGTCAAGGAATTCTCAGCCTTTGCTTGTCAGAAGAAAAGAAAGCAGATTGGCAAAAACTAGCGGAAATTCGCTTTTCTCAAAACTGGAAGTTGGAAGTTTGGGACGCGGCTAAATTAAAAGCAGTCTGTCCGCAGGTAAGTAACGATAAAATAAGTTACGCTGTTTATTCTCCCCAAGACCGCCAACTGAATCCAACAGCTTTGACTTTAGCTTTAGTTGATGCGGCTCAACGCAATGGCGTTACATTCAAATTTGGCGTTACTGTCAACAAAACTCCAACCTCGACGAATTGGTGCAATGAACTTGAGACGACAGAGGGCAAAATTACCGCTGATTGGTTTGTAATCGCTGCTGGGTTGGGTTCGTCACTTTTGACAGCGCAATTAAATCAAATGATTGATATTCGCCCTGTGCTGGGGCAAGCTTTGCAAGTAAGCTTAGGACATCCTTTAGGCGATCGCAACTTTCAACCGGTGATTACAGGTGATGATGTTCACATTGTCCCTGTAGATAACGGAGATTATTGGATAGGTGCGACGGTGGAGTTTCCTAATGATCGCGATGAAATACCACCTGATGAAGAACTATTGAAGAAAGTTTTAACTCAAGCGATCGCCTTCTGTCCGGAATTAGCACAAGCCACAATTAACCACACTTGGTCGGGGTTGCGTCCTCGTCCCGAAAAACGACCCGCACCGATTATAGGCAAACTACCAGGCTTTGATAACATTCTCCTCGCCACCGGACATTATCGCAACGGCGTTTTATTAGCACCCGCAACAGCATACGCAATTCGTGAGATGATTATTCCCAACGATTCGTAATCTAAATAACAAAATACTTTGCGCCTTTGCGTGAGGGTTTTTCTCATGTCAATACAAGAACATAAAATAACCGTAAATTCCCTAGAATGGTTTTATCGTGAAGTTGAACCGATTGGTCAAACAGACTTATTGCCTGTATTACTGCTACACGGCTTAGTGTCGCAAAGTTACACTTGGCGTAATATTTTACCAGCTTTAGCGAAACAGGGTACAAGAGCGATCGCACCAGATTGGATTGGTTATGGTTTTTCATCCAAACCAGAAAAACGAGATTTTGCTTACACCCCAGATGCATTTATTACAGCTTTATCAGGATTTATCAAAGCGTTAGAATTAGAACGTTTTTCTTTAGTTGTTCAAGGATTTTTAGGTTCTGTAGGCTTACAATATGCTTTGCGACATCCAGAACAAATTGCCAACTTAGCTATAATCAACACACCGATTACGAGTGCGGCAAAATTACCTTGGAAAATTCAACAATTGGGTTTACCTTTAGCAGGTGAAATGATGACTCAAGACCCTTTATTAGTTGATAGAACTTTAGAAGGTGGTTGTCGTTATGTTATCGAAGATAAAGATTTAGATGTTTATCGAAAGCCATACTTGAAAAGTTCATCTTCTGGACGAGGACTCTTAGCAACCATTCGCAATTTGCAACTGAGTTCCGCAATGAACGAAATCGAATCTGGCTTTAAAGAATGGCAACAGCCAATTTTAATTCAATGGGGAATGATTGACCCTTGGCTTTCTGTAGACATGGCACAAAATTTTGCCGATTCTGTAGCTAATGCGGAGTTAATAAAACTTAATAACGTCGGACATTATCCTCAAGAACACTATCATGGGACGATTTTAGAAGACCTTTTGCCTTTTGTGCGGCGTACAAATAATAAGTAAGAATAGAAGAAAGTCTCGTAGTGAACACTAAAGTGCTCAAAATAAGCAATGAATTGCTTACTACGTATTTTTTTCAGTGATTTGTGAAGCTAAATGGAGAATGAAATTCATGGCTTATTCATGGTTTAAAGCGTTTCACATTGTCGGGATTGTAGTCTGGTTTGCTGGGTTATTTTATCTAGTACGTCTTTTTATCTATCACGTCGAAGCCAACCAAGAACCAGAACCAGCACGCACAATACTGAAAAACCAGTATCAGATAATGGAAAAACGGCTTTACAACATTATCACTACCCCAGGAATGTTGTTAACGGTAGCAATGGCAATCGGTTTATTAACTACTGAACCAGAAGTTTTAAAACAAAGTTGGTTGCATGTCAAACTAGGATTTGTTGTTCTTTTACTCGGCTATCATCATTATTGCAAAAGGCTAATGAAGCAGTTAGCAGTAGATGAATGTCGCTGGAGTAGTCAACAGTTACGCGCTTTAAATGAAGCACCCAGTTTGATGTTAGTGGTGATTGTATTGCTAGCCGTATTTAAGGATAATCTACCTACAGATATTACCGTTTGGGTAATTGGGGCAATGATTATTGCGATGGTAGCCACGATTCAACTCTACGCCAAAAAGCGCAGACAAGATAAAGAAAAGGAATTGGCGCAAGTTTCACAAGTTCCACAACAACAAAGTTAGTTTTTTGTTGGTTGTTAGTTGTTAGTGGGCATTGGGCATTGGGCATTTTTTCACAGGGGAAAAGGGTAAAGGGAAAAGGGAAGAAAAGAAAGTTTTTTTATTCTTTTCCCCCTTCCCCCTTTCCCTTTTCCCCTCTTGAAATTCCCTTTTCACCTGTGAAAATTCCCACTATCAACTATCGACTGACAACTAACTAATCTATAAATTCAGTCTAAAGATAGAGAAATATTTCTGCCAGTTAATAGAAGATAAAAGATGATATGCGTAATATTTTGCTTTGAGCGATAATATTACGATTAAAAAATAGAATTTTGGTGAACATTCACAGGCACTCAATACTTAGTGTCGGAATTCTCCCTGGATAAGTTTGGGGCACAATGGTTCGATGCTATGGGTGGTAGCAGGGGTTACTGCTAAGTAAGTCGGCGGCAAATTTTATCAGTACGTAATAAAAAATCAAGCAGAAGAATTATTGTTAAAGTGAGTTCGATCAAATTATAAGGCTGCCGCAGGCAAAGCTGGTAAACCTTTTGGGTCGATATCCAAAGAAGGTTTCTTCTTTTGGTAGGTATAGGCAACCAGTCCTGCTAAAAGATTGACCGTAAAATTGAGGATACTACGATGCTGTGAATGCTCAATTTGACATATATAGCAATCGTCAAGTTGATTAGTACACACAGCGTAGGGCATGCTCCATAGCATGGGGTCAAATGAGCAATCGTACCGTTTTGTCACGCCCTCTCAAAGCTTGATCAAATGTCCTCTATCTGTCTGGCTGACGCAGACCTTGCTCATCATGATTGCCTTAAGGAGGTTTCAATGAACCGCATTATCTCGATCGTTATCGCTTTAATGTTCTTTCCCGCGGGCACAGTGTTTGCTCAGGTAACCAGGGACGAGCGCGACCTCAGTGGGAGCGGCGCTATGCCAATCCCAAAATTACTGAAGTAAGACTATTTTCAAAAATCAAAAGATAGTTTATCAGGCTTAAGGAGAACGAATATGCCAAATGACTTAAATTCATACCTACCTGTACCAACTAAGCAAAAATTTGCAGCTACTTTTCACGTAGTAAGGCCGATTAGCTTTTGGGTACAGTTAGCACTAGGCGCTATTTCTACCTTGGCTTTGTTCTTGGCAATATTTAGCCGTAGTTCCACTGTCCAAACAACGACGAATTCGGTTATGGGGTTTGGAGTCTTTTTTGGTATTATTGGAATTTTAGTGCTGTGTTTCCGGCTCTATTGGGTGAACCGCTACAGGCGTTTAGACAAACTTTTACAGTCCCCTAACCGTGAACTACATCCAAGGAAAGAGGACGTAATTCAAGTATTACGCATTGGATTAATTGTCAGTTTGATAGGGCTATTGTTAGCTTTTTTAGGATCTGAAGTGACCGTTATTGCTGTACTATCAAAAGCTCTAGCTCTGCCTCCAGGAGTGGCAGTCTATAGACCTGAAAATGTCATTCGTTCCCTAGATCTTTTTGTAGTTTTGGCAAACGTCAATCTGATTGGCGCTCACCTTGTAGGAGGCGCTACTTCACTTGGGCTGCTTAACTGGTTAGATCAATAGTAAATAACGTGAGTTCGACGGCACTCAAAAATAGCAGGAGGATAGTTTGGTTTTTTCGTGCCGACTTACTTACTTGGTCAGATGACCTGCTTTTATTACTTTTCGTTTTGGTTTAGCCGAGCGCGAGATGGGACGGATAGAGTTTTAATAGGTCTTGACGACATAACGGTAATAAAAACCAGCATATGATGTCTGCGCTTCCTGGTTATACGCTTGGCACAATCCTTCACACTGGCGATCGCACGCTTGTCTATCGAAGCATTCGCGAGTGCGATCGCCAAACAGTCGTGATCAAAACACTCAAAGCAGATTTTCCAACGGTTGAAGAAACTGCTCGACTCAAACAAGAGTATCAAATCCTTATGGATTTGCCGCTCTCAGGTGTAATTAAACCATATAAATTAGAACAGTATCAAAAACGATTAGCATTAGTTTTAGAAGATTTTGGCAGCGATCTCAAGACATTTGTTGCAGGGAAAATACTTGCATTAAAAGATTGGTTAGCAATTACAATTCAAATTGCATCAATTTTAGATGAAATTCATCGACATCAAATTATTCATAAAGATATTAAGCCAAAAAATATTCTTATTAGTCCGCATCAAGAAATTAAAATAATTGACTTTAGTATCGCTTCGCGTCTTTCCAAAGAAAATCCCTTTTTGAGTCCACCTAGTTTACTAGAAGGTAGCCTTCATTATCTTTCTCCAGAGCAAAGCGGACGGATGAATCGAGCGATTGATTACCGCAGTGATTTGTATGCTTTAGGGGTGACATTTTATGAATTGCTGACCCTGCGTTTACCGTTTGAATCTGACGATCCTTTAGAACTGATTCACGCTCACATTGCCAAACAACCGATTCCACCGCATCAAGTGCGGCAAGATATTCCGGTTGTGATTTCAAATATTATCATGAAGTTGTTGGCGAAGAATGCGGAAGACCGTTATCAAAGCGCTTTTGGAGTCAAGAAGGATTTAGAAACAGCGTTACAGTTAACCACAATCGGGGAAATTAAAGAATTTGCGATCGCTCAACACGATACTTCTGGACATTTACTGATTCCCCAAAAGCTGTATGGACGTGAAGCAGAAGTTGCAACACTGATGCAAGCATTTGCTCGGATCGCAAAAGTCGAGAATATCGAACTGTTACTTATAAGTGGCTATTCTGGCATTGGTAAATCTTCTTTAGTCAACGAAATTTACAAGCCAATTCTGCAACAGCGGGGTTATTTTATTGCCGGAAAATTCGACCAATTTCAACGAGATATTCCCTATACTTCATTGATTCAAGCATTTCGGATGTTAATGCAGCAGTTGTTAGTTGAAAGTGCCGCCAATCTGCAAGTCTGGAAAACGAAGTTACAGCAAGCTTTAGGAGAAAACGCTCAGGTGATAGTTGAAGTAATTCCCGAAGTGGAATTGCTTGTTGGAGCGCAACCACCTGTACCAGCACTAAGTAGGTCGGCGCAAAAAAACCAAACTATGTGAAGATAAATAAATATGGAGAATATATCAACTTAGGTAACCTACATATGGGCGCTCGTTTAAGGGTATTCCTCACTCGTGAACAAGACCAAAC
>JAESGY010000500.1_pt1 | contig 14895 bp, 14 predicted proteins | sample 9269841 | NCBI WGS metagenome assembly JAESGY01 (sample SAMN17022865, study PRJNA683097) | algae metagenome | isolation source: Spirirestis rafaelensis WJT71-NPBG6 and co-occurring heterotrophs from... | place: USA: Pinto Wells, Joshua Tree National Park, Colorado Desert, CA | collected 2006-08-15
CGGTCGGCACGCCTCAATCAAGGGCTCCAGAAGGGCCCATTGTGCATCGCTGAGCATTGCTCCACCTCATCCCGGAGGAACAAAACGCAAGACGATCCAATCAGTTCAAGCGACAACACACCCTAGTACACGATAAGTATCCGAGCGCCGGCGCGACGAACGTAACCCGTGGTCACCAGATGACGGGAGGCAAGTCTAACATCACCTATAGAGACAAACCTAACTATAGTATTGAGGCAAAGAAAAAATTCTATACTGTTGATGCTCTGTTGTCGCGGCTGTAGGTGCGTCGACACGAACCTAATGCAATCGCACTGATAGGTTGTCTTTGCCACAGTGGCACCTGTAAGGCTTGTCACATGACCCGCCTATATGTACCTGTCATTATGAAGCCCCTTTTGTGGTACCTTGCGGCTTCCGCTTCATCCGTTGAATAAGAGAACCGAGGCGAAGGGCTCCCTTCCGATTGCGCCTCATCTCGGAACGGCCGGTGATCAGATCGGCGATATCGCCGAAACATTTAGTTGCAGCGCCTCTTGCCGAAATCTCGGCAACCATCTGCCCCTTGTTAGCCGCTGTGCCGAACAGGTTTGCCTCAAAGGGAATACAGGCGATCGGCTCAAGTTGCACTGCTTTCGCAAACTCATTCGGCTTGATCTCCGGCCGTTTCGGCATCCCGACCCGGTTCAGGACAAGTTTGGGAGGCGGATCGTTGGGACGTGCTTGCCTTAGAGTCTGGATCATGTTCCTGGCATTGCGGAGGTTGGCGAGATCAGGCTCAGCTGCAATCACGATCTCATCAGCCGTGATCAGGACGTTTTTCGCCCAGGCTGTCCATTGGTGCGGGAGGTCAAGGATCAGGAACGGAACGCTTGCTTGGGCGATCTCGAGAAGCGCCAGAACAGCGTTCTCCTGAAGATCATATGATTTTTCGAGGGTTGCCGGGGCAGAGAGCAAGCTCAAGTGTTCTCCGCATCTCACCAGCAAACGCTCTAGAAGTACCTCGTCCAGGCGGCCGGCGTCCTGGATCGCGTCTGCCACCCCAAGCCCGGCATCGAGGTTGAAGTCAAGGCCGGCGGTACCGAAGGGCAGATCCATGTCCGCAAGGATGACGCTGGAACTGAACCGGCGAGCTAAGGTCCAGCTCACATTATGGGCAATCGTTGAAGATCCGACCCCTCCCTTGGCTCCAACGAAAGCGTAAACCTGACCGAGCTTGCGGGAGTGAGCTTCGCCATAGATATTAGATATGGCGGCAATCAGCGCAGGAGGATCGAAGGGCGCCAGCATGTACTCGCTGATGCCTCGCTTCATCAGCTCGCGATAGAAGCCGATGTCGTTAGTATGACCAATCGCCATCACCTTCGTCCCGGCGTAGCAGACCTCGGCCAGGCGATCCAATTCAGCAAGGAAAAGGCCGCTCGCCGACCGGCTCTCCAACACGACCAAGTTGGGAGTGGGCGTCTGCTGATAGGTTTCGATCGCGGTCCCGACCCCACCCATATGCACACCAACTTTGGCGCGTCCCATCAGGCGGTCCGCGGCAGCCCTGCCTATGGCCGCTGCGACATCGGGGCTTTCGCAGAAAGCGTGGATGGCAATATGAGGGACCCGGGCGTTATCTCTGGCCTGCACCTGTTCAGGAAACACGCTCGGGCCCCCAGCGTGGGCGCTGTCAGACTCATGGCTCACGCGTTCTGTGCGGGCGCTCTCCGTCCGATGCAGCTTCTCTGTCATGTCGAAAGTCAGGTCTGTCATTGGGCTGAGTCTCTCTCCAACCAGGACGGATTCTGAACCGTCGACTTGGTGTTAGAACTTCACGATCTCATCTCGGCCACCGCGCAGAAACCGCACGGAACCGCTGCTTGGACGTTTCATCACTGATTCTTCCTGCGTGTCGGAGGCAGAGCGAAGCGCAAGGGAGAGGGCGCCTGAGGCCTGACCGGTGGCAATGGCCTCTGCCTGATCCGGGCTCAACTCGAGAGTAGCCGTCTTGCCGACGGCGACCGCCTGCCCCTTAGGGTCATCGGTCTTTTGATCGACGGCCAGCACCCGAATGTTGGTGAGAAGAATGCGGCTTGAGGTCTCATTCTGGGCCTCGCCTGGCCGGCCGAGGGTTTGGATTACATCTACCCGGTCGTTGGGCATGATGAAGCCACCTGCCGTGCTCTCGACCGAAATGCGAATGGCAACCGCCCGCTTGCCTGCGGGGAGCATAGCGGCAAGCAGATTGGAGGTGCGCGATATTTTCTCCTCGCGGATCGGTTCGCCGGCCACGAAGTGGCTGCGCACCATCAGGCCGCTGAACGACTTGACCGCATCCGGATTGCCAGCGCGTGTTATGAAGCCCGGGCTGATAGCGTTCATCGGCCAAGGCTGCCAGCGAAGGGCGGCTTCATTCAGAGTCTGTCCCTGAGGAAGGTCGTTTGATGCTACCAGCACCTCAGTCATCGGAACCTGTGCAGCGGGGGTTTCGACAGTGGTCACCGCCACGCCCGGTCGGAGCGAGAGCGCAAGCCAGGCCGAAAGGGTACCAGCGCCGAGTGCAACAATGAGAATGACAACTCGCAGCATAATGACAGGCCTCATTGATCGTCGAAAGTGAATGCCCCGCCGACTAGCTTTCCTTCTACGAAAGGATCGTTACCCACCGGGTACTCGGAAATGTGGAGAGCGCTCCTGACGCGATGGCAATCCCGTAGGGAACGCCTGAGCCCGATGCATGCAGGCGCACGATCCAGGACACACGGTGACAGAAGGTCGGAAGAACCATCGACCGAAACTGCAGAAGCAGGAGCGACAGCACTCCTCCGAAGATTGCCGTCGAAACAAGGTAGGCCAGAGTAAGCTCGGAGCCTACCCAAAGAGCAACCACCGCTGCGAGTTTAGCATCTCCACCACCGACCCACCCCATACTGAAGAGGGCAAACGTACAGATCAGCACAGCAAACGCCACAGCAGTGCTCATCCCGATCTCCACCGCACTGAACCCAGCCAACGGAGCCAGGGCAGCATAGATCACCAGAAGGAGCAGGATCAAATCATTGCGGATCTTCATCGTCATGAGATCCATCACACCAGCCCATACCGTCGTTGCAGCAAAGCACAATGTGGCAACGAAAGCCGCGTTGGAGGCGATCGTCATGGCAGCCTCATAGACTTAAACCCGATGGTGGGAAGGCGGCTACGGTCGAGAAGGAAGCGGCAGGATCCGAGCCTACCGCTTCGCATGAGTGGTAGCTTGTGCGTGCCGAGATCAAGCTGGTGCGGCTGCTGAGAGCTTCGCCGAAATCCGGCCGAATAGCGCCGCAAGATCGGTTCCCACGAGGGTGACTGCGGCGATGATTGCGACAGCGATGAGCGCAGCGATGAGCCCATATTCGATAGCGGTAGCCCCCGATTCGTCTTTAGCGAAACGCCGTACAATTGATTTCATATTGTTTGTTCCTCAGACTGCGTGAAAGACAAAAATCACTTCTAAAGTGATCTCCTTACAAGTTTGCGACCCGGATCTTGGTCGAGAACCGAAGCCCTTCGCCCTGTAACGAGGCTATCTATTGGTGATTGGATACGCAGCGTCCAGTCGGCTTGATGGCCTAGGCGTCAACCTCGTCTGCTTCAACCAAATGGCCTAGGCAGGCAGAGGTCATAAGGCGCACCGGTTGTTTCCAAGCGAGAATACTTCAAAGATCAGGTGGGCCCACTGGTCGCCTTCCTTGCACGCGTGGTCTGATTGCGCAGCATCTCCAAATTGTTGTTCACTGCAACACTCGTCGGGTCCAGTTCGTGGGCCTTTAGGAAGTTGCTGTAGGCTTTAGCGGCATCGCCGCGCAATAAATAGGAATAGCCGATGTTATTGTAGAATTCGGCCCTGTTTCCGACTAGGCGGCCAGCCTCCCGGTAGGCGCGGTCAGCCAGATCGAAGCGACGCACTCGGTCATAGGATGCCGCCAAGCCGAGCCAGGCTTCCGCATTGTTGGCCTCAAGTTCAACGGCTCTCTCATAGTAGCGGGCGGCGTGACCGTAATTACCGGAAACGAACTGCGTCTTGGCAACCTTCAGAACTTCCCCATCAGGGTAAGGTTCGACGGTGGTCGGTAGGCTGATTTCCGACAGGCGGTTGCCGAAGCTTGAAAACCCAAGGCTGGTCTCATTGCAGGCAGACAGCAACGGAAGCACGCCTGCAACCAAGCAAGAAGCCCACTTCCTTTCAAATTTTGAGTTCATCCACGCCCCCGTATTCACCGACCTGATTATTCAGTGCCACTCATTGGATGCCGAAATGTCTCTTCACGCTTAAGCTCGGCAATACACTTTGCACTTATGCTTAACAGAAGACAGTCAAATGTTTCAAGTATCATCCTAATGGCAGAATGCTTTCAAATCTATCAACACTTCATCTGGGATTTATTCTCGTGCAAGAGCTTTGGCTCTCGATGCAAACTGTTAACCACGTTGGCTTTCCCTAAGCGGAGTTCTAGACCATTAGGCCGAATGGACATGCCCTCGAGGTGCAATCTAGAACCAAATGTATTAGCAGAGGCGGATCCATTGAGATGTGGTCAAAGTATAATCTAGCGGGCTGCTGGACTGCACTGAGCGTAATCGGCTCTGCTGTTGTACGGTCTGCTCCGGTCCTTGCAGGTCTTCTTCTGGCGTCGCCGCCCTTGCAAGCCCAGGAGAGGCTCCTTCGCTTCGACAGGGGCCGCGCGATCGGCGAGATCAATGTTGCTCAGGGGCAGTTCCTGACCGCAAAGACAGCGGCCGATATCGCCCGAGTGGTCGTAGGCAATCCTGAGATCGCAACGGCCGTTCCGCTCACCGGTAGCTCGTTCTACGTTCTCGGCAAGGCGGAGGGCCGGACCAATGTCGCCGTGTATGGGGCGAACGAGGAGTTGCTTGGTACAGTTAGTGTGGAAGTTGGCGCCGACACACCTGATCTCGCCGCTGCGGTCCAAGAAGCCCTTCCTCGGGCCAACATTAAGGTCGAAACCATCAACGGCAGACTTCGCCTGAGTGGCACCGTTCCGGATGCGATCGCGCTGCGGAAGGCGCTCGAGATTGCGGAGCAATATGGCTCTAACGGCGTGATCAATGCTCTACGAGTCACAGGTGGCCAGCAGGTCATGTTGGAGGTACGCTTCATTGAAGCCAATCGCAGCGCGGGACGCGAGCTCGGCGTCAGCTGGTACGGCCGCCGCCTGAGCCAGCCTCCCGGACGGGATGTCCGAACTGGAAGTTTCAGGCCGACCGGCGATGATGATACGTCATCTGGCGTTGTGCGCTTCAATCCGACATTACCCAGTGGCAGCACGCCCTTTGGCACATTGATCGCCAACTTTCTGGGTGGCGGGGTGAGCGCCGATATCCTGGTGCAAGCGCTCGAGGAGAAGGGTCTGGCGCGTCGTCTGGCGGAGCCCAATCTCATTGCGCTCTCCGGCGAGAAAGCCAGCTTCTTGGCAGGTGGCGAGGTTCCGATCCCGGTTGCTTCCGAGGACAACAAAATCACCGTGACTTACAAGGAATATGGTGTTCGTCTCACTTTTACGCCTGTTGTGCTCGACAGCGGTTTGATCAACCTGAAGCTTGAGCCGGAGGTCAGCCAGATCGACGAGACAATCAGGGTGAGCACAGGCGCGATTTCGATCCCCGGGTTCATTACCCGACGCGCCAGTACCTCGATCGAAGTTCGAGACGGTCAGAGCTTCGCGATGGCTGGTCTTCTCCAGAGCACGCATTCGAAGAACCAAGAGCAGATCCCCTGGCTCGGGCAGCTGCCCGTGATTGGTACACTCTTCCGCTCCTCGGCATTCCAGGAACAGGAAACGGATCTCGTCATCATCGTGACGCCACGACTGGTCAAGCCGGGAAGGCCAGGGCAGCCCCTGCGCACTCCACTCGACGGCAAGAAGCCCAGCAATGACATTGAGTTTTTCCTGCTCGGCACGCTCGAGGTGGACAACGACATGCAAAAGCGCTTCGCTGAGGGAGCAGGAGTGATCGGACCCTATGGCCATATTGTCGAACTACCGCCCGGGAAGCGAAATGCTGGTAAAAAAGTTGTCAAGCACTAGAAGGGGTCTCAAGGTCATGCTCTACGCGGTGCTGGCCACGAGCCTCGGCGGCTGCGTCGATTACCTCAAGCGCAGTGATACCGTGAGCTTAAGCGCTGGGGAAACCCAAGCTTGGAACAGGGTTGTCCATGTTGCTGATCCATGGCCACCATATGTGATGGATACACACATCCCTGGCGATGGCCGACGAACTGCCGGCGTTATTCAGCGGTACAGCACTGGCAATGCCGGGGCAGGATCTGAACAACCTCCAGATCTTACAAAGGATGCACCTGGAAGCTCCGGCAAGTAAGTGTATGAAGCAAGGATCTTCCCAGTCTTTGGCATTTGCCAGATGTGACGCAGTCCCCGCTGATGCAGGGGCACAAGCGGGTAGGATCAAGGCTTCACACCGAGCCTGACCCGAGCCACAGGTTCTGCTTAAGAGGGGTGATAATGCGACGCGGTCAGATCCACGCCTTGCGCGCTGGTCTTATGCTGTGCAGCCTAGTTTCCCTGGCGCCCACTCTCGAGGCTGGGACACGCACGGCCATTTACATCACAACCAAAGCTTGCCAGATGAACGGCCTCTTGTCTGCAGAGGAGTGCCGAAACGCCTTTGCCAACGCCGAAGCCGAGTTCAACGACAGCGCTCCGATATTCGACAAACAGGAGGAATGCGAAAAGCAATTCCCGCGCTGTGTTGTTAGCTTCTCAGAGCCACCCAGATCCAGCACGGAGTTGCGGTATGTACCCAAAATGAAGGGCGTTCAGGTGACGGTGACCTCACAGCTTGACAGGACCGTGTTACCCGTTCTGGAAGCGAGGCATCCTGGGGTGAGTTTCAGCGCCCGGACAGTGGTCAACAATCAGAACTTTCGCTCCCCAATTAAGCAGCAGGAGGCGCAAAATCGGTGGGCGGAATTTCAGAGCCAACTGCTTATCCCTAAGCTCATCGATTGGTGCAAGCGGTTCTGCTTGGCTCTATCGGACGGTGGCAAGCCGACATCTGCAGGGGGCCATCTCAGCCCAGCATTCTTTGCACCGATCCTTGATGCTGGAGCGCGGTCTTACGAGCTAATTGAGACTCACCAGTTTAGCAGCGCAACTGTCCCGATCACTCGAACTCAACCTCGGTTCGTCCGAAGGAGCGGGGCTTTCATCGAGAATTTGACCGGCAGCAAAGAAGTCAGTCCGCAGCTCTCTTTGAACTATGCATCGATCCTTTCACGATTGCACTGAGCTCGTGAGATGAGCATCTCGTCGGCTTGGGAACTCGCCTGCGGCCTGCGGCTTGAGCAAGTGGTGGGTACAGCAGGGATAGGTTTGACCAAAACTGATTGCCCTGAACTCGCCAAGACTCTAGCATGGTTTAAACTTCACACTGACTGTCTAAGATCCTTCGGTCGAGCATGTTCGCCCCTGAACTCACGGTGCTCGCGCTGATGAACTTCACAACGGTCGTTGAGAGGTAGCATTGTGCGACCAAGACATCAACGCGGCTCACCTTGGAAATGATCTCCGGGTTCCAGTGTCGAGGATTTTTGCGGTGTGCCTACAATTAATCTGCTAGGTTCATCACGGTGCAACCCAAGATGAAGTAGTTGTTGAGGAGTTGAGGCTGAGCATGTAGGTAACAGTGATTGCGTTTCAATGCTCGGCTTGCAGTGACATAAGTGATTTCTAGCCTCAGTATTCGCAATCTTGGACCGGGGGAGCTAACTTTGGAGCATCGTTATTCGGTGGAGAGCCGCCGTTCAAGTATACGTAGGGAGACTAACCTCGCGGGGAGAATCCTAATCGGCAAACGCCGCATGCCAATAGAGTGTACCGTGCGTGACTTGTCAGACAACGGGGCAAGGATCGACGTACGAGACGAGGCTCTTCTCCCATACGAGTTCGAGCTCGAAGTTCCAGATATGAACCTCTTGGTGCGTACCCGGGTCGCATGGGCCAATGGAAAAGGCTACGGACTCATGTTCATCGGCGTCCCTCAAGTGGCGCAAGGTCAGACCTCCCCTGACGAGCCTACGGAGAGCGTGCCTTTATCTGGTGCCCATACAAGGTCTTTGACGCTCCATTTGTCGGAGATGCAGTATGAGCGCCTGCGGCGTTTTGCGTTTGACCAACGCATGAGCTATCAGGAGATTGTTGAGCGCGCGTTGAGGGACTACCTCGATCGATAACCTCAGCCTAGCTGTATCGTCACCGGCTCTCGGCTCCGAGGCTTCTCGTAACTGCGCGGCTCGGACAAATGTCCGCTCCTTTATCGTCTCGGCCGTTGATTGCGCCTGTATTCGAAGGCTAGATCGATCAGCAGGTACATGGGCCATGTGAGCATGAACGCCACCCTGTGGACTATGGTGTCGTTCTCCTTCAGCTCCTTGGGCGGTGCCGCGATCAGGAGCACACCCCCGATGGCAATTGAGGAATAGAGATTCCACATCAGATCAGCCTCCTTGACCACGATGATCTTGTTGCCGCGTCGAGGTAAGATACCTTGGGACTGGCTGAAGTTCCCGGCTCTCTCGTAGTAGCCCCGTTTGCGTCATGCATCCCAGCAGCCTCGCGGGGGTCGTCTTATACCAATCGGCGCGAAGACTAACTCATTCGGGGTTTCCAAACTAGCGCAGGTCTGATCATGTTTATTGGCGCGCGCGGCTGAGCGAATGCATGAGGTTCAGCGTCGGTTAGGATTAAACAGGAGCATTCTTAGGAATTTTCCGCTACGTCAGAGTATTCCTGGCTTCTGTTCTCAATTGCGGATATTATGAACAACAGCATATCAGAGTGGCGGACTTCGTCTCACGCAAGGGCATCCATCATGGTGCGGGGCTTCTTACGTTTTCGCGGCGACCAGTCAGGTGCGACCGTCGTGGAGTATGGTCTCCTTGTAGGTCTTATCGCAGCGGCAATCATTGGTGGAGCGAGAGCCGCTGGTGTAAATATTTCCACGACGCTCAGCACGATCAGTGCTGCGTTATTGCCAAGTTAACCTTTATTACCACGGGATTTTCGCACAAGCTCACATGGAGAGTGTTGTTGTTTCCCTTCTATGGGTATCCTCAGTCTAGAGCCAATCCCGCAATTTCCGATTAGGCGCTTTGAGGGGCTTAAACTACTGGCTGGCCTATCTATTTGGACTAAACCAACGATGGATAAACATAGCGCCTCGGTCACTCACACGGGAAGGCCGGAAATAGGGTCTTTGTTGGACGATATAACAGACTATTTTCCAGCCTCTTAGAAAGAGGTTTGTTCTTGTCACAAGCAAAAATATTTTGGTAATCGAACATGGAAGGCAAAAACGCTGTAAATTAGGACTAGGGCGTGTCATCGCTTGATCCAGTCGAGTGTAGCGGCGAGGCAGAGGACGCCTGTGAAAGATATGGCGGTCTTCTCATAGCAAAAGATAACTTTAGAATAAGCGAGGAACCAGCCGGTAGCGGACTTTTGTGGCATACGTCCTATATTTTGGATCCTGCGAAAGAGTGCGCTCCTCAGCCAAAATTCTGAGGACCTGAAGCATAAATCCTGCTGAATAAATCGTAAGATTCCAGAATGTTGGATTGGACAGAAAGAAGCCTATTTGTGTGATCAAATACCCAAAATACATAGGATGTCGGATGAAAATATAAGGACCTTGTGTCTTTATGCCACGGTTAGCTGCAACAATCCCGAAGCTGCGCCGAAGTGAAAGCTTAGCCCAAACGTTGGTGGCCAATCCTACAATCATTAGGAGACCTGAAATGCTTCCTGGCAAAAGCGGCTCCCCTCCAGCGGCGACGAGCAGGGGAAGGGTGGTTCCCGTCACAGCGACACACCAATCAGCAGGATTAAGGGAGACATCGCTTGTCACCCGTCTCAGAAGAAGAAAGCCGATGACAAGACATTCTGAAAACAGCAGCAGGAGATAGCCTCCCATCCCTGTTTCTATGTAGGCATTCAGAATTCGGAGAGCGAAGAAGCTAAAGAAAGCGGCTGCAATTGCTCGCTCAAGCAGATCAAGTGCGAACGGCAGTTTGGGTTGGTATAGCGGGAAAATAGCATGCTTCATAACTGATGCCCGAACTCAGCCTATGGGGAAAGTGTGTGCTATCAGCTATGCGACAATCCGAAGTGTTGCAGCAATTAGAGCGAATGACCTAAGCCGATGACTTCTTTGGAAACTTAACAGTAATGTTGCATGTGCAGGTTTTGCGCTAGTTGCCTCCTGATCGGACACAGGAGGCTGTCATGACCGGTGTGGCCATCGAGCAGATGCTCGAACTCTGTTGGCACATGCGGGTGTTGCGGCCTCGGCCGCTGACTTACTCGATGGCCTGCTCGGCCCTGAACAGCGCAGGACTGGCTGGATGCGCGCGGAAGCCGCGTCCAGCAAGCATCTGCTTAGCCAAGAGCCTCTTGGGCTTCGTATTCTCTTTTTCCGTGGCCTTCGGTCGCCGGGCTTGGAAGCGTCCATGCTGCCATGTTCAGCCTTGCAGTTGTAGAAGGTGCCTTCGTGAGACCGTGCTTGTGGCAGATTTCCGCTAGCTTCATCCCGGCTGTTTGGCGGAATTCCGATTGGCGAGCGAGGATGCATGCCGTGAAGCTCGCCCATTAGCACAGCAAAACCGCAAGGGGACTGGCGGTTCTCTGCGCGTCAGTGTCATTCAAAATACACCTACAGCCTGACTCATCTGAGTGAATTCGGCGCTGATGAAACTGAAGACGGCCCTGCCATCAAGGATTGCCATCGCTGCTGTAATGGATGACGCGCTCCCGCTATCAGGCTGTCCATGGCATAGACCATCTGGCCGAATGGCGGCTGGAGCCAGTCACAGCTAAACCACCGCCATTAAGCTATGAAAAGGGGAGGCTCGTCCCATACGGTAGTGGACCACATCCTACACCTTCCAAATAACAGCCATCTGCTCAGGCAGATTAGACAGAGCGGAGCGGAAATATCGATGCTCGACGGCAAGGAATTTCTTCGCATAGCCATTTTCAGCGGTGTACTTGGATTTGCGGTGTTTTGCCTCTCCTACAGCCTGCTCATGTGGCGCAAACGTAACAGCGTGAACAGCCGTCGGCCAACCTGGACGCGGCGGGTCGCTTATCTTTTCGCGACTCTGGGCGGTGCTGGGCTCCTGGCCACATGGGGCTTCAGCGAACTAGAAAGCCGTGAGGGGACCGCCGGCGGCTCTGACCTGTTTGTCGTTCACGCCCGCCGAGACAACGCCATGATGCGTCTGAGACCGTACGACGAGGTCAAGGCAGGCGAGGTCGTGGCAGAATTTATCCCGCCAGCCAATCAGAGCCAGCTGGCCATCAAGGATTTCCAGCAGGCCCAAGCACAAGTGCGCAAAGAGGCAATTCGAGTGAAACCTCTGTCTATCGATCAAGGCCTTGTACAGCGTGAGGCGCAACTCCGCTCGCAGATCACTCAAGAGGAAGGCTTTCTGCTTGACTTGCAGAGATCCCGACGTGAAGTCGAGAAGGACCGTTCCGTACTTCGAACGGAATGGACGCGCGAGAAAAGCCAACTCGAAGCGGAGATTGCTTCGGCGGAGAAGCTCCAAAGGGCGGCGGCAAGCCAGCTGGACATCGCCCGAGCTGCCCTGCAGCAGGCATCCGACGCCTTCAAGAAGCAGATTATTACTCAGCCAGTCTATGACGAGAGACGCTCAGCCTTAATCAGCGCAGAACTTGAGCAGAACAAGCAGCAGGGAGCTCTCTCTTCCTTGACGAGTCGTCTCCAGTCTTTGGAGGAAAGATACAACGCATCCGATGCCGCATCGCGCCAACAGCTTGCGCAGATTGATGAGAGTCTGGCAAGGATCAGCCGTTCCGTTGAGGCGAGCAAGCGCCAGCTTGCTAGTACGGAGCGCCTGCTCGTTGAGGATCGTACCCGCGCAAAAGCCGAAATTGAGCGGGAAATCGAGGCTGCGGAACTTGAGGCCGCCATTGCGGCAGCTGAGAAGGAGCGCTCCATCGCTACAACGCAAATAAAAGCACCCTTTGGAGGTCACGTGGTGTTCCGGCATCCGGCCCCGGAGCTCGCAGCAGAGGGTTCTCCGGTCCTCGCGATATCCGCCGCGACGGGCTTCATCGCTCGGATTCGGTTGCCGCAAGCCGAGGCGGACCAGCTCTTCTCAGTGGGCGACCCGTTGCCGCTCGCGCTGAAGCATCCGGTCCTGCACAACATCATCCCTGGACGCTTCGTTCGGATTGAACCACTGCTGCTGGAGAACAGCCAGGTGATTGCTGTCTTCGAGTGTACCCTTCCGCCCGAGGTGGTCGCCGGTCTCGGAACTTCGGCCGAACCCGTCCGCGTCCGCCTGCTTTGGAAGCCCTCGCTGCTAGTGAATCCTGAGTTCCAGGCCAGCGGTGTGTTGGCAGCTCTTGGCGTGCTGGGACTCATGTTCAGCGGCTACCGCGGTCAGCAAGGTACCACGCCCGGCCAGGCTGTGAGTCGCGGCACATTATATAACCTATCCGCTGCCATTCCTGCTGCATCATCGAAGGAATCGGCTGATCAAGCGTATGTCACGCACCGAGCCGCTGAGGTGGTCGACATCAGGAGCCGGAAACCGTTGGAGCCGCATCAGGATCTGCCAGGCGCGACTGACGCCCTTACAGGGCTCATAAGCCGCAGCCATTTCCTGACTGTTGCTGAGGCCGAAGTGCAGGCGGCACGACAATCCGGTACTCAACTCGCTGTGGTTCTGATCAGGATTGACCAGCTGCGACAGATCAATATGGCCTATAGCCGTAAGATCGGTGACAGTGTCGTTCATGAATTGGCTAAACTTTGCCGCGGCTCGCGGGAACGGGACGTTTCGGCCCGCTGGAGCGGCGAGGACCTCGTTATGCTGCTTCCGGACACTGATCGAGCAGGTGCGCAGATCGTCGCGCATCGCCTGAACTGGGGAGCGGAGCAATTGCACTTCGGCAGTGCGCCGGACTTGCGGGCGGCGCTTAAGGTGGGTGTGGCGGAGCTTTTCCCGGATGAGACAAGTATACTTCCCGCGCTCCTGCGGGCGGAAAAGGAGCTTGGAGCCAAAGACGACGGCACACTATCCAGGACAGGATAATCTTGAGCAACTCTGTGTAGTCGTTGCGCGGATGGTCAACGCCGTACCTGTCACACGGGTCAGGCTTCACGCAGCATCGCGAGAGCAGGCTGAACCCCACCAACTAACTTAGCTCGAAGCTTCGGTGAGTAATGCGGTGCCTGTTCACACAGACGAATATCAGATCCGGCCACGGCACGTTCCAGCCGCTGCCTTGATCGCACTCGCAGGGATGGTCTTGTGCTTCGGCGGAGCGCTAACCATTGCCTTGCCATGGAGCTTTCTCGATCTCATGGCTGCTCCGGAACTGCAGTCGTCGAGTCTGCTTCAAATACTTTGGTTCGTTTCGCTTGCTGTGCTGAGCTTTTTAGTCCTGATCCGGTGGTGTGTCATTCAGTGTCTGGCGTTCCAGGCTGGCTTCCGAATGAGCCGTGAACTTGTCAAGGACCCGCCGGTCTGGCCAAGCGTTTCAATCCTGGTCCCGGCGTATCAGGAGACGCAAAATATCGAGTCCGCGCTTCGCTCGCTGATGGAACTCGACTATCCGAGCTACGAAGTCATCGTGGTTGATGATGGGTCGTCAGACGCAACCTTCGACAAGGCGCAGAAGTTCTCGGGCTCCTTCGGTCGCGGCACTGTCCGCGTCTTGCGTAAAGAGAATGGAGGCAAGTGGAGCGCTCTGAACCTCGCATTCCAGCACGCCCGTGGGGACCTCATCCTCTGCATTGATGCGGATTCCCGCCTCAGCTGGGATGCCCTGAAGGTGCTGGTCCGGCACATGAGCGATCCGCGAATCGTTGCGGCCTGCGGACAGGTCACAGTGCGGAACCGCGTCAATCTGCTCACGAAGCTACAGGCCCTAGAGTACGTGATCTCGAACGGAGGACTTCGAACCGCGCAGAGCCAGCTTGGCTCGGTGCTCGTCGTGCCGGGTCCGATTGGATTGTACCGCCGATCTATCCTGGAACAGATCGCCGAGCGCGCCGGGAAAACTGCGGAGAGCCTTGGCCCAGGAGAGAGCGCGGGTCCCTTGTCGGATGAGACCTTTGCTGAGGACTTTCAGCTATCCCTGACGGCGCTCGCGCTGGACGGTCTCATCGTCTACGAACCGAGGGCAATCGCTTATACCCGAGCGCCGGATAAGGTATTGCAGCTTATCAATCAGCGATACCGCTGGCTGCGCGGCAGTATGCAGGTTCTGGACATCTACAGGACCAAGCTCCGCGCGCTGTCGAGCGCCTCTACCCGCAAGAGGCTTGATGCCATTCTGAACGGTTTGTACGTCGTCGACATCTACCTGCTGCCGCTGATCAGCTTTCTCGTTCTGATTGGGTTCCTGATCACGATCGCAGGCGCTGAACAACTCGGGACCGTTTTGCTGTGGGTCATGTCCATATGGTTGCTGAACCTGATGTCAGCGACCTATTACATCCTGTCACAAGAGGACGACTTGTCTCTGCTCATGGTGGTTCCTGCTCTCGACCTTTACCAGTGGCTGTTGATCAACAGCGCCTGGATGGTTGCGGCCGTTGACCAGTTAAGAAAGTCAAAGATGCGTTGGTGACGGCACGTTGCCCGGCCTTGTTCACTAGCTACAACTCGTATTCCTGATCCGGTTGATCAGTGGATTAGCCTATTTACATCGATCTCGCCGGACAGCTAATACCAGGTCCCTGAAGGGCTGACTCGTTCGTGATTTTGCGGGCTGGGGTGGGTGTGATTCAGTTTGGTGAACCAGCGAGGTTTGCCATGCCGATCCCACTCCGGTCTGACTTCGATGCATCGCA
>JAESGY010000501.1_pt1 | contig 14856 bp, 10 predicted proteins | sample 9269841 | NCBI WGS metagenome assembly JAESGY01 (sample SAMN17022865, study PRJNA683097) | algae metagenome | isolation source: Spirirestis rafaelensis WJT71-NPBG6 and co-occurring heterotrophs from... | place: USA: Pinto Wells, Joshua Tree National Park, Colorado Desert, CA | collected 2006-08-15
GGCTGCTCGCACCAAGGAGGCCCTCTGGAGCACCATCGGAGAGCTGCTCGATTGCTTCCCAGCCGGGGAGTGCCAGAACTATCTCAGCAACTGCGGATACGAGTTCACCTAACTCGAATCCGCTCTATCACCCAGCCGCACCACCCCCACCCCTACCCCTCCCCGCAAGGGGGAGGGGTAAGGCACGGCACCTGTCATCCCGGGGCCGCGCAGCGGAGCCCGGGATCCATAACCGCTGACGATGCAGGATGAAGCACAGGGGAATGCCGTCCTCCCCTTCCTCCCACTGTCGAGTTTATGGTTCCCCACCTGCGCGGGGATGACAGTGGAGGGTGTCACCGCGGGGGAGCATCCGGGAGAGGGACGAAGGCTTGCCGCCCTGGAAGGCGATGGCCTGCTCCAAGATATGGCGCAGGCCCCGAGCCTGCACCCCTGAGGTTCTTCCCCAAGCCACCCCCTGCCCCATCTCAACCTGCAACCCGCGCCCTACCGCACCGGAGGCCCCTCATGCGCATGGTTCTCGCCTGGACGATCCTGCTCGCTTTGGCGGGAGCCCTGCCCGCCGCCGCGTCCGAGGCCGCATGGCAGGCCCTGCGCGAGGGCGGGGCGGTGGCGATGTTTCGCCATGCCCGCGCCCCGGGCACGGGCGACCCGCCGGGGTTCAGGCTCGAGGATTGCGCGACCCAGCGCAACCTGTCGGGGGAGGGACGGGAGCAGGCGCGCGGCATCGGGGAGCAGTTCAGGGCGCGGGGGATTCCCGTGGTCCGTGTGCTGTCGAGCCGGTGGTGCCGCTCCCTTGACACGGCGCGCCTCGCCTTCGGGGCGACGGTCGAGCCGTTCCCTCCCCTGGATTCGTTCTTCTCCGAGCGGGACGGGCGGGAGGCGCAGACCCGGGCGGTGCGGGAACTCGTGGAAGGCTGGCGCTCCGACGGCGTGCTGGCCCTCGTGACCCATCAGGTGAACATCACGGCGCTCACGGGGATCTTCCCGGCCGAGGGGGAGGTTGTGGTGCTCAGGCCGAGGGCGGGAGCGGGCTTCGACATCGTGGGCCGAATCCCGCTCTAGGACGAAGGGCTCCCGCGTCGCGGCTCAGCGCTCCGCCGACCACTCGTCGACCATGCTCTTGCTCATGTAGGGACGGCCCGCCTCGTTGAGGGCCCGGTCGAGGGCCTCGATGGCCGCGAGGATCTTGGTCAGCTCCTCGGCCATCTCGACGGAGGGAAGCGGCGACACGGAGACCTGCCTCGCCATTTCGCTGCGCCGTTTCACCAGGCTCTCCCGCGCCGCATTCAGTTCCTGGATTTCCTCAGCGGTCATGGCTCCTCGCGATCATATAACTCTAAGGGGTTAATACGCCTGAGATGAATTGGTTCACGCGTCCGCTCCGGCGCAGGACAAGGCGCCGTCCCTCAGTCGAAGCGCTCCAGCAGGGCGGCGATGTGCCTGCGGCGCTCTTCGGCTCCCTCCTCGGCCCTGGCCAGGATGAGCCGCTCGCCGCTCCACCGGAGTTCGCCCCCCGAATCAGCCATTATGGGCTGCAACGGCAGCCTGTCCACCGCCCCCGGCCGGAACGTCAGGGCGATGGCCTGGGGCCCCGCGTCGATGCGGGCGATGCCGAGGCGCAGGCAGAGCTGCTTCAGGGAGGCGAGGTCGAGCAGGTTGCGCACGGGCTGCGGCATGGGGCCGAAGCGGTCCTCGATCTCGGCCGCGAGATCGTCCAGGGTCTCGTCCCCGTCGAACCTGGCGAGGCGGGCATAGAGGTTGATGCGCATCTCGGGCTCGTCCACGTAATCCCCGGGGATCAGGCCCGCGAGGCCGAGATTGAGCTCCGGGCTCCACTCGTCCTCCGGCCCCTCCCCGCGCAGGGCCCGCTGCAGCAGGTGCCGGTAGAGGTCCGGCCCGATGAGCTTCACGTGTCCGGCCTGCTCCTCCCCCAGAAGCTCCCCCGCCCCGCGCAGGTCGAGGTCCCCTGCGCTGACGGCGAAGCCCGCGCCGAGCCGGTCCAGGGCCTCCAGGGTCCGCAGGCGCTTCTCCGTGGCCGGGGCAAGCGCCTCCCCCGGCTCCGTGAGCAGATAGGCGATCCCGCGGGCGCGGCCCCGTCCGACGCGACCGCGCAGCTGATGGAGCTGCGCCAGGCCGAAGCGGTCCGCGCGCCACACCAGCATGGTGTTGGCGCGGGGGATGTCCAGGCCGCTCTCGATGATGTTGGTGGCGAGCAGCACGTCGCCCTCCCCGTCCGCGAAGCGCACCATGGCGTCGTCCGCCTCCGCGGGCGGCATCTGCCCGTGCGCCACCCGCACGTCCAGTTCCGGCGCGATCCCGGCCAGGCGCTCGCGCATGGGCCCGATGTCCTCGACCCGGGAGCACACCACGAAGCTCTGCCCGCCGCGCCGCCGCTCCCGCAGGAGGGCTTCGCGCAGGCTCGCCGGATCGAACGCCGTGAGGAACGTGCGGATCGGCTGGCGGCGCGCCGGGGGCGTGGCGATGATGCTCAGCTCCTGCAACCCCACCAGGGCCGCCTGGAGGGTGCGCGGGATCGGCGTTGCGGTAAGCGTCAGCACATGCCCGCCGGCCGCCAGGTCGCGCAGCGTCTTCTTGTGGGCGACGCCGAAGCGCTGCTCCTCGTCGATCACCAGGAGGCCGAGATCCTGAAAGGCGATCCCCTTGCCCGCGAGCGCATGGGTTCCCACCACCACCCGGACGGTGCCGTCCGCAAGCCCCTTCTTCACCGCCCGGGCCTCCGCGGGGCCCACAAGGCGGGAGAGATGGGTCACCTCCACCCCGAGGCCCGCAAAGCGCCGCTGGAAGGTTCTCAGGTGCTGGCGGGCCAGAACCGTCGTGGGGGCGACCACCGCCACCTGCCGCCCGGCGAGAGCCGCGGCGGCGGCGGCGCGCAGGGCCACCTCCGTCTTGCCGAAGCCCACGTCGCCGCAGACCAGCCGGTCCATGGGCCGCCCGGACGCGAGATCGTCCAGGACGCTCTCGATCCCCCGGAGCTGATCCGGGGTTTCGGCGAAGGGAAAGCGGGCGACGAAGCGCTCGTAGGGGCCGGCCGGCGGGACGATCGGCTCCAGCCTCGCGGCCCGGCGCGCCTCGACCAGTTGCATGAGGCGCCCTGCCGTGTCCCGGAGATCCGCCTCGATCCGGGCGCGGCGGGCGGGCCAGGAGCCGCCGTTGAGCCTGTCGGGGCTTAAGGATTCCGTGGATGCGCCGTAGCGCCAGACCCGCCCGATCTCCGTGGCGGGCAGCATGAGCTTGGCGTCGTCCGCATAGGCGAGCCGGATCGCGTCGCCCGCCCCCGCCCCCTCGATGGACACGGTCTCGATTCCCTGCAGGATGCCGACCCCGTGGTCCATGTGGATCACCGCGTCGTCGATGCGGAAACCCGTTTCCATGAACGGCAGGGCGGGGCCGCTCTCCCGCGCCGCGTCGCGGCCCGCCCGGCTGCCCAGGAGATCGGGCGCGGCGATCACGGCGATCCCGTCGCGCTCGTCGATGAAGCCGCTCCTGAGGTCGGCCTGGAGCATGAACCATGCGGCCGTTTCGCCCCCCACGACCCCGCTCCAGCTCTCCACGGGCTCGGGAGCCCCGTGCAGGCGCTGCGCCCTGCGCCTCATGCGGCCGAGGTCCTGCCGGGTCGCCGCCGCGAGCACGAGCTTTCGGCCCGCCTTCCTCTGCGCCTCCGCGAATTCCGCCAGCGCCCGCGCGGGCTTCGCGAGGCTTGCGAAGCGCGGAACCTCGGCGGCCTCGGCGTCCTCTTGCGGCGGGGGCCGGATGAGGGTCACCCGGCGCCCGGCCAGGGTGTCGCCCCATTCCGCCTCGCCGATGAACAGCCGGTCCGGCGCAGGGGCCGCGGGAGCGCCGCCCTCGGCCCGGAGCCTGAGGCGGCTCTCATGGGCGTCGGCCGCCTGCCCCAGCACGATCCCGCGCCGCTCCTCCGCCCTCGCATCGAGCACGACGGCGGCGTCGGGCCAGTAGTCGAACACGGTGTCGAGGCGGGGATAGAACTCCGGCAGGCGGTGCTCCATGCCGGCCGGGCGGCGCTCAGGCTCCTCGCCCTCGGACGTCTTCCCCGGGACGACCTCGCCCAGGACGACCTCACCCAGGACGACCTCGGAGGCAGGCTCCAGCACGAGGCCCTCCACCTCGGCCTCCGTGCGCTGGGAGACCGGATCGTAGCGGCGGATCGACAGGATGGCGCCGCCCTCGTGCTCGGCTCGGTAGGGACAGGGGCTGTTGGCGGGAAAGAGGTCGAGAACCTGGCCGCGGATCGCCGCCTCCCCGGGCTCGTCTACCCGATCGTCCAGAACATAGCCCGCCCGGTGCAGATAGGCCTCCAGGTCCTCCTGCGAGAAGGCCTCGCCGGCCTTGAGGGTGAAGGCGGCCTCCCTCCAGGTCTCCCGCGGCGGAACCCGCTGGACGATGGCGGCGGCGCTCGCGATCAGCAGGCGGGGAGCCTCGCTCGCCTCCCCCATGCGGCGCAGGACGGAGGCGCGCCGTCCCATGGCCTCCCGGGAGGGCGAGGCGCTGTCGTAGGGAAGGCAGTCCCAGGGCGGCAGGAGAAGCACCTCCAGGCAGGGAGCCAGCCCCTTCAGGGCCTGCGCCAGTTGCTCGGCGCGGCGCTCCTCCCCGGCCACATGGATCAGCCCACCGGGCCCGGCCTCCCACGCCCACTCGATCAGCCGCACCGCATGGAGGCCCAGGGACGGAGCCAGGGCGAGATCGACCCGCCTGGTATCCTGCGGAAAGGCGGAGGTGGCGTCCATGGGGTGCTCTCGGGGTGAGGCGGGAGCGGTGTCAACGCCCGGCCCCCGCGGCGGTTGCAGGCGCCGGGGCCATCGGCGGCTCCTTGGGACGCGATCGTTCTATCGATTCGGACTGCGACAAGCTTCGTTCGCTCGCCGTGTCCTTCACCCTGAAACCGACGGATGCCGGACCTGTCCCCATGGCCGTGCTGGACGATCCCTATGGAAACCTCGTTCGACGGGTGCCGACGAGAGTCGATCGAGGGCTCGAAGCGGTCATGGAGGGCTCGAAACGGTCCTGGCGCTTCTTCGCATCTTTGGGCCCTGAGCCGAGAGCCGTCGCCCCCATGGAGCCATTGGGCTGGAGGCGCTACAAGGGGCAGCCAGCAACCGGGGAATCGATCATGCTACGAGGACAATGCCATTGCGGGCGCATCCGCTACGAGATGCCCGACGACGTGCTGCACCACGCCCTGTGCCATTGCGCGGACTGCCGCCGCCACGCCGGCGCTCCCATGGTGGGCTGGGCCATGGTGGCCGCGGACCGGGTCAGCATCGTCGGTACGCCGAAGACCTATCATTCGTCGCAGCATGGCCGGAGGCTCTTCTGCGGCGATTGCGGCACCGGTCTCTTCTACATCAACGAAGAGGTCCTGCCCGGCCTGATCGATGTCCAGACCGGCACCCTCGACGAGCCGAACCGCCTGCCGGCGCAGGCGCATATCCAGACCGCCGAGCGCCTGGCCTGGATGGAAACCGCCCACGACCTGCCCGCATTCGAGCGGTATCCCGGTTGACGCCCGCTCCCTGCTGTCATGCCCGCGGGGGTGACAGGAGGGTGGGAGGAAGGGCGGGACGGTCTGTGCTTCATCCTGCGTCGTCAGCGGTGATGGATCCCGTTCCCTCGCTTCGCTCGCCGGGGATGACACTGGTGAACCGCTCCGTGTCATTCCTGGCCGGAGCGAAGCGGAGGGTCGGGACGTAGTCCCGCAGAAGGGAATCCATGGCTCGGAACTGCGCCCCCTCCCTTGCGGGGAGAAGGGTCGCGCCGCCCGGCGATGCGCGCTCGAAACCGCTCCGAGGCAGCCTTTTATCAACCTTCGTCAACCATACTCGGGTCATGACCTATGGTAAGACGATCCGCCTCCCCCTCGCCTTCTGCCTCGCTCTCCTGTCCGGCGCCGCCCTGACCGGCGGGGCCGGGGCGCTGGATGGCCCTGGCGCGCCCAGCCGGCCGGCGCAGGCTTCCGCGAGTTCCCCTCCCGGCCCGCGGCCGGCGCCGCGCCTGGGCCTTGCCCCGTCCGAGCAGCCCGCGACCGCACCGCCCGCGGCGGCCGCAGCCGCTCCGGTCGCTCCTGCAAAGCCGATCCCGCCCGAACCGGCGGCGGTCCGGGTCTCCCAGGACCCGCGGCCGACCCTGGACGCGAGCACCTTCATCAACACCATGCGGGCGGCCTGGCAGTACAAGCGCCTGGCGGAGGCGGGAGGATGGCCCGCCCTGCCGGAGGGAACGACCCTGAAGCCGGGGGACGGCGGACCCCTCGTGGCGGCCCTCCGGCAGCGGCTCGCGGTCGAGGGCGACCTCCCGGCCGCCCTCGCGGGCGGCGCGGCTTACGACGCCGAGGTGACGGCCGCGGTCAAGCGCTTCCAGGCCCGGCACGGGCTCTCCGAGTCCGGCGCGGTGCGCGCCCGGACCCTGGAGGCCCTCAACGTGCCCGCCGCCACCCGGCACCGGCAGCTCACCGCCTCGGCCCAGCGCCTGGCGGGCTCCGCCTTTCCGTTCGGCGAGCGCTACGTGGTGGTGAACATCCCCTCGGCCACGGTGGAGGCCGTGGAGAACGGGGCGGTGGCGCGCCGCTACGTGGCGGTGGTGGGCAAGGCGGACCGCCCCTCGCCCGCGGTCGAAACCCGCATCACCGCCGTCAACCTCAACCCGACCTGGACGGTGCCGGTCTCCCTGATCCGCAAGGACATCATCCCCCATATGCGCAAGGACCCGGCCTACCTCGCCAAGATGAAGATCCGCGTCTTCGACGGCAGGGGCCTGGAGGTGGACCCGCACACCCTGGACTGGTCCACCGAGAAGGCCGTGAACTACACCCTGCGGCAGGACCCCGGCGAGATCAATTCCCTCGGGCAGATCCGCATCGACATGCCCAACAGGGATGCGGTCTACATGCACGACACCCCCAAGAAGCGGCTCTTCGCGCAGGATGTCCGCTTCCACTCCTCCGGCTGCGTCCGGGTGGCGGACGTGGGCAGCTTCGTCGAGTGGCTCCTGCACGGAACCGCCGGCCCGAAGGGTCCGTGGACCAAGCCCGACATCGAGGCGGCCATCGCCACCGCGGCCCGGCAGGACATCCGCCTGGACAAGCCGGTTCCCGTGGCCTGGGTCTACCTGACCGGATACGCCACCCCGGACGGGACGGTTCATTTCCGCAACGACGTCTACGGCCTCGACGTGCCCCGGCTCGACCCGGCCTCCGATGGGGACCTGATCGACGTTCCGGTGACGTCCTCCATCGCGCCCAGGCGTTCCTGATCGCCATGTGAGGGCTGGTTGGTGGTTCCGGCGGCAGATGCCAAGGATCTGCCAAAGATCTTCCAAGCAACTTCCACTGAACTGTCAGGGACCCGCCAACCTCCGCCGGGACCCTCGGCCTGAACATTTCCGCCCCGCCGGGATTGTCCAGGAGGTTCACCGGATGCCGCCGTGATGCCCTACGCCGCCTCCTACCGAGCATCGACCCGCCACCAGGAGCTGGGTTCGGACTTCTATGACCCCGTCAGTCCGGCCGCCTTCCCGAACCACATCCTGCGCTACCGGAACCAGCGCTGGGCAAGGCGGGTCGGCCTCGACAGCCTCTCCGACGAGGAATGGATCGGGCATTTCGGACGCTTCGAACCGCTGGACGGAAGCCTGGGCCAGCCCCTCGCCCTGCGCTATCACGGCCACCAGTTCAGAACCTACAACCCCTACCTTGGCGACGGGCGCGGGTTTTTGTTCGCGCAGGTGCACGACGCGGAGGACGGCAGGCTCCTCGATCTGGCCACGAAGGGAAGCGGCCAGACCCCCTGGTCGCGCCACGCGGACGGGCGCCTGACCCTGAAAGGCGGCGTCCGGGAGATCCTGGCCACGGAAATGCTGGAGGCGCTCGGCGTCAACACGTCGAAGACCTTCAGCCTGATCGAGACCGGCGAGGAACTGGAGCGCAACGACGAGCCCTCCCCCACCCGCGCCTCCGTGCTCGTGCGCCTGAGCCACTCGCATATCCGCATCGGAAGCTTCCAGCGCTTCCTCGCCCTGGACGAGAGCCACAACATCCTCAAGCTCCTCGACCACACGATTCGCACCTACATGCCAGAGGTCTGGCGCGACGAGGCTCCCCCGCGGGCGGCGGCCTTTCTCGAGGAGGTCTGCCGCCGCGTCGCCCGCATGGGCGCGCAATGGATGGCGGCGGGCTTCGTCCACGGGGTGCTGAACACCGACAACATCAACGTCACGGGGGAGAGCTTCGACTACGGCCCCTGGCGTTTCCTTCCCCATTACGACCCGGCCTTCACGGCGGCCTATTTCGACCAGACGGGCCTCTATGCCTTCGGCCGCCAGCCGGACGCGCTGCTGTGGAACCTGTTCCGGCTCGCCGAATGCCTGCTCCCCCTGGCGCCTCAGGAGGAGCTTGAGAAAGCCCTGGCCGCCTTCGAGCCCTCCCTTCACCGGGAATTTGCAGGGGCGATCCTCCGCCGCCTCGGCCTGCGATCCCAAGGCTACGAGCGCGACGGCGCCCTCGCCAAGGAGTTCTGGAGCTTCCTCCACGAGACCAAGGCGCCTTTCGAGCAAGCCTTCTTCGACTGGTACGGAGGCCTCCTGAGCGCCAAGCGGGCCCAGGGGGGCCCCTCCGCGAGCTTCTACGCCGATCCGTCCTTCGAGCCCGTTCTCGCGGCTCTCGGGGACTATGCTCCCGAGGCGGGAATCCGGCTCGATCACCCCTATTTTGCGCGCCCGGCCCCCTGCACGATGCTCATCGACGAGGTCGAGGCGCTCTGGGCGCCGATTGCGGCTTCCGACGACTGGTCGTCCCTATCCGGGAAGCTGGAGGACATTCGCAGCATGGCTCAGGCCTATGGCCTGGCCCCGGCCTGACCCCCTCCGCCATGCGGCAGCCCGTCGAGAGCCGATGTGCGGAATGATCCAGAATACCGGCCCGGCCTCCTGTAACAGGTGAACCCCAGCGGCTATGATGCAGCCGCCGGCGAGCACTTGAGGAAGTATCATGTCTTATAGCCTACCCAATCCCAGCGCATGCTCGCTCATGAAATGCGCGATCCTTGTTGTTCTCGCAGGTTCTTCGTTCCAGATGGACGCTCAGGCGCAGGAGGTCGGCTGCCGCCTGCAGCCAGCAGGCTCGCCGGCGCGGCAGGTGCTTCGCTGCGGCGACGGCGTGACGGTCGAGGCTGATGCGGGCGCCGATTATACGCTCCTCGACCGCAACCAGGATGGCCAGCCCGATGCGGCGACCCTGCGCAGCCGCGCCCTCCTCGTGGATGTGCAGGCTCGCTCCGGCAGGCGCGGGTTCCAGGTCCTGACGCCGCAGGCCATCGCGGCCGTGCGCGGCACCCGGTGGGCCGTGGATGTATCCGGCAGCAAAACCTCCGTCTTCGTGCTCAATGGCCGTGTCGCCGTGCGGCGCACCAACGCCCGCAGGGGCGTAGAACTAGGTCCTGGGGAAGGCGTGGACGTGGAGGCCGGCGACAGAACGACCCTGATCGTCAAACGCTGGCCCAAGCCCCGCGTGAACGCTCTGCTGGGCCGCTTCGGGCTGCAGATGCAGTGATGCCGGGCCGTCGCCAAGCCATCACTCTGATTGCGGTTTGTCTGGCCGGCCTGTGGGGCGGCAGCCTTGCCTATTTCCATTGGCGCAGCAACATCCCCTTCCTTGATCGGATCGAGGCTCCCCTCGCGGACCTGCGTTTTCTGCTTCAGGGCCCGCGCCCCGCTCCCGATTCCATCACGATCGTCGCCATCGACGACGAGATCGTGCAGGAGGCCGGCGCTTACCCCCTGCCGCGGGCCACCGTGGCGCAGATCGTCGATCGTCTTGCTTCTCTCAAGCCCAGGGTGATCGCAATCGACCTTCTGCTCGTCGATCCAGGCCACCCGGAAGGCGACGCGGCCCTCGCGGCCGCCCTCGGCAGGGCCCCAAGCGTGATCGCCGCCGCCGGCATCTTCGATCGCTCGATCCAGACGGTGTCCGCGTCGGCGGACGACGGGCTCGAAGAGGTCCCGTCCTCACGCAATCTTCTCCTGCCCCTCAAGTCCCTGAGCGACGTTGCGGCCGTAGGCGCCGTCAACGTCACCCTCGATCCGTCCGGCGTGCCGCGCCAGGTTCCTCTGTTCCTGCGCTCGGGCGACCGGCTCATCCCGTCCTTCCCCCTGCGGGCAGCCTCCATTGCCTTCAACCGCGACCCCGTCATCAGTCCCGGGCAGATCGTCCTCGATGCTCAGCCGGTGGCGACTGATCGGGGATATTCCCTTCCGCTCCGCTTCTATGGCCCGCGGGGCACGATCCGCACCGTCAGCGCCAGCGACATCCTCAAGAACAGGTTCGACGAGAGCGCGGTCCGGGACAGGATCGTCGTCGTCGGAACCATGGTGGCCGGGGCCGGGGACGTGTTCCCGACACCCTTCGATCCCATCCTCCCAGGGGCTGAGGTGATGGCGACCGCCATCGCGCACCTGACGACGGGCGACGGGTTGCTCCGGGATGGGCGCGTCCGCCTTGCCGATGCCGCCATGGCGCTCATTCTCCCTGTTCTCCTCGTGCTGTTCCTCGCCTGGCACCGCAGCGCGCTGGGAATTGCCCTGATCGCCCTTGTGGCTTTGCTCTGGATCGGGCTGACGGCCCTGGCGTTCAGCTACGGCGTCTGGCTCAGCGCGTCCCTGCCCATCCTTGCCGCCGCGCCGCCGGCCATCCTTTTCGGCGCGGCGCGCCTCTGGTTCGACAGGCAGCTGGCGGACAGGTTCGCCGAAGAGAGCAGCACCTTACGGCATTTCCAGCCGGCCGGCCTCGCCGAGCGGCTGGCCGAGGACCCGGACTTTCTGGCGCAGCCGGTCAAGCAGCAGGCCGCCCTGGTCTTCATCGACCTGTCGGGCTTCACGGGCCTGAGCGAGACCCTGACGCCCGACGAGACGCGGGAGGTCCTGAAGGGTTTCCATGCCCTCGTGGACGAGGAAGCCGTGCGCTGCCATGGGCTCGTCGCCAGCTTCATGGGGGATGGAGCCATGATCATCTTCGGGCTGCCCGATCCCGTTCCCGAGGATGCCTGCCATGCGGTCGAGGCCTGCGCCGCCCTGTGCGGCCGCATGGAGGCATGGCTGGGCTCCCTGCCTGAGGCGATGTCGTCCCGCATCGGCTACAAGATCGGGGCGCATCATGGGCCGATCAGCGCATCCCGCCTCGGCGGGGACAGTCACCAGCACATCACGGCCATCGGCGACACGGTCAACGTGGCAAGCCGCCTGATGGAGGTGGCGGCCTCGCACCACGCGGATGTCGCCTTGAGCGACGATCTCTTCCGCGCAGCCGGAGAGGCCTGCTCGGTCTTCGATTCCGGCGCTCTCGCCGGAACGCTGCAGACTTCGATCCGCGGCCGTTCCGGCTCTCTCCCGATCTGGCTCTGGCGCGCCGGAAAGACGGGCGCGGCATGATCCCGGTTGCGGCCCGGGATCATGCCTTCGGTTGAAGCTCAAAGCTGGTCGAGCGGCGGCGTGGCGTCGCCGAACCAGTTCTTCCGCATCAGCGTCCGCGCCTCCTCGACCGCGCCCGTATTGCCCTGCGCTTCCGCCGCGCGCAGCAATCCCGCGGCAGCCCAGCCGTTGTTGGGGGAGCGCTGGAGCGCCTCGCGGAAAGCCTTCTCCGCCTCCTGCGGCTTGCCCTGCGCCATCAGCGCGGCGCCCAGGGATTGGTGCACCGGGTAATACCAGAAGGGCGGCTCCATATAGGGCAGTTGATCCTGGGTATGGGCGGCCTCCGCAAACAGGGCGGCGGCTCGCGCATGGTCGCCGGCCGCCTGGGCGATGCGCGCTTCGATCTCCTGGTTGGCGATCGCCAGAACCGCAGGTCCGGGCACGCCTGCCTCGGGCAGGGCCGTGACGGCAGGCGTCTTCGCCAGTCGGTCGATGGCGGCCATCTCCCGGCGCGCCTCGTCCGTTCGCCCGAGGCGGACCAGCGCCACGCCGCGGGCATAATGCCAGGCGCTGCGGACGAGCGGAAATTCCGCACCCGGCTCCGGCAGGGCCAGCACGTCCTCCGGCCTGGAGAACCGCGCATGGGCGTTGTAGGGAGCAGCCGCGATGGGCTGGGTCCAGGGCACCTCGCGCTTGGTGCGATCGGAGACGATGCCGGCGAGCTTCTGGGCCGCATCCACCGCCGTGCGGCCATCCCCTCCCATCAGGGCCGAGACCATGACGAAATGAACGTTGTGCGCGTAATAGCCCTCGGAATAGAGCAGGCTTGCGCCGCCCCCTCCCAGAAGCGCCTCGTCCGCCGCGGCCGCGCGCAGGTTGGCGTCGAGGCTCTCGCGCCAGCGGCCGAGGCGATACCAGATATGGCTCGGCATATGCACCAGGTGCCCGGCGCCAGGCATCAGCTCAGCCAGACGCGCGGCGTGCGGAGCCGCCTTCTCCGGGTGCTCGGAAGCCTCGACCGCATGGATGTAGAGGTGGATCGCGCCGGGATGATCGGGCATGGGAACCAGTGATCCGACCTGTCTCGTTCCGAGCACGCCCTCGATCAACTCGACCATGCGTTCCGTCTTGCCCTTCGGGGTCTTCCCGCCATCCGCCCAGTAATCCCACAGGCTGAGATTCATGAGGGCATCGGCCGCGAGCACGGCCACATGCGGGTCTTCGGGAAAGCGGGCCTGTACCGCCTCCATGGCGTCGGCATAGGCCTGGTCCAGCGCTTTGCGATCCGCCTTCGGGTCCGGCGAGTGCCGCTTGGACAGGGCGTCGACGAGCGCGGCCTGGAGGCCGTCCTTCGGCGGTGCGAGGCGCTTGGCCCGATCGAGCACCGCGAGCGCCCGTGCATTAGCATCCGCCTCCATGGGATAGTTGATGTGCGGCCCGAGAACCCAGGCCTCGCCCCACAGGCACATGGCGCAGGTCGGATCGAGTTCCTGCGCGGCGCGGAAGGCCCGTGCGGCCTCGGCATGATTGAAGCCCCAGGCAAGGCGGTAGCCCTGATCGAAATAGGCCTGCGCGTCCGCGCCGGCGACGCGGACGGACGGCCAGGACAGCTGACCCAGATCGCTCCGCAGCGGGGGCCTGGTCTCTGCTGTCGGAGCCGCGGCGCCCCGCGGCAGATCACGGCCGTAGCTGCCGAGTTCCGTTCGTTTCGGCTGCGCCTGGGTTGGGCTTTGCGCCACCACCATCCGATGATCGTGGGCCTTGTGCCCATGCGGCTGCAGGGCGTGGAGGAGCCGCACCCTCGGGCTGTCGTGGCTGCCCAGCGGACAGGCCGCCGCCGTGCCGGCAACCATCAGGGCGACGGTCGACAGGAGGACGAGGCGCGCACGACGGCGCGGCCGGTAAGCATGGTTGATCGTCATGAGAGTCATCCCGAATTTTTGTGAGTGGTGAAAGAGCCCGACAGGCTCGTTGCAGCTTCCCCCGCTGCGTCACGCTCTCAGGCGGCGCGTGGCCGTCACAGCCGCGCGCAAGGTGCTCCGCTCAAGGTTTCGTCGTCCGCCGATGGCCATGGACCGGCCCCTGTGCATCCTGACGACGGGACGCTACCCAACAACGATGCTCCGTTCCGTGCGATGGGTCACACAACGCTCGGCGGGGCCCGAATGGCAGTCGTAAGCGTTGAGATTCACGCCCGCCGGGCCGAATTGACGATCAGGACCCCCGCAACGATCACGGCGCAGGCAGCCCAGACCCAGATCGTGTAGGTCTCCCCGAAGACGAGCGCTCCGGAGGCCAGGCCGACCGCCGTTCCCACATAACCAACCTGGCTCACATAGACCGGTCCTGCCGCCTGCTGCAGGCGCATGAACATGAGGAATTGCAGAGCATTGAAGGCTGCCTGAACGGCCGCAAGAGCCGGAGCGCGCGAGAGCGTCGCAACCTCGCCGAAATGACCCGTGGCGGCGATTGCCAGGCCGATCCAGAGCGCGCCCGACAGCAGCGTTCCGGCAGAAAGGGCCAGAGGCGATGCGCCGGCGGGCCAGGCCTTGGTGCGATAGACATTGCCCAGGGCCACGGAGGCCGGAATCAGAAGGGCCAGGGCCATCCACCCGTACATGCCCGGGGACGGCAGGCTTCCCCGTGGGCCGACGATGAGCGCCGCACCAACGAAGCCGACCGCGATGCCGATGCTGCGGCGAAGCCCTGGCCTCTCAATGCCGAACAGGGCCGCCAGGGCCAGGGTCAGGATCGGCGGCAGGGTGTAGACCACGGACGACAATCCTGCGCCGAGATGCGGGATCACCGTGAACAGGATCAGGTTCGGCAGGGCGGTCGAGAGCAATCCGGCAACCGCATAATAGCGCAGATGCCGCCTCGTGGCGGGAAGCCTCTCTCCGCCCGCGAGCACGAGGATCCTGAGAAGGGCCCCGCCCCCGAGCATGAGCGACAGGGCCCATGCCAAGGGATGGACCTGCGCCTGCGCGGCCAGCTTCCCGAGGGGGAACAGGGCGCCGAACACTCCTCCGGTCGCCAGCAGGAGCAGAACAGGTCCAAAGCGGCCGAGGGGTAAAGCAGCCGAAGCGTTCGAAGCTCTATTCACTAAGAAGTCTGATGTTTTCTGCATAGCATGGCCGCCCTAGCTGAGGACGGCAATTCCTAGTCCTCAAACCACACGAAATCCATCGGCTCTGTGGCAGAACGAGTGGGTGCTCAGGCGTCACCAGCAATTTATTCGCGTTGTCGTCGATAAGCAGGATGTTCTGTGCACCATCGGTAAAGCCCGCATTGAGAGGGTTAGGGTGTGTTGTCGCTTGAACTGATTGGATCGTCTTGCGTTTTGTTCCTCCGGGATGAGGTGGAGCAATGCTCAGCGATGCACAATGGGCCCTTCTGGAGCCCTTGATTGAGGCGTGCCGACCG
>JAESGY010000502.1_pt1 | contig 14822 bp, 19 predicted proteins | sample 9269841 | NCBI WGS metagenome assembly JAESGY01 (sample SAMN17022865, study PRJNA683097) | algae metagenome | isolation source: Spirirestis rafaelensis WJT71-NPBG6 and co-occurring heterotrophs from... | place: USA: Pinto Wells, Joshua Tree National Park, Colorado Desert, CA | collected 2006-08-15
ACGTAGGTCTCATCCAGGAACACCAGGCGGTGCGGCTGTTGGCGCATGCGTGGCTGACGCTGGGCGCGCCACACCTGGCGCTGCTCACGCACGTCGGCGCGTGCGCACTCCGCCGCCATCAGGGCTTTTTTTATAGGTGAAGCCGCGGGAAGGTGTGAGGGATCAAACGCTCCTGTCGATATAGGGAGGATGGATTGTGGAGGCAGATCATCAAGCAGTCCCGTCCGCTGATATGGCTGATCCATAGTTGCTGATTGACAGGGACAATTCAGGGATCAACATTCCCGTCGTGGGGGCGCGCCACAAGGATGGCCACCGTGGAAGAGTTCAATCACCTCCTGAACTGGAAGCTCAAGGCAGGATCTCACCCGTTCCCAGGCAAGGATGGCGGGACCTGCATCAACGAGGCCGCTCTGATCGCGGCTGGCTTCGAGTCCAAGCCGATCCGGTGGGTCGAGGAGATGCCGGGTGCCTTCTCGCGCCCGATTTGCCGGTTTGCGATGCTGCTGAACGACTCGGCTTGCGACAAAGACCGGCAACGACTTCTCCCCTTCGTGGCTCGGCTGGCTTGCGCGGACACACCCGAGATCGAGCGGGAACGGGCCACCTATATCCGTCTGAACCTGCGCCGAGGTTGCATCCGTTTTCCATTCAACGAAGGTCCGATTGGGCAGCAGGCAGACCTATTCGCACCAGACGAGGTGAAAACCAGAATGGAAGCCGTCCAGGCGAGAGCGACCACTCCCACGTCGATCCCTAACATTCCGTTCTTTGCTCAGATTAAGAACTGGCTCGGAACTAGGGGAGAGACTGAGACTGCCACCTAACACTCGACGAACTATGGCCAGAGGCAGGCAGCATCGGGAGCCGGTATGACGGTGCAGTGGGACGAGCCGCGAACAGAGCTTCTGACTCGCCTTTGGCTGTCGGGAGAGACCGCCCGCATGATTGCGGAGAGGCTTGGAGGGGGTATTACCCGCAATGCGGTGATTGGAAAGGCTCACCGCCTTGGGCTCACGGGCAAGCAGGGCGGTAAAAGCGCAGCTCTCAAACGTACTCGGACAGCACCGCCGAAAATGTCAAACCAGCAGCCCGAGCGGAAGCCTAAGCCAAAAAACCGCGCTCGCGAACGGTGAGGGTGCCAGCAGCGGTGGCTGGGGAGCATCTAGAGCAGGATGGGTGGTCTTTCTCACTCTTTCGCCAGCCTCTGAACAGGGTTCATGCGACCTTGGCTGCCCGTCCGAAACTCACGCCAGCCGACGATGCGGGCCTGAACTGCCTCTCCCGTTGTCCCATTCCGCCACTCCGCGCCAATGCGCTCACAGGGGAATGGAAGAATATAGGTCCCAACATGATCTTCGGCCAAAGCTTGCACCTGAAGTCCAGAGCTTGGATATTCGTCAGTTATGAAGTCCTCCAAACGGGCAGTTCGTGTCACCATGCACTTGCTCCGACTCGTTTTCATGCGCAACTGGCTCAATAGGGCAACGCTGGCGAAAATCCTAGTGATCCCTGGAACGCCGGCAGTTAGGATGAAGAAGCAGCGATCCTGAACTCTGGCTCGCGCCTTACTTCAGGGGAAGGGCTGATCCATGAGGGTGATAGCAACAGCACTGGTGTTCCTTGGCTTAGCTGTTCCAAGCTATGCTGCATTGAGTGCTGGCCCTGGAGCTTCCAGCTATCTCAAGTTTGCTCTCGACCACACCGGGAACCCGCCCACGGAAGAGCAGTACTTCATCTGGGCTCAAGGATATATGAGCGCCGTTGTGATGATGGCTCCAGGAGGTATTGACGCCGGTCTCGACCTCCTGCCAGCCTCATACCCAAAGGAGAGCCAAATGGCTTGGATCCGCAGTGTTTGCGCTCAAGACCCGCTAAGATCCTATAGTTACGCTGTCCAGATCCTGTACCGTCACCTCGGCGGGAAGGCTCTCGATTAGCCCTGACTGCCAGGAATCAGGTGAAAATAGTAGCGCATGTGGAAACACTCTGACCTGGGTGTCCTGGTTCTGCTTTGTAACAATATTTACCAAGCCCGAGAACAGGTTATCAAGGCTAGTGGCTGATGCCACCTCTGGATTTGCCGTACTCCTTACACGTGACCTCTTGCGAGCAAGGCTTGGCTATATTGGGCTGCAGGGTCACGGCAGATGCAAACCCACTGGCTGGGCTAACTCACCGGGAGCAGTTTCAGGGAGGCACCATCACCAAGGGACGAATGCAAAGGCCCCGGCGATTTATTCTGCATCGGCAATGTTCCAGGATAGGCTTACCTCATGGTTCTAGAGGCGCATCGGACAGCCACTCACTAGAGGCAGCCATCCAGCCGAGTTGGCCAGCCACATGTGCGTAGAGCTGTGTCGTAAGGAAGTGGTCCCTGACCGCCACCACAATGTCCCGCCGACCGGAATACCGCCAAAGTGGACCATCGGCTGTCGCGTCTGGGATCCGGACTTCCATGTCATAGGACACAAGGCCATGTTGCCTATTGATCTCGAAGTTGAGCCGGTACTCGTCATATCCTTGAGGATTGCCTTGCTGGACCCTCAGATCGGCGACCACTAGGATGTCACTGCGTCCCTTCAACGGCTGCGCTGAAAGCTTGAGGGTGTCCCACAAGATGTTCAGACCCGCTTTAGCATCGCTCATGGAACCCCTCTGAATCCGCAAGCAAACGACGACAGTTGAAACGCCTCACAGTGAGAGCCGTCACAGATTACCACAAACTTGAAGGACCGGATGAGCCTTGCCTTGAGGAAACCCGTGATCGGGCAACCTCAGAAACCAAGCGGCTTCCCTTCCAAGAGCCTTGTGCTTAACAGGAACAATCATGAGCCGCCTAGATCGGTATGTACACTTGAACCGCCGAAAGCTTCGTGCTGGTGCGTGGTTCTGCGTGGTGCTGCTCGCTTACCTGTCGCTGATCCCTGGTGATCTTCAGGTCAGGACAGGCTTGTCAGGGTTGCTTGAGCATCTGGTGGCCTACCTTGGCACAGCCACGCTGTTTGCACTTGGCTACCCTCACAAGCGGCCCCAGATTGGCCTTGCGCTTGTGGCGTATGCTGGCCTTCTTGAGGCTCTTCAAACGTTCTCACCTGGCCGGACGGCCCATCCGCTGGATGCCTGTGCTAGTGCGACGGGTGCAGTTCTCGGTGTTGTGGCTGTGATATGGCTTACGAACCGACCTGTCCGTTAGTGTCCCAGCTCATAAGTGGGAGGCATTGGGAGGTTCGGTGCGGCTGGTCCTCTTGCATCGAGCGTTGATCGAGCCTTACAGAAGCCTCGTTCCTAAGCTGACCTCAGGCGGAACTTGGCTCCAGACATGGTGATAAGGCTGTGGTTGAAAGCTCGACACTAGCTCTCCTAATGGCACTGGCGGCACTCACCTCAGCTATAGGGCTTGCACTGATCCGGTTTACCTCCCGAACCATGATGCCGCCAAGGCCGGACACGCTGCGGTTCAACGATGCGGCTGTGGAGGGAGCACTGACATCAGCCGCGGTCCTGGATCTGTCCTTTAAGCCGGCCTTTGTCGGCCTGACGGCATGGTACACCCAGCTTGTCGCAACCTCCCTGTTCACCCTGCTCATCACACTTGCCGTCTGGCGCAGCCGGCGGACCCTGTTGAACCAGGTTGAGGCCGAGGTCGTACGCGCGGATCTCGCGCGCTATGTCTCTCCGGATGTGGCCGAGGCCCTCGCCAGGGGCGGCGGGACTGCATTCGGCGTCCCGGCGACACGGACGGTGGCCGTCCTGTTCGCGGACATCGTCGGCTTCACCAAATTCACCGAGACCCTCTCGCCCGAGCGGACGTTTGCCCTGCTCCGCAGCTTTCAGGAGCGGAGCAGCGCCGTCGTGTTCAAGCATGGCGGCACGCTCGACAAGTACCTGGGCGATGGCTTCATGGCGACCTTCGGCTCCATCGAGCTGCAACCGGACGCGCCGGCCCGCGCGCTTGCCTGTGCCTTCGAACTCCAGCAGGAGATCGAGCGCTGGAACCGGAAAAGAGCTGGCCGTGGCGCGGATTCACTTCGTGTGTCGGTCGGTATCCATTGCGGTCCTGTGACGGTGGGCAACCTCGGCGGCAGGGAGCGCATCGAGTTTACCGTCGTCGGCGACGTTGTGAACGTGGCGAGCAGGCTCGAGGAGGTCACCCGGGCGGTGGGCGGCTCGATCATCGCCTCCGAGGATTGCATCCGGGCGGCGGGAGATCCGGAGTGGCTCGCGAGGTTCCAGTCCTCCCGCGAGATCCAACTCCGGGGCCGACAGCAGAACATCCTCGTTCATATCGCGACGTGAGTGTCCTTGAAGCCATCGGGCGGGCCGGACACCCTCCGGGCTTGCACCGCATTCATGAGCGAGAACGATAAGTCCTATCGAGATTGGAAGGCTAATCGAAGCCAAACTGGCACTTACGTAATGTCAGTGGAGCGCGGCCGCTGTCGTGCCCGATGGCTCAACCCGATCGAGAGGACCTGGACATGAGACTGATTGCAGCGACATTGGCGTCGCTCTCCCTGCTTGGTGCATCGCTGGCCCATGCCAATCAGGCCCAAAGCACTCCATCGGCCATATCCAGCGACATCGGTCGGGTTTCGCCAGCGCTGGAGAAGTACGCCACTCACACGATCCAAGAGGGCCTTTGGAAACGGCCGGATCTCACGCCCCGCAACCGCAGCATCCTCACCGTCGCGACGCTCGTCGCACGCAATCAGGCTGGTGAGATGCCACGTCACATTGCCCTCGCGCTCGACAACGGCGTCAAGCCCGCCGAGATATCAGAGATCATCACCCACCTTGCCTTCTACTCAGGCTGGGGGAATGCCATGTCGGCAGTTGCCGCCGCGGAGGATGTCTTCACCCGGCGAGACATCGGCGCCGACCAGCTTCCCGTGGCCTCGCCGCAACTGCTTCCGCTCAACGAGGCCGCTGAAGCCCAGCGGGCCACAGGTGTCCAGCAGAACTTCGGGCAGGTTTCACCGGGTGTCGTGCAGTACACGACTGATCTCCTGTTCAAGGACCTGTGGCTGCGCCCGGACCTCACCCCCCGCGACCGGAGCCTCGTCACGGTCAGTGCCTTGATTGCCTCCGGACAGGTGGCCCAGATCCCGTATCACCTGAACAGGGCCATGGATAATGGTCTGACGAAAGAGCAAGCCTCGGAAGTCCTGACACACATCGCATTCTATGCCGGTTGGCCGAACGTGTTCTCGACGCTTCCCGTGGCCAAGGGTGTCTTCGAGGGCCGCCCCTGATAGCCAAGGCCTTCGCCAAGGTCTCCGTGACCTCTTTCGGATGGATTGACGAGCGGTCCGACCGAAGGGTGATCCGCTCCCCCATGACTCTCGTCGTGCAGCGAAAGATCGAAAGGAATTTCCCAGATGCCAAGCAGCCTACACCGTGACAATCCCGACTATGCCGTCGATGTGATGGATGGCGCCAAACCGATCGGCCCGCAATTGGTCGTGGCATCCGTGCTCCTCACTGTTCTCCTGACAGGAATGTCGGCCATGGATGTCCCCATGCAGCCGCGGGACCTCTACGTCGCTGGTGAGAGCAGGACCAAAAGCCTACCCGCACAGGAAGCCGGGCTGCTGTGCTCGATCGGTGACAAGGTAAGGGGTTGGATCACCGTCACAGTATCCTAGTAGATCGCCCTCAGCGCCAGCCCCGACAAGTTCGGCTCATCTCCGATCACGGCGGCCCCTTCCGCTGTAAGTACCCTTTCCACGACCTGACACAGGAGACAGGACAGACATGAGGAATCTTCTCGGCACCACCATTTCGCTTGCGCTTCTCGCCGCAACCCCGGCCTCTGCGGAGAGCACCGTCATTTCACCGAATGGTTCGCGTCCCTCGGCAAAGGGACCGGCGCAAACCTTCACCGGATCGGCGACCGTTGACCCGCTGTACGCCGCCAACGAGCACACGACGTCGTCGGGCGGTCACGTCACCTTCGAGCCGGGTGCGCGCTCGGCATGGCATGCCCATCCGGCAGGCCAAGTCCTCATCGTCACGTCCGGCATGGGTTGGGTGCAGGAGGAAGGTGGCCAGAAGCGGGAGATCAAACCTGGCGACGTGATCTGGACCCCGCCCGGCGTCAAGCACTGGCACGGAGCCACCGCAACGACCGGGGTGGGCCACATTGCCATCACGAACATGGTTGGCGGCAAGAATGTCGATTGGCTCGAGCACGTCACCGACGAGCAGTACCGGAAGTAAGCTGGACAACAGCCATCGTCTGATCCTCTGGATCTGGGTTCACTGCCATGTTGTCCGGGGAAGTCTGGGCTATCAACCGCGATCAAGGACAGCAGCCAAGATTGGCTCGATTGATGAGCCATCCTCATAAGTACAAGCGAAGGAGCGTGTCTAATCCCATCACCTTGTTCAGACTATCTTCCAAAACATCAAAGGAGATGCAGACATGAACGGGAAGATTGATACCAAAGCCTTGGTGGACCGGAAAGTCGGCCTCGACCGGCGCAACCTCCTGAAGATGACGGGCACCGGTATGGCTGCTTTGAGCGTTGGTGTTGCTGCCTCGGGTCAAGCCTTCGCGCAGTCGCAAGCGACACTCAGCGACACGTGGGACAAGACCTTCGCCAAGAGCGATAAGGTTGACCACAAGAAAGTCACCTTCAAGAACCGCTACGGCATCATCCTAGCAGCAGACCTGTACCAGCCGAAGAATGCCAGCGGCAGGCTGGCGGCGATTGCTGTCAGCGGCCCCTTTGGTGCGGTGAAAGAACAAGCGTCAGGCCTTTACGCGCAAACTATGGCCGAACGGGGTTTCATCGCGCTGGCGTTCGACCCTTCCTTTACCGGGGAAAGCAGTGGCGAAACGCGCAACATGGCTTCGCCGGACGTCAACACCGAGGATTTCAGCGCTGCCGTGGATTTTCTTGGCCTTCAGCCGAACGTTGACCGCGACCGCATCGGTGCCATTGGCATTTGTGGTTTCAGCGGCATGGCACTGACGGCCGCCACCAGCGATTCGCGCATCAGGGCGGTCGCCACGACTTCCATGTATGACATGTCTCGCAGCATGAGCCGCAGTCATAAAGACGGCTATACGATGGAGCAGCGCCACAAGGTCATTGACTACATCAGCCAGCAGCGCTGGATCGATGCGGAAAGCGGCAAGTATGCGCTGGGTTATCACGAAGTCCCGTTTGACGAGAAGGGTAACATCGTGAAAGGGCAGCGTGTACTTCCTGAAAGCCTGCCCGCGAATCCTGACCCGGTTCTGGCCGCCTTCTTCAACTACTACAGAACTCCGCGCGGTTTCCACCCAAGGGGCATCAACTCGACAACAGCGTGGACTGCCACGACCCCCATGTCGTTTTTCAGCTTTCCGATGTATGCAAATGTCGAAATGATTTCCCCACGCCCGGTTCTGCTGGTGGCAGGAGAAAACGCCCACTCGCGCTATTACTCTGAAGATGTCTACAAGGTGGCTTCCGACCCCAAGGAATTGGTGATTGTGCCAGATGCAGACCACGTTGATCTTTATGATCGAATGGACAAGATTCCGTTTGATAGGCTGACGTCGTTCTTCAAACAGCACTTGGCTTAAATGCGCGGTCTGCTGGTCTGAATTCAACCAAGCGCCAACTTCTTGGCCGCACCCGTCCAACCGGGCAGATGCGGCCATTCCCGTGAGCCTGCGGGTATCGAACAACAGTGTATCCCATGAGAGATCCAGTTCGAAATGGTCGTGCTCCACTTCTGCGTGAGACGGTGCCGGGACTGATCGCTGCTCCACGTCAGAACCCCAAGGAGAGACAACATATGCAACATCGAATTCTGATTGCAGTCGGCTTCGCGCTGATGCTGAAAGGAAATGCCACGGCCCAAGAGCGCATTCTGATTTCCTCCGAATGGGGCAATGTCACAGCCGATCTCGTCGACAATAACGCGACGCGGTCTCTCGTCCGGATGCTGCCGCTCACAATCAGCATGTCGGATCATCTTCGCCAGGAAAAGACCGGCGATTTGCCTTCGCCGCTGCCGGCGGTCGCGCGGCAGCAGGATTTTTCCGCCGGGACACTGGGCCTCTGGAGCTCGAGCGACTTCGTCATCTATTATCGCGGCGGTCGTGTCCCCCAGCCTGGCATCGTTATTCTCGGCCATGTGACAGGCGATGTCTCGATCTTCGACCGTCCTGGTCCCGTCACTATCCGTCTTGAGCGTGCGAAATGAATGGAACCCGGCCAAGTCGTCGGCGATGTCGGCTATGATTTGTTGGGCGTTCGCGCAACACCAAGCCGGTCAGCATTTTCTCAGGGCTGTATTCTCTCGGGAACATAGTTATATTTTGATCCTGTGTCCATGAGAGGAATTCCTGGGTGCCGCGTGAGAACATCAATGATCTGATCGCCTTCCTGGCCGTCGCCCGGGAGCGCAGCTTCACAAGGGCTGCGGCCAAGATGGGCATCTCGCAATCGGCCCTGAGCCACACCATCCGCTTGCTCGAGGCCCGGCTCGGCATCCGGCTTCTCACACGCACGACCCGCGCCGTCTCCGTCACGGAAGCCGGCGCACGTCTGCTTGAGAGCATCGGCCCGCATTTCGACGAGATCGAGGCCCAGGTGGAAGCCCTCAGCGAGCTGCGCGACAAGCCGGCAGGGACCATCCGCATCGCCGCGTCAGATTATGCGATCAGGTACGTCCTCTGGCCGAAGCTGCGGAAGTTCCTCCCGAACTACCCGGACATCAAGGTCGAACTCGTTCAGGACAACGGGTTGACCGACATCGTCACGGAACGGTTCGATGCGGGGGTGCGCATGGGCGAGCATCTCGCCAAGGACATGATCTCCGCCCGGATCAGCCCGGATGTTCGCATGGCCGTCGTCGCCACCCCGTCCTACTTCGCCGACCGTCCGAAACCGCTCCACCCCAAGGACCTCGTCGGCCACAGATGCATCAACTTCCGCCTCACGACATCCGGCGGCTTTTACCAGTGGGAGTTCGAGGACGACGGGCGCGAGATCAAGATCCGTGTTGAGGGTCAATTGGCCTTCAACAACAGCTTCGATCTTGTGGAAGCCACACTCGACGGTTTCGGGCTGTCCTACATGATGGAAGAGATCGTCCGACCCTACATCGCCGAAGGGCGGCTGGTGCACGTTCTCGAGGAGTATTCCCCCTACTGGGATCCCTACTATCTCTACTATCCGAGCCGGCGCCAGTCCTCGCCTGCTTTCGTTGCCCTGGTGGAGGCGCTGCGCCATCGGGGATGATCCCGGGCGCTCGGGGCTGGGCGCGCAGGCTCACGCATGTGTCGCATCTCGTGACGTGCCCTCGCCAGCTTGCCGCTCATCCTGCCCGCCTTTGGGTGCGGTACGGCGGCCTCCCAGCACCATCATTCCATAGTGAGTGAGGATAGCCGGAAGGCTCACCACCCCTGTCCAATGTCCGAAGAACGGCGCCACCGCGGCGGTGAAGTCCAAGAAGTCTAGGCCGACTATAAACCCGCGTCTGGCAGGGGATTGATGATTCCTGCTAATAAGTCCATGCATCTTTCAGCACCTAATCGACTCTCAACGAGCAGCTTATGTTCAGGTCCAAGTCGCCACGCGCCGCTGGACCTCCTTCAGGGTTCACCGGCTATGGCTGCCGTTCCCTTCTGCTGCTCTGGGTCTTGCCCACTACGCACAACCAGATTTCGAGAACCTGATGTCCATAGGCTTCGCTTCCACAAGCGACACGATACCTGACCGCGCGCCAGCCTGGGGCGCGGTCCTCGCCATGTCGCTGTGCTGCATGGTGCTGGTCGCCTCCGAATTCATGCCGGTCAGTCTGCTGACGCCGATAGCCTCCGACTTGCACATGACAGAGGGGCAGGCCGGACAAGCCATCTCCATCTCAGGAATCTTCGCGGTGCTCACGAGCCTGTTCATCTCGGGCCTGACGGCGAGGTGGGATCGGCGAACCGTCCTGCTCATCCTGACCCTGTCGCTCATCGTCTCCGGTTCGGTTGTAGCATTCGCGCCGAACTATACGATCCTGATGGCTGGCAGGGCCGTCCTTGGCATCGCCATCGGCGGGTTCTGGTCGATGTCGACTGCGGCCGTGATGCGCCTCGTACCGGAGGAACGCGTGCCCCGGGCGCTGGCCATCCTGCAAGGCGGGACTGCACTGTCCGCCACCGTGGCGGCACCGCTCGGGAGCTTCCTCGGCGGATATATCGGATGGCGTGGAGCCTTCTTCTGCGTGGTACCCTTGGCGGCGATTGCGCTGGCCTGGCTGCTAGCGAGCCTGCCGTCCATGCGCTCCGAGCGGCAGACGGGTTCAGGCAACGTGTTCAAGCTGCTCCGCAGGCCCGTGGTGGCCTACGGCATGGCAGCGGTGACGCTCTTCTTCATGGGCCAGTTCGCACTGTTCACTTACCTGCGGCCCTTCCTTGCGGCGGTGACCGGTGTCGATGTGCCGACATTGTCGCTGGTTCTGCTCCTCCTGGGAACAGCGGGCTTGGTTGGGACCTTTCTCATCGGATCCTTCCTGAAGAACGGCACGTATGGTGTCATGATCGCCATTCCGCTTGCGATGGCCGTGATCGCCGTCGCCCTGATCGCTCTTGGAAGCCGGCTCGGGGCCACAGCAGCTCTGCTCGGTGCCTGGGGATTGGTCGGCACCCCGGCTCCCGTGGCGTGGAACACCTGGCTTACCCGGACCTTGCCCGAGGATGCCGAGGCCGGCGGCGGGCTGATGGTCGCTGCCATCCAACTGGCGATCACCCTAGGCGCGACCGTTGGTGGCTTCCTGTTTGACATGAGTGGGTACCAGAGCACCTTCGCGGCCAGTGCCGCCATGCTGGTCGGCGCAGGCCTCCTGGCCTTCATCGCGAGGAGCGTCGAATAAACAGGAGACGCGTTGATTAATCAGTTCGAGATCGCAAGTCGCGGCAAGAGAGACACCGCGAATGGTCATTCAATCAAAGCTGCAATGTCACGTGAACAGCAGCCCCAATCCTGAGGGTCATCATGGCTATCAATCAAGGTCGCGCCAAAACGGCCACCTTCCTCGCCAGTGCGCTGGTGCTGGTGTCCTTTACTGTCGCAGATGCTGCTTTCGCACAGCAAGTCTCGGACGTCGTCGAGGCTTCGGATCCGCTCGTCCTGAAAAGCCGCGGCAGCCTGATCATTGGCGGCGAGAGTGTCGCGCAGACGCCCGAACAACTCTCCAGCATCATTCAGACGCCCCCGGCTGAAGGCGGGCATGTTACCATCAATCAGATGTACGTGGATTTTATGATCCCACAGGACGTCAAGGGCGCGCCGGTCGTCATGGCTCATGGCGCAACGCTGAGCGGGAAAACTTACGATACAACGCCGGACGGCCGGATGGGCTGGTTCGAGTACTTCGTCCGTCAGGGTTATCCGACCTATGTCGCGGACCAGGCTTCCCGAGCAAGGTCCGGCATGGACATCTCGATCTACAACGACGTCCGCAACGGCAAGCGGCCTCCGAGGGAGTTGCCCAACGCGTTCCGTATTTCGCAGGAGGACGGTTTGGCTCAGTTCCGGATCGGCGTACGCAACGGCGCGCCCTTCGGCAACACGCAGTTCCCGGTCAACGCGCTTAACAAACTCGCGGCGCAGTCGGTGCCGGACTTCAATGCGACACTGCCGCAGCCAAACCCGACCTATGCTGAACTGGCAGAGCTGTCCAAGCAACTTGGCGGCGCGGTCGTCCTTGGGCACTCGGAAGCCGGGCTATTCCCACTGCATGCCGCGCTGGCTAATCCGGTTGGCATCAGCAAGATGATACTGGTCGAACCCGGCACCTGCCATGAAATGCCCTGGAACAGCGCGCAGATGGAGACCTTTACGAAGATTCCGTTGCTTGTCGTCTCTGGTGACCATGTCGATGCAAAGACCACTGTGGAAGGCTTTAGCTGGAGAACCGCCTACGAAGATTGCGTATCCTTCGTCTCAGAGATCAACAAGGCCGGCGGCAAGGCGACCATGCTGCACCTTCCGGAATCCGGTTTGGTGGGCAACAGCCACTTGCTGATGATGGAAAAAAATAATCTCGCAATCGCCGATCTCCTGATCGACTGGATCGCGAAGAACTGAAGCGCAAGTCGAACCCTGTCGCCTGTCATTCCGGCGTGGAACTCTCCTTCACCGGCGCGCCGGGCACATAGGGCATGGCGTGGCTTAGAGGCACGCCGTTATCAGCCAACAATCAGAGATTAGAAAATGACCAACAACATCCAGGAGAAAATCGTCGTCATCACTGGCGCGTCCAGCGGCATGGGCGAGGCCACAGCGCGACACCTCGCCCAGCAGGGTGCGAAAGTCGTGATCGGAGCCCGCCGGGCCGAGCGCCTTGAGGCTCTTGTGAACGACATCAAGTCCGCCGGAGGAGAAGCGCTGGCCGTGACCACTGATGTCACCAACTGCGCAGATGTCGCTAAACTTGTCGATACTGCGGTCGAAACCTTCGGTCGGGTCGACGTCCTGATCAACAATGCGGGAATCATGCCACTTTCACCCCTCGAAGCCCTCAAGGTGGACGAATGGGAGCAAATGATTGACGTCAACATCAAGGGCGTCCTCTACGGCATCGCCGCCGCCCTGCCGCATATGAAGGCGCAGAAATCAGGCCATATCATCACCACTGCCTCGGTGGCAGGCCATCTCGTCTTCCCGGCCTCCTCGGTCTATTCAGGAACAAAATTCGCTGTGCGCGCCATCTGCGAAGGCCTTCGCCAGGAGGTGAAGGAATACAACATCCGCACCACCATCCTGTGTCCCGGCGCGGTCAAGACCGAGTTGCTGGACCACATCTCGGATGAAGCGGTCAAGGCCGCGAATAGCGACTATGTCGATCAGGTCGGCATCCCGGCCGACAGCTACGCGCGGATTGCAGCTTTTGCCATCAGCCAGCCGGATGAGGTCGACGTTAACGAGATCATCTTCCGGCCGACCGCCCAGCAGTTGTGATCTCATGGCGCGGTGATTCCGGTTGCCGCACTGCCTCACAGGCAACCACGGTTCATTCCTATGAGTTCGCGGGCGGCACGCACCGTCCTACCTGAAGCCACGCCCTTCCCGCTCGGCCTTCCTGTCGTGCTCAACGCCCAGCAAGAGAAACTCTCCGATGAGATGGTGCGCTACTGGACCACGGCTCACGACGCATCCCAGTGGAAGGGATGGCCGCTCTACACCCCCGAGCAGCAGAACGTGCTTAGCCTGATGCTGCCGCGACCGCATGTTCTGCCGGCGGGCCGCTTCGCCAGCGAGCACCACTGCGGGTTCTGGGGACAAGGCCGGAATTTATTGAGGAGAGTGCCCGCCCGGGCTCCATCGCTCGGGCGGTTTCACAATCACACGGTATTCAGCGTCACCAAGGAGAACCCCCATGCAGAAGCGTCAACTCGGCAATAGCGGCTTGGAGGTATCGCCTAATGGGCTCGGCATCATGGGCCTGTCGTTCGGCTATGGGCCCGCCACGGAGAGGAGCCATGCCACCGACCTCATCCGCGCCGCTTATGATCTGGGTGTCACCTTCTTTGATACGGCGGAGGCCTACGGCGCGGCAAACGAAGAATTGCTGGGCGAAGCGGTCGCCTCATTCAGGGACGAGGTGGTTCTGGCCACGAAGTTCGGCTGGAAGGACGGCAATGCTAGGACCGGCGAGCTCGACAGCCGGCCCGAGCGGATCAGGCTCGTGGCGGAGCAATCCCTGAAGCGTCTGAGGACAGACCGCATCGACCTATTCTACCAGCACCGGGTCGATCCGGCGGTTCCGATCGAGGACGTGGCGGGCACGGTCAGGGAGTTGATCGCGGAAGGCAAGGTCCGGCATTTCGGCTTGTCAGAGGCTGGAGTCGAGACAATCCGCCGGGCGCATGCCGTTCAACCCGTAGCCGCACTTCAGAGCGAGTATTCGATGTTCACCCGCGATCCCGAAGCCGAGATCCTGCCGACGCTCGACGAACTCGGCATCGGCTTCGTTCCATTCAGCCCGCTGGGCAAGGGTTTCCTCACGGGCAAGATCGACGCCAACACGACATTCGGGGAAGGTGACATCCGCAACGCCCTGCCGAGGTTCCAGGGAGAGGCGCGCGAGGCCAACCAACGGATCGCTGAATCCATTGCCGAGATAGTCGCGAGGAGGGGCGTCACGCCCGCTCAGGTTGCGCTGGCATGGCTTCTGGCGCAGAAGCCCTGGATCGTGCCTATCCCGGGGACAACCAAGCTCCATCGTCTTCAGGAGAATGTCGGCGCCGCCCATGTGAATCTGGCTGCGGATGACCTGCGCGGGATCGACGACGTTCTCGCCCGGATGCCGGTCCAGGGCCCGCGCTACACGGAACAGGGCATGAAGCTGGTGGGACGCTGATTGCGAGCCGCCTTAGCTGGTCTGCCTCCTGAAAAGTGATCCTCCCTGAAGTATGGCTTCTGAGCCGAAGGAGGACTGAGACATGGGCCAGAAGAGGCGCACAGCCGAAGAGATTGTTGCCAAGCTGCGGCAGGTGGACGTGCTGACCGCACAGGGCAGACCTGTCGCCGAGGCGGTCCGCTCGATTGGCGTCACGGAAGTCATGTACTACCGCTGGCGATCCGAGTATGGCGGGCTGAAGTCTGATCAGGTCAAACGGCTCAAGGAGCTGGAGATGGAGAACGCCCGATTGCGCCGAGCCGTCTCGGATCTCACCCTGGAGAAGCTGATCCTCAAGGAGGCCGCCTCGGGAAACTGGTAAGCCCCGCCCGCCGTCGCGCCTGTGTGGACCATGTGATCGCCAGATACGGCGTCTCGGAACGGCTGGCCTGCCGGGTTCTGGGCCAGCACCGCTCCACCCAGCG
>JAESGY010000503.1_pt1 | contig 14820 bp, 17 predicted proteins | sample 9269841 | NCBI WGS metagenome assembly JAESGY01 (sample SAMN17022865, study PRJNA683097) | algae metagenome | isolation source: Spirirestis rafaelensis WJT71-NPBG6 and co-occurring heterotrophs from... | place: USA: Pinto Wells, Joshua Tree National Park, Colorado Desert, CA | collected 2006-08-15
GCCATGCCCCCTACACCGCAACGCCTCCGTTCAAACGTCAGCGCTAACGCTAGCGCCATATGCGATAGCCCTGGCCCGGGCCCCGCTTTCCCTTGACGCCGGGCCCGCCCCGGCGTAGCAGCACCGTCCCGGGTTTTCCCGATCGAGGTCCCCTGCCGGGCAGGGGGCTCCGCCGCTCCGCGAAGACTCGCGCAGCGGCGCGTTTCCTTTTGGGGGCATGCCAGCCCCCGCAACAGGTGGGGGTCAGGCAGGCCGCATGTTCGAGACCCTGTCCAGCAAGCTGAACGGCGTCTTCGACCGGCTGCGCCGCCGTGGCGCGCTCTCGGAAGCCGATGTGCAGGAAGCGCTGCGCGAGGTCCGCGTCGCGCTGCTGGAGGCCGATGTCGCCCTGCCGGTGGTCAAGGACCTGACCGCCAGGGTGCGCGAGCGCGCCGTGGGCGCCGAGGTGCTGAAGAGCGTCTCCCCCGCCCAGCAGGTCATCAAGATCGTCAACGACGCCCTGGTGGAAGCGTTGGGCGGCGGCGAGGCCGATACGGGCGCGCGGGGCATCGACCTGAACGCGCCCTCGCCGGTGCCGGTGCTGATGGTCGGCCTGCAGGGCTCGGGCAAGACCACCACCTCGGGCAAGATCGCGCTGCGGCTGAAGAACCGCGACAAGAAGAAGGTGCTGCTGGCCAGCCTCGACGTGCACCGTCCGGCGGCGCAGCTCCAGCTGGAGACGCTGGCGAAGCAGGTGGGCGTCACCAGCCTGCCGATCGTCCCGGGCCAGACCCCGCTGCAGATCGCCGAGCGGGTCATGGATCTCGGCCGGCGCGAGCTGTTCGATGTCGTCATCCTCGACACCGCCGGCCGCCTGGCGATCGACGAGGCGCTGATGGCCGAGGTGGCGGAGGTGAAGGCCTTCGCGCGGCCGCATGAGACGCTGCTGGTCGTGGATGCCATGACCGGCCAGGACGCGGTGAACACCGCCCGCGCCTTCCAGGAGAAGGTCGGCGTCAGCGGCATCGTCATGACCCGGATCGACGGCGATGCCCGCGGTGGCGCGGCGCTGTCGATGCGGGCCGTCACCGGCGCCCCGATCAAGCTGCTCGGCGCCGGCGAGAAGCTGGACGCGCTCGAGGATTTCCACCCCGACCGCATCGCCGGCCGCATCCTCGGCATGGGCGACATCGTCAGCCTGGTGGAGCGCGCGGCCGAGACCATCGACCGGGACGAGGCCGAGAAGATGGCCGCCCGGATGCAGAAGGGCCAGTTCAGCCTGGAGGACTACGCCAACCAGCTGAAGCAGATCGGCAAGATGGGCTCGCTGTCGGGCATCCTCGGCATGCTGCCCGGCATCGGCAAGATGAAGCAGCAGATCGAGGGCGCGAATCTCGATAACTCCATGCTGAAGCGGCAGGCGGCCATCATCGGCTCGATGACGCCGAAGGAGCGCCGCGCGCCCGACATCATCAAGGCGAGCCGCAAGAAGCGCATCGCCGCCGGCAGCGGGACCACCGTGCAGGAGGTCAACAAGCTGCTGAAGAATTTCGACGACATGTCCGCGATGATGAAGCGGATGAACAAGCTCGGCCAGAAGGGGCTGATGCGGGGTGGCCTCGGCGCCCTGCTGCCCAAGGGGATGAACCTCCCCGGTGGCCGGAAGCCTTTCTAGACCTTTACCCAGGAGTGACCTGAGACCATGGGCCTGAAGATCCGCCTCGCGCGCGCCGGCGCCAAGAAGCGCCCCTACTACCACATCGTGGTGGCCGACAGCCGCAGCCCGCGCGATGGCCGCTTCATCGAGAAGATCGGCAGCTATAACCCGATGCTGCCCTCCGACCATGCCGAGCGCGTGCGCCTGCAGGATGAGCGCGTGACGCACTGGATCAGCCAGGGCGCGGTCGCCACCGATCGCGTGGCGAAGTTCCTTGGCCACAAGGGCCTGGCGCCGATGCCGGTCTTCCCGGAGCAGCCGAAGAAGTCCGCGCCGAAGAAGAAGGCGCAGGAGCGTGCCGCCGCGGCCGCCGCGGCCGGCTGACAGGGCGTTCCGGTAGGCCATAGGTCATGGCGGGCAAGCGCATCCTGGTGGGAGAGATCGGCAGGCCGCATGGTGTGCGCGGCCTGGTGAAGCTGCGCAGCTTCACCGCCGATCCTGCCGCCATAGCCAGCTATGGCCCGCTGACCGACAAATCCGGCGCGCGCCGCTTCCCGCTCACGCTGCTGGCCGAGGGGCTGGCGCGGATCGAGGGCATCGCCGACCGCGACGCCGCCGCGCGCCTGACCGGCACGAAGCTCTATGTCGAGCGCGACCGGCTGCCGCCGCCGGAGGAGGAGGAATACTACCTCGCCGACCTGATCGGCCTCCGCGCCGAGACGGAAGCGGGGCAGGGCCTCGGCCGGGTCCGGGACGTGGAGGAGCATGGCGCCGGCGCCTTCCTGGTGCTGGAAGGGCCACCCGAGCGGCTGATCCCCTTCACCCGGGCCGCCGTGCCGGTGGTGGACATCGCCGGCGGCCGCGTGGTCGTCACGCTGCCCGAGGAGGTCGTCGTCCCGCCCCAGCCCGGGGAGGAGCATGCGGCATGAACTGGCATGCTTCCGTCCTCACCCTCTTCCCCGAGATGTTCCCGGGCCCGCTCGGCCAGTCCCTGGCCGGGAAGGCGCTGCGGGACGGGCGCTGGGCGATCGACAGCTTCGATATCCGCAGCTTCGCCACCGACCGGCACCGCACCGTGGACGATACGCCCTTCGGCGGCGGCGCCGGCATGGTGATGCGCCCGGACGTGGTGGATGCGGCGATCGCGGCGGCGCTGGCGGCCGGGCCCGACCGCCCGGCGGTCTATCTCACGCCGCGCGGGCGGCCGCTTGATCAGACCATGGTCCGCGACTTCGTCGCCGGGCCGGGCCTGATCCTGCTCTGCGGCCGGTATGAAGGGGTGGACCAGCGGGTGATCGAGGCCCGCGGCCTGCGGGAGGTCTCCATCGGCGACTACGTCCTCTCGGGCGGGGAGCCGGCGGCGATGGTCCTGCTCGATGCCTGCGTCCGGCTGCTGCCGGGCGTCATGGGCGCGGCCGCGAGCGGGGAGGAGGAGAGCTTCTCCCCCAAGGGGCGCGAATGCCTGCTGGAATACCCGCACTACACCCGGCCCGCCGAATGGCAGGGCCGCGCCGTCCCGCCGGTGCTGCTCAGCGGCCACCATGCGGAGGTGGCGCGCTGGCGCCAGGCCGAGGCGGAACGGATCACCCGCGAAAGACGCCCGGATCTCTGGGCCCGACATAATGAGACTGCCGGCCGGGACGGGGCGCCTGCGGCGCCCTCCGCCACGGCGACCGAAAACGCCGCGGGGGCGGGGGCCATGGACGGCCGCCCCGCCGCCGCCTAAAGATCAAGGAAAGGACCAGACCATGAACCTGCTGCAGCAGTTCGAGGCGGAGCAGATGGCCCGCCTCGTCGCCGCCCGCGCGGTGCCGGAATTCGGCCCGGGCGACACCGTCCGCGTGATGGTGAAGGTGGTGGAAGGCGAGCGCACCCGCACCCAGGCCTATGAGGGCGTGGTGATCGCGCGCAGCAACCGCGGCGTGAACAGCAACTTCACGGTCCGCAAGCTCTCCTATGGTGAGGGCGTGGAGCGCGTCTTCCCGCTCTACAGCCCCTCCATCGCCGAGATCGCGGTGGTCCGCCGCGGCAAGGTGCGCCGCGCGAAGCTGTATTACCTGCGGGGCCGTACCGGCAAGTCCGCCCGCATCCAGGAGCGGGCGGTGAACCGCGAGGCGCCCGAGGCCGCGAAGCCGGGCGCGGCACCCGCACAGGCCTGATGCAACATCGCCCCGCGCGGCACGGCGCGGGGCGCAACACCAAGGTAGGGACGACGCATGTCAGGGCAGAAGCCGCGCACTCTCTTCGACAAGATCTGGGCTGCCCATGTGGTGGAGACGCTCCCGGACGGCACGGCGCTGCTCTACATCGACCTCCACCTGACCCATGAGGTGACGACGCCGCAGGCCTTCGACGGCCTGCGCCAGGCCGGCCGCAAGGTCCGGCGGCCGGAGGCGACGCTCGCCGTCATCGACCACAACATCGCCACCGACAGCAGCCGCCGCACCGGGATCGTCGATCCCGAGAGCCGGCTGCAGGTCGAGACGCTGGAGAAGAATGTCGTCGAGTTCGGCGTGCCCTTCATCCCGCTGCTCGACCAGCGCCAGGGCATCGTCCACATCATCGGGCCGGAGCTGGGGCGCTCCCTCCCCGGCATGACGATCGTCTGCGGCGACAGCCATACCTCCACGCATGGCGCCATGGGCGCGCTGGCCTTCGGCATCGGCACCTCGGAGGTCGAGCATGTGCTCGCCACCCAGACGCTGCTGCAGAAGCCGGCGAAGAACATGCAGGTGCTGGTGGAGGGCAACCTCGCCGTCGGCTGCACCGCCAAGGACATCGTCCTGGCGATCATCGGGAAGATCGGCACGGCGGGCGGCACCGGCCACGTCATCGAATTCGCCGGCGACGCGATCCGCGCGCTCGACATGGCCGGCCGCATGACGGTCTGCAACATGTCGATCGAGGGCGGCGCCCGCGCCGGCATGGTCGCGCCGGACCAGACCACCTACGATTATGTCCGCACCCGCCCGATGGCCCCGAAGGGCGAGGCGCTGGAGCGCGCGATCGAGTACTGGAAGACGCTGCCGACCGATGCGGGCGCGCATTTCGACAAGGTGGTGAAGCTGGCGGCGCATGAGATCGCGCCGCAGGTCACCTGGGGCACCAGCCCGGAAGACGTGCTGCCGATCACCGGCATCGTCCCGAACCCGGAGGAGGCGGCGGACGAGGCGCGGCGCGAGCAGATGCGCCGCAAGATGCAGTATATGGGCCTCCAGCCCGGCCAGCGCCTGCAGGACCTGAAGGTGGACGTGGTCTTCGTCGGCTCCTGCACCAACAGCCGCATCGAGGACATCCGCGCCGCCGCCGCCGTCGCTCGCGGCCGCAAGGTGGCGGAGGGCGTGCGGGCCATGGTCGTCCCCGGCTCCGGCCTCGTGAAGGCGCAGGCCGAGGAGGAGGGGCTGGACCGCATCCTGCAGGAGGCGGGCTTCGAGTGGCGCGAGGCCGGCTGCTCCATGTGCCTTGGCATGAACCCGGACAAGCTGACGCCCGGCCAGCGCTGCGCCAGCACCAGCAATCGCAACTTCGAGGGGCGCCAGGGCCCCGGCGGCCGCACGCATCTGCTCTCGCCCGCCATGGCGGCGGCGGCGGCGATCGCCGGCCACCTCGCCGATGTCCGCGACTTCCAGCCGAAGGGGAGCGTCTGATGCAGGCCTTCACCAAGCTCACCGGCATCGCCGCGCCGCTGCCCAAGGCGAATGTGGACACGGACCAGATCATCCCGGCCCGCTTCCTCAAGTCCATCAGCCGCACCGGCTTCGGCAAGAACCTCTTCGCCAATTTCCGGTACCGGGAGGACGGGTCGGAGAATCCCGACTTCGTCCTGAACCAGGATCCCTATCGGAAGGCCGAGATCCTCATCGCCTTCGAGAATTTCGGCTGTGGTTCGAGCCGTGAGCACGCGCCCTGGGCGCTGCTGGATTTCGGCATCCGCTGCGTCATCGCGCCGGACTTCGCCGACATCTTCCACAACAACAGCTTCAAGAACGGCGTCCTGCCGGTGCGGCTGCCGCGGGAGGTCTGCGAGCAGCTCATGGAGGATGCGCGGATGGGCGGCAATGCGCGCCTCACCGTGGATCTGGAGCGCGAGGTGGTGGTGCGGCCGAACGGGGAGGAGATCCCCTTCAAGATCGACCCGCTGCGCCGGCACCTGCTGCTGAACGGGCTCGACGATATCGGCCAGACCCTGCAGCACGCTTCCGCCATCGATGCCTATGAGGCGAAGCGGCAGGCGTCCCAGCCCTGGCTCCAGGGCGGCTGAGCGCCGCCGTCCTTCGCTTCCCTTGCTGACGCCGCCAGCAGGGCGGCGATGACGGAGACGACCATGCCTGCCAACAAGAAGCTTCTGGTCCTGCCGGGCGACGGCATCGGGCCGGAGGTCATGGGTGAAGTGCGCCGGATCATCGACTGGATGGACCGGCGCCGCAGCCTCTCCTTCGAGATCGAGGAAGGCCTGGTTGGCGGCGGCGCCATCGATGCCGTCGGCTCGCCCTGCCCGGATGAGACCGTGGCGAAGGCCAGGGCGGCCGATGCCGTGCTCTTCGGCAGCGTCGGCGGCCCGAAATGGGACAGCCTGCCCTTCGAGCAGCGGCCGGAGCTCGGCATCCTGCGGCTGCGCAAGGATCTCGGCCTCTTCGCCAATCTCCGCCCGGCCGTGGTGCTCGACCCGCTGGTCGAGGCCTCCTCGCTGAAGCCCGACATCGTCCGCGGCGTCGATATCATGGTGGTGCGGGAGACGGTGGGCGGCGTCTATTTCGGCGAGCCGCGCGGCGTCGAGACCCTGCCGGACGGCAAGCGCCGCGGCTTCGACACCGATGTCTACCATGAGGACGAGATCGCCCGCGTCGCCCGCGTCGCCTTCGACCTGGCGCGCAAGCGCCGCAACAAGGTGACCAGCGTCGAGAAGGCCAATGTCATGCAGTCCGGCCGCCTCTGGCGCGCCGTGGTCGGCGAGGTGCACAAGGCCGAGTATCCGGACGTGCAGCTCGAGAACATGTATGCCGACAACTGCGCCATGCAGCTCTGCAGCCGTCCCAAGCAGTTCGACGTCATCCTCGGCAACAACCTGTTCGGCGACGTGCTGTCCGACCTGGCGGCGGCGCTGACCGGCTCGCTCGGCATGCTGCCCTCGGCGACGCTCGGTGCGGTGGACCCCACCACGGGCAAGCGGCACGCGCTCTATGAGCCGATCCATGGCTCGGCCCCGGACATCGCCGGCAAGGGCGTGGCCAATCCCTGCGCGCAGATGCTCTCCTTCGCCATGCTGCTCCGCTGGTCCTTCGGCCTGGAGGAGGATGCGAAGCTGCTGGAGACGGCGATCGAGAAGGTCCTCGCCGGCGGCCTCCGCACCGCCGACATCATGCAGCCCGGCATGGCCCGCGTCGGCACCTCCGTGATGGGCGAGGCCGTGGTGCGTGAGCTGGAGAAGCTTTCCGCCTGAGTCATACCGTCCCGCATAAATGCTGACACATTTATGCGGCCTCAGGCACCGGCGCCGCCTACGGTGGCCTGGCTACGCGGCATGGGCCGCGGCGCGCCTTCGCGCGCGCGGCCCGCTCCGCGGGCCGCAGGTCGGGACGTCATGCGCCACGTATCACCGCGCGGCCGCGACACCGCGGGCCGGGCGAGACGCCTGCGGGCGAGAGAAGGGGGTTGCGCGGCACCGCCGCCTCCGCTATTTCGCCCGCCTCGCCGCAAGGCGGAATGCGCGCCCGTAGCTCAGCTGGATAGAGCACCAGACTACGAATCTGGGGGTCAGGAGTTCGAATCTCTTCGGGCGCGCCACTTTCTCTTGCTGCGTTTCATTCTGGTTCAGGCGCCCGTAGCTCAGCTGGATAGAGCACCAGACTACGAATCTGGGGGTCAGAGGTTCGAATCCTTTCGGGCGCGCCAGTTTTCCTCCCAAAATCCTCTCCGGGGCGCCCGTAGCTCAACCGGATAGAGCACCAGACTTCGGATCTGGGGGTTAGGGGTTCGAATCCTCTCGGGCGCGCCATCCGCACCGTCGCTGTCATGCCCCCTCCGACCCGCCCGGCCTTCCGTGCCGGGCTTTGTCGTTCAAAGGCCGTTGGCGGCTGTCCGGGGCGTCCCGTCAGCGCATCCCCGATTGCCATCCACCCATGCCGGGCATGACGGCTGCGGCATGCTCGTCGAGGCTGCGCCGCTGGGTCTCGGTCAGTGTGCCCGTCAGGCCGGACAGCGCGCCGCGCACCGATCGGACCGCCTCCAGCCGCGCATTCAGCCGCGCCTCATGCGCCGTGAGGCGCTGCTCCAGCCCCTGCGCCTGGCCCATCGCCGCCGGATCCGGGCGCAGGCGGCCGAGCGCCTCCCGCACCGTGCCGGCGAAGCGGTCCCAGGCCGGCTGCTGTTCCGGCGTCAGCTGCAATTCCTCCCGCAGGGCGGCCAGGCGCGCCTCCACGCGCTCCACCATGCCGCGGCCGCGCCCGGCCTCTCCCATCATCTGGCCGCCCATCTGGCCATGGCCGCCGCCGCGCGCACCCCGTTCCTCGATCTCGACGCGGTTCTGCGGGCCGATGTTGATGATGATCTGCATCGGTGCCCCATGGCCGCCGTGATGGTGACCATGGCTATGGCGCGAGCCGTGCATCGGTCCACGGCGCCGGCCGTCACCGTCCTCGTCCTCCTCGTCCTGCGTGCCGGGCCGGCCCATCATCCCCTGGCCGCCCATCATCCCTTGGCCACCCATCATGCCGGGACCGCCCATCGGGCCGGGACCGCCCATCGGGCCGGCGCCGGGCCCGCGCGGGGCGGGGCCGCCAGGGGGCGCCGGCGGCACGGCCTGCTGCGCGGCGACCGGCAGCCCGAACAGCAGCCCGGCGAGTCCGGCCATCACTATGGTGCGCATCTGGCTGTCTCCTTCCCCAAAGGCCGCCCGGTCGGCAGGCGCGGCCACGGCCTGCGGGGGCCCTTCGTGCCGGGACCCGCCGGCGGATTGAACGCGGTCCGGTGACAAGGGATGCGGCATGAGGGGGGCATTGGATGCGCTGCCTCCGATCCCTCAGCCTCCCCCGGCAGGGCTCGGCTGCTGGCCTTCGGTGCTCACGCCCCTGGCCGCGGGTTGGGCTTCGCCGGAGCCGGCCGCCAGCACATCCTCCAGCGCCAGCGAGCCGCCATCGGCGCGCGGCACCGCCCGCGTGCCGCGCGCCAGCATCGCCGCGAGCGCGTCCCGCAGGGAGGCACCTTCCGGCAGGGGGGCGCCATCCACCCGCGCGTCCCGACGCGGCAGCGCCGAGACGGGAATGAGCGCCAGCCGCTTCAGCGCGCGGTCCGCCCCGAGGAACTCCGCGACGAAATCATTCGCCGGCCGCGCCAGCAGCTCCGCCGCCGGCGCATGCTGCACCAGCCGCCCCGCGCGCAGCACGGCGACCGCATCGCCCAGCCGCACCGCTTCCTCCAGGTCATGCGTCACCAGCAGCACGGTCTTCCGGAGCTGCTTCAGCAGCCGCAGCACCTCCTCCTGCAGCCGGCCGCGCACCACCGGGTCGACCGCGCCGAAGGGCTCGTCCATCAGCAGCACCGGGGGGTCGCCGGCCAGCGCCCGCGCCACGCCGACCCGCTGGCGCTCCCCGCCCGAGAGTTCATGCGGCCGGCGCCGGGCGAAGCGCGCGGGGTCGAGGCCGGTCAGCGCCAGCACCTCCTCGACCCGCGCCGCGATCCGCGCCGCCGGCCAGCCGAGCAGCCGCGGTACCGTCGCCACATTCTCGGCCACGCTCCGATGCGGGAAGAGCCCGACCTCCTGGATCACATAGCCGATGCTCCGCCGCAGCGTGACCGGGTTCCCTGCCAGCGCATCCTGCCCGGCGATGCGCAGGCGCCCGGCGCTCGGCTCGACCAGCCGGTTCACCATGCGCAGCGTGGTGGTCTTGCCGGAGCCGGAGGGGCCGATCAGGGCGCAGCTCGTCCCCTCCGGTACCGTCAGCGTCAGGTCCTCCACCGCCGCGCGGTCGGCGCCGGGCCAGCGCCTGGTCAGCCCGTCCAGCTCGATCATCCGCCCCCCATGCGCATCATGGCCTGGCCGCCGGGTCCGCGGCGGAGCCGGGATGCTCCAGGCGACGCTCCAGCAGCCCGAACCCGGCCTCCGTCGCCAGCGCCAGCAGCGCGATGGCAACGGCGCCGACCAGCATCCGCCCGGTATCCAGCAGCGCCAGGCCCTGCGTCACCAGGTCCCCCAGCCCGCCGCCGCCGATGAAGGTGGCCAGCGCCGCCGCCGAGACCACCTGCACCGCCGCGATCCTGAGCCCGGCGAAGACCAGCGGCGCCGCCAGCGGCAGCTCCACCCGGAGCGCCCGCTGCCAGCGCGTCATGCCGAGGCCCCGCGCCGCCTCCAGCGCCGCCGGATCGGCGCCGTGCAGCCCCACCACCGTGTTCACGAGCACCGGCGGCAGCGCCAGCAGCGCCAGCGCCAGGACGGAGGGCGTGAAGCCCACCCCCAGCAACGGCAGCAGCGCCGCCAGCACCGCGAGGCTCGGGATGGTGCGCAGCGCCCCGGCGCCGGCGATGCTCGCCTCCGCCAGGCGCGGCCGGTGTGCCACCACAAGGCCGAGCGGCAGGGCGATGGCGATGCCGAGCGCGAGGCCGGTGAGCGAGAGCAGCAGATGCTCCCCCACCGCGCCGAGGAAGATGCCGAGATTCGCCCCCAGCCAGGTCACGGCGCCGCCCAGCGCCTGCATCAGGCGAGGGCCGGCAGGCGGCGCTGCACGGCGCCGAGCACGGCATCCAGCAGCAGCGCTATGAGGGTGACGAGGCCCGCGCCGACCAGGATCTTCTCGGTATGCCCCTGGTCGAGCCCCGTCAGGATCAGCGTCCCCAGCCCCCCGGCATTAATATAGGCCGCGACGGTGGCCGCCGAGACCAGCGTGACCGAGGCCACCCTGAGCCCCCCGAGCAGCGCCGGCAGGGCCAGCGGCACCTCCACCCGCCACAGCCTCTGCCGCGGGGTCAGTCCCATCCCATCGGCCGCGTCCAGCACCGCCGGCGGCGCCGAGGCGAGCCCCGCGACCAGCGCCCGCAGCAGGATGGGCACCGCATAGCTCACCAGCGCCAGCAGCGCCGGCCGGAAGCCGAGGCCGAGCACCGGCACCAGCAGGGCGAACAGCGCCAGCGTCGGCAGGCTGTAGAGGAGGGAGGCCGTGCCCAGCACCGCCGCGCGCGCCGCCGGCCGCCGCGCCACCAGCAGGCCGAGCGGCAGCGCCACCAGCAGCGCCAGCGCCAGCGCCGCCGCCACCAGGCCGAGATGCGCCAGCACCGCCGCCCAGACCGTATCGAGGTTCCGCACCGTCCAGCGCATCAGCCGCCGCCCCGCCGGTGCCGCGCCCGGGCCGGGCCATGCGGCGGCGCACCCCGCCGCATCAGGCCGGCCCCCGCGCCGCCGGGACGCAGCCCTGGCCGGGTGGCGCCGCGCCGCATCAGGCGAGGCCCTGCCGCTGGAGGAAGCGAGCCGCGACCTCGCGCGGCTCCTCCCCATCCTGGTCCACCTGCCGGTTCAGCTCCTGCATCACCGGGTTCTCGAGCTTCGCGCCGATGCGCAGCAGCGGCGGGGCGAGGCCCGGCCAGTCCCGCAGCGCCGGCTGCCGCACCACGGCGGCGAGCTGGTAGGGCGGCCAGAGCCGCCTGTCGTCCCGCAGCACCGTGTAGCCCCCGACCGCGATCTGCCAGTCCGTCGCATAGGCATTCACCACATCCGCCTGGCCGTGCTGCAGGGCGGCGTAGCGCAGGCCGAGCGCGGCGAATTGCCGGAAGCGGCGGAATTCCATGCCATAGACGCGCCGCAGCCCCGGCAGCCCGTCCGACCGGTCGGCGAACTCGTTCCCGGCGGCCAGGGTGAGCTGCGGCGCGACGCGGGCGAGATCGGACAGCGTGGCGAGCCCGTGGCGCTGCGCCGTCTTCGGCAGGACCAGCAGGGCATTGCCGTTGTCGATGCCGGAGGGGTCGAGCCAGGTGCAGCCGAACTGCGCCTCATATCCCGCGCGGACCTTGGCCAGCACCTCCTCCGCGCTGCCCTCCGGCGGCTGCTTCAGCACCACGCCGAGGCCGGTGCCGGTATATTCGGGGTAGAGGTCGATCTCCCCCGTGGTGAGCGCCTGGTGGGCGATGGCGGTGCCGCCGAGATTGACCCGCCTTTCCACCCGCGCCCCGGCGCCTTCCAGCCCCTGGGCGAAAAGCTCCGCCACCACGAGCTGTTCGGTGAAATTCTTGGAGCCAATGCGCAACTGCGGCGCCGCGCGGGCCGGGCGCGCGAGGAGGGCGGGCAGGGCGAGCAGCCCGCGGCGGGGGAGGGGACGGCCGGGGGGGGGCGGGCGTCTCATCCGGGGAGAGTAGGATGGGTTTGTGGAGGTTGGAAACCGGGGCGGGTGCCGGGGAGGCCGGCGGCGTCGCTCTGGGCGGAATCCGGGCTTTCGGTTCTCACCGCCGGATGGCAGGGCCCCCGGCAAAGCGGATGCCGCGGTCCGCGGTGCCGAGGCGGTAGCCGTCATCCCGGCACCAGCTTGCGGGAACCCTCTGCTGCTGATGCCGTGTTGTCCGGCCTTTGGTGGCGGAGGCGGTGCCGGAGATCGCGGAGCCGGCCGGGAGCGGTCGTGCAACTGGTCGTACGACCGCTGAAGCCGTGGCCAAACTGCGCCAGCGCCCAGGCGAGAACCGCAGGGCTCATGCAAATCGCGAGAGTGTCGGCGTGGTTGAGGTCATGTCCGCTGACCTCGTCCATCCATCCGGGACAAGGTGCCGCTCGCGGCGTTGGGTGAGCGGCCGATCATTCACTGCTGTGCCGGAGCCCCGATGTCCCGAAGGCTAGACCTCAGCCTGCCGCCCGAACTGCGCGTCCGGATCATGGAGCGCCTCCAGGACATGCCGGGCGTTGCCAGCGTGACTTTGCAGGTCGGCGCCTCGGTGAGTCCGCCGGGTGATGCCCTTCGTATCGACGCGACGAACGAGGCGACGCTTGCCATCCTGGGGCTGCTGGATGAGACGGGCGCCTTCGAGCAGGGTTCCGTCACCCTCGGCGAGCCGACCGCCATCGTCGCGCCTCAGCACCTGAAGGAGATCGACCAGCAGGGCAATGAGACCTCCTGGGAGGAGATGGGCGAGCAGTTGCGCCGCGACACCAACATCACGCCCAACTTCCTCCTGCTGATGGCGACGTCGGGAGCGGTCGCGGCCTTCGGCCTGGTATCGGACACGCTCCATGTCGTGCTCGGGGCCATGCTGATCGCCCCCGGCTTCGAGCCGCTCCTGCGCATCCTCTTCGGGATCATGGGCCATCGGCACGGCCCGGGAGCCGGGTGACGGTCGAGCCTCGCCGGCTATCTCGCGATGGCCGCCGGCGCGGCCGCCGCGCTGCCTCTCGCACTTCTCTTGCAGGACCGTGCGGCCGCCGACCTGCCGGGACTGCACTGGGCCGGGTACTGGTCCAGCGTTCAGGCGAGTGGCGTCGCCGTCTCCCTGGTGGCCGGCATGGCGGGTGCCACCATCGTGAGCGCTCGGCTGACGGTATTCGCCACCGGCGTCATGGTCGCGCTCGCCCTGGTGCCGAGCATCGCGCTGGTCGGCATGGGTCTCGCCTCGGGCAATACTGGGCTCGCCTTTGGCGGCCTCCTGCGATGGGGCGTCGAGGTGCTGTGCGTGCTGCTCGCCGGAGGCACGGTGCTGGCCATCAAGCGCCGGTTTCTTCACCACCGACGGGTGTTCGACTGAACTTGCATCGTTTCCGGGCCCGCTCCCGCCGGCCACGAGGCTCGTGCGCGCGTGGTGCGCGGGCGCCGGGGCAGGCGGCATCACGCGCCTGCAGCGCGGGCGCCGCAGGTGCAAGCCCACGCCTCATGTCACGCTCAGCACCCCCATCCCCACCACCGTCGCCACGCGCGCCGCCTGCGCCCAATGCGGCGGCCCGGCATAGCGCCCCGCCGCGCGCCAGACGCCGACCGTGGCCACAATGTTGTAGGGCACCGACAGCACATAACCCACGATGAGGGCCGCAATCGGCCAGTCCTGGGTGATCAGCACCAGGAAGGCCAGGCTGGTGGTGAGGTTGACCGCCAGGCCGCCGGCCACGGCCCAGGTCCAGAAGGCGGTCGGCAGGGGCAACTCGCCCCGCCACAGGCGTATCAGGGCGGACATCATGGCGTGGCGCGATCACGGGTCATGCGGGGCGGCCCCGGGTCTGGGCTGCCAGCCTGCGCGGGTTGCGGGCGCAAGGCCAGCGCAAGCTCCCCGTCCGGGCGCGTCGGCATGGCGCGGGCCTGCAGGAAGGTGTCCTTGCTGCGGGTGAATTCCTTGCGGGTCAGAAAATATTCCTATATCCTCCCCGCTCTGCCCGCCACCCCGGAGCGCCCCCCAATGCCCTCCCCACCCTCCCACCGCCGCTACACCCCGAAGCGCCCCTGGGCCCCGCTGACCGATGCGGAATGGGCCGCGATGCTCCCCCATCTCCGCACCGTCGTCATGGGCCAGGGCCGCCCCTTGGCCGATGCCCGACAGCGCATCGATGCCATATTCCGCATCGCTGTCACCGGCCAGCCCTGGCACGCGCTGCCGGCGGATTACGGCAAGCCGGACACGGTCAGCCGGCATTTCCGCCGCCTCCGCCCGCATGGGCCTCTGGATGCGCCTGGTCGGCGCCTGCGCGGACCCCGCCGCCCCCGCGCCGCTGCGGCGGATCGAGCATTTCATCGTCCGCGCCGCCCGCCGCGCCATGCGCGTCCTCGGCATGGATGCGGCCGTGATGGCGGAGAAACTCGGGCTGCTCAGCGCCATGCCGGTGCTGCCCATCTATCTCTCCCGCCCCTATTGGTTCGCCCAGGTGGAGGGTGAGATGGCCCGCCTCCTCCACGCCCATCGCGATGCGCCGCTGACGCTGCCCTTACGGGAGATGCGCGGCTGGCTCCGCCTCCTCCGCTTCTATGCCGGCAAGCCCTGGCACCGCCGCTGGGCCGAGCCATGAGCCGCGCCCGGCCCGCCCCGGCCGCCGCAATCCCGCCACAATCAGCGGGGGGGCTTTGTCCGAAACCGCCCGGCACCGCCCCCGAAGCCGCAGGTCCGGCCCGCCTCCGGGGCGCCCGGGCCGGGGGGCAGGGCGGATCGCGGCCAGGGCGAAGCGCCAATCCGCCGGGGGCCGCCGCGTTTCGCGCGGAGTCCCGCCGCCGGTCGTTCACGCCCTCCCGCGATCTGCT
>JAESGY010000504.1_pt1 | contig 14771 bp, 17 predicted proteins | sample 9269841 | NCBI WGS metagenome assembly JAESGY01 (sample SAMN17022865, study PRJNA683097) | algae metagenome | isolation source: Spirirestis rafaelensis WJT71-NPBG6 and co-occurring heterotrophs from... | place: USA: Pinto Wells, Joshua Tree National Park, Colorado Desert, CA | collected 2006-08-15
AGCGCCGGGCCGGGCCGGCCTGCGCCGCGGGTCCGTTCCTGCGTCCGTCGGCGCGCCGCCGGGCCGCGCGCGGCTGCGGCGGCTGCCGGCCCGAACGCCGCCGGGCGGCGCGGGTGGCATGATGTCCCCTCCCCCGCCCGCCCGGCCGGCGCCCCGGCATTGCGGCGGCTGCCGCCCCGTCCCATCCTCCGGCAACCCGTTCCAGGTCCGTGATGCACTGCCTGCTTGCCCTGCTGCTGCTGCTGCTCCTTCCGCTGCGCGATGCGCCCGCCCAGCCCGTGATGGAGGAGGCCACCTATCGCGAGGTCTTCGCCGTCGCCGCCCTCGGCGCGCCGAACCCCTCCCTCACCCTCGCCGCCACCTATGGCCTGCTCTATCGCGGCATGATGCCGCATGCCGCCTTCGCGCTCGCGCGCGATCCCGCCGGCCGCTCCGCCTGGGGCTTCGCCGGCGGCGCCGCCACGCCCGGGCAAGCCGAGGCGGCGGCGCTGGAGCGTTGCCGGCGCGCGCTCGGCCAGCTCCAGGCGGAATGCCGCCTGCTGGCGCAGGATGCCGGCCGCCCCGGCGGCCCCGCCGTGCCGCTGGCCGAGGGCGGGATCGGCCCCTTCCGCCCTGCGCCCCTGCTGCTGCGCCGCGGCCCGCAGGCGGCGCGCGGCGTGCTGGTCTGGAGCCATGGCTATGGCGGGCCGGAACGGGACAACCGCAAGGCGCCAACGCCGGCCTTCGTCTCGCTGCTCAACGACAATGGCTGGGACGTGCTGCGCTTCGACCGGCACCCGGGCGAGGACAGCCTCTATGCCAGCCTGCCGCGCCTGACCGCCGGCCTGCCGGCGCTGCGGGAGGCGGGGTACCGGCGCATCATCCTGGGCGGCCAGTCACGCGGCGGTTGGCAGGCCATCATGGCGGCCAGCGAGCGGCCCGAGCTGGTGGAGGCGGTGATCGCCACCGCCCCGGCCGCGCATGGGGAGGCGCAGCGCCCGAACAATCACGGCGCCGCCGCCGATGATTTCCGCCGCCTGCTGGCCGGGCTGCCAACCGCCGGCCCGCGCTTGGCCGTGGTGCTGTTCGAGGGCGATGAATTCGACCCCGACCCCGAGCGCCGGGCCGCCCTGCTGGAGGCGCTGGCGCGGGAGCGGGCGGCGCCGACTCTCGCCTTATTGCCGGAGCCGCCGCTACGCGGCCATGCCGGGGCGCATGACCTGCGCCTCACCCTGTTGCAGGGCGGCTGCCTGCTCAGCCTGGTGCAGGCGCCGGAAGCGGCGGCGCCGCGCGGCCTGCGGCGGAGCGCCTGCGGCGGCGGCTGAGGCCTGCGGCGGACCCGCCCTGCCCGCTCCCGCTGACCGGACGACGGTGCGGTGGAATTGTGCCGGGCGGCATCATCCTTTTCGCCCCGACTCGTGACCCGCCACCCAGTTTGCTCGCAGCCTTGTTGCGAAAACCAAGCATGGAGAGACGTTAATCCTCCCGGTGGAGGTTCCACCATGCGTTTCGCCCCACTGCTGTTGCTGCTTGGCCTCGTCGCCTGCGCCGGGCCCAGGCAATCGGCCGAGGAGGCCGACCTGACCGCCGTCCGCGCGGTCTCGCTCTCCACCCAGGCGCTGAGCTGGGAGGAGCTGCGCATCCATCCCGCGCTGATGCAGCGCCCCTGTGCCGTCCATACCCTGGTGAATGAGGAAGCGGTGGTGGTCGGCTATTGCGAGCGCGGCAAGCGCTGCCGGACCAATGACTGGCGGCCGGTGCTGGATGGCTGCCAACCGGCCCAGGGCCCGGGAATGACGTCCGCGCCGGCGGGCAGTAGGCTGGAAATGGCCAACCGGCAATAACCGGCCGCCATGCGCCTGCCCGCCACGGCCTGGTGGGCAGGCGCGCGCCCGTGCTTCCTTCGCATCCTGGAAACCACCTTGCGGGCAGCGGCACAGGGGGTACACCCGCCCTGTGCTTCACCTCATCAAACTGTCGGTCGGCCCGAAGGATGTCGCCCAGCTGCGCGAGATCCAAGCGCGCCGCGCTGTGGCCGACCCGCCGCTGCGCCACCAGACGCGGATGTTCCCGAAGCGCGCGGCGGAGATCCTCGCAGGCGGCTCGATCTACTGGGTGGTCGCGGGCTTCCTGCAGGTGCGCCAGCGCATCCTGGAGATCCGGGAGGAAGCCTGGGATGACGGCACCACCTGCGCCGGGCTGGTGCTGGACCCCGAGCTTGTCCCGGTGGCGGCACGGCCGGTGAAGCCCTTCCAGGGCTGGCGTTACCTGGAGCCGACGGCGGCCCCGCCCGATGTGGCGGAAGCCGCCGTGGCCGAGGGGGTGGAGGCGCTGCCCGCCCGGCTGAGGGAGGAGTTGCGGGCGCTCGGGCTGCTCTAGATCAGGTCGCGGGCGGGCGTGGACGCCCGGGATGGTGACCCTGCCATCAACGACCGTCAGCGGAATGGCGTTCGGTTCCGAACGCCATTCCGCTGCAGCCCAGGCGGCGGGCCGGCGATCACGGCCCTGCCCCATCCCGGCCGCAACCGGGCCGGCAGGATGGCCCTTGTGCCGGCGCGCCGCCCGGGGTCCCGGAAAAGGCCGCCGGCCTCACAGCACCGCACGGACCATCGCCAGCGCGGCGAGCCCCGCCAGCAGCGCCGGCAGCAGCCGCCCGCCCGTCGCTCGGAAGGCCAGCAGCCCCACCGCCAACCCGGCCAGCCCGCCGGCCAGGGCACCGCCGCCGCCGCGCCGCCCGGCGCCGCCACGGCCAGCGCGACGAAGGCCGCGAGCGTCGCCTGGCTGACCGCGGCCGCCCAGGCCACCAGCGGATGGTCCGGCCGCAGCGCGCCCGCCACCAGCAGCCCGGCCGCGCGCAGCGCCAGCATGGCCAGCGCGCTGAGGGCCAGTGCCAGCCCATGCCCGCCCCCGAGGGCAGCGCCCAGGGCCTGGATCATCGCGGCAGTGGGGTCAGCCACGCCGCCCCCACAGGAAGGCCAGCGTCCCGCCCACGAGGCCGGCAGCCAGCAGCCCCCAGGCAGGTGGCAGCAGCAGCGCGAGCGGCGCCGCCGCGATGCCCGCCAGGATCGCCCGGCGCGAGGCCGGCAGGCGCAGTTCCGCCGCCAGCAGCAGCGCGAAATAGAGCGGGTTGGCGAAGAGCAGCGCCGCCAGCAGCGGCGCATCGAGCAGCGGCGCGGCGAGGAAGCCGGCCGCCGTCGCCAGCCCGGCCACCGTCCAGGAGACCAGCGCAAAGCCCAGGAACCAGGGCAGCCGCGCCGCCGGCGGCAGGCCGGGCAGCACCCGCATGGCCGCCGCCCAGGGGGTGATGGCGATGAAGGGCAGGGCGAGCCAGCGCCGCGGCCCGGAGGGGCCGGGCCAGGGGGCGATCGCCAGCGCCATGGGCAGGAAGCGGGCATTGGCCGCCACCGCCCCGAGCGCCGCCGCGGCGCCGGACGACCCAGCCTGCAGCAGCACCAGCTGCCCGGCCATGCCATAGACGAGGAGGGAGGCGCCGAGCGCCCAGCCCAGGCGAAGTCCGGCCGCCGCCACCGCCGCGCCGAAGGCGAGGAAGCTCACCCCCATGGCGATCGCCGGGGCGCCGAGCGCCGCGGTGGCGCCGGAGCGGACGGGGTGGCTGGGTTCGGGCTGCGGCATGCGGGGGGCGCATCCTGGCACGCCCGCCCGCCCCTGCCACCCGCCCGGTCATCACCAGGTGGCAGCGAGATCGGCGCCGAAGGCGCGCAGCTTGCCGGCGCAGCCGAAGGCGATGGAGGCCGCATTGGCGATGCCGGCGACCAGGCCGCGCCGGCCCTTCGGCATGTCCCCGATACGATCCTGCGGGTTCCAGTCGGCGGCAAGCGGGTCTATGGGCGGTGCGACCATGGCAGGCCCCGGGCGCGGCCTGCATCCTGGCGCCGCGGACGGCAATGCCGGGCGCGGCGCGGCGGGCGCCGCAGCATGGCAAATTCCCGGCGCAGGGTCATGTTGTAGGCGGGAGCGGCCTCGCCGGTCGCAGCATGCGGCCGGAAGGGCCATGTCGGGGAAGGCTGGACCGGCCCGGGCCGGTGACGGGGGATGATGGCGAGCATGGAAACGGCGCTGGAGGTGCTGGAGGAGCGGGCGGCGGAGGCCGCGCGGCTGCTCCGCCTGCTGGCGCATGAGAAGCGGCTGCTGGTGCTGTGCCACCTGGCGGGCGCCGGAGAGATGAATGTGACGGAGATAGTGCGCGTCGTCGGCCTCTCGCAATCCGCGCTGTCGCAGCATCTGGCGCTGCTGCGGGAGGATGGGCTGGTGGCGACCCGGCGGGAAGCGCAGACCATCTGGTACCGCTTGGCCGATCCCAAGGCGGCGCGCCTGCTGGAGGTGCTGCGCGACCTCTACCGGACTTGCGGCTAGTGCTCCAACCAGAACCGCGAAGCGGTTTGGTTGGTGGTGAAAGCCGCAGCGCGGGAAGCGCGCTTATTCGGGTGCCGCCTGTTGCTCGATGTATTGCTTGATGACGGACAGTGGGGCGCCACCGCACGAGATCACGCAGTACGTCCGGCTCCAAAATACCGGCTTCCGATAGACCCGGCTCACCTCGGCGGCGAACTCCTTGCGGATCAACCGGGAGGTGGTGGTCTTGAGGTTGTTCACGAACCGGCTGAGATCGAGGTTGGGCGGCAGTGAGATCAGCAGATGGACGTGATCCGGCTCACCGTTCACCTCTATCAGCTTGCCGCCCCAGCCTTCGCACCGCGCCCCGGCGATCTCGCGGAAGCGGTCGAGCATGGGGGCAGTGATGCACTTCCGCCGGTACTTGGTCACGAGAACCAAGTGATAGTGAAGCGCGTAAAGGCAGTGATAGAGCTTGGAAAACTCAGCTTGACCGGCCATGCAACTAAGCCTAGCGTAACGGCATGGCCGCTGTCCATCGCCGGGTCACGATGAAGCTGTATCCGTCCGCCTCGCAGGTGGTCGAGATGGAGCGCGTCTGTGACCTGCATCGGGCGTTGTACAACGCCGCACTGCAAGAGCGCATCGACGCATGGCGCCTGTCCAAGACGTCCATCGGCTTCGCGGCCCAATGCAAGTCCCTAACCCAGATCAGGCGCGATGACCGGGCCTATCTCGGACTGAATGCGCAATCCTTGCAGGTCACGCTCAAGCGCCTCGATCTGGCCTTCGGCCACTTCTTCCGCAGGGTAAAAGCGGAGGAGACGCCGGGCTTCCCAAGGTTCAAGGGACGGGATCGCTTCCCCGGTTTCGGCTTCAAGTCGCACGGCGACGGCTTCAAGTTCGAGCCCGGCGCTAACTGGCGGCATGGCAGGCTGCGCCTGTCCGGCATCGGCACCATGTGGGCACGTGGTGAGGCCCGGACGCCCGGCCGCGTGGTCTGCGCCAACATCCAGCGCAAGGCGGATGGCTGGTTCCTCTCGCTGGTGGTCGAGTGCGAGCCGCACCGCGAGCGGACGGGCGATGCCGTCGCCGGGCTGGATTGGGGCGTCGAGACAATGGCGACGCTCTGCCACGGACCGTTCCTGTTCTCGGAGATTGAGAACGACCGGCTGTTGGTGCAGGAGCAGGACGCTATCAAGGCAGCACAGCGCGATCTCTCCCAGCATCTCTGGGGCAGGCGGTCGAAGCGGGCGGCCAAGGCAAGGCGCCTTCTGGCGAAGCGCAGCCGCAGGCTGGCGAACCGGCGCAAGGACCGGAACCACCAGACGACCGCGCGGCTCGCTGCGTCGCACGCGGTCATCATCACCGAGGAATTGTCGGTGAAAAACATGACGGCTTCCGCCAAGGGGACGGCAGAGAAGCCGGGCAAGAATGTCCGCCAGAAGGCGGGGTTGAACCGGGCGATCTTGGATACCGCGCCCAGCGGTTGGTTGTCCCTCCTGACCACGAAAGCGGAAGAAGCTGCGGGTCGGGTGATCTTGGTCGATCCACGCAAGCACAGGCCATCGCAGGCCGATCCGATCAGCGGCGCGGTACGGAAGAAGGCGCTGGATGAGCGCACCCATACCTTGCCCGATGACCGGGTGATAGGGCGCGATCAGGCGGCAGCTTGGGTGCTGTGGAACATCGGCCAGCGCATCTTGGGTGAGGAACAGGCCCGGTCCACCGCGACCAAAACCGTCGCCAGAGCCGCGTGAGCGGCTTGTCGGCGGTAGTTCATTGCGCGCCCGAGGCATAGACACCCGGCCGCCCGGCCCGGGACCCCGTTGGGGCGCGCACCACAGCCCGCCGGGCGGGCTCTGGGTGCCGCCCCGATGGCACCGGAGGCAGGCCGGAGGCGGCAGCAATGCAGCAGGGAAGGCCCGGCGCCCGCCGCAGCCGCTGGAGCAGCGCGGATGGGCGAAAAGGGGACCCCGTCTTTCCGGAGCCTGAGCCTACCCTGTTATCCTTGTCGCATGACGTCCCGACCTGTGGCCCGCGCGCGAATGCGCGCCGCGGCCAGTGCCGCGAAGCCAGGGCCCGGAGGGCCGCCGGCCTTCGAGGCATGGCAGCGTCAGCGTGTCACAGCCCAGGTATCAGCACTGGTTTGCAGCGGATCTACGCCAATCCGCTGCGGGCCGTGCCCCTGCGCGATGCGGCCGGGCGGCGCCGGGCCACTCAGCGGGCGGCGGACTGGCTCCGCAGCTCGCGCGCCCGGGCGAGGACCTTGTCCTCCATGTCGGAATTCGTCGCGGTGGACACCGGGCTGTCCACCCACTGCCCGCGCTCCAGCACCTGCCGGAAAACCTGCACGCGGACGCCGTCGGAGCGGAGCTGGCGGCCGAGGACATAGGCCTGGGCGCGGAAGCGCTCATTCCCCGCGCCGGGGGGCGAGTACCAGTCGGTGATGATGGTCCCGCCGAAGGGGTCGGCCGAGGCCAGCGGCATGAAGGAGAGGGTGTCGAGCGTCGCGCGCCAGAGATAGGCGTTGACCGAGAGCCCGGTGCCGGCGGCCGCAGCTTCCCGTGCCTCCCGGTTCTTGTCCACGCCGAAGACGACCAAGCCGGCATCGGCGCCGCGCGGGCGGTTGCGGGCGACGCTGCCCCGCCAGTCGCCGTATTCGTCGTTGTTGACCAGGCGCTGATTGGAATCGCCGCAGGCGGCGAGCAGCGGCAGGGCGAGCGCGAGGGCGGCGAGGAAGGGCTTCATGGCGGGCGCACTATGGACATGCCGCTGGCCGGATCAAGCCCGAAAAGCATATGGAACGTTGGGGTTCCCGCGAAAAGAAAAGGGCGGCGGATTGCTCCGCCGCCCCCGTTCCGGACAGGCCCCGATCAGAAGGCGAGGCGGGTGCCCAGGATGAAGACGTTCGCCGTGGTGCGGTCCTGAACGCCGACGCGGCTCGGGTCGAGGTCGCGGCCACGCTCGGCGATCGTGTACTTGCTCCACTCCGCCACGATGTCCATGCCCGGGGCGATCCGATAATTGGCGCCGAAGCCGTAGCCGAGACGGCGCATCATCGCCTGGTTGGCGGCGTTGACGGTCGTCAGGCCGGTGCTGCCCGGAGCGGCGTTGGCCGAGGCCGGGTTGAACGCAAAACGGTTGCCGCCTTCGAAGGTGCCGATGACGTAGTTGGCGCCGACGGTGATGGGACCGGCGGTGTAGCTCAGGCCGGCGAAGACCTGGTCCATCGGGCGGTCACCGCGCAGGGTGTTACCCCAGAAGAAGTTCGCGTCGCCGTGCTCGTACTGCGCGCCCAGCGTGAAGCCATAGGCGGTCGCCTGGGCGCCGACCTGGAACACGCCCAGATTGTTGAAGACGCGCGCCTGGGTGCCCTGCACCGTCAGCTCGCGGGCGGCGCCGGCGCCGACCCAGCCAACCGTGGTGGACAGGCCGATGCCGGCCAGGCTGCCGCGCCAACGGCCGGCGATCTGGTATTCGTTGCGACGAGCCGAAATGTTCGGGCCGGCGGCTGCGATACCGAAGTTGCTGGCGCCGGTAAAGGCATAAGAAGTGTCGCACCACCCGCTGGCAGAGTTGTTCGAGCAGCCCGTATCCTCACCCTCGTTGTAGTTCGGGGCGTAAGAGACGCCGAAGTCGAAGCCGAAGAACTGCGGCGACAGGTAGATGATCTTGGTGTTGTCGCCCAGGCTGCCCGGAGAGGTGGTGGTGCGGGTGCCGCCCTGGCGGGTCACGAGGGACTCGCGGTCGCCGTAGACGCCGCCGGTGCCGAAGTTGGTGACCACACCGGAGTTCATCAGACCGCCGACCGGGCCGTCCTCGTCACCGAAGCGGACCTGGCCGTAGCGCGGGGAGGCAATGAAGGTGTACCACTCGTCGATCGAGGCGGTGGTCTTGCCGGTGCTCGCCCGGGTCTGGACGATATTGCGGCCTTCCTGCTGGTTGAAGGCGATCTCGATGACCGCGCCGTAGGTCAGGCCGTTGGCGGTCTTGCCGTTGACGAAGACATGGACTTCACCATCGGTCGAGAAGTCATGCTTCGACAGGCGGGCCTGCTGGGCGCCATCCGGCGGTAGATTGCCAGTACCGGGGGCCACGTTGTTAGGCAGCGCCTGGGCGATTGCCGGAGTGGTCGGCGTAAGCTGACCCGGGAACTGGTCTGTATGCCGGCCGCTTTGCTGCGTATAGCCATAATAAGCCCGGAAGAAGCCACCGATGCGGACGGTCGGGGCTTCCTGCGCCGCCGCCATGGACGGGGCCAGGAGCGCCGCGCCGACCACCGCGGTCGTGCCCAGCAGAATCTTACGCATCTCAATCCTCCTCACGTGCCGGCGGCGCCGGCTGTTCCCACGACCCGCCTGCCCCCCTAGGCAGGAAGCCACCCCCTGCTTCCGGCGATAGCCAAGGAACGGATGCGCTCGGGTCCCACCCGACTATGGTGCAGCGGAACAAACGGCGGCAACCGGTCGGATGCGCCGACCGCGACTTCGCTGAAACACTGTGGCGCGTCCGCCACATACCCGGGATGCATGCCCGTTACGCGCCGGGTACGCTGCTGCCCCCGCTGCTCCCCCCTTGGCCGGGCGGCCGGCCGAACGCGCCGATGGCGGCGAATCCGGCCGTCCAGCGCGGCAGCCGGGCGGCCTTCGCTCCGTCCAGCCCGCCGAGCGCCACCACCGGCCGCCCCGCCCGCCGCGCCAGCGCCGCCCAGCCCCAGGGACCGAGCGCCGGCGCGCCCGGATGGCTCGCGGTCGGGAAGACGGGGGAGAGCAGCACGGCATCGGCGCCGAGCCGGCGCGCCCGGGCGAGGCCGGCCCTGCCATGCGCCGCCGCCGTCAGCAGCAGACCGCGGCGCCGGCGCCGCGCCAGCAGGAAGGCCGGCAGCCCCGCGCTGCCGTGCCGGTCCGGCAGGTGCAGCCCGGCCCCGAGCCGCAGCGCCAGCCGCCCCTCCGCCGCCACCAGCAGGTGCAGGCGGTGCCGGCGGGCGATCCGCGCCAGCCCCGCCACCACCGCCGGCCGGAGGCCGCGCGCTACCACCGCCGCGCCGGGCGGCAGGCGCGCCGCCGCGGCCCGCGGATCGGGCAGCCGCAGCGGGTCGCCGAGCAGGAAAAGCCGCGGTAGCCCCCGAGTGGCACCGATGCGCGGCTTGAGGCGCCGCGCCGCCGCCTCTAGCGTCCGTGCCACATGACCCCCGCCGAAGACATCGCCCTGAACCTCGCCCATATCCGGGAGAGGATCGCCGAGGCCACCGCCCACGCCAACCGCCCGGCCGGCTCCGTCACCCTGGTCGCCGTCTCCAAGACCCATCCGGCCGAGGCGGTGGCGGCGGCGCTCGCCGCCGGCCAGACGGTCTTCGGGGAGAACCGGGTGCAGGAGGCGGCGGGGAAATTCCCCTCCCTCCGGCCGGCCTGGCCGGAGCTGCGGCTGCACATCATCGGCGCGCTGCAGACCAATAAGGCGCGCGACGCCGTGCGGATCGCCGAGGTGATCGAGAGCCTGGACCGGCCGCGCCTTGCCGTGGCGCTGGCCGAGGCGATGGCGAAGGAGGGCCGGCGGCCCGACTGCCTCATCCAGGTGAATGTGGGGGAGGAGCCGCAGAAGGCCGGCATCGCCCCAGGCGAGACCGACGCCTTCCTGCGTGCCTGCCTTGAGGAGCACGGGCTGCCGGTGCGCGGCCTGATGTGCATCCCGCCCGCCGAAGGCGACCCGCGGCGGCATTTCGAATGGCTGGCGGGGTGCGCCGCGAAGCACGGCCTGCCGGTGGTCTCCATGGGGATGAGCGGCGATTTCGAGGCGGCGATCGCCTGCGGCGCAACACATGTGCGGGTGGGGTCGGCGATTTTCGGGGCGCGGGGATAACACCAGCGGCCATCGCCGGTGAGCCCTGCGGCGCCGGCGGCAGCCCGTGCCGAGGCGGCTTCCGCCGCCCGCCGCAGCTGCGGCGCCCTTGCCCCGGCTGCGCTTACGCATCCGGGCGGTTGATATGGGGCAGGGGCCAAACCGCGACGATCGAATGGCGGCGGCCCGCCGCGACCCTGACCATGGCGGCTGCGGATCAGCCCGGCCGCACCTCGATCGCCGTCAGCCCGGCCGCCAGCGCCGCGCGCAGGTCGCGGTCCGGCAGGGCGATGCAGCCCTCGGTCGGCGCCAGGTCCGGCCGCGCCAGGTGCAGGAAGATGGCGCTGCCGCGGCCGCGGATGACCGGGTCGTCGTTCCAGCCGAACACGCCGATCAGGTCATAGACTGCGTCCTCGCGCCAGAGATGCTCGTGCCGGGCGGGGTAGGGGAGGCGGACCCGGCGGTTATAGGCGGCATCGCCCGGGTCGTCGCACCAGCCATCCTCGGGCGAGAGCGGCTCCACCGGCACGCGGCAGGCCGGCGGCGCCACCCGATCGGCGCGGTAGAGCAGGCGGCGGAGCGGCAGCAGCCCGACCGGGGTCGCGCCATCCCCCTCCCGCTTGTCGGCGCGGATCCCGCCCTTCCCGAGGACGCAGCGCCAGGCGAGCGGGCCGAGGCGGAGGATCCCCTCCGGCCCCACCACCGCGCGGCCGGGGTCAGGCGCGGTCATCACAGGGCCCCCGCCGCGGCGCGGTCCATGCCGGAAGAGTCATGGCCAGCCCTTCCCCCGGTCAGGCCAGCAGGTGGCCGAAGCGGGCGGCCTTGGTCGCGAGATAGCTGTCATTCACCCCGTTGGGGGCGAAGGCATGCGCCTCCCGCCCCTCCACCGCTATGCCGCAGGCCGAGAGCGCCGCCAGCTTGTCCGGGTTGTTGGTCAGCAGCCGGACCCGGCCGATGCCGAGCTGCTGCAGCATGGTGGCGGCCACCAGGAAGCTCCGCTCATCCGCCCCCCAGCCGAGGGCGCGGTTGGCATCCAGCGTGTCCAGGCCGGAATCCTGCAGCGCATAGGCGCGCAGCTTGTTCACCAGCCCGATGCCGCGCCCCTCCTGCGCCAGGTAGAGCAGCACGCCGGTGCCCTCGGCCGCCATGCGGCGGATGGCGCCCTGCAATTGCGGCCCGCAATCGCAGCGGAGCGAGCCGAGCAGGTCGCCGGTGAAGCATTCCGAATGCATGCGGGCGAGCGGGGCGGGCGCGCCCTCCGGCACCGCCTCCGGCCGGCCGACCAGGATGGCCAGGTGCTCGATCCCGCCATCGGCGGCGCGGAAGGCGACGATGCGGGCATCCGGCGCGCCCTCCAGCGGCACCGCCGCCTCGGCGACCCGGCGGAGCGTGGTGGCGGCCCCGGCCGGGTAGGCGAGGATCTGGGTGGCCTCGACCGGGAGCAGGTCCTGGCGCAGCAGGCCCGGCCCGTCCCGCACCGGGGCGGCGACGAGCGCGGGCAGCAGCCGGCCGAGCTTGGCGAGCGCCAGCGCGGCGCCGGCGCCGGCCGGGGTCGGCACCCGCTCGGGCCGCGTGCCTTCGGGCAGCAGGCGCTCGGCCGTCGGGTCGGCCAGGCTGCGGAGCGCGGCGGGGTCGAAAAGGGCAGGGGAGAGGCGCAGGGCGATGCCGGCCTCCTCCCCCTTCACCGGGCGCAGGGCGGGGGTGGGCGCGACCGCGGCGGCGCGGGCCGGAGCCAGCAGCAGGACGGGCGGGGTGCGGGCGAGGGCAGCGATGGCCGCGAGACCCGGCGCGCCCACCGTCTCGGCCGCCGCGAGCAGCAGCGGCTGGTCGCCCCCGCGCAGCAGGACGGGCGTGCCCCGGCGCAGCTCCGAGGCGGCGCGATGCACGGCGCGCAGCGCGAGCGCCGCCGCATCCGGCGTGGCGGCGGAGGCCACCGGGGGCGTGTTGGAAGGCACGGGGATCGTCATGCTCATGACTGTAGGTCCAACGCCAGGGCATGGCGCGCCCCGAATGTGGCAGCGCAACGGCGGCTGACAGGAGGGTGAACGAAATAATCTCCGGCAGCTACCCCGCTTGCGGTGGAGCTACCTGGACTCCCATGTAATCCTTGACAAGGACGCCACGGCTTCGCCATCGGGTTAGGCTATACGCGTCGACCGAATCGTACAGACACCCGGAGAAGGCATGGCCGGTCCGCGCCCCTTACTGATCGTGGATGATGACGCCGCCCTGCGCGCGACGCTGGCCGAGCAGTTGTCCCTGGATGGCGAATTCGCACCGGAAGAGGCGGAGACCGCCAGCGCGGCCGAGCAGATGCTGACCGTCCCCAACAGCCGCTACGATGCCGTGCTGCTGGATATCGGCCTGCCGGACGGCGACGGGCGGGAGCTCTGTGCCCGGCTGCGCCGCCAGGGCATCAAGATCCCCATCATCATGCTGACCGGCGCGGATGCCGAGCAGGACGTGGTGCGCGGCCTGGATGCCGGCGCCAATGACTACATCGCCAAGCCCTTCCGCCTGGCCGAGCTGCTGGCGCGGCTGCGCGCCCAGCTCCGTGTCTTCGACAATTCCGAGGACGCGGTCTTCGCCATCGGCCCCTATTCCTTCCGCCCCTCCGCCAAGCTGCTGATGGAGCCGGCGCGCAACCGGAAGATCCGGCTGACGGAGAAGGAGAGCGCGATCCTGAAATACCTCTATCGCGCCGGGGGGCGGCCGGTGGGGCGGCAGGTGCTGCTGAACGAGGTCTGGGGCTACAACAGCGCTGTCACCACCCATACGCTAGAGACCCATATCTACCGGCTGCGGCAGAAGATCGAGCCGGACCCGAGCAATGCGCGGCTGCTGCTGACCGAGGGCGGCGGCTACCGGCTGGACCCGGCGGCGGGCCAGGCGGCGGCCTGAAGGCGTCCTCCCCGCGCAACGGGGGAGGAGCATCGCCGCTACTCCAGCCGGCACGCCTCGTCGAAGGAGAGCCGCGGCAGGCGCGGATGCAGCCCGGCCGGGTCGCCATAGCCGAGATTGACCAGGAAATTGGACCGCCAGTTGGTGCCGGACAGGAAGGCCTCGTCCACCTTCCAATTGTCGAAGCCGCTCATCGGCCCGGCATCCAGCCCGACCGCCCGCGCCGCCAGGATCAGATAGGCCCCTTGCAGCGTGCCGTTGCGCGTCGCCGTCTGGTCGGCCAGCGACCAATTGTCGGCAAACCATGACTTCGCATCGGCATGCGGGAAGAGCTTCGGCAGCTCGTCATAGAAGCGGCTGTCATGCGCGACGATGACGGTGACCGGCGCGCTCATCGTCTTCTCGACATTGCCGGCCGAGAGGGCGGGGCGGAGCTTCTCCTTCCCCTCCTTGGTGCGGATGAAGACGAAGCGGCCAGGCGAGCTGTTGGCGCTGGTCGGCGCCCATTTCAGCAGGTCGTAGAGCTCCTGCAGCCTGGTGTCCGGCACCGGCCGGTCCTGCCAGGCGTAGTGGGTGCGCGCGGCGCGGAAGAGCAGGTCGCGCGCGGTGTCGTCGAGGGTGGCGGCGTCGTTGGTCATGGCGGGTCTCATGGAGCTTGGTAAAGGCCAGCTTGGCGCATCTGTCGATGCAGGTCTGCCGGCCGATGCGCCCCGCCTCCCTTCCCGGTGCCGGGATGGCAGGTGCCCTGGCCGAGGTTGTCCAGCCTCCCGGGCGTTCATGCCCCTCCGTGATACAGTCCGGCACGGCAGCCTGTCCCCGCCCCGGCGCAGGCCGTCATGCCCGGCTCATGAGGTCCCGACCTGCGGCCCGCGAAGCCAAGGCCCGGAGGGCCGCCGGTGTTTGAGGCAGAACATGCGCCAGCCTGTCATGCGCCAGGGATCAGAGCTGTTCCTCGACCGGCAGCAGGCGGACCAGCCCGGCCAGGAAGCGGCGCCGGAGGGAGGCGCCCGGCTCCCGCCGCCCGGCCGGCGTCTCGCCGCCCTGCGCGGCACCGCCGATCCAGGTGAGGCGACCATCCTCCTGCGTCACGCGCCAGCTCCGCACCGGGTCCGCCAGCCGCGCATGCTCCGCCCGCACCGCCCGCGCCAGCTCGGCGCTCCTCACGAAGACGCCCATCTCGGTGTTCAGCGCCGCCGAGCGCGGATCGAGGTTGAAGGAGCCGACGCAGACCAGCCTCCCGTCCACCACGAAGGCCTTGGTATGCAGGCTGGCCCCGCGGGACCCGAACATGCTCGCCGGCTCCTCGCCGCTTGGCTTCAGCTCGAACAGCTCGATCCCGCCGGCGAGCAGGGCGCGCCGGTAGCGGGCATAGCCGCCATGCACCGCCACCACATCGGTGGCGGCAAGGGAGTTCGTCACCACCGAGACCCGCACCCCGCGCCGCACCAGGTCGAGCAGCAGCGCGAGCCCGGCTTTGCCGGGGACGAAATAGGGCGAGATCAGCAAGGCTTCCCGCTTCGCGGTGCGCAGCGCATCGGCCGCCTCCGGCCCGATGCCCCCTGCGGCCCGGGCGCGGCGGCGCGCGCCGAGGCCCCGCCGCGCCTTGGACGGCGGGTCGGCGACGACGCGGATCGCCGATTCCGGCACCGGCAGGAGGCGGTCATCCAGGCAGGCCCGCAGGTCCTCCCCCTCCGGCG
>JAESGY010000505.1_pt1 | contig 14740 bp, 14 predicted proteins | sample 9269841 | NCBI WGS metagenome assembly JAESGY01 (sample SAMN17022865, study PRJNA683097) | algae metagenome | isolation source: Spirirestis rafaelensis WJT71-NPBG6 and co-occurring heterotrophs from... | place: USA: Pinto Wells, Joshua Tree National Park, Colorado Desert, CA | collected 2006-08-15
ACCCCGGTCCAGGCCCGGTTCTGGCCTGGCGGGTGGGGCTCGGGGAGGGCAGAGCCCTCCCTGACTTCGAGGAGACCACAATGTCCCACGCCGACACCCTGCAGGACCTCGTCGCCGCCGCCCGCAAGGCCGGCGCGGATGCCGCCGACGCCATCCTGGTCAGCAACGCCTCGCTCTCCATCGCCCGCCGCCTCGGCCAGATCGAGCAGCTCGAGCGCGCCGAGGGCTTCGACCTCGGCCTGCGGGTCTTCGTCGGCCAGCGGCAGGCGATCGTCTCCTCCACCGACCCCTCGCCCAGGGGCTTCGCGGCGCTGGCCGAACGCGCCGTCGCCATGGCGCGGGTGGTGCCAGAGGATCCCTTCGCCGGCCTGCCCGACGCACCGGACGGGCTGGTCGCGGTGGATCTCGACCTGGCCGATGAGGCCGAGCCGAATGCGGAGGCGCTGATCGCGCGCGCCGCGGCGGCGGAGGATGCCGCGCTCGCGGTGGCCGGCGTGACCAATTCGGAAGGCGCCGAGGCGGGATGGGGCCGCTACGCCATCGCGCTCGCCGCCAGCAACGGCTTCGCCGGCGAATATGCGCGGACCAGCCACTCCATCTCCGTCACCGCGCTCGCCGGCCAGGGCACGGGCATGGAGCGGGACTACGACTACTCCTCCACCGTGCATCTCTCGGATCTAGAGGATGCCGCCATGCTCGGCCGCCGCGCCGGGGAGAAGGCGGTGGCGCGGCTGAACCCCCGCCGGCCGAAGACCGCGCGCGTGCCGGTGGTCTATGACCCGCGCGTCGCCGCCTCGCTGCTCGGCCATCTCGCCGGCGCCATCAACGGCGCCGCCGTCGCGCGCGGAACCTCCTTCCTGCGGGACAGGCTCGGCCAGCGCGTCATGGCCGCGGGCCTGACGCTGGTGGACGACCCGACGCGCCGGCGGGGGCTCCGCAGCCGGCCCTTCGATGGCGAGGGCATGAAGGGCACCCGCCGCGCCATCGTCGAGGACGGCGTGCTCACCACCTGGGTGCTCGACTGGCGCAGCGCGCGGCAGCTCGGCATGACCTCCACCGGCCATGCCAGCCGCGGCACCGGCGGCCCGCCCTCGCCCTCCACCACCAATCTCTGGCTGGAGCCGGGGAAGGTGACGCCGGAGGCGCTGATGGCCGATATCCGCGAGGGGCTCTACGCCACCGAGCTCATCGGCATGGGCGTGAACGGCGTGACGGGCGACTACAGCCGCGGCGCGGCGGGCTTCGTGATCCGCGACGGCGCGCTGGCTGAGCCGGTGAGCGAGATCACTATCGCCGGCAATGTGAAGGACATGCTGCTGGAGCTGACCCCGGCCGACGACCTGCAATTCCGCCGCGGCACGGACAGCCCGACGGTGCGGGTCGAAGGCCTGACCATGGCGGGCGCATGAAGCGCCATCACGCCGCGTTCACGCCATGAGGCGGCGTGAACGCGGTCCGTATGCCTGTGCCTGACATGCAGCGCTGTCTGCTGCCATCACGGGCGAGTGGCCAAGGCTGACGAGGCTGGCATCGCGTGCGACGTCTGCGCTGACAGGCGGTAACCGGATCAGCGCCGCTTTCACGATGCCGCGCCATGACAAGACCGGTTCACCTGGAAACCACGTGAACCGCGCGGGCGTGACGCAGGCAACCTTCAAACCCGCCTATTGTTCCAGTGGCGGTGCTGCGGCGCAACCTGCCCGCCACTGGAGCCCGGGAGGCTGACCCATTCGCATTGTCGCGCTCGACTCCCTGCGTGGAGCGGCGGCCCTTTCGGTCGTCATCTATCATTGCCTGCTGGTCTGGCCTGCACTCTATGAAACGCTGGGCGGAGACGGCGTGCCCTTCTTCCGCACCGGGCAGGATCCGCTCAATGTCGCGCTGCTGACCATCACGCCCGTCCATCTGCTCTGGAGCGGACGTGAGGCGGTGCTGCTGTTCTTCGTCCTCAGCGGCTATGTGCTGGCGCAAGGCTTCCTGCGCGGCCCGCAGCCCTATCTGCCCTTCGTCACGCGCCGCGCCTGCCGCCTGCTGCTGCCCTGCATCCTGGTCGCGCTGCCGGTCGCCCTGCTCGTCGCGCTGATCGAGCCTGTGCCGAGCCCCGGCTGGAGCGACTGGGCGGCGGGCCATTGGATGGAGGCGGTGACGCCGCGCCTGGTCGCCGCGCATGCGCTGCTGATCGAGGAGCCCTACGGCCTCAACAGCCCGCTCTGGTCGCTGCACTATGAATGGCGCATCTCGCTGCTCTTCCCCCTGCTCATCCTGCTGGCCGCGGCCGGCCCGGCCCCTGCGATGGCGGCCAGCCTGGTCCTCGCGGGCCTCGCGGTGGCGGAGATGCGGCTGCTCAAGTCCGACTGGCTCTCCACCCTGTCCTTCCTGCCGCTTTTCATGTTCGGCGTCCTGCTGGCGCGGGAAGGCGCGCGGCTGCCGGCACGGATCGCCGCGCTCGCGCCGCGCGCGCGGCTCGGGCTGTGGGTGCTCTGCTACCTGCTGCTGCACTATCGCTGGCTGGCGCCCGCCCCCGGGACGGTGGTGGACCTGATCAATGGCGCGGGCGCCGCGCTGCTCATCGCCCTGGTGCTCGCCTCGGCCCGCGCGCAGGCGCTGCTGGCCTGGCCACCGCTGGCCTGGCTCGGCAAGGTCTCCTTCAGCCTCTACCTGGTGCATGTGCCGGTGATCCTGGCGGCCCTGCACCTGATGCCGCCGGACCAGCCCCTCTGGGCGGTCATGGCCGGCGCGGTGCTGGTCTCGCTCGGCCTCGCCTGGGTGCTGTTCCACCTGGCGGAGCGGCCCTCGATCTGGCTGGGGCGGGCGCTGTCGCAGCGGGTCGGCGCCGTGCGCCTGGGCCGCGCCCCGGCCTGACCTTCACCGACGCGGTACCGGGCCCGCCGCATCGGCCCTATACCGCGCCGGGTGCGCCGGAACCCGGCGCCGCACCGGCCTGTTGGATGGCCGATCGGGCAGGGAGCGGGCGGACCGATGGCCGTGCAGGACTGGCGCAAGGCGCGCGGGCATATGGAGCGCGAGGCGATCGCCGCGCTGGCCGAGCTGGTGGCAGCCGAGGACGGGGCGCTGCCGTTGCGCGAGGCCGCGACGCTCGCCATCGTCACCGCCCATCAGGTGCCGGAGCTGGTGGAGATGGGTGCCTTCACGGAAGGCGATTTTGACGAGGACGCCATGAATGCCATGGCGGTGGTGGTGGATATCGCCGCCGGCTGGGACGACGAGGCGGAGTCGATCACCGAGTATGTCGAGGGCCTCGACGAGCATGACCTGATGCGCCTGGCCCGCGCCGCCAAGACCTGGGCGGGCGCCGTCTGGGCGCAAATGGTGCCGCTGAGCGAGGCGGAGAAGGAGGCGACGCTCGCCTCCCTGAAGCGGGATTAGGGTGCCTTGCCCATGCCGCCGGCCAGCGCGCGGCCCTTGCCCACAGCACCGGCCGGGGCGGACCACCCGCTGCGACCGGCCGGGTTGCCGCGCGTTGAAGGCGGTGGAGGGCGGGTGGCCTGTTGTGCCGTGCCGGGCGTGCGGGCCCGGGGTGCGGCCTCCGGGAGATTCGCCCGAGACCGTCCGCTTCCCGTCGCAATCGCCCCGCCGGTTTCCTATATTGCAGGCAAGTAAGACAATGCCGGAGAAACCCCAGACCATGCGTCGTCCTGCCTTCCTGCTCGCGGCCCTCGCCGCCACGGCGCTCGTGCTCGCGCCGGCGCTCGCCGATGCGCGGCCGGGCGGTGGCGGCTCCTCGGGCAGCCGCGGCTCGCGCACCTACAGCGCGCCGCCCTCCACCAGCACCGCCCCGGGCACGGCCCGGCCGATGGACCGGACGATGACCGAGCCCTCCCGGCCCGGTGCGCCCGGTGCCCAGACCTCGCCGGCGCGGCCGCCGATCGGCCAGCCCAACCCGGCGGGCGGCTTCCTCTCCCGCAGCCCCTTCATGGCGGGCATGATGGGCGGCCTGATCGGCGTCGGCCTCGGCGGGCTGCTCTTCGGCCACGGGCTGTTCGGCGGCTTCACCGGCTTCGCCAGCTTCCTGGGCTTCCTGCTGCAGATCGCGCTCATCGCGGGCCTGGTCTGGCTGGTCGTCGGCTTCCTCCGCCGCCGCCAGCAGGGGGCACAGCCGGCCATGGCCGGCATCCCGCGCGGCATGGCGCGGCAGGCGCATGACACTGTCGGCCATGGGCCCCGCCCGGCCTATGGCGGCGGCGCGGCGGCCCCGGCCGGTGAGCCGATCCAGCTCGCGCCCGCCGATTTCCAGGCCTTCGACAACGCCCTGAAGGTCGTGAACGAGGCCTGGTCGCGGCAGGATGAGCAGCTGATGCGCGGCGTCGCCACGCCGGAGATGATGGAGTATTTCGGCAGCGACCTGCAGGACCTCGCCCGCCGCGGCTGGCGGAACGAGACGCGGGACACCGTGCTGGAGAAGGGCGACCTGGCCGAGGCTTGGCGCGAGGGTGCGCGGGAATACGCGACCGTCGCCATGCGCTTCTCCCAGATCGACGTCACCCGCCGGATCAGCGATGGCGCCGTGGTGGAGGGCGATCCGGACCGCCGCGTGACGGTGACGGAGCTCTGGACCTTCGTCCGGACCCAGGGCGGGCCCTGGCTGCTCTCGGCCGTCCAACAGACGCGCTGACCGGGACGGGGCGGCACGGCCGCCCCGCCACTTTTTGCCTCTTTTCGGTCACAATCGCGCCGTCTCCGCCCCCGGGCGGGGGCGGCGCGGTCGCAATTGTGGTGGACCGGGGCCAAATCATGGCATGATCGTGGCAAAGGGCGCTGCGACCACGCCATTTGAGGAGACCCCCGTTTATGATCGCCCTGTGCTTCCTCGCCGTCCTGGCCGCTATCGGTGGGCTTGCCCTGGTGGGGTTGGCGCTCGGCCCGGCGGCCGCGCTGGCGCCCACGGCGCTGCTGGCCGCGCCCGCTTTCGGCGCGCTCTCCCTCGCCAGCGGCCTCGCCGCGGCCGTGCTGGCGTTGCGCCGCGCGGGCTGAACGGCCCGGCGCCAACTCATCACCCCGCCTGCCTGCGCTTTGCCCCCTCGCCAGGGGGCGTCCATCGGGACAGGTCATTGCCGGGGCTGAAGGCGCGCCGCCGTGGCGGCAGGCCCGGCTGCCGAAAGCCCGTCCCGGCCTGTGGGCCGGCGCGCCATCCTGTCCTGTGATCCCGGCCCGAAGGTCATGGCCCTCGGGCGCCCGCTTTGCCCGGCTCACGCCTCCATGCGGCCAAGGGCCGGCCGGTTTCTGCCCCTCCTTCCCTGACGCCGCACAGGGCAGGGGCAGGCGGTCAGGGGGCCGGCGTCCAGAAGGCGTAGCGCAGCCCGACCATGACGGCATGGTTCCGGTTGGTCGCCTTCACCTCCCCATCGCGGAAGCCGAAGCGGCCGAGCTGCGCGCCGAAGGACACCGTCTGGTCCAGCACCGCGAAATAGCGGTACTCGGTGGTCAGGGAGAGGCCGCGCGCCAGGCCCGAAAGATCCCAGGACAGGCCGGCGATCGCCTGTTAGGCGAAGCGGCCATCCACGCCATAGGTCCCGGCGCCGCCCACGCCGTTGCGCATGATGATCTCGTTGTACTCGGACCAGGCATAGCCGGCGCCGAGCCCGATATAGGGCGTCACCGGCACGCCAGCCCGGACGCGCAGCGGTTCGATATCGTAGAAGAGGTTGGCCATGACCGCATAGGTATTGGCCGAGCCGGTGAGCGTGGTCTTGCCGCGGATGCCGGGGATCGAGAGCGAGTCCACGTCATTGTCGCGGTAGCTGAACTCCAGCTCCGCCCGCAGGGCGCCGAAATCCCAGCCCAGGCTGACGGCCACCATCGGGCTGCCCCCCTTGAAGCCGAGCGTGCCTTCCGTGCCCAGGCCCATGCGGCGCGCGATGGCGGCGCCGTTGCCCTGCAGCGTCAGCTCCGCGTCCTGGCGGAAGTTCGCCCCTGCGCCGAGGCCGATTTAGAGCCCGGTGGTCTGCGCCGCCGCCGCCGTGGCCGCTGTCAGTCCCAGCAGCACGACGCCTGCCGCCATCACGCTCTTGGTATGTCCCATCCGCCCGACCTCGATGTTGTCGTGCGGGCCGGCTCTCGCGGCCCGAATAGGCGGACCCTACTGAGGCCGGTGCGTTCCTGAGGCTCAACAATACTGCAGACGTTTGAAACTCAGGGATTTTTTATGTTTTGGTAGAATTCCCCGTTTTGGTTTGGGATCAGGGGCCTGATTTCAGTCTTTGACTTGTGAGTGACCGTCCTGTTGTCGGTGACAATCCGGCGAGGGCACTGCAAGAACAGGCGAGGCGAACGCGCTCCGGCGATCCCGCCCCGCTATCGCGCGGGCAGCATCACCCGCAGCGGCCCCGGCGCCTCCGTCACCTCGACCGGCAGGCTCCCCGCCGGGTCGCCATCCGCCTGGACCGGCACCGCCGGCCCTTCCAGCCGCACATGCCAGGCCCGGCGCAGCGTCACCCCCGGCATCCGGGGCAGCAGGTCGAGCGGCAGGGCCGCCCCGTAGAGCGCCGCGCGCCACGGCCCGCCATGGCGGAACAGCGCCACCTGGAAGCCAGGCTCGCCCGGCACCGCCGCCGGCGCCAGCAGGTGCCGCCCGGCATAAAGCCGGCCCTTGGAAATGATGGCGCTCGCCACCTCCACCGCCTCCCCGTCCAGCACCGCGGTGAAGGGCGGGAAGGGGTAGCGCGCCAGTTCCCGCAGCCCCTGCAGCGCATAGGCGCCGCGGCCCAGCCGCCGCTTCAGCCCAAGGTCGAGCCGCGCCACCACCTCCGCGTCGAAGCCCGCGCCCAGCATCTGCACGAAGAGCCGTTCCGTGCCGTCGCCGAAGCGCGCCAGGCCGGGCCGCAGCACGGCCGCCCGCCCCGCCGCCAGCACCGCGGCCGCCGCCTCCGGCCGCGGCGGCAGGCCAAGCTCCGCGGCCAGCACATTCGCCGTGCCGAGGGGCAGGATGCCGAGCCGCGCCGCCGAGCCGGCGAGCCCCGCCGCGACCTCCGCGATGGTCCCGTCGCCGCCGGCCGCGACGATGATGGGCACGCCATCCCCCGCCGCCTCGCGCGCCAGGGCGGTCGCATGGCCGGGATGCCGGGTTTCCGCGACGCGGGCCGGGATGCCGGCGCGCGCCAGCGCCTCCAGCGTGCGGGAGAGGCGGCGGCGGCGCCGGCCGCCGGCTGCGGGGTTGAAGACGATGAGCATGCGGGGTCCTGCGCCATCTTCCGCCGGCGGGCCTCGCGCGCCGGCGCCGCGTGCCCCGCCGGGCCGTCCGGCGCGCCTGGCGATGCGCGCCGGACGGCCCGGCCAGTCGTGGCGGCGAGCGAGTCACGCCTCCGGGCATCCACGCCCTTGCGCGATCCGCCCCGGACCGCCCGACGCACGCCGGACGGCCCTGCCGGTTGTCCGGACGAGGCAGTTACGCCGCCTGAGCGGGTCCACTCAGCCGTCCCTGGCTCTAGGGGCAGCGCCGCGACGGTGCCGCGACAGCGCCGTGTCAGCCGCATGACATTTGCGGCCCGCCGCGCCGGAACCCCGCCGCGTCATGCAAGATTCACGACCAATGCCGTCGCGCCGCGCTACTGCCTTCGCGCGCCATGGACGTCGCCGCGCCGATGTTCCAGGGCGGCCAGGCGGGCCTCGGAGGGCGGGTGCGATGCAGATCACGGAGACGACAAGACGCTACCGCACAATCTTCCTCTCCGACGTGCATCTCGGCACGCGCGGCTGCCGGGCGGATTTCCTGCTCGACTTCCTGCGGCGCACGGAATGCGAGCGGCTCTTCCTGGTCGGCGACATCATCGATGGCTGGCGCCTGCGCAAATCCTGGTACTGGACCGAGGAGTTCGACGAGGTGCTGCGCCACATCCTCGCCCTCGCGCAGCGCGGCGTGCAGGTCACCTATATCCCCGGCAACCATGACGAGATGTTCCGCGCCTGGCTGGGGCTGGAGGTCGCCGGCGTGAAGCTGGTGCGCGATGCGGTGCATGTGGGCGCCGATGGCCGCCGCTATCTCATCATGCATGGCGACGAGTTCGACGGCGTGATCCGCTACGCCAAGTTCCTCGCCCATCTCGGGGACCGGGCCTATGACTGGGCGCTGACGCTCAACCGCGTCTTCAACGATGTCCGCCGCCGCCTCGGCTATCCCTACTGGTCGCTCTCGCAATGGCTGAAGCGCCAGGTGAAGGAGGCGGTGAAGGCGATCGACCGGTTCGAGGTGGCGCTGGCGACGGAGGCGAAGCGCCGCGGCCTGGACGGCGTGGTCTGCGGCCATATCCACCATGCGGAGATGCGCAGCGTCCACGGCGTGCTCTACATAAATGACGGCGACTGGGTGGAGAGCTGCACCGCGCTGGTCGAGCATGCCGATGGCCGGTTCGAGTTGCTGGACTGGGCGGCCGAGAGCCGCCTTTCCTTCGGGCGGCAGGTCGCGCCCCCCGCCATGGCCACGGCCTGATACCTGGCTCATGACGTCCCGACCTGCGGCCTGCGGAGCGGGCCGGGCGCGCGAAGGCGCGCCGCGGCCCATGCCGCGAAGCCAAGGCCCGGAGGGCCGCCGGCGTTTGAGGCAGGACATGCGCCAGCATGTCATGCGCCAGGTATGACCCGGCGGTCCCCGATGTATACCGACCGGGAGGCCGCGCCGGAGAGCATGGCCGGGCTGCTGCGGGATGCCGACATGCTGCGGCTGCTGATCGTCACCGATGCCTGGGCGCCGCAAGTGAACGGCGTGGTGCGCACGCTCTCGACCGTCGCGGAGCGGCTGCGCGCGCGGGGCGATGGGGTGGAGGTGATCGGCCCCGAACGCTTCCGTACCCTGCCGATGCCGGGGTATCCGGAGATCCGCCTGGCGCTGCGGCCGGGCGCGCGGCTGCGCGCCATGGTGGACGCCCATGGCCCGACCGCGGTGCATATCGCCACCGAGGGGCCGCTGGGCTGGGCGATGCGCGCGCTCTGCCTCCGGCGCGGCTGGCCCTTCACCACCAGCTTCCATACGAAGTTTCCCGAATACGTCGAGGCCCGCACCGGCCTGCCGCCCGGCCCCGCCTGGGCGGTGCTGCGGCGCTTCCATGAGGCGGGCAACGGCACCTTCGCCGCCACGCCCTCCCTCCGCGCCGAACTCGCGGCGCGCGGCTTCACCAAGATCCGGCCCTGGACGCGCGGCGTCGATCTCGCCCTGTTCCGGCCGGCGCCACGCGAGGTGTGGGAGGGGCTGCCGCGCCCGGTCTTCCTCTATGCCGGGCGGGTCGCGGTCGAGAAGAACCTCGAGGCCTTCCTCGCTCTCGACCTGCCGGGCTCGAAGGTGGTGGTGGGCGACGGACCGCAGCGGGAGGCGCTGGCGCGGCGCTTCCCGGCGGCGCATTTCGCCGGCTGGCGGCAGGGGGAGGCGCTGGCGCGCGCCTATGCCGGCGCCGATGTCTTCGTCTTCCCCTCCCGGACCGACACCTTCGGCCTGGTGATCCTGGAGGCGATGGCCTGCGGCACGCCGGTCGCGGCCTATCCCGTCACCGGGCCGCGCGACGTCATCCCGGGCTCCGGCGCCGGGGTGCTGGATGAGGACCTGCGGCGCGCGGCGCTGACGGCGCTGGACTGCGACCGGGCCGCCTGCCGGGCGCATGCCGAGCGGTTTTCCTGGGAGGCCTGCGCGGCGGCCTTCCGGCGGCAACTGGTGCCGCTGGGGTGACGGCCTGACCGGCGGCCTGCCCCCGCCTTGCTCTCCCACGCAGCCGTGACCCGCGACGCGGCAACCGCGCCGGTAGCGTTGTCCGCAAGCGGATGCGGGATGGAGCGAGCCATGCATGGCATGACACGGCGCGGCCTCATGCTGGGCCTGCCGGGCCTGGCCGTCGCGCCGGCGGCGCGCGCGCAGGCCCCGGGCTGGCCCGACCGGCCGGTCCGCCTCCTGGTCCCGGCGCCGCCGGGTTCGGCGCCCGACCTGGTGGCGCGGGAGGTCGCCGAGCCGCTCGCCCGCCGCTTCGGCCAGCCCTTCCCGGTGGAGAACCGGCCGGGCGCCGACGGGCTGCTGGCCATCGAGGCGATGCTCGCGGCGCGGCCGGGCGAGGCCCTGCTGGTGAGCTTCACCAGCGCGCTCACCGTCGCGCCCCTGCTGCGCAGCCCGCCGCCGCCCTATGAGCCGCTGGAGGCGCTGCTGCCGCTCGCCGCGCTCGCACACGATGCCTTCGGCCTGTTCGTCGCGAAGGACCTGCCGGGGGAGGGGCTGCCGGGCCTCGTCGCCGAGGCCCACGCGGCCGGTCCCGCCCGGTTGAACTGGTTCGCCTCGCCCGGAGCGCCCTTTCTGGCCATGCGGGCCTTCCTGCGGGAGGCCGGGCTGGCGGAGATGGCCTATGTCGCCTATCGCGGCGCCCCGGCGGCGCTGGCCGATCTCGCCGCGGGCCGGCTGCAGGCGGCGCTGGTACCGCTGGCGACCGCGCTGCCGCTGGCGCGGGAGGGGCGGGCCAGGCTGGTCGCCACCACCGGGCGGACGCGCGCCGCGGCCGTGCCGGAGGTGCCGACCGCGGCCGAGGCGGGCTTCCCGGCGCTGTGGCAGGAGGAGATGCTCGGCCTCTTCGGCTGGCGCGGCATGCCACCCGCCCTGGCCGAGGCGCTGGCGCGCGAGGCGGGCGGGGCCATGGCGGCGATCGAAGGCCGCCTGGCGGCCCGCGGCCAGGCCGCCCGGCCGGAGCGGCTGCAGGATTTCGCCGCGCTGCTCGCCGCCGATCGCGCGCGTCTCGGCGCGCTCTCCCGCGAATTCCCCCTGCCGCCGGCCTGAGCCGCCACGGGCGGCCGGCCCCGCGGCGCCGGCTCCACGCTGTCGGCCCGGGCCGCTCCGGTCCCGCCCACGCGGCGCGCCGGCCGCGCGGGCGCTATTCCGGCTCCGCCCCCATCGTGCTACCGCCTCGCGCGCGCCATGACTCACCCTCCATGTTCCGGCGGCTGATCCGCTCCGACGCCGCCCAGGCGCTCTTTGCCAGGCTGCTCGGCCTCTACCTCGCCGCCGTCTATCGCACCACGCGCTGGACCCTGCTCGGCGAGGAGCATCTGCGCGCCGCCTTCACCGCCCCCTCCGGCGCGCCGCGGCCGGTGGTCGGCGCCTTCTGGCATGAGCGCCTGCCGATGATGCCCATGCTCTGGCTCGAGGCGCTGCGGCGCGTGCCGGGCGCCGGCGGCCGGCACGCCCATGTCCTCGTCTCCCGCCACCGCGACGGCCGCTTCATCGGGGAGGTGGTGCGGCGCTTCCGGCTGGAGATGGTGCATGCCTCCACCAGCAAGGGCGCCACCACCGGCATGCGCGTGCTGCTGCGGGTGCTGGCGCAGGGCGACGTTGTGGTGATCACCCCGGACGGCCCGCGCGGCCCGCGGCGCGTCGCGGCGCCGGGCGTCGCGCAGCTCGCCGCCGTCTCCGGCCTGCCGGTGCTGCCCTGCGCCGCCCGCACCACCCGGGCGCGGGTGCTGCCGAGCTGGGACCGGATGGTGCTGCCGCTGCCTTTCGGTCGCGGCGTGCTGGTGGCCGGCCCGCCGGTGATGGTGGACCGCGCCGATCCGCTGGCCGCCCTGCCGGCCATCGAGGCTGCGCTCTCCGCCGCCTGCGACGCCGCCGATGCCTGGGCCGCCGCCCCGGCCGCGACGCGTGCGGCGCTGGCATGAGCGGCGGGCTGCTGCTCTGGCGCTGGGCCGCGACCGCGGCGGCGCCGCTGTTGCCGCTGCATCTCCGCCGGCGGGCCCGCAACGGCAAGGAGATCGCTTCGCGCCTCGGCGAGCGGCGCGGGGAGGGGGCGGCGCGCCCGCCCGGCCGGCTGCTCTGGCTGCATGCGGCGAGCGTTGGCGAGACCCTTTCGGTCATCCCGCTGCTGGAGGCGCTGGCCGCCCGCGCCCCGGACCTCTCCCTGCTGGTCACCACCGGGACCGTGACCGCGGCCGAGACGCTGGCGCGGCGCCTGCCGGATGCGCTGGGGGGCAGGCTGCTGCACCGCTTCGTGCCGCTCGATGTCCCCGCCTGGGTGGAGCGCTTCCTGGACACATGGTGCCCCGATGGCGCGGTGCTGGTGGAATCCGAGCTCTGGCCGAACCTGATCGCGGCGGCCGAGGCGCGGGGGCTGCCGCTGGCCCTGGTCAATGCGCGCTTCAGCCTCCGCTCCGCCCGGCGCTGGCGGCTGGCGCCGGGGCTCGGCCGCCGGCTGATCCGCGCCTTCCGCCTGGTGACGGCGCAGTCGGAGGCCGATGCGGCGCGGCTGCGCGCCCTCGGCGCGCCGGCGGTGCTGAGCCCCGGCAACCTGAAGGATGCCGCGCCGCCCCTGCCGGCGGACCCCGCGGCGCTGGCGGCGCTGCGCGGCGCGATCGGGGGGCGGCCGGTCTTCCTGGCCGCCAGCACCCAGCCGGGGGAGGAGGCGATCCTCGGCGCCGCCCATGCCCTGCTGGCGGCGGCGCATCCCGGCCTGCTGACGGTGATCGTCCCCCGCCATCCCGAGCGCGGCGCCGCCATCGCGGCCGGGCTCGCGCCGCTGCCCGTCGCGCGCCGGGCCGCCGGCGCGCTGCCCGGGCCGGAGCATGCGGTCTATGTCGCGGACACCCTGGGGGAGCTCGGCCTGTTCTACCGGCTGGCCGGGGTCTGCCTGGTCGGCGGCTCGCTCGTGCCGCATGGCGGGCAGAACCCGCGGGAGCCGGCGCGGCTCGGCTGCCCCATCCTGCTCGGGCCGCACACCTTCAATTTCGAGGAGCCGGTGGCGCGGCTGCTGGCCGCCGGCGGGGCGCTGCGGGTAGCGCCCGAGCCGGCGGCGCTGGCGGGCGCGGCGGGCGCCGTGCTATCCGACCGGCACCGCGGACGCAGCATGGCAGAAGCCGCCGCCGCGGCCCTCGCCGCGGAGGCCGGCTTGCCGGACCGGTTGGCGGGGATGCTGATCGGGCTCCTCCCCGGTGCCGGGCCGGAGGACGGGGCCGCGACGCCTGTTTTCGCCGCCGCGGCAGCGCCGGGGCGGTTGGGGCGTTGAGGGCCGTGGGCCGACCCCGGACCGGCATGACCGGCGCGGGGCGGCACCCGGGAGCGGGACAGCCGGCGCGGCGGGCGCCGGCCTGGGCAAGGCGAGGACCGGTCAAGGCGTGATTCGTGCCCCCGAATTCTGGACCGGCGACGGACGGGGGCTGCTGCCCCTGCTCCTCTCGCCCATCGCGGCGCTCTATGGCGCGGCCACCGCGCGGCGCATGCGGCGGCCGGGCTGGCAGGCGCCCGTGCCGGTCATCTGCTGCGGCAATGCCACCGCCGGCGGCGCCGGCAAGACCACGGTGGCGCTCGATCTCGGCCGGCGCCTGGCCAATCGCGGCGTCGCGGTGCAGTTCCTGCTGCGCGGCTATGGCGGGCGGCTGAAGGGGCCGCTGCGGGTGGACCCGGTGCAGCATGACAGCCAGGCGGTGGGCGATGAGGCGCTGCTGCTGGCGGCCGAGCGGCCGGCCTGGATCTCGGCCGATCGCGCCGCCGGGGCGCGGGCGGCGGTCGCCGGCGGGGCGCAGTGCATCGTCATGGATGACGGGCTGCAGAACCCGACGCTGGAGAAGGACCTCTCCCTCCTCGTCATCGATGGCACCTACGGTTTCGGCAATGGGCGCATGATCCCGGCCGGGCCGCTGCGGGAGAGGCCGGAGGACGCCGCTGCCCGCTGCCGCGCCGCGGTGCTGATCGGGGAGGACGAGTGCGGCGCGCTGGCGCATCTGCCGCCCCGTCTGCCGGTGCTGCGCGCCAGCCTGAAGCCGGGGCCGGAGGCGGAGCTGCTGGCGGGACAGCCGGTCTATGCCTTCTGCGGCATCGCCAACCCGCGCAAATTCTTCTCGACCCTGCAGGAGGCCGGGGCGGTGCTGGCCGGGCGGGTGCCCTTCGCCGACCACTACCCCTATGACGAGGGCGACCTGCGGGACCTGCTGGCGGAGGCCGACCGGCTGCGCGCCATCCCGGTCACCACGCGCAAGGATTTCGTCCGCATCCCGCCCGCCTTCCGCAGCCGCGTCACGGTGGTGACCATCCGGCTGGAATGGGAGGAGCCGGCGGCGATCGAGGGGCTGCTCGACCCCCTGGCGCAGCGGGTGCCGGTGCCGGCATGAGGGCGGCGCGGGGCCCATGCCCCGCCCAAGTCCGCCTGCCAGGATGTGACGCACCTTGAAGTCCCTGCAATTCGCGCTGGAGCGCCTCGCCGCGCGGCTGCTCTTCACCCTCGCCCGGGCGCTCGGCCCGGTTGGGGCCTCCGATTTCGGCGGCGCGCTCGCGCGGACCCTCGGGCCCCTGCTGCCGGTCTCGCGCACCGCCCGGGACAACCTGGCCCGCGCCCTGCCGGAGTTCGATCCCGCGGCGCGCCGGCAGGTGGTGCGCGGGATGTGGGACAATCTCGGCCGCACGGTCGCCGAACTGCCGCACCTGCCGGCCCTGCACTGGGAGATCGAGGGGGCGGAGCACCTGGCGCCCCTCGCCGCCCGGGGCGGGCCGGCCATCCTGGTTTCCGGCCATATCGCCAATTGGGAGGTGCTGCCGCCGGCCGCGGCGCGCCGCGGCATCCGCCTGGGCAGCGTCTACCGCGCCGCCGACAACCCCCTGGTGGACGCCCTGATCAACGGGCTGCGCGCCCGGGCGGTGGAGGGCGAGCCGCTGCCGCTGTTTCCGAAGGGGGCGCAGGGGGCACGGGCGGCGCTGAAGTTCCTTTCGGCCGGCGGCGTGCTGGGCATGCTCGCGGACCAGAAGCTGAATGATGGCATCGCGGTGCCGCTGCTCGGCATC
>JAESGY010000506.1_pt1 | contig 14714 bp, 13 predicted proteins | sample 9269841 | NCBI WGS metagenome assembly JAESGY01 (sample SAMN17022865, study PRJNA683097) | algae metagenome | isolation source: Spirirestis rafaelensis WJT71-NPBG6 and co-occurring heterotrophs from... | place: USA: Pinto Wells, Joshua Tree National Park, Colorado Desert, CA | collected 2006-08-15
GCGCTGGGCAGCCCGCCTGTGCTGATCTTCAGTGCCCTTGGTCTCGTGCTCAGCTCGGTCATCCTGGTCCTGAAGGTCCGCGGCTCGCGCATGCAGCCCGTGAGTGGGGACTGCCGTCATAACCAGCTGGATCAAAAGGACTCAGGCGCGGCTGAACCCGTCGCGGGTTGAATCCCTGGTCACCGTGCGATCCTTCCGCGGTTCGCACGGCCAGCGCCCGACAGCGCGAAACGGAACACGACCGGCAAGGAAGGGCTCGTGCCGCTGCCCTAGAGCGATCGAGGAACGGGCGGGTTGTTCGGCAGGAGGGGCGCGTTGACGGTGCAGACAACCCCGCCTGGCGCGAACTCGATCCGGACGTCTCCTTCCAGATCCATCGCCAGGCTCCGCTCGATGAGCCGTGTCCCGAACCCCCGCCGCTTCGGCGCCTGCACCGGAGGACCGCCACTCTCCTCCCAGCGCAGGTGCAGGCATGGCGGGATCTGCGTGGCATCGAGCCCCCACGCAACCCGGATCTCCCCGGTCTCGTTCGAGAGAGCCCCGTACTTCACCGCGTTGGTGGACAGTTCCTGGAGGGCCATGGCGAGCGCCAGCGCCATCCGGGGTGACAGCCGCACCTCAGGCCCCCTGAGATGAAGGCGATCCTCGCGGGCATTGCCGTAGGGCGCAACGGCCTCGGTGACGATCGCCCTCAGGCTCGCTCCCTCCCAGTTCTCCCGGGTGAGCACGTCATGCGCGCGCGAGAGTGCGAACAAGCGGGCCTCGAACGAGGCCTGCGCCTCGTCAAGGGTCACCGCGTTGCGCAGGGTCTGGCTCGCGATGGACTGCACGGTCGCAAGCGTGTTCTTCACCCGGTGGTTCAGCTCATTGATGAGCAGCCGCTGGTGCTCCTCCAACTGCCTGGTCTCGGTGATGTCACGCGAGACGGACAGGAGCTTATCTACCGAGCCGTCATGTCCTGAGATCGGGGTGACGGCTACATCCCACCACCGCAGTTTTCCCTTCAAGGTCGGCGTATGACCCTGGAAGCGGGCGTTGCCGCCGGCGAGAGCCATTTGAACGGCCTCACGGGCTTTCTCGTGGTCCGGTCCACTCCAGAAGTCGCGCCAGTCGCAGCCCTCGATGGCACCGAAGTCGTCCACCTCCATGACTTCCATGCCGCCCGGGCTCATGAACCGCAGGCGAGCGTCGGCGTCGAGCACCTTGATGCAGTCGGTCGAGCTCCCGAGGATGCGGCGGGTGAACTCCTCGCTCTCCTGTAGCGCCGCTTCTGCCTGCTTGCGCTCCGTGAGGTCGAGCATGGCGCCAATCATGCGCACGGCGTTTCCACGCCCGTCCCGGATGACGTAACCCCGGTCGAAGACGTAGGCCTCGCCTCCGTCTGCCCGCAAGAATCGGTACTCGGCGCTCCAGTGCTCCTGCCCCCCGGCGATCACCGCGTGAATGTCATTCACGACCCGCTCGCGGTCATCGGGATGAATGTGGTGCTTCCACCAGGCACCCATGGTTTCCCGGTCCCTGTAGCCGAAGAGCGCAGTAAGCGCCTCGTTCCATAGAATGCGGTCGCCCGCGAAATCCCAGTCCCAGATCGCGTCGTTAGTGGCCTTAGCCGCCAGCCTGTAGCGTTCCTCGGTCTGGCGCAGCGCCACCTCGCCCCGCTTCCGTTCGGTGGCATCCTGGAAGTACACGGACAGCCCCCTCCGGCGGTGGGGTGGATATCGACATCCACCCAGTGCCCGAGGATGGGCGAGACGGTCTCGAGGTGCACCGTTCGCTGCTCCTTTCGGGCAAGCTGGTGCGCCTCGTAGGCCTCGCTGCCCACGGCCTCCGGGAACTCGTCCCAGTACACCTTGCCGATCAGGTCCTCGCGCCTGCGCCTCCACCACTCCGCCGCCCTGCGGTTGACGTAGGTGAAGCGCCAGTCTCTGTCGACGGCGTAGAAGGCGTCGGAAATGCTCTCGAGGGTCTCCTCGTTGCGTGCATGCGCGAGGCGCAGCTCCTCCTCGGTCTTCCGCCGCTCCAGCGCGACCCCGAGCAGGTTGGCGAAGCCCTGCATGAAGGCGAGATCGGCCTCGGTGAAGCGGCCTTCGGCCGGGCTGTCGGCTTCCAGGACACCGTAGCGGCTTGTTTCGGTGGCGACCGGCACGTTGATGGCGCGCCGGATGCCGTGTTCCGCCAACATGCGCGGCGTACGGAAGTGGCTCTCGTCCCCGAGGTGGCTGGAGATCACGGGCTCTCCCCTGCGGAAGGCATAGCCGGTGGGGCTGTCCAGGTCGGCACCCGTCATGGACCCAATCGTACCGGGCTTCCAGCCCACGCCCGCGCGGACGACGAACCGATCCTCATCGGGCAGGTACTCCATGGCCTTGCAGTACCGGATGTGCAGGCCCTGTGCGCAGAGCCGGGTCGCCTCCTGGAGCAGGTCCATGAAGTCGGGCGTCCGCAGCGCAAGGACGCCGAAGCCTGCCAGCAGTTCCTGCTGGTGCAGGCGGTAGGCGAGTTCATCGGCAGAGGTTCCCCCCTGCTCAGGGGAGCGTCCCGGTGTGGCCTCCCGCTGCTCGTGGTTCATCATTTCATCCACATGCAATTGCAACCTGATGTAACGCACGAAGACGTTTCGGGTCCCGTTGACGGCAATCCATCACGAGTGGTCGGTGCCCGTCCCATCTTCAGGTGGATCTCAGGCTTTGCGTCCAAGCGCCTGCCCAATTGCTTGGCCCAGCGCCTCTGTGTTGAACGGCTTTTGCAGGGTCGGCCGGGCGGCGTAGCCCTCCTCGAGCCCGCCGCTGCCGTAGCCCGTCGCGAAGATGAACGGGATGCCGCGCCCGGCCAGCACGTCGGCCGCCTGATAGGTCAGAGCGCCACCCAGGTTGAGGTCGAGGATCGCCAGGTCGATGGCCTCGTTCCCGGCGGCGGCAACCGCGTCCTCGAGGCGGGTGGCGACCCTGACCAGCTCATGGCCGAGGTCCTCGAGCATGTCCTCGACCAGCATCGCGATTATCGCCTCGTCCTCAACGAGGAGGATGCGGCGGCCAGGGGTGTTGTCGCTCATGGTCAGCGTTCCTTGGTCCGGGCGTTGTCCACGATGCTGCTCCCGGCATCGGGGGACGAGATGGGTCTGCGCGTCACGCGCCGCAGCACGCGCGAGACGTCCTCCACGGCATATGGCTTGTGCAGCAGCTCGAAGCCGTGCGTTCCCTCCTCGGCCAGTACGTGGCTGTAGCCGGAGGTCAGCACCACGGGCAGGTTCGGGTAAAGCCGCCGGATCTCACGTCCGAGCTCGACGCCGCTCATCCCGGGCATGACCACATCTGAGAACACCACGTCGAAGCGCGTTGCGTCCTCCACCAGCAGCTTGAGGGCCTCCGTGGCATTGGCCGCCCAGGTGGTCTCGTAGCCAACATCCTGGAGAAGCTGGGTCGAGAACCGACCCACCTCGATGTTGTCTTCGACCACCAGCACGCGGCGACCGCGGCCGTCCTCGTGCTGACTGATTCCACGCGGGTCGCTCCCGGCCCCGTCCGCGCCGGCCTCGCGTTCGACCTTGGGCAGGTAGAGGGTAAAGGTCGTGCCCTTATTGAGTTCGCTCTCGACGGCGACATCGCCACCAGACTGCTTGGCGAACCCATAGACCTGGGATAGTCCAAGACCTGTCCCTTTGCCCACCTCCTTGGTGGTGAAGAAGGGCTCGAAAATCTGCCCAAGCCTGTCGGCCGGAATGCCAGATCCCGTATCGCCGATCGATACCGCCACGAAACGGCCGGGACCGCCTGCATGTCCGCGGATCGACGGCATCTCCGCCATGGCCTCGACACACACGGTCAGGGTGCCTTCCCCGTTCATGGCATCGCGGGCATTCACCGCCATGTTCACCAGCGCCGTCTCGAACTGGACGATGTCCGCCTCCACGAGGCAGGGTTCGCAGGCAATGTCGGCCTCGATGCGGATGCGTGAACCCACGATCGTACGCAGCATGTCGGTGACCGCCCGGATGCGGTCGGGCACGTCGAACACCTCGGGCTTGAGCGCCTGCCGCCGGGCGAAGGCCAACAACTGCCCCGTCAGCTTGGCGGCACGATCCACTGTGTCGGTGATCGCATCGATGTAGCGGCGGCGGCGCTCCTCCGGCAGGTTCGGTCGGCGCAGGAACTCGACAGACGAGCGGATGATGGTGAGCAGATTGTTGAAGTCGTGCGCCACGCCGCCGGTGAGCTGCCCCACCGCCTCCAACTTCTGCGACTGGCGCAGCGCGGCCTCGGTCTTCTCCCGCTCCGCGACGGCTTCGATCACGCGGCTTTCCAGTTCCTCGTTGAGGCGGCGCAGCGCCGCCTCGGCCTCCCGGCGGTCGGTCACATCGAGCACGAACTCGACCACCTCGTCGCCGACCTTGCGCGGGGCGAACAGCCCCCACCAGCGTGAGCCGTCCTTGCGGAAATACTGCTTCTCGTACGGCGTGGCCTCGCCCAGCGTGGTCACCTGCTCGATGGCGCGCCAGGACTCCGGATGGAACTCCTCGGGCGTGAGCTCCTGCCAAGTCTTGCCAAGCGCCTCCTCCCGGCTGAAGCCAGTCATGCGCAGGAACGCGTCATTCGCCTCGGTCAGCGCGAAACCTTCGCCCCAGAACAGCACCCCGACCGTGCTGATGCCGAAGGCGGTCCTCAGGCGCTCCTCACTGCGGCGCAGTGCCTCCTCGGCGCGCATGTGCTCGCTGACGTCGCGATAGAAGGCGGCCACCCCGCCCGGCACAGGGTAGATGCGCAGCGCCAGCCAGAGGTCGTGCCCCGTGGCTGCATCCCGGTAGCGATGCGTGAGTTCGACCGGCACACGCTCGGTCATAGCCCGGCGGTAGGCGGTCTCGACCGAGGTGCCAATCGAGCCGGGGAACGCTTCCCAGTGCGTCTTGCCGAGGAGCTCGCTCTCGGGCCGGCCGTCGAGCCGCAGGCCCTCGGCATTGATCTCGGTGACTCGGTACTCCTCATCGAGGACCACGAACCCCTCGCTCATGGCGGCCAGAACGCTCGTGTAGCGTGCGTTGCTCGCGTCGATGGTGGCTCGGGCGAGGTGCGCCTCGGTGACGTCGTGACCCTCGCAGAAAATCCCGGTCACATGGCCGGCCTCGTCCCTGACGGGCTCGTAGATGAAGTCGAGGAAGCGCTCCTCCACGGCTGCCTTGGGCGAACGCTGGAAACGGATCGGCAGGTGATGGGCGACGAAGCGCTCGCCCGACGTGTAGACATGGTCGAGCCGCTCGAAGAAGCCTTGTCCTTCGAGCTCGGGGAAGGCCCCCCGGACGGTCTTGCCGACGAAGTCACGCTCGCCGAACAGGCGCCTGTAGGCCTGGTTGACGAACTCGAAGCGGTGCCCTGGACTGGTCAGGACCGCCACGAAGCCGGGCGCCTGCTCGAACAGCCGCCGTTGCCGCTCGGTCTCGGCCGCCAGCCGCCGCTCAGCCATGATCTGGCCTGTGATCTCGGTGCAGGGGCAGAAGAAGCCCGCAACAGTGCCGCTCTCGTCCCGCACGGGCGTGTAGGAGAAGGAGAAGTGCGTCTCTTCCGGGTAGCCGCGCCGCTCCATGATGAGGGTGATGTGGTCCATGTGCACGGACCCACCCGCGTAGGCCTGCTCGACAATGGGCAGCAGGTCGGCGCGGATCTCGTGCCAGACCTCCAGGAAGTCGTGCCCCAAGGCAGCCGGGTGCTTCCGTGCAAGGATCTCGGCATAGGCATCGTTGTAGAGCAACGTGCGGTCCGACCCCCAGGCGATGAACATCGGCTGGTTGGATCCCAGCGTCACGCCGACCAGGGTTTTGAGACCGTACGGCCAATCTTCCGGGGACCCTAGCGGCGTCGCTGCCCAGTCGTGGGCGCGGATGAGGGCGCCCATCTCGCCGCCACCCGTGAGAAAGTCGAGGCTGCTGTTCAGTGCAAGGCTGCCGTGCATCGCGTTTGGTCTCGTTGGTAGGACCCATGAAAACGGGCCATGGCCTGCCCTTCGACGAGCCAGGCATAGTGCTTGATATGACGTCGTTGGAAGGATCCATGAGATAGGGAGCCGATGGGCCGCCGTAAAGGCTGCGGGGCGATCAATGGACCTAAGTCATCGATCATCCTGCGCGAGCCCTCAGGGGGAGCCCGAAGAGCACCGGTCGTAAGCCTAAGGCATGCATTCCGCCCCGGAGCCCACACCGCAGCTACTGAGCCGTCAGGACCCTGATGACATCGGACCTGTGGTAGCGCATCGGCATGAACCGCGAGTGCGGCGCTTCCCCGCTCAAGCTCGACGGCAGCGCGCCGGAGGTAATCAGAACAACCATGTGCGGTTAGAGCGGCTGGATCAGCCGGGTGAGGTCGAAGCCGCTCAGCGCGCTGGGCATGGTCACACTAGTGAACAGCATCCGGATGGTCTCTCTGGTCTTGAGGAGGGTCGCGGCATCGTGGGCCGAGAGGCCTCCGGCACCTGGAAGCCGTGGTCCTCTAGCGCATCGGCGAGATTCCGCACTCGGTCAGGCAGCGAAATCTGTTCACTGAAAGGAGCGTCCGATGTTCCTGTCCAAAGCGGAAATTCGCCCTCCGTCCGGAACGTGCCATAAGCGGCCCTAACCTGGCTCTGAATGAACCGTTCAAGAAGGTCCGCGCATACTCCGCTTCTTCCGCGCGACAAGAGACCGAGAGTGCCGAGTGGGAAGTCTTGTTGGCGCCGAAGATCGAGCAGAGGTGCGGGCAGGATGCCGGTGTTTGCCTGGCACAGGTGATCGTGCATCTCCGACGGGCGCGCGTGACGTTGTTCTCGATGAGTTCTGTTGTTAACTCGCACTATTCGGATAAGATGCGAATGCATTCTTGAGTGATCGCAGGCTCCAAAAGTCCGATGGCGAGTAGGGCCTATTAAATCTTGAGCCAGCCGATCCTGGCAGCGAGGCAGAGGATACAGATGAAGGCATCTTGACGCTCAGAAGATCAGGTGTAGGCGAGGAGCTGACCGGCGAGGATCACGCCCGTCCATGCGATCAGTGACACTGCTGCTCCGACGCGGGCGGCGACCGGGGTCACGGCGGCATCCTTCCACTCATCGACGCGGCGGTAAATGCCGTAGTGGAACACCGGTACGTTGAGGCCAGCGAGGATCAGCAGGCCGAACTTCCACGGTGCGGCCCCGGCACCAGCGACCACGGTGGCCTGTGCACTGAGCAGCGCGATGCCCGTGGCAACGGCGATGGCGAATCCGATGTGGGAGACGGGCAGCAGATAGCGCGCGGCCGTGGTTGCAGACATGACGCGGCGTCCAACTCCCAGCAGTCGGAGGTCGAAGCTGAAAGCCGGGCCGACAAGAAGAGCAATCCCAAGGATGTGGATGGCTTCGAGCACGGCATAGAGGTATTGACCACTCCGCACCGTCTCACCGAGCGTAGAGCCCTGCAACAGCATCAGCAATGTGTCGAGCAATTCAAGCATACTCCGTTTATTCGCGCCCGGTGCGATGGCGCAGGTGGAGTCCCCACCCGCACTTGATGCGACGATGGTGGCCCCGAACACCGCCCACACCATCGAATTCCCGGAGACCCGCACTGCGGCTTCTACCTGGTGGCCGGGGTGGTGCTCGCAGCCGTCGAGGAAGCCTACTTCGGCAACGGCGCTCGTACCGGGAGCGTGTTGCCGAGCACCTGGTTGACTGGCACGTCGTCGTCCCCGTACCAAAACACGACTGGACGAAACAGATCGTTATCCGTCCGATTGATGTAGCCGACCGCCTTGAAGCGCTCCCCGATCTTCAGCGCACGGCCCAAGCCCCACCGGCCCGACCAAGCCGGCGGCGCGATGAGTACCTCCAGTTCCTTGTGGGGTCCCTTGTACGAGAGGGCGGCATTAACCCGGACACTGTCCTCGGGATCTTGCAACTGCTCTGGAATCGCCAGTTCGGGAGTGTGGGCGGGCAGGTTGCTGTCCAGGGTTACATCGAACTGCGAGTGCGGGTTACCCCAGACACCATCCGAAGAGACCGTTCCCGCGATGTAGACGAGGCGATCGGTTTCGAAGCCGGGCCACCCGTGATGCGCGGCAGCAGGTAGCACCGGAATCAGCACTGTTCCCAGCGCGACCACAGCAGCAGTGCCCGCAGTGGCCAGCAGTCGCAGTCCTCGCATGCCCCTTGGTGTGTGCAAGGTTGTGCTCTTCATTCGCTTTTTCCTTTCATCGCTAGAGGCAAACTCAGACGCTAACACGCGCTAGAGTGGCGCCCGGTAGCGACTTCAGCATGCGGCTGTCTCTTCACGCTGATGGAGCCTGAACTAAACGGCCCAGGCTCCATATCGCCGCTCACGCGGAGAGGTGCTGGTTGAAGAACGACTGGAGCCTGTGGAACGGAATCAGGTCAATACGGTCGTACAGGTCCGTGTGGTTGGCACCTGGTATGATGAGAAGCTCCTTCGGCTCCGCCGCAGCCGCATAGGCGGTCTCGCTGAAGTAACGCGAGTGGGCTTTTTCGCCATGGATCAACAGGACCGGGCGTGGCGCAATTTCCGCAATGTAGGGCAGGAGCGGCATGTTCATGAACGACAGCGGCGTGGTCTGTGTCCAGGAGTTGCCTGAGTTGACGGCGCGCGCATGGTACCCACGCGGCGTCCTGTAATAGTCGTGGTAGTCGACCATAAACTGCGCCTCGCCGCCTTTCAGCTCGTTGTATGGCGGCTGGTAAGCCGGGGTTCCCTTTTCCGAATCGTTCCAACGCTGCCGGCTCAGTTGCTCAAGCGTTTTCGTGCGCTGTTCAAGGGTCACGCTATCGTTGTAGCCGCGGGACATAACGCGTGTCATGTCATACATGGTACTGGCCGCAACGGCCTTGACCCGCTTGTCCACGGCAACCGCATTCAATGCCATGCCACCCCAGCCGCAAATGCCGATAACGCCGATACGCTCGCGATCGACGGATGAGTGCAGGCCGAGAAAATCCACCGCTGCGCTGAAATCCTCGGTATTGATGTCAGGTGAGGCGACATTGCGAGGCTCGCCGCCGCTTTCTCCGGTATAGGACGGATCGAAAGCCAGCGTGACGAATCCACGCTCCGCCATGGTCTGCGCATAGAGACCCGACGACTGCTCCTTCACAGCGCCGAAGGGACCGCTGATGGCGAGTGCCGCCAGCTTCCTCCCGGCGCGGTTTTTCGGCTGGTAGAGATCGGCCACCAGGGTGATGCCGTAGCGGTTCTTGAAAGTGACCTTCTCGTGATCGACTTTCTTGCTTCGCGGGAAAACTTTGTCCCATTCGCCTGACACATTCTGTGCCTTTGCGTTGGAAGCATTGAAAAGCGACCCGGCACCGATTGCGGCGACGCCAGCTCCGGTCAGCTTCAAGAGGTCACGCCGGCCAAGGCCAGGGGTCTGGGCTGCGATATTCTCGGGACTGTTCTGCTTGTTCATGCCAGTATCTCTGCTCCTTCCTGCTCAGGCCGATGCCTGGCTCTGGTTAAACAGTAGCAAGCGGGAAGGCAGAGGATTAGCGGAGCTGCGGCGCATGCCCTTATGAGCTCAGCTCATCAATCTGGCATAAAATTGAAGGATTAGGCCTTCTCGTTCAGCTTCGATGGCGCAGAGCCTCGACAATGAGGTTGAAGGCTGGGGAGGACTGCCGGCGGCTCGGATAGTACAGGTGGTATCCCGTCCACGGTGGGCACCAATCCTTGAGCACTCGCTCGAGGCGTCCGGCGGCGATATGCAGCAGCGCGATGTCTTCCGGGACGTGAGCGAGCCCGAAGCCGTCTACTGCTGCATTGAGGACTTGGAAGATGCCATTGAACACGAGCTGTCCCTCGACCCTGACTGCCAGCTCATGTCCATCACGCTCGAACTCCCAGGCATAAAGCCCACCATAGGTGGGCAGGCGCAGGTTGATGCAGGTATGGCCGAGGAGGTCCTGAGGGGTTCTTGGCCGCTCTTTGTCCGCGAAGTAGGACGGTGCCCCGATCACCGCAAAGCGGACATCGGGACTGATCCGTACCGCGATCATGTCCTTGGCAACCTGCTCACCGAGGCGCACGCCCGCGTCGAACCGTTGCTCGACGATGTTGGTCAGCATCTCGTCGAGGGCGATCTCCACCTTGATGTCGGGGTAGTCGGCAAGAAATGTCCGGAGCTTAGGCCAGAGGATCGTCTCAGTGACATGGTAGCCCGCCGTGATCCTGATGGTGCCGGCGGGCTTCTCACGGAACTCGCTCAATCCATCCAGCTCGGCCTCGATTTCCTCCAGCCGGGGGCCTGCCGTCCGGAGCAGGCGCTCTCCTGCCTGTGTAGGCGCCACAGAGCGGGTGGTCCGGGTCAAAAGCCGCACGCCCAAGCGCTCCTCAAGGCCACGCACCGTGTGGCTCAGGGCCGACTGGGAAACACCGAGCTGCGCAGCGGCCCTCGTGAAGCTCCGCTCCCGCGCGACAGCCAAGAAGGCAATCAGGTCGTTGATGTTCTCGCGCGCCATTCATGAGCTCCACTCATAGGTTCATGCAGGTCTTAGCACCTAATCGGCCCAATGAGCACAGCCTATCTTCCAGCCTCCAATCGCTATTGTGAGACATTGATGACAGCCGGAACCGCCTCAACCCGTGACCTGATCACCGCCCGCTCTCCGGCATGGGGGGCGGTTCTCGCCATGTCCCTGTGCTGCATGGTGCTCGTCGCCTCGGAGTTCATGCCGGTCAGCCTGCTGACGCCGATTGCCTCCGATCTTCACATGACGGAAGGCCAAGCCGGGCAGGCGATCTCCGTTTCCGGCATCTTCGCCGTCCTCACAAGCCTGTCCATCTCGGGCCTGACGTCCCGATGGGATCGACGCACCGTCCTGCTCGTGTTGGCCCTCTCGCTGATCGTCTCTGGCACGGTTGTGGCCCTTGCGCCGAACTACACGATCCTCATGCTCGGCCGGGCAGTGCTCGGCATCGCCATCGGCGGATTCTGGTCGATGTCAACCGCAGCGGTCATGCGCCTCGTACCGGCGGATAGCGTCCCTCGTGCCCTGGCGGTCCTGCAAGGCGGAACCGCCTTGTCCTCCATCGTTGCAGCCCCGCTGGGGAGCTTCCTCGGCGGGTACATCGGATGGCGGGGAGCCTTCTTCTGCGTGGTGCCCCTGGCGGCCATCGCGTTGTTCTGGCTGCTGGCAAAGCTCCCTTCTATGCGTGCCGGGCGGCCGACTGGCTCGGGGAATGTGTTCAAGCTGCTCCGCCGGCCCGTGGTGGCCTCAGGCATGGTGGCGATCACGCTCTACTTCATGGGTCAATTCGCGCTGTTCACCTATCTGAGGCCGTTCCTCGAGATGGTGACCCATGTCGACGTTCCGACCCTGTCGCTCATCCTGCTGCTTCTGGGTGTCACCGGCCTCATCGGGACGACCCTCATCGGATCCTTCCTGACCAATGGTATGTACGGCGCCATGATCGCCATTCCGCTTGCGATGGCGGCGATTGCCATCGCCCTGATCGCCTTCGGAAGCCGGCTCGCCGGAACGGCAGTCCTGCTTGGCGCATGGGGCCTGCTCGGCACCCCTGCACCCGTGGCTTGGAACACCTGGCTGACCCGGACCTTGCCGGACGAAGCCGAAGCCGGCGGCGGGCTGATGGTGGCCGCCATCCAACTGGCGATCACCCTGGGCGCGACCGTTGGCGGCCTCCTGTTCGACATGAGCGGCTATCAGAGCACCTTCGGTGCGAGCGCAGCCATGCTGGCCGCTGCGGGTCTCATGGCATTCGTGACGAAGCGTGCGGGATCATCCGCACGCGCGTGAGCACCACACCGGCTGCCGCAATCATCGCGCCGACCCCCTTCACCCATCGATCACCATACAAAGGATCAACGTCCATGAAGTTGATGGCAGCCACACTCGTAGCCCTCGCGTTGGAGTCTCCTGCCCTTGCCCAGGGAAACACCTCCATGTCCACACCTCTCGAGAACACTTCGGCACTCTCGATTTCCGACATCCAGTCGGTCTCCCCGGCACTCGGCCGATACGCTAAGGAAGACGTCGCAGGCCTGTGGCAGCGCCCGCAACTCTCCCGTCGCGACCGCAGCCTCGTGACCGTAGCGATCCTGATAGCACGCAACCAGACGCTGGATCTGCCGCACTACATCAACCTTGCCCTCGACACCGGCGTGACACCGCGCGAACTCTCCGAGACGATCACCCACCTTGCTTTCTACTCGGGCTGGTCGAACGCCATGGCGGCGGTTGCCGTTACCAAGGACATCTTCGCCCAGCGCCGGATCGGGCCGGATCAACTGCCGGCCGCATCACCGCAGCTCCTGCCGCTGAACGAGCAGGCGGAAGCTACCCGTGTCGCGAGCGTGCAACGCCTTCTCGGAACCGCCGTTCCTGGCCTGGACCAGTACACCACCGATCCGCTTTTCAAGGATGTCTGGCTGCGCCCCGATCTGTCGCCACGCGACCGCAGTCTCGTGACCATCACGTCGCTGATGGCAAATGGGCAGGTGGCCCAGCTCGCAGGCCATCTGAACAGGGCCTTGGACAACGGCCTGACGCAGGAACAGGCCGGTGAGGTGGTGACGCAGATCGCCTTCTATGCCGGCTGGCCCCATGCCTTCTCGGCCGGTCCGGTCGCCGCGGAAGTCTTCAAGAGCCGTTCCAGGTGACCATCACCGTCCCTTCCTCTTCTACACTGAAAGGATTCAACGTGAAGAACACACTCATTGCAGCCACCATGGCCGCAGCCGCACTTGGTGGCGCCCCGGCCAATGCACAAGACATCCAGGTCTTCCCGAGCGGCTCCTCGCCGTCCGTGATCGCCGATCCGAAGAACTTCTCGGGCTCCGTTGTCGTGGATCTGCTCACGCCTCTCTCCGTCGAGACTCCTGCCTCGTCAGGTCTGGTAACCTTCGCTCCACGCGCCCGCACCGCCTGGCACAGCCATCCGGCCGGGCAGACACTCATTGTCACGGCAGGCAAGGGCTGGGTTCAGCGGGAGGGTCAGGCTCGCCAGGAGATCAAGTCAGGCGACGTCGTCTGGATCCCGGCCGGGACCAAGCACTGGCATGGCGCAACCGACACCAACGGGATGAGCCACATCGCGGTCACGTACATTCGCGACGGCAAGAACGCCGATTGGATGGAACTGGTCACCGACCAGGAATACGCCACCCGATAGCGTCACGTGCGACCGAGAAGGGTGTCATGAACACGGCTCATGAGGCCAGCTTCAGACAATCCCTGCTCGCTTCGCTGCCCCCTCCCGAACGCCTGCCCAATAATCCAAACAACGAAAGTACGCTTCCATGACTGTAAAGGCCTTTGGCGCCTATGCCGGAGACAAGCCACTCGAGCCGATGGACATCAGCCGTCGGTCCGTCGGCCCCCACGATGTCGGCATCGAGATCTCTTTCTGCGGCGTGTGCCACTCGGATATTCATCAGGTGCGCTCTGAATGGGCGGGCACCCTGTATCCTTGCGTACCGGGCCACGAGATCGTCGGCCGTGTGTCGGCGGTGGGCGCGCATGTGTCGGGTCACAAGATTGGCGACTTGGTCGGCGTCGGGTGCATCGTCGATAGCTGCAAGCGCTGCGACGATTGCAGCGACGGGCTGGAAAACTACTGTGACCACATGGTCGGCACCTACAACGGCCCTACACCCGATGCGCCGGGTCACACGCTGGGAGGCTACTCACAGCAGATCGTGGTGCAAGAGCGCTACGTGCTGCGCGTCAGCCACCCCGAGGAGCAACTGGCGGCTGTCGCACCGCTGCTGTGCGCTGGTATCACGACGTACTCGCCGCTGCGCCACTGGAATGTCGGACCCGGCCATAAGGTGGGCGTTGTCGGCATCGGCGGCCTGGGCCACATGGGTATCAAGCTCGCCCATGCGATGGGCGCGTACGTGGTAGCGTTCACCACCTCCGAGTCAAAGCGTGACGCCGCCAGGGCACTGGGCGCGCATGAGGTTGTCGTCTCCCGAGATGCGGACGAGATGGCAGCACACGCCAAGAGCCTAGACTTCATCCTCAACACGGTGGCAGTGCCGCATGATCTCAATGCGTTCTTCGCGCTGCTCAAGCGCGACGGCACCATGACACTCGTCGGCGCACCGGCGACGCCTCACCCATCGCCGGAGGTGTTCAGCCTGATCATGAAGCGCCGCAGCCTGGCCGGCTCGATGATCGGCGGCATCCCAGAGACGCAGGAGAAGCTGAACTTCTGTGCCGAGCACGGGATCGTTGCCGACATCGAGCTGATCCCGGCGGATGGGATCAACGATGCTTACGAGCGGATGCTCAAGGGTGACGTGAAGTATCGATTCGTGATCGACACCGCATCCCTGGCAGCCTAACCTCGGCCGAGGGTGCCGTTAGCCACCTTACAACCAAGACTATGAAACTGTCGGCCCGGGAGCATTTGGTTCTCCCGAGCCGATACCGTGCAAAGCCCTTGTCGGAGTGCTATCGGGTTCAGACCCAGCGCTGCTGGGATCATCAGAGCGAGCGTATGTCTGACGCGGCAAACCGGATTGTCGGCTTTGTATCCAGTGCCTTGGAGGGGCTTCGATCTCTCGGGGGCTCACAGGTTCGTCTTCAGGCGAGCATTCGAAAGGCAGAGCTTGAAGGCCTCCAGTTCGCCTTCTACGCCCGGCTTACCGCGATTATCGTCGTTTCCGTCTGGCTGGTCTGGCTCGTACCGTGGCCCCGCGATCTCTACTACGGAACCTACGCTCTCGGATTCTTCCTCCTGGGCT
>JAESGY010000507.1_pt1 | contig 14678 bp, 16 predicted proteins | sample 9269841 | NCBI WGS metagenome assembly JAESGY01 (sample SAMN17022865, study PRJNA683097) | algae metagenome | isolation source: Spirirestis rafaelensis WJT71-NPBG6 and co-occurring heterotrophs from... | place: USA: Pinto Wells, Joshua Tree National Park, Colorado Desert, CA | collected 2006-08-15
CCTTCAGCCGCGCCACCTCGTCCCGCAGCGCCTGGTTCTCCGCCTGCAGCGCCGCATTGGCGGCCACGAGGTCGGCAACCTTCGCCACCAGCGTGCCGACACGCTCCCGCAACTCGGCGAGCGACAAGGTCTCCAGCGGTGCGCTGTCGGGCGGCGGCATGAGCTGGGTGAATCACGTCGCCCCAACAGGCGCAACCGCCGCGCCCAGGAATTTGCCCCGGTTACCATCGGGAAACAGGTAGAGACCCGAGTCTGCATCACGTGAAACCGCGATCGTACCGGTGTAGATGCGATCGTAAATCCAATGTGGGCGAACCCCGAGCTGAGCCGCGAGCTGAGAGACCGTCAGCCATCCTTGGATTCGACGAGGGTGCGACTGGCTGCCCACCTGCATAAGCCCGTGTCGGAGGCGGGTGGATCGCACTGTGCTTTGCAGTACCTCGGTTCGCATCGGCGAGCGGAACCCGGCTGCGCTCAGCTCAGCCGCGATTGCGGCATCGTCCTGCCCAGTCTGTGCCATCTCGAGAATGCGCGCTTCCATCTCCTCGTGCCGAGACACAGAGGCCAGCGAGCCGACCGGCATGGTGACGTCAAATGCGCTGATATCGCCGCCGCGCCAGACAATGCGCGTGTGAATGCAATCTGGCGCGGTGCGATGGACGACAACCTTGTCGATGAGGCAGCGTAGCAGGGCCTTCTTTTGCGCTGCTGTCAGGATCCCACCATGCCAGAGCTCAGGCAGCCGCCGGCTGGCATCCGTGAACGCTGCCCGGAGGTCGGCATCGAGCCCAGCCGTAGCCTCGTTGCCTTCTGCGCGCGCTTTGGCCAGCGCCGTTTCAGCTTGCCGGAGGTCGCGCAGCGCTGCCTCCCATCGACACTCCAACTCGGAGGCCACCAACCGGTTGTCCGGGTCGACCTGGTCGAACTGGCGCTCGGCCAGCGCCGCCCGATATCGCAGCCGCTCCACCTGTTGCGCTTGCGCCCGCAGCGTCGCTTCGCCGACCTCACGGCGGATTGCAACCGCCCGAGCGTAGGCGTCAAGCTCGGCCGGAGCGAGCGCCTCGAAGAAGCTGGCGACGACCTTCGCGTCAATCGGGTCGGCCGAGAGGGATTGGCAAACTGGAGTACCATACTGCTGGCGCAGAAAGCTGCAGAGATAGCGCGTGCCGTTCTTGTACTGCACGACCATCTTGTGGCCGCAGGCACCACAGTAGACGATGCCATGTAGCAATGCCTTGCCATTGCGGGGTATGCCGCGGGTCATGTTGCGGCCATACTCAGCGTGGTTATCGCGGAGCATGGCCTGGATCTTCTCGAATGTCTCCCAACCGATGTAGGCAGGATACTTGTCTTGCACGACGATCCTCCATTGCTCGCGGGGGAGCAGCTTCGGTTTCGCTCTAGACAAGTCCGGCCCTGTACGCACCGCTCGGTGGCGACCATAGACGAAACAACCGGCATAGGCCGGGTTCTTGAGGATACGTAGAATGCCAGCAATGCTGGGCGGCCGCCACACCGTACCGCCGAGGCGGCCACGGCAGGGCAAGGTCAGGCCACTTGTATTCAGATCGTGGAGCACCTGGCTCGCCGAGCGAACCCGCAGAAAGGTGGCGAACACCAGTTCGAGACGCGCTTGCACCTCGCGATCGGGATTCTTGACCACCACGCCGGCGGTGTCACGGACCAGGCCAACAGGAAGCAGGAGTGCCAGATCGCCGCGTTCGGCCTTGTTCAGCAGCCCAGCCGTGAGACGCGCGCGAATGGTATGCAGCTCCACCTCGGAAATCGCTCCCTTGAGGCCAAGGAGAAGCCGCCCGTTGGCCGATCCAGGGTCGTAGATGCCATCGCGGTCGCCAATGAGGGTCTGGCGATAGCCGCACAGATCCAGCAGTGGATACCAGTCTGAGCAGTTCCGGCTGAGACGGGTAACCTCGGACGAGAGCACGATACCGATCTCACCCAGCGTAACGCGCGCGATCAGGTCCTTGAAGCCTTCCCGGTGCGTGGCCGCAGCCCCACTCAGGCCGAGATCAGTGTCGATCACCTCGACATCCTCCTCGCGCCAACCGAGATCGAGCGCGCGCCGACGAAGGTCATACTGCAGGCGCAGACTCTCCTGGCTGGTCAGCACTTGGTGCGGGCTCGATTGCCGGATGTAGATGATGGCACGCCGCGCCAGGTGGCGTTCGTCGATGAGTTCTGATCGCATGCGCTACCTCCGCGAGGAGCGTGGCAAGCTCGTCAGCGATGTCGCGCCGCAGCGCTTCGGGGACACGGTTCCAGACGCGCTCGGGCCGGACGAACATGCTTCCACCCCACTGCTGTCGGCCAGGGTGATCAGCTCCCGCATGGCCTCGGTGGTAAGCTTGCTTGCCACCTCCCCAGGCGGCCGCGTTGCCAGGTTCGTCGCCGCAATCGGCAGCCGCAGGCGTATCTGCTCTTGGTAAGCAACAAGGACACTGCCGCTGCCGCTTGTGCTCGGCCTGGCCCCCGACGCCAGCGTGAACCGCCGACCGAAAAGCGGGTGCCTGGGATCGGTGACCTCGATCACATCTCCCGCGACCGGCTTCTGGAAGGGGGTATTAATTGACGCCCTCTTTCAGCGTGCGGAAGAGCCGCTCGATGCAGCCATTCGTCTCGGGCTCGGCGACGAAAGCGTAGCTCGGCGCCACGCCCGGAACTTCATCTGTTTCTGGAACACGTCGGACATGAAGTTGCTGCCATGGTCGTGGCGCAGTGCCAAGCCGCGGGCAGCGCCGGCGCCGAGATGGCCGAACTGCCCGCGCACTGCCATTCCGAGCGCCTGGATGGCCTCGTAGCGGGTGCCGCGCTTGGTCACGTGCCAGCCTAGCATCTCGGCATTCCAATGCTCGACGACGCCGAACAGCCACACCTTGCCGTCCTGGACTGTGGTGACCTGGGTGGCGTCGATCGCCCACATCACGTTCGGCGCCTCGGTGATGATCTGGCGCTCATGGCTCGTCTCTGGCCGCGTGCGGGCGCGGTGCGGCGAGAGCAAGCGATGCTGGCGCATCAGCCGCAGCACCCGCTTGCGCGAGACCCGGATGCCGTCCAGCGTCCGCAGCCGGGCCCAGACTTTCCGGTGGCCATCGCCGGTCCAGGGCGAGCGGGCAAGGTCGCCGCGGATGGCCGCCAGCAGGTCCGCATCGGAGATCGCCGGCTTCGGGCCGCGGCGTGCCGGGCTCGGCGTCGGCCCGGCATCGGCGGCGCCCGCCTGCTGCGCGGCATAGAAGGACGACCGAGGGACCTCCCAGACCTGGCAGACCCGCGCGACACCGTAGCGGCGGCCGGTGGCTGGGGAGGTCACGGCGGCCATCAACGCGACCGCCTGCGGGCTAAAGGGCCGGGTCGCTCCATCTTGGCCCGCAGCAGTTCAATCTCCATCGAAAGCTCGCCGATGCGCTGCATGGCGGCGGCGAGCTGCCCCTCGGCTGGGTCACTCTCGCGCTCCTTGAGTGCGCCCTCGAGCGCCGCCTCGGCCTTCTGCCGCCACTGCTCGAGCTTGAAAACCGGCAGGCCGAGTTCGCGCGAGAGCAGCTCGGCGGCCTCGCCGCGCATCAGCCGCAGCACCACCTCGCGCTTGCGCGCCGCGCTCCAGCGCTGGCCGGGCGCCAGCGGGCCCAGGGCTGCACCGCCCTTGGCCGGCGGGATAGCCTGGCCTGGGGACAGCGTGGACGGGCTGCGCCCGCCCTCGCTGACCACAGGCCCATCCACCGCCTCATCTCGATCGTTCTGATCCATGCTGCACTTCATCATAGCGGTCCCTGGTTGGACAAATCGGTGTCCAGGGAAACCGGGTGCAGCTCACGCTGAACTGCATGAGCACTGTTGCGCGGCGACTGAGCGGATTGAGGATCTGGAGCGGCGGATCGTCGCACACGCCCGGCAAGACGACGCGGCTCGGCGCCTGGCCACGATCCCTGGCATTGGGCCGATCACTGCCTCGCTGCTGGCGGCAACGGTCGGAGACACTATCGGGGCCTTCCCGAGCGCACGCCATTTCGCGGCCTGGCTGGGGTTGGTGCCGCGCCAGCACTCGAGCGGCGGCAAGACCCATCTTGGTCGGATCACCAAGGCGGGCAACCGGCAGATCCGAACCTTGCTGGTGCTCGGCGCCACCTCGATGGTGTACCGCGCCGAGCAGTGGAGGAGCGCGGCAGGCGCGTGGGTGCGAGGGCTGCTGGAGCGGCGTTCTGTTCGGCATGTGACGGTGGCCCTGGCCAACAAGATGGCGCGCATCGCCTGGGCGGTGATGGCGCGCAAGGAGGTCTACTGTGCAAGGGGCGGTGTTACGTCGGCTGCGGCAGCAACGGCGTGACGTGCGAGCGTGCATGGTAGGCGGCGGGCGCAAGCCCGGTCGGCCCGGCAGCAAGCGCTGAACGCCGTGGTGGGGAGGACTGCAGGTCGAGCAGTTTTAGGCAATGCCGTTTAGCGGCTGTGTGCCTCGAGCACGCTCTTCAGATTGGCGCCTAACACGCACGCGCACACCCATGATGGCCAGCAGCAGATTCTGCGAAGTAGGCCGGACATAAGGGCGCAGCTGACCGGACCTTCCACGCGTACCAGTGACAGACTTCAGCGGGGTCGAGTTCATCCCAAATGGAGGTGGGCCAGAGAGAGAGGGAAGCCTGCAAGCACCGCATCGGATCACAAGTGCCTCGCAACACGAACTATAGCCGGAGATCACCGGTGGCCAGCGCCCTCAGCTGAACTCCGCTGTGGGTAAGCGGCCTGCCTGCGCTCTCCCCTTGATGGTCGCTCCGGCAGGCCGCTTACCCACAGCTTCACTATCATCTGCCGGGACACAGCCGCTGACCAACTGGTGGTCGTGACCTGATTGTGCCCCACGTTGGAACCTCGGTGTCGTTAGCGTGAGGGGGCGAGAAAAGCGTTGCACCCTTTGGCCGTCCACATAAGCCGCAAGATCGTCGGCTACGAGGTGCACGAGACGGACCAGGCCGAGCACGCCGCCCATTTGGTCCGGCGCACGGCGCTCGCCGAGGGCATCCATGCCCGCCCACTCCGCCCGGTGCTGCACGGCGATAACGGCCCGAGCGTGAAGGCGGCCACCGTCGCGGCTATGCTGCACTGGCTCGGCATCGCGCCATCCCACTCGCGCCCGCGGGTCAGCGACGATAATGCCTATGCCGAAGCGCTGTTCCGTACTGCCAAGTACCGCCCCGACTTCCCCGTCGTGGGCTTTGCCGACCTCGCCGAGGCACGGCAGTGGGCCGCAGCCTTCGTGCACTGGTACAACCACGACCACCGCCACAGCGGCATCCGCTACGTCACCCCGGCCCAGCGCCATGCCGGCGGGGACCGGCCCGTGCTGGCCGCCCGCCATGCCCTGTACCAGCAGGCGCGCAAGGCCAACCCTCGCCGCTGGAGCGGGCCGACCCGCAACTGGACGCCGATCGGCACCGTCACCCTCAATCCCGAGCGCGACAGCGTCGTCACCGCCGCCAGCCAGACTCTGCTCTCTGGTTCGACTGGCGGACCTGCTCTCTCGTCCCGACCTGGCGACCTCGCGGCCGCGGCGCGCAGCGGCGGTGATGGAAGGCGCGCAGCCACCCGTAGCCACGCGCAGCAGGGCGAGCATGGCGAGGCTGGCGAGCACCGAACCTTCACCGCCGCGAGCACCGTGGCAGCCTCACCCGCTCGGGGACGGCCTCGACCCCAGCGCTCAGGATAGGAAATCCCGTTACGAGATCAGCGCGGCAACTGCTTTGACATGCACCGGATGGAGGGCGGCGTTGGCCTGCCGGTGCCCGCCGCGGTTCAGCCTGTGCCTGCTGGTCTTGCCGCTCGAGGCCGGGACCGGGCATGAGCATCTCCGCCGCGGTCGCGGTTCCCATACCATGCGCCGCGACCATCTCCGGCGCGCAATGCTCCGTCAGCTGGCCGAGGTGGGCGTCGTGCGACCCGATCTCGGCATCGAGGTCGAGCCAGCGCCGGGCGATGGCGCGCAGACTGGTCTTGGCAGAGGCAGTGGGTGTGGTCAGCGGCCCCGGTCGCAAGGCGGCCAGGTGCCGGACCAGCGCCATTTTGCCAGCGAGTGCATCGAGCTGCTCGCGCAGAGCCGCCGGAGCGCTGACGATGATGGCCTTGAGCGCCAGCATGGCCTGGGTGCGCGCTTTAACCGCGGTGTCGCGAGCCACCTTGAGGTGCCTGATCATCTCCACCTCGCCAGTGCCGGCCTTGGGCAAGGCCGTGACCTGCCCGCCGAGCACGGCGCAGGCGGCGCTTTCGGCATCGAGGTGGTCCGTCTTGCCATGCCGGTGGCGCAGCCCGCGATCGGGACGGCCCGCCTCGTGGACGGTATGGCCCGCCGCGCAAAGAAAGCGCGCCAGGCCGGCGCCATACGAGCCCGTGCCCTCGATGCCGAAGGCCCGGACGGTTCCCAGCGACTGGGCCCAGGCCTCGAGCTCACGGTACCCGCCAAGGCCGACCCGGATCGTCAACTCGCCGACCCGGGCGCCGAGCCCGGTGACGGCCACGGCGGCGTGGGTGTGCTTGTGAGTGTCGACGCCGACAATGATGCTGTGCGGATTGGCCTCGTTCATGCTGCCGGTTCTCCGGTTGGGTGCGGGTCCGGCGATCCGGCGGGCGGACAGGACTGTGACGGGAAGGACGGCCTCAGGCTCCTATGAGGTCACCTCCCGCCGATCGCTGGGCGTCGTCCGGCGGGCCGACACGTCGGTACGATGACACCGGGTCAATCAGGTTGGGGGTCAGACCCGCCGGACGACGACGACACTCTCACAGTCAGGTTGAGCGGGGCTTGGCGGGCCGGGGTCGGTCCAGTAGACGGCCGGAATGCGCCTGCCAGCCGCCAAATCTCCCTATGCCGGCTATCGCTTCCCGGCCGAGGTCATCAGCCAGGCGGTTTGGCTGTACTTCCGCTTCCCACTCAGCCTCCGCATGGTTGAGGAGATGCTGGCAGTGCGTGGCATCGTGGTCAGCCACGAGACCGTCCGGCAGTGGGCGCTCAAGTTCGGCCAGGAGTTCGCCAACCGGATCCGGCGAAGGCTGCCCAGTGCTGGAGACAAGTGGCACCTCGATGAGGTGGCCATCAAGATCGCAGGGGTACAGCACTGGCTCTGGCGTGCCGTGGATCAGACCGGGATGGTGCTCGACGTGCTGGTCCAGAACCGGCGGGACAAGCGGGCCGCCAAGCGCCTCCTACGCAAGCGGCTGAAGCGGCAATGCCGGGCGCCGCGGGTCATGATCACCGACAGGCTCCCGAGTTATGGGGCGGCTAAGCGGGAGGTGATGTCCGGGGTCGAGCACCGCCAGCACAAGGGCCTGAACAATCGAGCCGAGAATTCACATCAGCCGACGCGACGACGAGAGCGGCAGATGAAGCGCCTCAAGTCGCCGCGGCAGGTGCAGCGCTTCCTCGCCGCCCACGACCAAATCAACAACCTCTTCCACCTCCGCCGCGACCACGTAACCGCCGACGAGTATCAAGCCGCAAGGGCGCGGGCGTTCGAGGTGTGGGCGGATATCAGCGGGGTTGCTGCTGCCGCCTGAACTCTGCTGCACCGTCGCCTTTGGCATGTCAGCGCGGTGGCCGCAGGGCCGGCAAGTTGACGGTGCCCCGCCACCGCCGAGACCGACCGCCCTCCGCGGACCGCAGCCACCGCCTCGAGCTTGAACGCATCCGGAAAGGACCGCCGCTGTCTGTTGCTCTCCGCCATCGACACCTCTCAGGCCGCTAAGCCTATCTTGGGTGTCCGCTTCAGCGGGGCAGGCCCAGTGGGTTGAGATGGTGGTGGAGCGCGGTGAACCGCTCCGTCCTCCTTTGCCTTGCCGCTTGCCGTATGCGGTCCAGCCCCTGTGACACGCTTTCCCGGTCCTGCGCCCGGCGCGTGCGGTGCGAAACCGCCTTCCCCTCGGCCCCCGCCCTTCGCTCCACCCACTCCGCCGCCGGGTGCCCGGCTTTGTTCGCAGGCTTCACCGCTACTATGGCGAGGTCTGACTTCTCCGGCCCGTGCATCATCGGCTTCGGCTCCTCGCCTCCCCGATGCGGACCCGCGACGCGCGCCGCGGGCCAAGCCAGAGATCTCCCGGTTCCCGGGCAAGGAGCGTCCATGCATGCTGGGGTCTCTGACCACGCCGGGTCGGGCCGCCACTCGCGCTGACGCGGCGGACCGTGTTGCCTTCCGACTTGGTAACGCCGTCGGCACCCGGTACAAGTCGGCTTTCGCGGCTCAATGGCCAGCCTGCACGATCCCCTGCCGACGCTTCGCCGTCCTCCTCACGCGGGCCGACGCACGGCTTGGGGCCAGTGTGGGTCGCTACGCCTTCACTGTAGAGGACTTCCACCTCTTACTCCTTGCCGGTCTCCCGGCGCACTACCGACGCCACCTATACCCCGCCCATCGTCCCCCGATGGAGTCTACTGCGGCCTGCAGCGGGTGCGGTCGTCCGGGTAACGCATGCGGCACGCGGTGGCGTCGCCCGAGGCCCTGATCAGCTTGGGCGCCTCGCGACTTTTCGCTCCGCCTATCCGGCTGGGCCGAGGGACACGATGACGAAGCTGCCCACTGTCCCGAGAGGCTGCCTCGCAAGATCGAAGGGCGCACCTCCGGGACCCTTCGCCGCCGTCACCGACCCGCGGATGCTGGCGACCTGCGCCGCCCCAGGATCCCGCGACGGGGCCGGGTGGACGAGGCCGCTCAGCTCGTACAGCGCCCCGGCGGTGGGACCCTCGAGACCGGTGCCCTTTCCGGTCACGCGCGCGGGGGTGCCTGTCGCGGCCTTCTTCCCTTCGAGCTCCACTGCGAGGGTGACCCCCGGCGCGAGGGACAGGGTGCCGGAGACCGAGAAGCCGTCACCCCGATTCATGGCCTGGCCGCAGGCCAGCTCACCCTTCGCCCACTCTCTCAAGGAAACGGGCCCTCCCGGATCGGCTTCCAACGGCTCCAGGAGGTAGCTCCGGTAGAGGTACTTCTGGAACTCGAACAGCGGGAACCAAGTTTCGGCAGCCTGAGACATTTCGCGTCCTCCCTGATGCGAATTCCTGGGGGCGGTGCATGCTGTGTCATCAGCAGACCGACACGCGTAACATTTCTGTTACACAAGAGCTGCTCGCAGCCGTCGTGCGAGGCTTGATGCCGCAGGCTCACACGGCGACGCGGGTCAGCCGACTCGAAGGAACGCGGTCGATGCCAGCAAACCGCTCCCCCATGCCTACAATGGCTTGAATATGTAAGAAACACAGTTGCGTGCCGTGCCAATCGAAATTCCTGTCCAGAGCGGAGCGCGCGAGATGGACACCCTCTACGTCGATGGGCGTTACTTGTTCGACACCGCGGACAACCGGATGGTTCTGCGCGGCGTCAATCTGCCGGTGCTCGACAACTGGGGCTTTCCGCCGGACAGCAGATTGGCCGAGTTGGAGCAGACCGGGGCGAACGCCGTCAGGCTTCAGTGGTATGCCAAGTACGGCAGCGCCGATCGTCCGGCCTACACGTTGTCCGACCTGGACACCCTTCTGGATGAGTGCAGGGTCAATCGGCTCATCCCGATACTCATGCTGGCGGACTGCACGTGCCAGGCAGACCCGGGGCTCGTGAACACCGAACTGGTCCCCTGGTGGACCAGCACGGACGTCATCGGCGTGCTCAACAAGCACAAGAAGTACCTCATTATCAACCTGGGCAACGAAGTGGGCCACTACAGATGGACGGCCTCGCCCGCGCCCGCCCTAGTGGATTTCACCAACGCGTACGTGGCGGCCATCAACAGCATTCGCACGAGCGGCCTGGACATGCCCGTCATGGTCGACGCCCCCGACTGCGGATCGACGCTTGGGGCATTCACAAGCACGAGCCTGGGGAGGAACCTGATCGACAACGACCCCCGCAGGAACCTGCTCCTCAGCGCCCACGCCTACTGGGCTGGCTACGACGGCATGGCGGAACTCGGCACCTCGGCGGCTGCGGCATTGCCGATCGTCTTCGGCGAGGTGGCCAACAAGCAGGACGAGGAGGTCGCCGCGGCAGACGAGAACGGGCGGCCCGTGAGGCGGACCGCGTTCTGCCACTATGACCTCGACGGAAAGACCGAAGGTCATTCCCCGCCGACCGGCTTCAACTACCAGATGCTGCTGTCCACCATCGGGCCGATGGACATAGGGTGGCTCGCCTGGTCCTGGTGGAAGGATGGGTGCGCGCCCCGCGAGATGACATCGACCGGGAACTACGCCGACCTCACCCCGTACGGCGACGACGTTGTGAACAACGCCGTCTACGGGCTTCGCCTCGGGACGTATCGGGCAGTGAGGACCCCGACCTTGCCTTGAGCATGGGTTTTCCCAGGGAAGGGGCGGGCTGGAGCATGGTCCCGGGCGGCGAGCGGGAACGGGCGGCCCGCGCCGCTGGGGGCTGCCAGCAATGGATCACGCTGTCTCCGTCCTGTCCGCTCCCGCTCATGTAACCATCCGCGCATGCGGCAACCACTGCCCGGTGCAGAAGTCCGACCCGGCGGGTTCGCCGCGCCCCGCGGCGCCCGGGCCTGAACTGGCGGATCTGTCAGAACGGCACCGTCAACTTGCCGGCCCTAGCGCTGCACCTGCCGCGGCGACTTGAAGCGCTTCATCTGCCGCTCTCGTCGTCGCGTCGGCTGATGTGAATTCTCGGCTCGATTGTTCAGGCCCTTGTGCTGGCGGTCACCTTGTTGCATCGGTCGCCCGCCTGGGTGGCTTCGGGTAGGGTGAGGCCGGGGCGAGCCCCCTTGACCCTGCAGGGGCACCCCTCTTGCCGTTCAAAGCGAACGCCGCTCGGCGCCATCACATCCCGAAGCAGAAGCACCGGGTGACCAACTGGGCCGAGTACGACGCCGGCCTGCGCGCCCGCGGCAGCCTCACCGTGTGGTTCACGCCGGAGGCGGTCGAGGCCTGGACGGCCGAGCCGCGCACCAGCAGGGGCGGGCAGCCCGCCTACTCCGCGCTGGCCATCGCCACGGCCCTGACGCTGCGGGCCGTGTTCCGTCTGGCGCTGCGCCAGACCGAGGGGCTGATCGCCTCCGTCCTGCAGCTGCTCGGTCTCGATCTGCCGGTGCCGGACCACAGTACCCTCCCGTCGGGCCGAGACGTTGGAGATGGCGCGGCCGAAGGCGGGGAGCGCGCCGGTGCACCTGCTGGTGGACAGCACCGGTCTCCGCCTCTGCGGGCCTGGCGAGTGGCTGGAGGAGAAGCACGGCAGCAAGCGACGCCGGGCCTGGCGGGTGCTGCACCTCGCCACCGACGCCGACACGGGCCACATCGTTGCCTCGGTGCTGACCGACAAGGAGGCCGACGGCGGCTCCCAGGTCGGCCCCCTACTCGACCGGATCGACGGGTCGGTGGCGTCCTTCACCGGCGACGGCGCGTACGACCGTGACGACGTCTACGCCGAAGTCGCGGCGCGCCATCCCGAGGCGGCGGTCATCGTGCCACCGCGCGCGAATGCGGTGCCAAGCGACGCGGCCGAGACCACACCGACGAAGCGCGATGCGCATCTGCGATGTATCGCCGAGCGCGGCCGCATGGGATGGCAGCGGGCATCGGGGTACAACATTCGCGCCCTGGTGGAGTCCGATATCTCGCGCTGGAAGCGCGTCATCGGCGATGGACTACGTTCGCAAACGGACGGGCGTCAGGCGACCGAGGTGGCCATCGCCGCCGACGTGCTGAACCGAATGCTGGACCTCGGACGCCCGAACTACGTCCGCATCACATGACCCGAAACACGGGTCGGGCTCAATGCGTCCATACCGTCGACCCGTGCAACAAAGTGCCTCCAGCTATGACGGCGGCTCTTGCGGAGGCGGCGACTGATTTCGTTGCGCAAAGGAATGGCGGCAGGTACTTTCTTCCTGACGCGGCGACCTGTGGCTGAGAGGCTGAAGGCAGGTTCGCGACCGGCATCGTTAGCGCGCCCCTGACGGTGTCCGTGGGTCCGAATCCCACCGGGTCTCCGCGTCACGGTCGCCCCGCCACGCGGGGGACCGGTATTCGGGGCCGCCGCAGCCCGGAGCGATCCGGCGTCTGTCAGGGCGGCGGTCCTTGCCTTATGGAGCGCCCCATGCCGAGGGACGGTCGGGGTGCTCCGCCCTCCTCCCGGCTGTGCGGCGCGCATCACGCATCGTGCTTCACGCTTCACGAATCACGCCTCACCACTTACTTGGGCTTCGAGGTACCGGGGCCGACCTGCGTGTCCACGACGACGTTGTCCAGCTGGCGAAGCAGGTCCTCCTCCTGATCATCGGCGAGGTTCTGCCACACCTCCCGGGCGTGTTCCGCCCGCTCCTCTCTGGTCATGAACGCTTCCTCCGCGGCGATATCCGCCTCGAGCGCAGCGATCAGGCTGGACAGCTCCAGGCGGTCGTGAGGCGTCAAGTTGCCAGGGCTGGTGCGCTTGGCCAGGAACGCCTTGGCGGCGGCCAGCAGCGCGTCCGGCGTCAGGGACAGGATTTCCGGCTCCGGCCCGTTCGGCCCCTCAGTGTCGAGGCCCTCAGTATCACTCACCAGTCGTTCTCCTATGGGCACCATGCCCACACAGTCCCTTAAACGTTCGACCGGAAACCTCCTCCAGTCGCGTGCCGCCGGTGCCTGCACCGGGGGTGATGCGTGATGCACGCATCCTGATGAGTGCGCTGTGAGGCGTGCGGCATGCATTGCGACGCAGGGCGAATTCCTATCCGGATGGTGCTTCGTGACGCGTGATGCACCGTAGATCGCTGATTTCCCTCTGTTCCTCTCTCCGCGTTCCGAAGGGTGCGTGCTTCGTTCGCCACGATGCGTGCCGCGTTCACCGTGATGCACGCATCACAGCGGGCCGTCGAAGCTCCGGTCTGGCAAGGTGCGACTGAACGGCGGGCCGTGCGAGGGCACGGCTGGCCTGCAGCATGAAGCGTGCGGATTGATGCGTGATGCACGCATCGTGATGCGCGAGGGGAAGGGGGTTCGACGTGAAGAGAATCGTGCTGGCTCAGCAGAAGGGCGGCGCCGCCAAGACGACGCTCTGCGTCCACCTCGCGGTGGCCGCCGAACAGGCCGGGTTCAAGACGGCGATTATCGACACCGACCCGCAGGGCAGCGCCTCCGCCGTCTGGGGCACCGCCCGCGGTGACGTCGCTCCGCCGGTGGCGGCGGTGATTGCCGCCGAGCTGCGGGATGCGCTCGAGGCGGCCGAGGCCGACGGCTACCAGGTCGTGTTCATCGACACCGCGCCCCACACCGCTCCGGCCATCGAAGCGGTCGCGCGGGTGGTGGATCTGGCTATCGTGCCGGTGCAGCCCTCCATCCTGGACGTGGCCGTGACCCAGCGCACCGTCGACCTGCTACGGGCGGCCAAGGTGCCCGCTGTCGCCGTGCTCACCCGTGCCCCGCCGCGCAGCGACGAGGAGACCAGCGAGACCCAGAAGGCCATGGAGGCGCTCGGCCTGCCCATGCTGAAGGGCTGGATGGGCGAGCGGAAGGTCTACCGGCGCGCCCTGACGCAAGGGCAGGCGGTGGCCGAGTTCGATCCGAGCAGCAAGGCGGCCAAGGCGATCAAGCAGCTCTGGAAGGAGATCGAGCAGTTCAGCGCCGCCAAGGTGAAGGTGGCAGCATGAGCGGCACCCAGAAGAAAGGCTTCTCCGCCTTCCTGAAGCCTGCGGCCCCGCCCGCTGCCGCGCCGGAGCCCGCTCCGCCCGTGCTGCGGGAAGTGCCGCCACCGACGCCGCGCGAGGCACCGGCCCCGGCCGCCGAGCCAGCGCCCGAGCGCACCCGGCAGGTGACATCGACTGGGCGGGTGCGCACCCACAGCGCCAACCGCCAGCTGCCGGGCGTGACCCTGCGCCTCTCCGAGCAGCGCTGGGAGCGGCTGAAGATGCTCTCCCTGCAGGAGCGCCGCCCCATCCAGGACATCCTCGGCGATGCCATGGAAGCGTACATGCAGGGCAGGGGCCTGCCGTGGTGAGCGATGCGTGATGTGTGGTGCACGATGCGTGCGTCACGCATCGCGCGTAGGCCAGAAATCCCCAGCGAGGCGAGGGGGGACAGGACGAAGCCTTCGCTGACTGCCGGGCCGGTCAGCTCAGCCATCGCAGCCGCCTCCGCCGCCGTCGCAGCTGGCCCCACCGCCACCATCACCGCCGCCACCGGTCCAGACGACGTCGGGGCCGCCCCGGCGACGCACCCGCACCCGCCTTCCATCAGCCAACGTGACCGTTCCGGCCTCGGCCGCGGCCTGCTGGACGGTTTGGGTGACCGCCAAGACGAAGATCGCCACAAAGCTCGCCAGCATGAGGCTCAGAACGACGAACCCGACCATCGCACCCTCCTGTGATGCGCAACCGCCATCGCCGTCACCTCTGCTAGCCTGCCCGGATTCCCCCAGCCAAAGCACTGAGATCATGCAACTTCCGTCAAATGTGGCATACCGGTGGAACACGCGATATTAGAAGGTATCACGTCACCTGTTTCCGGAGCTTGCGCCAGTGTCCCAGCCCGTGCCGGTGCCCGCCGCCTCCCATCTGGCCGCGCTGGAGAGCGCCCGTGAGTACGCTGGAGAGGCACTTTGTTGCACGGGTCGACGGTATGGACGCATTGAGCCCGACCCGTGTTTCGGGTCATGTGATGCGGACGTAGTTCGGGCGTCCGAGGTCCAGCATTCGGTTCAGCACGT
>JAESGY010000508.1_pt1 | contig 14677 bp, 14 predicted proteins | sample 9269841 | NCBI WGS metagenome assembly JAESGY01 (sample SAMN17022865, study PRJNA683097) | algae metagenome | isolation source: Spirirestis rafaelensis WJT71-NPBG6 and co-occurring heterotrophs from... | place: USA: Pinto Wells, Joshua Tree National Park, Colorado Desert, CA | collected 2006-08-15
CTCGGGGGCCGCTGTCGCGGCGGCGAGCTTGCCCCGCAAGGCGGGCAGCCCGCCGCGGGCGGACTGCGCCGCGCTCACCTCGCCGGCGCAACGGGCGAAAGGGCTCTGCCAGTAGCGCTCGAACACCGCCGTCGCCTGCGCCGCCGCGGCACCCATCAGCGCCAGGTCCAGGTCGCGGAAATTGAACTCCTCGGCGGCGTCGAAATACTCATCGGCCAGGTTGCGCCCGCCGGTGATGGCCAGCCGCCCATCGGCGATCCAGGCCTTGTTGTGCATGCGCCGGTTCAGGTGCCAGCCGCCGAGCAGCATCTCCAACAGATAGCCAAGGCGCCCGAAGCGGCGCCAGCGCGTGCCGTTGAACAGCCGCACCTCGATGCCCGGATGGGCGTCGAGCGCGGCGAGCGTGCGCTCCTGTCCCAGCGCGAAGACGTCGTCGAGCAGCATGCGCACGCGCACGCCGCGATCGGCCGCGCGCAGCACCTCCTGCGCCAGCAGCCGGCCGGTCAGGTCGCCATGCCAGAGATAGTATTGCAGGTCGAGGCTGCGGCCGGCCGCCCGAGCCGCGGCGGCACGGAGCGCGAAGGCCTCCCGCCCCTCGGCCAGCAGCGCGACGCCGGTGGTGGTGCCGAGCCTGGCCAGGGCCGCATCCACGGCGCGCTCCAGCGCCGTTCCGCCCGGCCCGGGGCCGGCATCCAGGGCGCCTGACAGGCCGGGCCTTTCCGGTGGCGCTTCCTGCCGAGCCAGCACGCGATCCCTCCGCAACCTTTCCGTGCCCGTGTCGGGACTCCAACGGCCGAGCGCGGCGCGGGTTCTCGGGGTCGCGCGGACGGGTCAGGCGGCGGTGGCGAGGGCGAGCCGGGCCGGATGCTCCCCCGCGAGGCGCAGCCGGACCCTTGCTTTCAGCGGCAGGTGGTCGGAGGCGACGCGGGCGAGCGGGCTGTCATGCGCCTCGACCCCCAGGACCTGGGCGCGCGGGCAGCCAAGGATTCGGTCGAGCGCCAGGAAGGGCAGGCGGGAGGGGAAGCTGGGCGGGCCGCCGACCACACCGCCGAAATAGGGCTCCAGCCCGCGCAGGGCGGAGCGCGCCCGGTCGAGCCGCCACTCGTTCAGGTCGCCGAGCAGCAGGGTCGGCATGTCCTGCCCGCGCGCGACCGCGGCCAGCACGGCCCCGACCTGCCGGGTGCGGCAGCGGCGGAGCAGGCCGAAATGCGCGGCGACCACCCGCATCTGGCCAAGGCCGCCAGGCAGGTCGAGCTCGGCCACCACGGCGCCGCGCGGCTCGGCCCCAGGCAGGTCCAGCCGCTGCAGGCGCCAGGTGGTCCCGGGGCGGACCAGCAGGGCATTGCCGTGCCAGCCCAGGCCATCGGGCAGGTCGGAGACGGGCAGGGGTACCAGGCCGGTCTCCCGCACCAGGGATCTGGGATCCAGCAGCGCGATGCGCCGGCCGAAGCGGCGGTCCACCTCCTGCAGCGCCACCAGCTCGGCGCCGAGCTCGGCGATCACCGAGACGACGCGCCCGGGATCGAACTCCCCATCCGTGCCGACGCATTTATGGACGTTGTAGGAGGCGACCCGCAGCTCCGTGCCCTCCCCGCAGCGCTCCGGCGCCGGCGGCCCGGCGAGGGGCGGAGCCTCTGCCGGGCCGCGGCGGGCATGGCGGGGAGCACTGGCAAGTCCGATGGCAGCGAGGCGCTGGAGGCGGAAGGGCGGCAAGGGAGATCCTGGGCTGCGACAGTGGCCGGGGCCGGCGAGGCGTTTCACGCAACGAAGATAAGGCCACGCCGGCCCCGGACCAGGGTTCCGACGCGAAAGGTGATCGGGCCCCGCCGCGCCGGTCTTCCGGCCGGCGCGGCGGGCAGGCCATGCCAACGCCGGATCGTGCCGAAGGATGCGGCTCCGGCCCGGCCGGCAGCGGCGCCGCCATGGATACCGGTCGTACGGCGGCGCCAGGCTTTGCGGAGCAAACCGCCCGGTGATTGAGGGGCCGTTAACGGGTCACCATCAGCGGCCGTTGGCATCAGGCGTCCCGGCGCTTGGCCTCGATCGCGTCCCAGATCGCCTTTTCCAGGTGCACGCCGTCGAAGCGGGCGATCTCCTGCAGCCCGGTGGGGGAGGTGACGTTGATCTCGGTCAGGTAGCCGCCGATCACGTCGATGCCGACGAAGATCATGCCGCGGCTCTTCAGCTCGGGCCCGATCCGCTCGCAGATCTCGCGCTCGCGATCCGTCAGGGTGGTTTGCTCCGGCCGGCCGCCGACATGCATATTGCTGCGCGCCTCGCCCGCGGCCGGCACCCGGTTGATGGCGCCCATGGCGACGCCGTCCACCAGGATGATGCGCTTGTCGCCGCGGCGCACGTCCGGGACGTATTTCTGCACCACCAGCGGCTCGCGCGAGCGCTCGGTGAACATCTCCAGCAGGCTGTTCAGGTTCATGTCGTCCGGCTTCACCAGGAAGACGCCGGCGCCGCCGTTGCCGAACAGGGGCTTGAGGATGATGTTCTCGTGCTTCTCCCGGAAGCGCATGATCTGGCGGCGGTCGGCGGTCACCAGCGTCTCCGGCATCAGATCCGGGAAATGGGTGACGTAGAGCTTCTCCGGCGCGTTGCGCACCGCGGCCGGGTCGTTCACCACCAGGGTCTTCGGGTGGATGTGCTCCAGGATATGCGTCGCTGTGATGTAGGCCATGTCGAAAGGCGGGTCCTGGCGCATCAGGACCACGTCCATGGTGGAGAGGTCGAGCTCCTCCTCCGGCCCGAAGGTCCAGTGGGCGCCCTTCTTCCGCTGCACCGTGACCGGCTTCGCCCAGGCGGTCACCCGCCCGCCGGACAGCGCCAGGTCGCGCACATGGTAGTGCCACAGGCTGTGGCCGCGCGCCTGCGCCTCCAGCATCAGGGCGAAGGTGCTGTCGGCATCGATGTTGATGCTCTCGATCGGGTCCATCTGGACCGCGACGCGCAAGGCGGCTGGCATCGGCTGTCTGTCTCCCGTGTCGGGCGTCTCGGCTGCTCTGTTGGCATCCCCCCGCCCGGGGCGCCAGGGGGAACGGCCGGGGCGCCGCCCGGGCCGGGCCGCCAGGAGGACGGCCGACAGCCGCCCCGCCGCAGGGCGCCGGATGGCGGAGGGCCGGTTTCCTCCGGCCGGCCTGCCGCGCCGCCCTCAGTTCAGCCGGTGCCGCAGCTCCTCCGCCACCATGCGGATGCGCCGGGCCGCCTCCCCCTCCGGCTCGATCTCGAGCGAGCGGTCGAGGCAGCCGAGCGCGGCGCCGATCCGGTCCAGCCGCTGGTTCATCAGCCCGGCCTCCCGCCAGAGCAGCGCCTGGTCGGGGGCGAGGCGCAGCATGTCCTCCGTGCAGGCGAGCGCCCCCGCCAGGTCGCCGGAGCGCAGCCGCCGCAGCTTGATGTTGTTCTGCAGGCGCAGCAGCACCGCCCGCTTGTCCATCAGGCGCAGCAGGCCCGGCCGCAGCTCGGCCCGCTCGCCCTCGATCCGCTTGAGCAGCGCCCGCAGTTCCGGCGCCGCCAGTCCGGCGCCGCCGGCGAAGACATCGACCAGCGCCTGGCCGCGCCCGCCTTCGACCGCCATCAGGAAATGCCCGGGGAAGTCGATGCCATGCGCCGCCCAGCCGGCCGCCTCGGCGGCATGCAGCCAGAGGATGCCGAGCGCGACCGGCAGGCCGCGCCTGCGCTCCGTCACCCGGATCAGGTTGGCATTGGCAAGGTCGTCGTACTGTTCGGTATCGCCGGCATAGCCGAAGCGGCGATGGATGACAGCGGCCAGCACCTCCCGCCGCCGCTCGGCATCGCCGGCATCCGCCTCCCGGTCGGCGGCGGCGGCCGCGACCGCTTCCTGGGCGAGCTCGGACAAGGCGACGGCGGCGGCGCGCCAGTCGGCGTCCGGCGCATCGATCCGGGCGAATTGCAGCGCCACGGCGGCGAGCTCGATCTCGGCGTCGGGAAGCTGGCCGGCGGCGGCGAGGGCGGCGCGCGCCTCATCCTGTGGGGTGGAGGCCATGCGGGGAATGTCGCTGCCCGGCCCGCCGGCTTCAAGGGCTGCATCGCCCGCGCCGGACGGCGCGGGCCGCCTTCAGCCCTGTGGGCCGGGCGGGACCATGCGGCCGAGCCGGCGGCCGCCGAAGATGTGCACGTGGAAATGCGGCACCTCCTGCCCGGCATCCGGCCCCATGTTGGAAAGGATGCGGTAGCCGCTGGATTCCAGCCCGAGCGACTTCGCCACCGCCGAGACCACGCGCCAGAAGCCGGCGATCGCCTCGGCGCTCGCCCCGGCGTGGAAATCCGCCGCGCTCACCCAGCGCCCCTTCGGGATGACCAGCACATGCGCCGGCGCCTGCGGCGCGATGTCGTGGAAGGCGAGGGCGTATTCGTCCTCATGCACCTTCTTGCAGGGGATCTCGCCGCGCAGGATGCGGGCGAAGATGTTGGCGTCGTCATAGGGCGGCAGGCCGGTGACGGACATGGTGGCGGTCCCCTCGCTTGGTCCTGGCGCCGTCATGGCCGGGCAGGCGGCGGGCATCAAGCCCCGCCGCAGGGGGGGCGGCCGGGGCGGGAGGGCGCGCCCCTAAGGCAGCTTGCTGGTCTTCGCCGCCCGGACGATGCCCTTGGGCCGCGCCGCCTTCTCGGCGATGCCGCTGATCCCCTCGCGCCGCTGCAACTCGGCCCAGACCTCCTCGGGCCGGATGCCGGCATCTACCCAGACCACCATCAGGTGGTAGAGCAGGTCGGCGCTCTCCAGGATCGTGCCCTGGCGGTGGCCCTGCGTCGCCTCGATGACGCATTCCACAGCCTCCTCGCCCAGCTTCTGGGCGACCTTGGCGGTGCCGCGCGCCATCAGCCGGGCGGAATGGCTGTTCTCCACATCGCCCGAGAGGCGCCTGGCCTCCACCGTCCCCCAGAGCCGGTCCAGCACGCCGGCATTGGCGGCCTCCACCCGGATGTCGAGCGGCTCGAGATGGCGGGATTCCGCCTTCAGCACCGTCTTGGGCGGCTTCTTGGCCTTGGCGGGGACACCGGCCGGCAGCGGCAGCGTCGTGCGCTTCTTGTTGGCCGGCTTCTTCTTCGCGGCCTTGCCCGCCTCCTTGCCCATCAGGCGACCTCCGCGAGGGGGCGCACCGGCAGGCCCGCCGCGGCCAGCGCCGCCTTGGCGTCCGCGATGCGGAATTCCCCGTAATGAAACACGCTGGCGGCCAGCAGGCCGCTGGCGCCGGCCAGGGCGCCCTCCACGAAATGCCCCACCGTGCCGACGCCGCCCGAGGCGATGATCGGCACCGCGACGCGCGCCCGGATCGCCCGCAGCAGGTCGAGGTCGAAGCCCGATTTGGTGCCGTCCCGGTCCATGGAGGTCACCAGCAGCTCCCCCGCCCCGGCCGCAGCCATGCGCTCCGCCCAGCCGACGGCATCGATCCCGGTGGCCTTCCGGCCGCCATGGGTGAAGACCTCCCACCGCCCCTCCGCCACCCGACGGGCATCCACCGCGACCACGATCGCCTGGCTGCCGAAGGCCTCGGCCGCGCGCGTCACCAACTCGGGCTCCGCCACCGCGGCGCTGTTGATGCTGGCCTTGTCGGCGCCGGCCAGCAGCAGCCGCCGAACATCCTCCACGCTGCGCACGCCGCCGCCGACGGTCAGCGGGATGAAGACCTCCGCCGCGGTGCGGGAGACGACGTCATACATCGTGTCCCGGTTCTCATGCGTCGCGCCGATATCGAGGAAGGTGATCTCGTCCGCCCCCTCCCGGTCATAGGCGCGGGCCTGCTCCACCGGGTCGCCGGCATCGCGGAGGGACACGAAATTGACCCCCTTCACGACGCGACCGTCCTTCACGTCGAGGCAGGGGATGACGCGGAGAGCGAGCAAGGAGTCACCTGCGGAACCGGGGCGCCCTGGTGCGGCGCGGGACAGTGCGCTTGGGACGGAATGCGCCGGGGGTCAAGCGCGGAAATTCGGCCGGGCGGCCCCCCGGCGGCACGCGCCATAGTGTAGCCGGAGCGGATCGACCCCGCCTGCGGCACACAGTATCCCGGCCGGGTGCCGCAAGATGCCCTTTCCCCCACCCCGGCCGCATTGCCGCCTCCCCTGCCGGCCGCCGAGGCCCCGCCGCGGCTCGGCCGCGCGCTGCTGCGCACCGCCGCCACGCTCCTGCTCTTCCTGCTCGGCTGCGGGGCGCTGCTCTGGTTCGCGTGGGACAGCGAGGCCGCGGCGGCGGCGGCCCTGCTCTCCCCCGCCGTCATCGCCGCCTGCCTCGCCCTCTCCCTGGTGAACTACCTGGCGCGCGGGCTGCGCTGGATCCTGCTCGGCCGGGCTTTCGGCGTTGCCGCCCCGGCCGGGCGGCAGATGCTGTATTTCTTCGCGGGCTTCGCCCTGACGGTGACGCCGGGCAAGGTGGGGGAGGTGGTGCGGCTCTGGCTGCTGCATCGCCACCACGGCGTGTCCTATACCCGCAGCATGCCGCTGCTCGCCGGCGACCGGGTGCTGGACATGGTGGCGATCTGCCTGCTGGCCCTGGCCGGCGCGGCGCTGACCAGCCGGTACCTGGCGGTCACGGCGGTGCTGACCCTGGCCTGCGTCGCGCTGCTGGCGGCGCTGACCCATGCGCCGCTGCTGCTCAGCTTGATCGATTGGGCGGAGCGGCGCATCCGGCGTGCCCCCGGCCTCTTCGCCCGGGCGCGGGAGGTCTGCGCGACCCTGCCCGCCATCGGCCGGCCCGCGGTGCTGCTGCCCTCCCTCGGGCTGAGCCTCCTCGGCTGGCTGGCGGAATGCCTGGTGCTGTGGCTGGTGCTGCAGGCGCTCGGCGCCGCGATCGGCCTCGGCGCGAGCATGCTGGTCTTCTGCCTGGCGGCGGTGGCGGGCGCCGTCTCCCTGCTGCCGGGCGGGCTGGGGGCGGCGGATCTCAGCCTGCTCGGCCTGCTGCGGCTGGTGCAGGTGCCGGAGGCCGCGGCCATCGTCACCACCATCCTGGTGCGGCTGGCGACGCTGTGGTTCGCGGTGGGCCTCGGCCTGCTGGCCTTGCCCTTCGCCCTGCGCCGCCATCAGCCCCGATACCCGGCTCGTTGAGTCCTGACCTGCGGCCGGCGTCAGCCAGCCGAGGCCGCGGATGCGGCCCGCCGCTTGTGCGGCACAGCCAAGGCCCGGAGGGCCGGCCTGGTTCACCACCAGGCCGGCCGTGGATCAGGCCGTGTTCTACCAACGGCCCGGATGCGTGACCGCAGCCGGGCAAGCGCGCCGCAGAAGCGATCTCCGCGCGGGCTGCCGCCCGCGCGGAGGCGGTCAATGATCGGAGCCGCTGGCATTACCAGCGCCGGCCCCAGCCGCCCGGCATGCCATAGGTGGGCGGCGGCGGGGGCGGGATGTAGCGCTGCTGCTGCCAGGCCATGCGGCGTTCCCATTCCCAGCGGCGGGCGCGCTCGGCCTCGAAGAAGGCGCGGCGCGCCTCGCGCTCCCGCCAGCCGGAGTCATGGCCATGGGGCGGGCCGTAGCCGGGGCCGTTCCAGCTGCCATGGGCGGCAGCGCCGCCGGCCAGCAGGGGCAGGGTGGCGAGGGCGGCAAAGAGGGCTTTGCGGAGCTGCATGAGGGCCTCCTCCAACGGGGCCGGTGACGGGGAGGAGGATGGCCGGCCGCCAGGGCGGCCCAAGGGCGCCGGTGTGGCGTTGCGATGGCGGCTTGCTACAGTGGATTGCGTTCAGAACTGAACGCCCCTCCGCCGTAGCTCTTGGTTTTCCGGGCAGAGTCTCGCCCAGGGGCCTGCACGCCCCTCCGCCATCCACTCTAGCGCGCCGCCACCAGCGCCAGCGCCGCCGCCGGGTCGATGCGGCCGTCATAGAGCGCCCGGCCGATGATCACCCCCTCGATCCCCTCGGAGGTCACGCCCGAGAGCGCCGCCAGGTCGTTGAGCGAGGCGACGCCGCCCGAGGCGATGACCGGCAGCCGCACCGCGCGCGCGAGGGCGAGCGTCGCCTCCAGGTTCACGCCGCCCAGCATCCCGTCCCGGTCGATATCCGTGTAGATGATGGCGGCCGCGCCGGCGTCCTCGAAGCGCTTGGCGAGGTCGGCGGCCTGCACCGTGCTCACCTCCGCCCAGCCCTCGGTCGCGACCAGCCCGCCGCGGGCATCGATGCCGACCGCGACGCGGCCCGGCCAGGCACGGCAGGCGGCGAAGGCGAAATCCGGGTCCTTCACCGCGGCCGAGCCGAGGATCACCCGCCGCACCCCGCGCTCCAGCCAGGCCTCCACGGTCGACATGGTGCGGATGCCGCCGCCGAGCTGCACCGGCACGCCCGGAATGGCCGCCAGGATGGTCTCGACCGCCGCGGCATTGGCTGCGCGGCCGGCGAAGGCGCCGTCCAGGTCCACCACATGCAGCCAGGGAAAGCCGAGCGCGGCGAAGCGCCGGGCCTGCGCCCCCGGTTCGGAGGAATAGACGGTCGCCTTCGTCATGTCCCCGCGCTTGAGGCGAACCACCTGCCCGCCCTTGAGATCGATGGCGGGATAGAGCGTCAATGCCATGTGGCCAGTGTCCCGAAGCCGAAATGCGCCAGGCTGTGGCGCCCCTCGGCTGCGCGCCACTGGCCGTTGCTGCCGGGGCCAGGGTCCCGCCAGCCCGCGGCGACCCGCCCCGGGGCGATGTCACGCCAATTGGGCCGCGTGACAACACCCCCGCCTGTTGTCCTCAGAGCAGAGTCTCGCCGCGGGGCGGCCGCGCCCCTCCGTGATCCGCTCTAGCGGCCCATCACCTGCCCGGTGCTGCGGCCACGGCCGGGCTCGAGCAGCTTGTAGAAGTAGTGCCCGGCGACGGTCCGCCCGTTGACCCGCGCATAGGCGGGATGGGTCCCCCAGCGCTCATAGCCGAGCGCCTCGAACAGCGCGATGGCGGTTGTCTGCGTCTCCCGCACATCGAGGTTCACGACCCGGTGGCCGAGCGAGGCCGCCCGCTCCTCCACCCGCCGGATCATCAGCCGCGCCAGGCCATGGCCACGGGCATAGGGCGCGATATAGGCGTGGGTGAGGGTGGCGCCGAAGGCCTGTGCCTCATTGTTGCGGGGCGGGCGGACGAGCTGGGCGCTGCCCACCACCAGGCCGTCCAGCCGGGCGATGAACAGCTCGCGCTCGGGCACCAGCATGACGCCACGGAAATGCCGCTGCAGCGCGGCGCGACCCTGCGGCTCCACCCAGCCGAAGCCGCCACCCTCGATGATGGCGGCGTCCGTCGCTTCGCAGAGCTCGGCCATGTCGTGGTCGTCGAGCTCGGTGACCCGCTCGACCGAGAGCTCCGGCCGGTGCGGCGTCCTGGCCCCCGTGAGGCTGGCGAGGGCGGGAGGCTCCTTCGGGGCGCTCATGGCGTCCACCGGAGGAAGTTGGCGAGGATGCGCAGGCCCACCGAGGCGCTCTTCTCCACATGGAATTGCGTGCCGGCGACATTGCCGCGCCCGACGATGGCGACGACCGGTCCGCCGTAGTCGGTGGTCGCCAGTACCTCCTCGGGACGATAGCTGCTCAGGGCATAGGAATGCACGAAATAGGCGTGCTCGCCCGATGCAATTCCCGCGAGGAGCGGATGCCCGCCCGGGACGACATCAAGCGTGTTCCAACCCATCTGCGGCAGGGGCAGCGGGGCGCCGTCCGGGCCCTTTGGGGCCATCGGCGCCATCTCCCCCTTGATCCAGCCGAGGCCGGGGGTGACGCCGTGCTCCAGCCCGCGCTCCGCCAGGATCTGCATGCCGACGCAGATGCCGAGCAGGGGGGTGCCGGCGGCGACGCGCCGCTCCAGCGCCGCGACCATGCCGGGCAGGGCCGTCAGGCCCCGCATGCAGGCGGCGAAGGCGCCCTGACCGGGCAGCACCAGCCGGTCGGCGGCCTGCACCTCCGCCGCGTCGCGGGTGACCGCGGCGGCGATGGGGATGCCGGCATCGGCGGCGGCGCGGTCCAGCGCGCGGAGCACCGAGGCGAGGTTGCCCGAGCCCGGATCGACGACGGCGATGCGCATCGCGCCCCCGGTGCGTGGAACTGGCGCCGTGCTCATGCCAGCACCGTCCGGGCGAGGTCGGGCCGCGCCTCGATCAGCCGGGCGAGCGCCATGTCCTCATCCGGTGCGGCGAGCACATGCGCGGCCGGCCGGCCGCGGCGGGCGAGGGCGGCGCGGCGCAGGTCCTGGGCATGCGCCCCGAGCAGGAATTGCAGGGCAAGGGCGACGGGCAGCGCCGCTTGCTCCGGCACCAGGAAGGCCAGCAGCAGGACGAGGCCGAGATAGGCCGCCGCCTCCAGCCAGAGCCGGTGCACCAGAAGCCAGGGCAGGGCGAGGAAGAAGGCCCACCAGGAGAAGCCCTCCCGCACCAGGACGGGCGGGCGGGCGGTCGCGTTCGTCTCCCGCGCCGGGCTCTCGGCCCCGCGCGGCAAATGCACGGTCCAGATGCGCATTAGGCCTCCAGGACCCCCTTCGTGGAGGGCACCGCATCAGGAGAGCGCGGGTCCGTCTCCACCGCCATGCGAAGGGAACGGGCCAACACCTTGAAGCAGGCCTCCGCGACATGGTGCGCGTTGGTGCCCGCCTTCAAGGTCACATGCAGGGTGATGCCGGCGTTGAAAGCGAAGGCGCGGAAGAACTCCTCGAACAATTCCGTGTCCATCTCCCCCACCTTGTCGCGGGCGAAGGGGACGGACCAGGCGAGGAAGGGCCGGCCGGAGATGTCCACCGCGGCCTCGGCCAGCGCCTCGTCCATCGGCAGCAGGGAATGCCCGTAGCGGCGGATGCCGCGCTTGTCGCCGAGCGCCTTCCTGAGTGCCTGGCCGAGCACGATACCGACATCCTCCGTGGTGTGGTGGAAGTCGATGTGCAGGTCGCCCTTGGCCTCGACCGAGAGGTCGAACAGGGCATGGCGGCCGAGCGCCGTCAGCATGTGGTCGAGGAAGCCGATGCCGGTCGCGACCCGCACCTGCCCCGTGCCGTCGAGGGCCAGGGTGGCGCGGATATCGGTCTCGGCCGTGGTGCGGGCGATGGTGGCGGTGCGGGCGGCGCTCATTGGCGCCTTCCTACGCCCCGGGGCGGGGGGTCGCAACGGGTCCCGGGGGGTGGCCGTGCGGCGGCGTTACCGGGCGAGCAAGGGTCCCGCGGCGGGGTCCGGCGCCGCGCCGGGCGCATCGAGGAGGGCCTGCGCCTGCCGGAGATCGGGCAGCCCGAAGCCTTCGGTGAAGCGGCCCAGGACCGCCGCCAGCAGATCGCGTCCCGCCTCGTGCCGGCCGCGGTTGCGCCAGAGCCGCGCCAGGTCCGTGGCCGCGCGGAGCTCCCACAGCCTGGCGCCCTGCGCGCGCGCCACATGAATGGCCCGGAGCAGGCAAGCCTCGGCCTCCCCGCCCGGCAGCGCGAGGAGGAGGCCGGCCCGCAAGCGGTGCAGCTCCGCCTCCTGCACCCGCTCCCCGCCGCGCTCGACCATGCCGAAGGCCTCCTCCAGGCATCCCAGTCCGCGCTCGGCCTGGCCGGCCCTCCGATGCGCGTCCGCGAGCATGCCGAGGGCCAGGAGCACCACCGTGCCGTCCGCCTTGGTGCGGTAGTCGGCCAGCGCTTCCCGGATCCGCGCAATGCCCTCCTCCGGGCCGCCATCGGGACACATGGACAGCGCCCAGCCGCGATAGATCCGCGCGAGGTCGCGGAAGGCGGGCGCCCTCAGGCCGAGCGCCTCAAGCTCCTCCGCATGGCGCCGTGCCGCGTCCGGATCGCGGGCGAGGTAATGCAGCGAGCACCCGCTGACCAGCAGCGCGGTGATGTGGGACTGGACATGCTGCAGCGCCTGGGCCTCAGCCAGCGCCGCACGGCCCAGCGCCAGGGCCTGGTCGGGGAAGCCGAGGACGAAGAGCGTGTTCGCCAGCCAGGACAGCGCCCCGATGCGCGTGTCCATCGGGAAGCCGCCGCCCAGGGCCCGGTGCCGGAGGGGTTCGAAGCGGTCGAGCACGCGCTGGAATTGGCCGCGCGCCGCGGCGAGCTCGCCCCGCTTGAACAGGGCGTAGCCCAGCAGGCGCTCCGCGGCGAGCGCGGCGGCGGCGTCGCTGCGCGCGACCGCGAGCCGCCGCATCTCCTCGACGACCGCGCTCGCGGTTTCCGGCTCGGCGCGATTGATATGGTGGACGGCGAGCCCCGCCAGTGCGGGGACCAGGCGTTCCGTCTCGCCGAACTGCCGGCAGAGCTGGCAGGCCCGCGCATAGGCCTGCCCGGAGGCCGTCGCGGCCTGGCCCTCCACCCAGGTCACCGCCACTGCCAGCGGCATCTGCAGCTCCAGCTCCTTGCGGTCCCGCCACGCATCCCGCGGCAGGGCGGCCAGCAGATCGAGCGCGGCCGAGAGATGCGCCCGCGCCTCCCGCAGGGCTGAGCGGGCGGCCGAACGCTCTCCCGCGAGCCGGTAGAGCTCAATCGCCTCGCGCAGCTCGCCCGCCGCGGCGCGGTGCTGGGCCAGCGTCTCCGGCTCGCGCTCGGCGATCTCGGGCCGGAGCCGCTCGATCGCCTCGGCGGCGCGGCGGTGCAGGACGCGCCGGCGCTCGCGCAGCAGCGTGCCATAGGCAGCGTCCCGCAGCAGGGCGTGCTTGAAGACATAGCGCGCGGCGGGCGGCGTGCCGATCCGGTGCAGCAGCCCCGTTTCCTCCAGCTGCGCGAGCCCCTCCTCCAGCCGCGCCGCCGGCAGCCCGGAGACGGCCGCCACCAGGTCATGCGGGAACTCGCGCCCGAGCACCGCCCCGGCCAGCGCCACGTCCCGCACCGGGGCCGAGCGGTCCAGGCGCGCCATGAGGGAAGCCTGCAAGGTGCCGGGGACGGCACGCTGCGGCAGGGGGCCCTCCAGCACCCAGCGGTCCGCCTCCTCCCGCAGCAGCCCGCTGTCCAGCACCGCCCGCGCCACCTCCTCGACGAAGAGGGGCACGCCGTCGGTCCGCGCCAGGATTTCCGCCTCCACCTCCGCCGGCAGGACCTTGCCCCCGGCGAGACGCCTCAGCAGCGCGGCATGCTCGGCGCCGGTCAGGCGGTTGACCTGCAGCGGCGTGACATGCGCCTGCCCCAGCCAGGCGGCGGCGTCGAATTCGGGCCGGTGGGTGATGACGACCAGCGCCGGCATCGCCGGCACCTCCCCCACCAGCAGGTCGAGGAATTCGCGCGTGGTCGGGTCCAGCCAATGCGCGTCCTCCACCAGCACCAACAGGGGCCGGCGCGCGGCCAGGCCGCGGCTGCGGCGGAGCAGCGCCGCCAGCAGCGCCTCCCGCCGGCGCTGCGGCGGCAGATCCGGCGCCGGCCAGCGGCACAGGGTCGGCACCGAGAGCAGCTCGGCCAGCAGCGCCATATCCCCGGCCGGCGGGTCGAGCGGCAGCACCAGCGCCTCCAGCTTCGCCAGCCTTGCCTCGGGCGGGTCGGAGGGGGCGAGGCCCGCGACACGCTCCAGCCGCGCCACCACCGGTTGCAGCGCGCTGTCCATGTGCTGGGGCGAGCCGTAGAAGGCCAGCTCCTCATGCGCCGCACCTTCCGTGGCCAGGGCATCCCGCAGCGTGGCCGCCAGGCGGGACTTGCCGATGCCGGCCTCGCCCCGGAGCAGAACGACCTGGCCCTCGCCGCGGCAGGCCCGGCGCCAGCGGCGGAGCAGCAGGTCCAGCTCCTCCTCGCGCCCGATCAGCGGCGTTTCGTAGCCGCGGCGCAGGGCCTCGAACCGGCTTTCCACCCCGCTCTCGCCGAGCGCGCGGGCGGGCAGCACCTCCCCGCCGAGGCCCTTGAGGGCGAGCGGCCCGAGCGGCTCCCAGGCGAACAGGGTGCCGGTCAGTCGCCGCGTGGCGGGGCAGGCCAGCACCCCACCCGGCGGCGCCATGGATTGCAGCCGCGCGGCGAGGTTCGGGGTGGCGCCGACCACGGCGCGCTCGCGCGCCGCGCCCTCACCGAGCAGGTCGCCGACGATCACCTCCCCCGTGGCGATCCCGACCCGGGCGGCCAGCGGCCCCGCCATCGGGATCTCCAGCGCGGCGACGGCGGCGGCGGCCGCGAGGCCGGCGCGCACGGCGCGTTCGGCGTCGTCCTCCTGCGCCCGCGGCCAGCCGAAATAGGTGAGCACCCCGTCCCCGAGAAATTTCGCCACATAGCCGCCATGCGCCTCGACCGTGGCGGCGGCGGTGCGGTGATAGGCCGCCATGGCGCTGCGCAGGTCCTCGGGGTCGAACTGGGCGGCGAGCGCGGTGGAGTCCGCCAGATCGCAGAACAGCACGGTGATCCGCCGCCGCTCGGCCGCAAGCCCGCCGGCGGTGTCGCTGTCCTCCGCGGGGGCGGGGGCGGCCGGCCCGGCCGGGGGTGCGGGCGCCACCTCCGGCCCGGGCGCCCGCAGGGCGGCGATCGCGTCGAGGAGCCGACGCCGATGGCCCACGGAGGCGACACCGATGTCCCGCAGGTCCTCCGCGGTGAGGGAGGGGAGCACCGCGGCGTCCACGTTGTTCTCGCGGAAGGCTGCCGCGTATTGCCCGAGGCCGAGGCCGTGCAGCCAGGCGCCGACCTCGATCATGGCGGGGCCCCGCCCGGGGCGACGTGGCCGGATGGCCCGCGCGATCCGGCTGCCGGACCGGGGCGGGTGTCCAGGGCGGCCGGTGGACGGGGTCGCTCGCGCGCCATGCGCGCCTCCTCCGCGGCAGGCGTCACCGAGATGCCGCAGCCTGCGGCGCG
>JAESGY010000509.1_pt1 | contig 14669 bp, 11 predicted proteins | sample 9269841 | NCBI WGS metagenome assembly JAESGY01 (sample SAMN17022865, study PRJNA683097) | algae metagenome | isolation source: Spirirestis rafaelensis WJT71-NPBG6 and co-occurring heterotrophs from... | place: USA: Pinto Wells, Joshua Tree National Park, Colorado Desert, CA | collected 2006-08-15
GCCGCCTCGGCTCCGCCCTCACCGCCCGCAGTACGGCTGCGCAGCGGCGCGAACTCGCGCTCCGGGTCCTCACCCACAACCTGATGCTCCTCAGCTCGGCAGGCCAAGGCTTTCAACAGAGCATGCCTGGTATTGAATGGCCGGGCGAGGATTTACAATCCATGCAAAGCGAGAACGGAGCCGGGCAGCGGCGGCCAAGCCCTGGCCAGCCCGAGCTTTCCGTCCTCGTGGTCGATGACGAGCCGATGCTCGCCGAGGAGCTGTCGGACGGGCTGCGCGAGGAAGGCTTCGAGGTCGCCACGGCTCATTCCGCCGCCGCCGCCCTTGCCCTGCTGCGCGCCGATCCCGGCATCGGCGTGCTGGTCTCCGACATCCGCATGCCCGGCGGCAGCGGCCTTTCCCTCGCGGCCGAAATCCTCGAGACCGAGCCGGACACGACCGCGCGCGGCGTCGTGCTGATCACCGCCCATGGCTCCATGGACCAGGCGGTGGAGGCGATGCGCAGCGGCGTCTCCGACTTCCTCACCAAGCCCTTCGGCCTGCCGGATGCCGCCCGCGCCGTGCGGGCCGCCATGGAACGTGCCCTCGCCCGCCGCGCCGCGGCGGCGGAGCGCGCCGCCATCGGGGCCCGGCTGCAGGAGGCGGAGGAGGAGCGCGGCGCGCTGGCCGGCCGCCTCTCGGCCGCGCTGGCGAAGCTGGAAGCCGCCCGGCCCGGCCTGCCGCCCGAGGCGGGCGAGACGGAGGAGCGGGTCCGCCTCCTGGCGCATGAGCTGCGCACGCCGCTGGTGCCGGTGATCGGCTTCGCCGAATTGCTGGAAGGCGGCCATGCAACGACGCCGGAAGCGGCGCAGAGCTACGGCCTGCACCTGCGCGAGGCCGGCGAGCGGCTGCTGGAGACGGTCGACAAGCTGCTCACCTGGGAAAGGCTGCGCGGCCCGGCCCGGCGCGGCCTGGAGGTGGTCGATGTGCACGGCCTGCTGACCGAGGCGGTGGCCCGCACCCGGCGCCTGGCGGCGGCCCGCGATGTCCATGTGTCGATCCGCCCGCTGCTCTGCCTCCAGTTCCGGGCCGAGGCCGGCGACCTCGCCGCCGCCCTGGCCGGGCTGCTCGACAACGCGATCCACGCGACGCCGCAGCATGGCACGGTCGAGCTCGGCGCGGAGCAGGCGGGCGGGCTGCTGCGGCTGGTGGTGCGTGACCGTGGCCATGGCATGTCGGAGGCCCTGCTGGCCGATGCCGGCCGCCCCTTCGCGGTGGAGGGCTCCGCGCTCAACCGCCGGCGGGATGGGCTCGGCCTCGGCCTTGCCATCGCCAGGCGCGTGGCGGAGCGGCATGGCGGGCGCCTCAGCCTGCGGCCCCGGCCGGAAGGCGGGATCGAGGCCGCGCTTGAACTCCCCACCGAATGACCGCGCTGGCCTCGCTGCGGGACCGCTTCGGCCTGCTGATCGCCCTCGGTCTCGTCTGCCTCGCCGGCCTCGCCCTGCATCTCGGCGTCGAGAGCGTCCACCGGCGGGATTTGCAGCGCGCGGAGGCGGCCGCCTTCGCCGAGGCGGCGCAGGAGGCCGAGGCCGCGCGGCTGACGCTGCTCCGCAGCCTCGATGCCGTCGATGCGCTCGACCGGATGGTGCGGGAAAGACTCGCCCTGCTCGCCCAGGACAACCAGGAGGGCGCGGCGGCCATGGAGGCGATGGCCCGCCGGGTGGTCGGGCGGCGCGCCTTCGGCATCCTCCAGTTCGCGCTGATCGGCGCCGATGGCCGCGTCGCCTGGTCCTCGGTGGAGGGCTGGCAGCCGGTCGATCTCTCGGACCGGGCGCATTTCCGCGCCCATCTGCCCCTGCCGGACGGCAGCCCGCCGTCCGACCGGCTCTTCGTCAGTGAGCCGTTGATCGGCCGCGTGTCGAACCTGCCGACGCTGCAATTCAGCCGGGCGGTCCGCGGGGCGGATGGGCGCTTCGCCGGCGTCGTCGTCGTCTCGCTCGATCCGCTGGACCTGTCGCGGCTGCTGCGCGAGCTGCTGGCGGGCGACCGCGGCGCCGCCTCGGTGCTCCGGCAGGACGGGATCTTCCTCGCGCGCAGCGACGATCCGATCGCCACCATCGGGCGCACCGTCCGGGCCGACAGCCCGGTCCTCGGCATGCTGCGCACCGGCGCCGAGGGCGTGGTCCGCACCCGCAGCTCGCTTGACGACCGCGACATCTTCGTTGCCCTGCGCCGGGTGCCGGGAACCTCACTCTTCGTCACGGCGAGCATTGACGCGGCGACGGCGCTGGCCGACCCGTACCGGCTGCGCAGGCGGCTGCGTGCCGGCGTGATTACCGCCATGCTCCTCGGCTTCGGCTTGGTCCTGCTGCTGCATCAGCGGCGGCAGCGGCGGCAAGGGCAGGCGGCGCTGGCCGCGGCCGAGGTATTGCAGCAGGAACTGGCCCGGGTGCTGGAGGGGCTGCCCGGCGCCGCCTATCGCGCCGAGGCCGATGCCGCCGGCGGCCTTCGCTTCCTCTATGCCAGTCCGACGATCCATGAGCTGACCGGGCTGGACCGAGCGGCGCTGACCACCATTCCCGATATCCTGGACCGGGTCGAGCGGGCGGAGCCTTCGAATGCGGTGCCGGGCCTGCACCGGCGGGCAGCGTCGGAAGGGCGGCAGACGGTCGACCTGCACTTTCGCCGGCCGGACGAGGTCCGGCGCTGGCTGCGCGTCACGGTGCAGCCGGTGCGGCGGCACGCCGATGGCCGGACCGAGCTGGTCAGCTATATCCGGGACGTCACGGAGCAGCGCGAGGCACAGGCGGCGCTGGTGGCGAGCGCCAAGCTGGCGACGCTCGGGGAGATGGCGACCGGCCTCGCGCATGAGCTGAATCAGCCGGTCTCGACCATGGCGCTGGCCGCCGAGAATGCCGCCAACGCGCTGCGCCGGCGCGGGGCGGAGGCGATCCCGGACGCGCTGAAGCGGATGGAGCGGATCAGCCTGCTGGCCCAGCGCGCCAAGGACATCATCGACCTTCTGCGCGCCTTCGGCCGGATCGATCCCGGCACGCTGGAACCGGTGGCGCTGGCCGATGTGCTGGCCGGCGCCACCATGCTGGCCGGCGCCGCCTTGCGGGAGGCCGAGGTCACGCTGACGCCGGACCTGCCGGAGGGGCTGCCGCGGGTACGCGGCCGCGCCATGTTGCTGGAGCAGGTGCTGATCAACCTGTTGCTGAATGCGCGCGACGCCATGCTGGGCGCGGCAACGCCCGAGCGGCGCATCACGGTGACAGGGCGGGCCGAAGGGGGGTGGGTGACGCTCATCATCGCCGATACCGGGCCCGGCATCCCGGATGCCGTCCTGCCCCAGCTTTTCGAGCCCTTCTTCACCACCAAGGCGCCCGGCCAGGGGACCGGTCTCGGCCTCTCGCTGTGCGAGGGGATCCTGCGCTCGCTCGGCGGCGAGATCACGGCGGCCAATGGCGCCACCGGGGCGGAGTTCCAGCTGCGGCTGCGGGCAGTGGAGGCGCAGGCGCCGCGGAGCGCGGTGGTGGACGCCATGCAGGGTTGAGGCCGGGAATCGGATATGCGCCAGCCGGTGCAGGCAGGCTATGGAGGTGCGACAGGGCGACGGGTGGTGGCTGCCCGGATATGCTCGGGATAGTGGAGGTTGGATGTCCTACCGGGTCGCTCTGGTGGATGATGATGCCGAGTTCGGGGCCGAGCTGGCCACCTTCCTCGGGGAGCATGGCTGCACGGTCAGCCTGCACTTGACGGGGGCGGGTTTCCTGGCGGCAATGGCCACGGAAAGGCCGGATATCCTGATCCTCGACCACCGGCTGCGGGGCGAGGACGGCATCGCGGTGCTGCGCCGGCTGCGGGAGGTCAGCACGCTGCCCTGCATCATGCTGACCGGCGGGGTGAGCGAGGTGGACCGCATCCTCAGCCTGGAGCTCGGGGCGGACGACCATGTGGCGAAATCCGCCTCGCCCCGTGAATTGCTGGCGCGGATCGCCGCGGTGCTGCGGCGCACCGGCGCGCGCGGCGCGCCCGCCGCCTCGGCCTGGCGGCTGGATGAGGCGCGGCGCGACGTGCTGCGGCCCGATGGCCGGGGCTGCGAGCTGACAGCGGCGGAGTTCCGGGTCCTCAATGTCCTGGCCGCGCGCGAGGGCATTCCGGTGGACCGCGAGACGATCTGCCGGGAAGCGCTGAACCGGCCCTGGTCGGCCGAGGACCGCTCGGTGGACGTGCTGATCGCCAAGCTGCGGCGCAAGCTGGAGGGGCAGGACTGCATCCGCTCCCTGCGCGGCATGGGCTATCTGTTCGTCGGCTTCGGGGAAGGCTGATAAGCCCGGACGCCCGAGGACTCGTGGCCGGCTTCGGCGCAAGTGCAGCCGCGAGGCCAGTCCTCCCGCGAAGGGGTTTACCAACGGCCCGGATGCGTGACCGCATCTGGGCCGGAGCACCGCGCTTGCGGCGGGCGGCAGAAGCCGCCTCGGCACGGGCTGCCGCCCGCGCTGCAGGGGTCACCGATCAGGACCGCTGGTCATGAGGCGGCCTCGCCCCCCGGGTTCATCGCCAGCGCCCGCCGCGCATGCCATCCTGCCATCCATGTCCATCACTGCGCAGGCCCGGAGCGGCGACCGCGGACTGCGTTCATGCCCGAACGCCAGCCCCCAGGCGTGCGCGCCCGCCCGCGCTCCGCTCCAGTCCTCCGCTGACCATCGGCCAGAGGCGAGACCCCGCTGACCATCCCGCCACACCGCCAGGCCGCGCTGGTCATCGGGCTGGCGGTCGCGGCTGTCGGCCTTGCCACGACCGTGCCGCTGCCGCTCTACGGCGCCTATGCCGCGGCGGGCGGCTACGGCGCCGGGGCGCTGGCCCTCGCCTTCGCCTGCTATGCGACGACGGCCATCGTCACCGCCCCGCTGCTCGGCCCGCTGCCGGACCGGATCGGGCGCAGGCCCTGCGTGCTGCTCGGCGTCGCCCTCGCCGCCCTCTCCACCCTGCTGCTGAGCCTCCTACCCGGCATCCCGGCGCTCGCCGCGGCGCGGGTCGCGCAGGGCTTCGCCATGGGCTGCGTCACCGGGGCGGCGGCGGCCTGGGCGGCGGAGCTGGCGGGCGACGGGCAGGCGGGGCAGGCATCGGGCGGCCGGCACGCCGCCGGGGTGATCGCGACCGCGACGATCGGCAGCTTCGCGACCGGCGGGCTGCTGACGCTGGCCGCGCTGGTGCTGGCGCCGGCGGCCGATCCGCCGGTGACCTTCGCAGCGCATCTCGGCTTCGCCGCGCTGCTGCTGGTCCTGGTGGCGCGGCTGCCGGAGACGCTGCCGAGGCGGCGGGGCCTGCCCCGCGACGGCTGGCTGCGGCGCCCGGCCTTCCCGCCCGGCACCTGGCCGACCACGCTCGCCATCCTGCCCGGCTGGAGCGCGACGGGGGCGGTGCTGACCAGCGTGCCGGCGGTGCTGGCCGCCGAGGAGCTGCCGCTGGCCGGGCCTGCCGCGGCCTGCGCCATGATGGCGGTGGGGGTGCTGGCGCAGCTCGCGGTCCGGCGGATCCCGCCGCGGCGGGCGGTCGCGCTCGGGCTGCTGCTGCTGACGGCGGGCGCGGCCGTGACCTTCTGGGGGGCGGCGACGCGCGACCTCTGGCCGCTGCTGCTAGGGGGGCCGGTGGTCGGCGTCGCGGTCTATGCCCTGGTCTATCCGGGCGGGCTGGCGGCGGTGGCGGAGGCGGCCTCGGGCGAGGAGCGGGCGCGCGCCGTCGCGGGATTCTTCGTGATGGCCCATCTCGGCTTCAGCGCCGGGCCGCTGGCGGTCGGGCTGGCGGTGGATGTGCTGGGCGCGCCGGCGGCCTTCGCCCTGGCCTGGGGGGTGATTGCGCTGTCCGCCGCCGCGCTGCTGCCGCGCCTGCGCGGCGCTGCCGGTGCGACCACCCCAGGGTGACCCAGGAACCCCGGCAGCGAGACCCGGCAGCGGCTCATACCGGCCAGCATCGATGCTGACACATTCATGCGGCCTCAGGCGCCAGCTCCGCCTGCGGCGGCCTGGCACCGCGGCATAGGCCGCGAAGCCAAGGCCCGGAGGGCCGCCGGCGTTTGAGGCAGGACATGCGTCAGCATGTCATGAGCCAAGTATCAGTCGTTGGGCCGGATCCCCAGCTCGCGCACCAGCTTCACCCAGCGCTCGCGCTCCTGCGTCGCCACGCGCTGCAGGGTGGCGCCGTCCTCGCCCCGCGGCTCGGCCCCCAGCCCGGCCAGCTTCTCGCGCAGCGCCGGGTCGCGCGCCGCGCCGATGGCGGCGGCCTGCAGCTTCGCCGTCAGCTCGGGCGACAGCCGTGCCGGGCCGAACAGGCCGAACCAGACCTCGCTCCCGAACTCCGGCACCGCCTTGCCGATGGCAGGCAGGCCCGGCGCCAGCGGCGTCTCCGGCCCGCCCACGCCCAGCGCCCGGACGGCGCCGGAAGCGAGGTGCGGCGCGGCGGTGGAGGGCGTATCGAACAGCGCATGCACCTCGCCGCGGCGCAGCTCGGCATAGACCTGGCCGGTGCCGCGATAGGGCACATGCACCATCTGCAGCTTCGCCAGCGCACCGAACAGCGCGCCCGTCAGGTGCGGCGTGGTGCCGACGCCGGAGGAGCCGTAATTCACCTCGCCCGGCCGGGCCCTGGCCCAGGCGATGAATTCCTGGACCGTCGTCGCCGGCACGGCGGAGGACACGACCAGGATGTAGGGCGAGGTGGCGACCAGCGCGACCGGGGTGAAATCCGCGACGACGTCATAGGGCAGGCGCGGCGTGACGGCAGGCCCGGTCGAATGCGTCGAGCTGGTGGTGAAGAAGAGGGTTAGGCCATCCGGCGCCGCGCGCACCACGGACTCGGCGGCGGGGATGCCGCCGGCGCCCGGGCGATTGTCCACGACCACGGGCTGGCCCAGGCGCTCGGCCAGGCCGGGTGCGATGACGCGGGCGACGGCGTCCGTCGCCCCGCCCGCGGGGAAGGGCAGCACCAGGCGCACCGGCTTGGCCTCCTCCGCCAGGGCGGGGGCGGCAAGCGCGGTGGCGGCGAGGCCCAGCAGCGAACGACGATGCATGACACTTCCTTGCTGACGGAGAGACCGGGCGGTGCGGGCGGGCGCTGCGGCCATGCCCATCCCCGGCCCGCCATGGCCGGGCGCAGATGGCCGGACGCAGGAAGCAACTGCCGGGCCGGCTGTCAAAATCCAGGCCCGGCCAAGGCGGCGGGCGACCGACCGACCTGAGGCTTCCCCCGCGCTGCCGGCGGATTGCGTTCAGGACCGCACGCCCCTCCGCTGTCGCTGCCCGTTGTCCGGGCAGAGGCATGCGTCCGGTCGTTCGCGGCCCCCCGCGATCCGCCCTACCGCTCGCAGCGGATGAACAGCGTGCTCCGCCCGGCGACCTCGCCGATATCCGCCACGCTCCGCTCCGCCGCCGTGCTCTGCGCCACCCGCGGCTCCAGCCCGGCGCGCTGCAGGAAGCTCAGCGCCGCCTCCCCCTTCACCGCGAAATTGATGTTCTGCGGGATGTCGCCGATCTGCTGCGCGATGCGCTGGGCGTTCAGCTTGGAGACCACCACGCCCACCAGATGCCCCTGCATGTCCAGCATCGGCCCGCCGGAATTGCCGGGCTGCACCGGTGCGCTGACCTGGAACTGGCTGCGGTTGTCGGCAAGGCCGGCCAGGGCGTTGATCTCGCCCCGCGTCAGCACGGCGTCCGAGAGCAGGCCGGCCAGCGGGTAGCCATAGACTACCACCCCCTCCCCGCGCCGGACCGCCGGGCCGCTGCGGAAGCTCAGCACCGGTCCGGGCAGGCCGGGCACCGCCAGCAGGGCGAGGTCCAGCTTCTCATCCACCCGCGCCGGCGGCACGGCGCCCAGCCAGCGGCTATCCGGCGTGCGCAGGATGATGCGGTTGCACTTGTCGATGACATGGTGGTTGGTCATCACCCTGTCCGGCGCCACCAGGAAGCCGGTGCCCGTCGAGACGTTGCGGGCCTGCGGGTTGGGCCGCTGCTGCTCCACCTGCGGCGGCGGCGTGACGGGCACCGGCAGCGGCGCGGCGGGCCGGGCGGCGGCGGCCATCTCGATCTCGCGCTGCGCGCAGATGTCCTGGTCGCGCAGCACGCTCTCCCGCCCGTCGGCCAGCACCAGGCGCAGGTCGAAGCGGCAGCCGGCGCCTTCGGCGGGCTGCACCCGGAAGCCGGCGCCCGGCGTCAGCGGCCGGTCCGGCCGCAGCAGGTTGTTGCCCCAGTCATTCTGCGCCCCGCGCGGGGTGCGGACGGCATGCAGCCCGCTGGCATCGGCGCCGGTGCGGTTGACGACACGGAAGGGCTGCGTCTCCGCGAGCGCCGGGACGGCGTGGAGCAGCAGGGCGAGGACGAGGAGGAAAGGTCGCGGCATGGCGGCGGGCATGTCGGGGGACCGTGCCGGCCTGTCAATCAGCCGCCCGCGGCGGAAGGGGCGTGCCGGCGCGCCGCCTCGGCCAGGGTTGCGTGCAGCGCGGCGGCGGGGGCGGCGCCGCGGGCGCCCATGGGCTGCGGCACCGCCTGCCAGCGGCCGGGGAAGGCCAGGTCCAGCGCCGCCTGCAGCACGCCGGCCACGGCGCGGCCGATCACCACCACCTGCGCCGGATCGAGCGCGGGCAGCGCCGCACCGTGATGCAGCCGCCAGCTCTCCGCGATCGCCGCCGCATGCAGGGTGGCGCCGGTGCGCGCCCCGCCCGGCCCGGCCACCGCGACCAGGGAGGCATCGGTCAGCCAGATCCCCCGCGCCCGCAGCCGGTGCAGCAGCGCTGCCTTGGCGGCCAGCCGGGCGCCGAGCGCCGGCAGTGCGGCCCGGGTCGGCGCGGCGCCGCCCTCCAGCGCCGCCAGCAGCCGCCAGTATTGCGGCGTGCCGGCATTCCCGGCGGGCAGATGCGGGACGAGCGCCGGCTCGCCATAGGCCGGGCAGTAGACATGCCGGACGAAGCCGGCCGGCACCGGCCAGGCGAGGCCGGGCGGCAGGCGGAGCGGGCTGTCCAGCTCCTCCGCCGAGGTCGCCATGTGGCTCTCGGCCAGCAGCAGCAGCCGGACCCGCTTCGGCCGCCAGGCCTGGCGCCAGGCTTCGGCCGCCAGCGCCGCCTCGGGCGGCTCGGCGAGGGGCAGGCGGCCGGCGAGGATGCGGAGGGCGGCGGTGAGGTTGGTGGAGGACACCGCCTTCACATGGTCCGGCGCGGCGCCTGATCCAGCGCAAGGACAGGCGGGGCTCTTGACCCTCCCATAATGGGAAGCCCCACATCCGCCAGGCCATGCCCGAAGCACCCCTCTCCCCCTCCCTGCCCTCTGGCTCCCTGGCCTCTGGGCCCAGCCTCTCCCTGCCGGTCGCCGGCATGACCTGCGCCGCCTGCGCCGGCCGGGTGCAGCGCGCCCTCGGCAAGGTGCCGGGCGTGCAGGAGGCAAGCGTCAATTACGCCACCGGGCGGGCGGAGGTGCGCGGCAGCGCGCCGCTGCCGGACCTGCTCGGGGCAGTGGCCAAGGCCGGCTATGCGGTGCCGGAGGCGCGGGTCGAGCTCGGCATCGGCGGCATGACCTGCGCCACCTGCGCGCTGCGGGTCGAGAAGGCGCTGGCCCGCCTGCCGGGGGTGCTGGAGGCGCGGGTGAACCTCGCCACCGAAACCGCCCTGGTCCGCATGCTGGCCGGCATTGAGGAGGCGGCGCTGGCCGCCGCCGTGGCGCGCGCCGGCTACACGGTGCGGGCGGCGGTGCCGGAGGCCGGGACGGCGGAGGACGGGCCGCAGGGCGGGCGGGAGAAGCGCGACCTGATCCTCGCCGCGCTGCTGACCGCGCCCTTCCTGCTTGGCATGCTCGGCATGGGGCTCGGCCGGGACTGGATGCCGCATCCCTGGCTGCAACTGGCCCTCGCCACCCCGGTACAATTCTGGCTCGGCGCGCGCTTCTACCGCGCGGGCTGGGCGGCGCTGCGCGTGGGGACCGGCAACATGGACCTGCTGGTCGCGCTCGGCACCACGGCCGCCTTCGGCCTTTCGCTGTTCATGCTCCTGCAGCATGGCGAGCACGCCAAGCACCACCTGTATTTTGAGGCGAGCGCGACCGTTATCCTCTTCATCCTGCTCGGCAAATGGCTGGAGGCGCGGGCGCGGCGGGCCACGGGGGCGGCCATCCGCGCCCTGCTGGAACTGCGTCCGCGTAGCGCACGACGGCTGACGGCAGCGGGCGCGGAGGAGGAGGTGCCGGCCATCGCCCTCGCGGTCGGCGACCGGGTGGTGGTCCGCCCGGGCGAGCGCATCCCAGCCGATGGAAAGGTGCTGGAAGGCCGCGCGGGGGTGGATGAGAGCGCGCTGACCGGCGAGAGCAGGCCAGTGGAGAAGGAGCCGGGCAGCGCGGTTGCCACCGGCACCATCGCGCTCGACGGAAGGCTGGTGATCGAGGCGAAGGCGGTCGGAACGGAGACGGTGCTGGCGCGCGTCGCCACGCTGGTCGCCGCCGCCCAGGCCAGCCGGGCGCCGGTGCAGAAGCTGGTGGACCGCGTCAGCGCGGTCTTCGTGCCCGTGGTGGTCGGCATCGCCGCGCTGACGCTGCTCTTCTGGCTGCTGATGGGCGCGGGGGCGGAGGCGGCGGTGCTGCGGGCCGTGGCCGTGCTCGTCATTGCCTGCCCCTGCGCGCTCGGCCTGGCGACGCCGGCGGCCATCATGGCCGGCACGGGTGCCGCGGCGCGGGCCGGCATCCTGGTGCGCGATGCCGAGGCGATCGAGCGGGCGCAGGGCGTGACGCTGGTCGCCTTCGACAAGACCGGCACGCTAACCGAGGGCCGGCCGCGGCTCGCGGCGCTGCATGCGGCGGCGGGCGAGGCGGAGGCTGCGGCGCTCCGCCTCGCCGCCGCGCTGCAGGCGGGCAGCGAGCACCCGCTGGCCCGTGCCGTGCTGGCCGCCGCCGGGCCGGAGCTGCCGCGGGCCGAGGATTTCCGCGCCCTGCCCGGCCGCGGCGTCGCCGGCACCGTCGCCGGCCGCGCCCTGCTGCTCGGCAGCCCGCGGGCGCTGGCCGAGAGCGGCGCCGAGCCGGGTGCACTTGCCGCGGCGGCGGAGGCGGAGGGCGCGCAGGGCCGCACCCTCGCCTGGCTGGTCGAGACGGCGCCGGTGCCGCGCGTGCTTGCGCTGCTGGCCTTCGAGGATTCGGAAAAGCCGGGCGCCGCGGCGGCGGTCGCGGGGCTGCGTGCCCTCGGCGTGAAGGCGGCCATGATCAGCGGCGACAGCCGGGCCGCCGCCGGCGCGGTCGCGGCGCGGCTCGGCCTGGACGACTTCGCGGCGGAGGTGCTGCCGGAGGGCAAGGCGGCGCGCGTCACCGATTGGCAGCGGAAGGGCGAGCGCGTGGCGATGGTGGGCGACGGCGTCAACGACGCGCCGGCCCTGGCGGCGGCCGATCTCGGCATTGCCATGGGCACGGGCACCGATGTGGCGATCCAGGCGGCCGGCATCACCCTGCTGCGCGGCGACCCGGCGCTGGTCCCCGCCGCGCTCGACGTCACCCGGCGGACACTGCGGAAGATCCGGCAGAACCTGGGCTGGGCCTTCGGCTACAACCTGCTCGGCCTGCCGCTGGCCGCGGCCGGGCTGCTCTCCCCGCCCCTCGCGGGGGCGGCCATGGCGCTGTCCTCGGTCTCCGTCCTCGCCAATGCCTTGCTGCTGTCGCGCTGGAAGCCGGGAGGCGGGGCATGAGGCGCGACATGACCATCGGGGAGGCCGCCCGGGCCTCCGGCGTCTCGGAGAAGATGATCCGGCACTACGAGGCGATCGGCCTGCTGCAGCCGGCGCGTCAGGCCAATGGCTATCGGACCTATGCCGCCTCCGACCTCGCCGTGCTGCGCTTCATCCGGCATGCGCGGGACCTCGCCTTCCCGCTGGAGGATATCCGCCGCCTGCTGGCGCTGTGGCGCGACCGCGGCCGGGCGAGCGCCGAGGTGCGGCGCCTCGCGCTCTCCCATGTGGCGGCGCTGGAGGCGAAGGCACAGGCGCTGCAGGCCATGGCGACGAGCCTGAAGCACCTGGCGGCGCATTGCCACGGCGATGACCGCCCGGACAGCCCCATTCTGGAGCAGATCGCCGGAGGGCCGGAAGGCCCGCAGGCCTGACTCTGCGCCGCACCTGTTTCGGCGAATTGGAAGGAAAGCACCCATGATCGAGCTGAAGGTCGAAGGCATGAGCTGCCAGCACTGCGTGCGCGCGGTGACGCAGGCGATCCAGGGGGAGGACCCGAAGGCGCAGGTGCAGGTGGACCTGGCCGCCGGGCTGGTGCGCGCCGAGACCGCGCTGCCGCGGGAGAGGGTGGCGGCGCTGGTCGAGGAGGAGGGGTACAAGGTCGCCGCATAGGGGACGACACCAGCCCCCGTGAGGATGGCCGGATCGGCCCGTCGCGCGGCCCGGTCCGGCCATGGCGGGGGCAGTGACCGCGGCAGGGCCGCGTCCCCGGCCCGGCACCTTTGGACGGCCAGTGGAAGCGGCATCCGATCCGGACACGGGCCAGTCCGGCCCTGCCAGCCCCGGCGCCCGCGCGCTACGCGCCGTGCAAGGGCGGCATGCCGGCCACACGACTGCCGGCCATGGTCAGGGCTTCCTGCGCCCGCCTGAAGCCAGGAGTCTGTCGAACTGCCAAGGCGGGTTGCAGCCAGACCTGGATGCGAGCCGCCTTCGCCCTCCTCGCACCCTTAAGCCACACATCATCTTGGAATATTAGAGCTTACGCCGAGGCACAACTTTGGCGTGTATTCTGCTGGACAGCGCCTCACGAAAACGCGATCATGACATGGTATACTTCCACGGATGGTTCTCCACCAAGGCGCGAGGTGCATGGTGCAGCAGGCGGAATGGTGGCGCGGCGCGGTCCTCTACCAGGTCTATCCCCGCAGCTTCGCGGATTCGGATGGCGACGGCATCGGCGACCTGCCGGGCCTGCTGGAGCGGATCGACCATATCGCGGCGCTCGGCGTGGACGGGATCTGGCTCTGCCCCGTCTATGTCTCGCCGCAGCGGGATTTCGGCTACGACGTGTCGGACCACTGCGCCATCGACCCCAGCTTCGGGTCTCTGGCGGATTTCGACCGGGTGCTGCAGGCGGCGCATGCGCGCGGCCTGAAGGTGCTGGTGGACCTGGTGGGCGGCCATACCTCGGACCAGCATCCCTGGTTCGCCGCCAGCCGCCGCAGCAAGGCGGCGCCGACCGCCGACTGGTATGTCTGGGCCGATCCGGCGCCGGACGGCACGCCGCCCAACAACTGGCTCAGCGTCTTCGGCGGCAGCGCCTGGGCGTGGGAGCCGCGGCGGCGGCAGTACTACCTGCACCACTTCCTGCCCTCCCAGCCCACGCTGAACCTGCAGAACCCGGCCTGCCTGGAGGCGCTGCTGGACGTCGCCCGCTTCTGGCTGGACCGCGGCGTGGATGGCTTCCGGCTGGATGCGATCGACTTCCTGACGCATGACCTGCGCCTGCGCAGCAACCCGGCCGTGCCGCCGCCGAACGGCCAGGTGCCGGCCAAGCTCTTCGCCCTGCAGCGGCACGACCACGACATGATCCAGCCCGCCAGCATAGCGGTGCTGCGCCGCATCCGCGCGCTGCTGGACGAGTATCCCGGCACCGTCTCGCTGGGCGAGGTCTCCTCCCAGGATGGCGCCTTCGACCGGATCGCCGCCTATACCGGCGCGCCCGACCTGCTGCACATGGCCTATACGCTCCGCCCGCTGCGGCACGGCTTCGACCGGCCGACGCTGCAGGCGCTGCTGCGGGACGCCATCGCCACCTGCGCCCGCGGCTGGCCCTGCTGGTCCTTCTCCAACCACGATGTGGAGCGCGCCGCGACCCGCTGGGCGCCGGGTGGCAAGGCGGATGCCCGCTTCACCCGGCTGCTGCTGGCCCTGCTGCTCTCGCTGCCTGGCAGCGCCTGCCTCTATCAGGGGGAGGAGCTGGGCCTGCCCGAGGCGCAGTTGCGGGAGGAGGAGATCCGCGACCCGTTCGGCATCACCTACTGGCCGGAATTCAAGGGCCGCGACGGCAGCCGCACGCCCATGCCCTGGGCGCGCGGCGCGGTGAATGCCTGCTTCACTCCGGACTGGTGCGACCCCTGGCTGCCCGTGCCGGCCACCCATCGCGCGCTGGCGGTGGATGAGCAGGAGGCGGATCCGGGCAGCACGCTGCGCTTCACCCGCCGGCTGCTGGCGCTGCGCAAGGCGGAGCCGGCGCTGCGCCACGGCACGGCGACGGCATTGGACCTGCCGGCGCCGCTCTTCGGCTTCGTGCGGGAAGCGGCGGGGCAGCGGGTGATACTGGTGTTCAACCTGTCGGAGGAAGCGGTGGCGCTGCCGCCCAGCCTGCTGGCGGAGACGACCGGCCTCGGTCATTTCGGCGCGCCGCCGACGGGCATGCTGCCGGCCCATGGCTTCGCCCTGCTGGCGCCGGCCCTGGTCCGGGTGCGGGAGCCGGCCTGAGCAGGCTTCCGTAGCTTGGCCCACACATGGCGTGGGCCAGGCCATTGGACGGAAAGCCTGCTGAGGCGTTTCCGTGAGCGCAAACCTCGGGAGGTTTGCCTGGAGCGGCTTCCATTCGCAGCGGCTCATACCGTCTCCGGATGATCAGCTCGGCTGAACGGGCTTGGGCCACCAATGGAAGTTGGTGTGCGGCTGGAGGGTGGCGGCATCGAACTGGCGACAG
>JAESGY010000510.1_pt1 | contig 14653 bp, 9 predicted proteins | sample 9269841 | NCBI WGS metagenome assembly JAESGY01 (sample SAMN17022865, study PRJNA683097) | algae metagenome | isolation source: Spirirestis rafaelensis WJT71-NPBG6 and co-occurring heterotrophs from... | place: USA: Pinto Wells, Joshua Tree National Park, Colorado Desert, CA | collected 2006-08-15
GCAAGGATCACGGACCGCAGAACATCGCCCTGCTGCGGCGCCTGGCTCTCAACCTTGCCAAGCTCGAAGGCTCCAAGGGGTCCATGAAGGGAAAGCGCATGCGTGCCGCATGGGACGACACCTTCCTCACCCGCCTCCTCGCCCAGTTCGGCAAAACCCATATGCGATAGCCCTGGATCAACCTCTATCTCCCGCTTTAACAAACCACCGATAGTCAGAGGCGACGGCGCCTCTGCCCATCCATTCGTGGCGAGGTCTCGTCATGCACTGTGCAGGCGTTCACTGGTGCGATGTTGCAGTTCCTTGGGTGGCGTTGATGAGCGGCCGCAGGGCCGGCTCAAGCGCCTTCAGTACCCGCACAGCTAGCGCGCTGGTGAAATGGTACCGGTCCGCCTCCGGACCGGCGACATAGGCGGTAACGGTCCCGAAGAACCGATCACCTAGGAAGAACACGAGCGTCGCCGTACGGTCCACCGCGCGCGAGGCAATGGGCCCTCCACCGCGGGCGGAAGTCTGGAAGCGATTGTCGCCTGTACCGGTCTTGCCGCCCGCCAGCATCGCCTGCCCATCCGCGGTGAAGTATGTACCCTGTAATCCCTTACCGGTGCCGCTCCTCACCACACCGCTCAACGCCGCCCGGATTGTCGCTGCCACTTCGGGTGCCATCACCCGCTCGGGAGTCCCTGCATGGAAGCCGACCTCGGTCTGATAGGGCGTTCCAACCGCAAACTCCAGACGATTGAGGTTCACGGTCGGTTTGTGGACGCCTTCGTTGAGGATGATTCCTACCAGCTGGGCGAGCGCATCGGGCCGGTCGCCAGAACTGCCAATCGCAGTCGCAAGTGAGGGAACCAAGCTGCTAAACGGATAGCCCTGCTCCTGCCAGTCCTGCAAGATCTGGTCGAATGCATCCTCCTCAAGCAAAATGCGCAGCCGTACATCCTGCTTGTGCAGGCTACGTGTCCGGAACAGCCAGTCATAGGCCTCCTGTCGCACCGAAGCACTTTGCTCCAGCACTTCCGAGCGCGTCGCGTCGGGGTGGTCAATCAGATACGATGCAACCCAGATTTCCAGCGGGTGCACGCCCGAGAGGTAGGCTCGATCAGCAAGCGAGAACTGACCGGGGCCATATTTGGCGTAGAGCTTGGCTAAAGCCTCTTCACTAAGGTTGAAGGCGGGCGAGTGCGCAGCGAGGAAGGCGCGCAGTTCGACAGGTGACGCCTCGGGCCGCACTGAGCGGAACAGCGCGGCGCGGCGGTCAAGCCCAGAGCGCCCGCGTCGAGCAATAAGTGCGAGTTCCGCTCCAGGGCCGCGGGCACGATATTCCTTATAGAAGCGGCTGATGAACTTTCGGCCCTCCGCATCAGCAAACCGGCGGAGATAGGCTTGACGTACCTCGTCGTGCGGGTCGGCCAGGATACGCGATCCCTCCTCGTTCTGCGCAGTGAAGTACTGGGTGATGTCGCGCATCATCCGGATGAAGACCAAATTGATCGAGTTCACAAAGGCAGCCTCAACGGTCGGCTGCATCGAGTCTTCCCGGGACTCGAAATTGTGGAACACATGTGTCCCACCGCCCGTGAAGAACTGCTGGCCTGGGCTGGCCGAGTAGCGACGCTGCATGGCGGCATCCAGCATTCGCTGCAGACCACGGTCCGGCGTGTTGGCAAGCCATGTCATCGCCCAGCGTGTCAGCGGGTCGTGCGCTTCTGTCCGTGCCGTGAGCTCCGCCTTTGGCCGGTCGGCGTAGCGGCTGTGCAATGCGGATATGATGTTGAGATAGGTTACCAAGGTGCGCAGCTTGGCAGTTGAGCCAAGAATCAGTTTGGCTCCGGCGTTGACGTCGAATGGTGCGTTGAGGTTGTCGGCGTGCACGCGCACATGGTTGCGGTCTGCACCGCGCTCATAGAGGACGATGCTGTAGTTCACTTTCAAATTGCGAGTGGTGTGTAGGAGGTGGGAGCCGACCAGGTGATGTGAATTCACGAAATCCGAGTCATTCAAGCGTGCTAGAATGTCGGTAACGCGCCTCTGCGCAGAGGCATCGATCGTCGAATGAGCAGTCAGATCGAGCCGATCCAGGGCGTAGAAGCTGGGCACGCTCAGAAGGTTTAGCAGCTCTGTCCGCAAGACGTTCGCGGCTCTGTCGCTAGCGGGAAAGATGGGCGGCGGAGGCTCGGACAGAATATGCGGCATCGCCGTGAGTGTGGCGTCGTATAATTGTGCGTCGATAATGCCAGCACCAGCAAGCAAACCGAGGTACCGGTCCGTCAGGACGTCCAGCGCCGCGCGGTTGGTGCGCAGGTAGTAGGTCGGACGGCGCTCGGCCAAAAGCAGGCTCAGTACCTGACGATAGATCTCGGCTTTGCGGGCGAGCGCGTCCGGTGTGGCCGCCGGAGCGTTTAGGACGCGGTTCGCCTCGGCAAGGTCGGTTCCGAACCATGCCCGCAGTGCATCCCCTACACCGATGATCTCACCATGGCCTGGACGCGAGGCGAGCGGCGTCGCGTTGAGGTAAGTCACCACAAGATGCTGCCGCGCCTCGAGCGTCTCCGGCCCGTCCCTGTAGGCCCGCAGCGTAGCGCTCAGCATCTGCCGGAACTTGTCGAAGATGCCGTCGGTCCGGCCGGCCGGCGAATGCCGGAACTTCTCGATCTGGGTCGCCAGCGTGCTTGCCCCGCCGCGTCGCAGACGTGGATCTATCGTGGCCCCGATGCGCCCGGTGGCAGCAAGCAGGAAGCGCTTCCATTCGATAGCGGGGTTGCGATGTACGTCGCCATGGCCAAGTAGAAAGCGGTCCTCGATGAACAGCAGCGTCTCGACGACAAGCGGGGGGATGTCCGCAAAGTCGCGGTAGGTCGCAGTCGGATACCTCACGGTGCGGAGGGGCGCGCCCGTGCGATCGTACAGCGTCAACCCCGCTTGGTTCTTTTCTTGATAGGGCGGGTTTCCACCATGCGTGGCAAACCAGGCAAGCGCGGGCGAGGGTACGGCTTGGCGTTCAACCGTGTATCCGTGCTCGGCGAGGCGAGCGATGTAGCTCGGAAGCTTTGTGTACCCGAGGCGCTCGTCGTAAGGTCCGTCCTGTGGAAAATGAGCTTCTGCGCTCGTGCCGTTTGCCGGCGCAAAAGTCATTGTTTTAGCCCACTGTGAGAAGACCTGGGACTGAACGAACCCCGAGTTGGCCTCCAGGATCGCGCCCCAGCCAGTTAGGCCAGCAACGCCGATCCAGACCAACCAGCGCAGCTTGCGGACGCTACGAAGAGCCAGCCGTCGACCGCTATGCGAAACGGCCGCTCGCCGGCGCAATATGAGACGCGGACGCTCTGCCAGTACGTCGCCCATAGGCAGGCCTTTCCCAGCATATGGCGCTACTATAAATGCGGCAGTTCTGGAGACGTAAATAAATCGGCGTGTTCACGGTGGCGAACGGCAAGGAAGCGAGGGTTCGCACCCGCGCACCACGCCCGAAGGGTTCGCTCAGGAACTGCTCATTTGCACCACGGCGAGCCCGGTCCGGGGACTGGCCTGATTGAACCTCGCTCGGTCAGGACGATGCCGGGGTTCACACCAGCCACCACGCCGCTCGTAGTAGCGCGCCACGGCACCGCGGCCGGCCAGCAGCCGCTCGGGATAGCGGGCCGGCATGGTTGGTGACTTCGAGCGCCCGGCTTGCATGACAGCCGGCAGATCGGCGCCGCCGGCCACCAAGTCCTGGGCTATGCCGACCCGCGCCGCGCTGAAAACACGAAAAGCCCCGTGACCTCGGGGTGAGGTCACGGGGCTCTCGGATGCCCGCCGCGGGGGTGGGCAGGATAGGTGACTACAACGCGTCGTCGCCCGGGCACTGGCGTGCCCGGCGGCGCTGCTCGAGCACCCGGGCCTGGAAGGCCCGGAACTCTGGCATCCGCGCGAAGCGGGCGAGGTGGCCACCGTAGGTCAGCTCGCCATGGCAGGGGGCGCAGACGGGCCAGCCGAACTCGGGCCGGTTCAGGCCACGGTGGTAGAAGTGGTCGAACTCGGCGCCGGGCAGCAGCCGGCCGCCCTCGACGAGCACGCGCTCGCGGCCGCAGCAGGGACACTGGCCACTGTAGGGCTCGGCCGCCACCACCCGGGCCAGCAGGGCCCGGCTCCGCTCCGAGAACTCGCGCCGGCCACCGAACAGCAGCTCCTGGCCGGAGAGGGCGAGGAACATGAGGTCGGCCGCGTGCCGCTCGAGGGTGTCGAGGCGGCGGTGCAGTTCACGGAACCGCACGGCGAGATGGGCCAGCAGCGGATCGGGATCCGCCGTGGCCAGGTCGCCCGGCCGCTCCATGGCGGCGCGGACGACGGTGTTGGCCCAGAGATGGAAGGCCGGGCAGAGGAAGCGGGCATAAGACAGCGCGAGCTGCCAATGGGCCCAGGTCCCTCCCGCATGGCCGCGGGCGGCGGCGACGAGGCCGTCGGTGTCGAGATGCCAAATGCCGGCCAGGCCGGCATTGACCGTGACCGGCTCGTCGAGCGCGGTCCAGTGGGTGTCTGCGTAGGCGCGAAAGCGCGCGGTCTCCTCGAGGGCGAGCCAGTCGGCTGGCCGGCGGTTCTCCGGCCGACCGGCGGCGCGCCACATGTCTGTCAGGTTCAGCATGGTGCCACGCAGGCGCACGGGCCTGCCCTGGTAGCTGAGGGTGCTGATGGGGGTCATGCGATCTCCAGCAGTGGTTTCGGCCTTGCTCAAGGGTCCGCTGCGGTCGGCTCGGAGCTGCCGAGACCGGCTGGAGGGCAGGGGTGGGCCGACGTTCGGCCCGGCGGCCGCGGGTGCGGCTGCCGGGTCGGTGCGGCCCCCGCCTGAGGTGAGGGCACGCAGCCGGGCGGCCCACAGGGGAGCCGCCCGGAACGCCGCGGTGCCGGCCCGCACGGGACCGGCACCGCACATGGCGGGCCCGTCATGGTGGTGATGGTTGGCGCGGTCGCGGCCGCGCCGCTGCCGCGCGCACGCGGCAGGCCGGAGCACCCATCCTGGTCTGGCCAGGAGGTGCCGGCGTCCCCGGTCCGTCGCACCGCCGTGCCACCGCTGGCAGGGCAGGGGTTCGCAGAGGGCGGCCGGACTCAGTGCCGGATGCGCGGTGCCGGGCGGCGGCCGCGCCAAGAGGCGCAGCGGCGGTCCGCCGGGTGCGAGGACGGGGGAGAGAGACGAGAGGCGGAGGCCCGGCCCTGGGCCCGATCAGGAGTGGCGCGGACGGGGCCTGGGCATCACGGGTGACGTCCGGGCAGAGATCCGTCGCGCTGGCCGGCTTGGGCTCGACCCTGGCGTGAGGTGACTGCGTTGCTGTTCAGGGGAGCGAGGGCGCCGGCGGGGCCTTGCCTCTCGTCCCACATAAATGGGGACGGCACCCCGGCATTTCAATACTAATTCAGCACAAATCGCCTGTGCAGGCCCAATCGGCCGGCAGAAGAAAGAGTTGTCGAATCGCAGCGGTCAGTATTAGCGGCTCTGCGGCGGAGAGCGGCCGGATGGCCTCGCTACCGTCGACGGATGTCAGCTGTTGCTGGCATCCCCGCTCGTGAAGCGGCGTCCAGGGGACGCTGCACGCTGGACCTGAGCCAGCCAGCCTCCCGGTAGCCTGGCTACCGGGCCGCCCCGTTCGTCGCCGCTGGGGTGCGGCGCGGTCCGACGCTGTCGGGCCATGCGGAGGCATGCGCCGATGCTCGAACGTCCGACCACGCAGCCAGAGGCTGCGCATTTCCCCGTGCCTGTCCGTTCCAGCAGCCGCGGTCGGCTGATACGGGATCCGGGTGATCGGCGCGGCAGCGGCCGCATTGCCCAGGGATGGCCGAGCCGTCGCACCGGCCTGATCAGCCGGATTTGGTATGACACCCTCCAAAGGCACCAGCGTCCTGTGCGCCTCATTGGCCGTGAGCCAGTGCCCGCCGCTGGCACCGGCCGGATCCGAACCAGACAGCCGCCTGCCATTCCGACGGCCCGGCCATGGACCTTGCCGCCAATGTCGCCGCCTCGGATCCCACGTCCGGCATCGGCCCCAAGCGGATCCCGGCGGCTGCCTTCGCCGCGCTGGTCGGTCGCAGCCTGCGGACCCTGCGCAACTGGGACGAGGCCGGCCTGACGCACCCGGAGATGCGCAGCTCCCGCCGCTACTACGGCGCCGACGATCTGGCGGCGGTGCTCGCCCTGGGCACGGGCCGGAAGGGCCCGCGCGAGGGCAGCATCCTCAAGTATCTGGCCGCAGATTGAGACAATGCCTCCTAAGTAATAACTGGATTAACCTAAGTCCCACCTTCCCAAACTTCTGTCCGAAACGCTATAATCCCGGAACCCGCCATGAAAAACCCAAACCAGAACTTCCCGACGGCCGCCGAGGCCCTGCTCCGGATCCAGGAATGGCAGGACCTGTCGCTGCTTCAGCGCCGCAGCCTCGCCTCGGCTGTGAGGCTGCTCTGCCACATCGGCGGCAAGAAGGCCCCGGCCACCGTGCAGCTCGACCCGGCGACCTGCCTGCCCGCCATGGACGGCGCGAGCGCGGTCGCACTCGGCCTCACCGCGAAAAGCCACCATAACTATCGCGCCGCCCTGCGCCGCGTGCTGCGCCACCTCGGCGTCCTCGCCCCCGCCCACAGGCGCGAGCCCGTCAGCGACGCCGCCTGGGCGGCGTTGGTGCAGGCCCTTCCGGCGCGCTTCCATCCGCACCGTCTGCGCGCCTTCATGGGCTTCTGCGCCGCGCGGGCGATCGCGCCCGGTGACGTCACCAATGCCACCCTCGAGGCCTACCTGCGTCACCGCGCGGAGAGCCGCGGTGGCCCGAACATCCGCGCGGACGTGCGCGAGGTGGCCCGGCAGTGGAACAAGATGCGCCCCTCATCGCCGGTTGGCCGGGCACCGCGTTAGCCCTTGGCCCACCCGAGGGGCGGGTCCAGGCGCCGCCACTCTCGGCCTATCCCGTCTATCAAGAGGCGGAGCGGTACTTCGGCTGGCTCGCGCAGGGCCCCAAGGAGGCAGACGAGGATGACGGGGCGGCTCATGACCCTGCCAGCCCCGACACCATCGAGACGCGCAAGAAGGCCCTTCGGCTCCTGCTCTGGGGCATGGTCGAGACCGGCACCGAGGCGGAGGCGATCACGCAGCTGGCCGACCTGCTGCAGTTCGACAAAGCCAAGCGGAACCTACGTTTCCATCGCAACCGCCTGGGCACGCCGCATCCGAGCAGGCCTGCCGAGACGCTGCCGACGCACGGCACGGGCGTGCTCGCCGCCACGCTGGCGTCGCTCGCCATCTACTGCAAGCTACCCGGCGAGGCGCACGCCAAGCTGCGCCGCATGCTCGCGGTGTACCGCCCGAAGCCGCAGCGCGAGATCACGGAGGACCTGTCCAAGCTGCTCGATCGCCTCGCCGATCCGGAGGTTGAGGCGCGGCTCCTGCACCTGCCGCAGTTGCTGATGCACAAGGCCCGCCGCCTGCGGGATGGCTGGACCAGCAAGGCCGGCGTGAACCACCCGCCGAAGCCCCTGGAGGGCAGCTGGATGGCGGCCCTCGCGGCGGCGATCGAGATCGAGCTCCATCTGCCGCTGCGCATCCACGACCTGGCGCGCCTGCGCCTGGACCAGGAGCTCTTCGTGACCCAGGCGAGTGGGCGCAGGCCGCCAGAGGTGCACCTTCGCGTCGTCGCCAGCAAGAATGGCCGGCTGGTCGAAACCTGGCTGCGCGGGGAGGCGGTCGGGCTTGTCGTCGAGTATCTCCGGAGCTTCCGTCCCCTCGGTCCCCACCCGACGACGGCCTGGGTCTTTCCCAACCGCGACAGGGAAGACCGCCCACGCGCCAAGGGCGGCTTCTCGGAAGCCATTGCCGATACCATCCACGAGCACACCGGCGTGCGGGTGAATGTCCACGCGTTCCGGGCCTTTGCCGCCGCGCTCATCCTCGAGGACCATCCGCATGCCATCGAGGACATCCGTGCGCTGCTGGGTCACGCCTACTTCGATGTCGCGCTCCGGCATTACCGCAGGACCAACCGCCAGGGAGCGGCGCAGCGCCTGAGCGAGGCGATCAGCAAACGCCGGCATCGCGCCAGGACAAGCGTGTCGCCGGCCGGGCTGGCGCTCGACCTGGCGCAGCGGCGCCGGAGCGCCGCATGACAAGCCTCACCTTCATCCATTCGATCCGCCCCGAGGCCTGGCCCCTAGCGGACCGCATGGCGCTCGAGCGGGCTCTGGCGCCGGATGACGACGGGTCGGCCGAGTGCGGCCAAGCGGCGCACGTGCGCGCAGCGACCCTTGAGAGCTACACGCAGACCTACGGCCAATGGCTGGACTTCCTGGCCCGGACCGGAGCGCTCGGCGAGGCTGAGGGACCGGGCGAACGGGCAACACCCCAGCGGGTGGCCGCGTGGCGCCGCGAGAACAATCTCCGTGGCTTAGCGCCCACCACCCGACGGCAGATGCTGGCGAACCTCGGCGCGATCCTTCGGCTGTTGGCGCCCGACCGCGACTGGAGCTTTGTCATTCGGCCCGGAAACAGGTCTCTCAAGCGGGCGATTCGAGGCGGGCCCAAGCCCTTCATCGTGCGCGACGTCGCCGATGTGCTGGTCCACGTCCGGCAGCTCCATCGCCAGGGCCTCACGGCCCTGGACGGGCCGGAGAGATGGCAGGCGCTGCGCGACGCGGCGCTGCTGGCCCTGCTGCTGACCCGCGCCCCACGCGTGGGCAGCCTCGTGCCGATGACGATGGACCGGCACATCGCGCTCCGCCCGGACGGCACCTGGCATCTCCGGTTCCCGGGCGAGCACACCAAGAACGGCCGCGTGCTCGATTTCCCGCTCGACGCCGAGTGGCCGAGGATGCTGACCGACTATCTTGAGCACGCCCGGGCACGGTTTCACGGGGCCGGGGCCAGCGAACGTCTGTGGATGGGGATGAAGGGTCCAATGACCCGGGAGGGCTTCCAAAGGATCGCCAAGCGTCGCACGCATGCTTGGTTCGGCCAGGCACACGGGCCGCATGCCTTCCGGAAGTGGTTCCGGGCGAGCGCCGCCCGCCGCTCCCCCGAACTCGCCATGGATGCCGCCGACATCATGGGCCACACCGCCGAGGTGTCCGTGCAGCACTACTCCGAGGCATCCGGCCTGCACGCGGCGCTCCGGCACGGGGAGCGGTTGGCCGAGCGGCGGGCGCGCCATGCCGGCCGGGCCGAACGCGCCTTTGCCGCGGAACGCGCGCGCTGGGAGGAGGGCTGCTGAAGAGCATGGCCCTAATTTCGCATTTGCCGGGCGTGCCGCCGCCCGCGCGGCATTCCTGGCGGTGCTGGACGAGGGGCCCGGGCCTACGGCATCCAGCGACAGCTGAGTGCGGCCGGGCACGAGTGTGTCGTCGTCGCGCCCTCCCTTGGCTAAATCGAGTTTGATGCGCTTCAGACGATCTCAGCGCAGTTCACGGCCGGTATGCCTGAAAGCCACCTTCTCCAGAGGCGACGGAACCACGCCCAATAAACGCGATCAGCTCTCGCTGTCCTCAGCTCCCGTTATCCGCGGTGCGGGCGTTGAACTCGGCCTGTACTGCAAGTCGGACCGCCTCGGCGACGCTGCCCACTCCGAGCCGCGCCATCAGCCGCGCCCGGTGGACCTCGACCGTGCGTGGGCTCAGGCCGAGCTCGTTTGCGATCGCCTTGTTCGACTTTCCGGTCATCACCTGCTCCAGCACCTCGCGCTCGCGCGGCGACAGCGCGGCAATGCGTGCGGCAGCCTCCGCAACGGCCGGATCGGTCACGCCGGCGGCCCAGGGCGGCGGGCCCCGCGCGGCTAGCGCCTCCTTGAGAATCGCCAGCAGCCCCTCATCATCAAACGGCTTCTCGATGAAGTCGAACGCGCCCGCCCTCATCGCCTGGACCGCCGTCGGGACGTCGCCATGTGCGGTCATGACCACGGCCGGACGTCCGAAGCCCCGCGCCCTGAGTTGGCGCAGCAGCTCCACGCCGTCCAGGCCCGGCATCCGCATATCCGTCAGGACGCACCCGACGTTCTCACCGAGGCTGGGAACCACGTCGAGGAAGGCATCACCGGAGGGGTAGGTCTCGACAGGGATGCCAGCCGACCTGAGCAGCATCGCCAGTGCCCGGCGGACGGGCTCATCGTCATCAATCACATGCACCGTGCGGCGGCTGCCGCCGAACTCAGTTGGCTGCCCCTGCCGCAGGGAACCGTCCTCGCCGATCATCTCTGTTGACCCCTGCTATTGTTCCGCCTCCTCCAGCGCCGTCGGCAGGGTGAAGCGGAAGACAGCGCCACCGCCGGGATTGGGCTCCGCCCAGAGCCGCCCACCATGAGCCTCGACGATCGAGCGGCAAATCGGCAGTCCCATGCCCATGCCGCCCGACTTGGTTGAGACGAAAGCCTCGAAGATGCGGCCGGCGAGGCCGGGCGCGAGGCCCGGGCCGGTATCGGCGACGGCGACCTCAACCTTCTCGGGGCTGTTCGGCGCCACTGACACCACCAGCTCGCGGCGCCGCTCTGTTGCTCCCCGGTGGCTACCGTCTTCCGGGGCCATCGCCTCGAGTGCGTTTCGGATCAGGTTGAATAGCACCTGCTGGATCTGGATCCTATCGACGAACACCGGCGGCAGCTCGGAGGCAAGCCGGTGTTCGACCTGAATGCCGCGCTCCCTTGCGCCCACCAGCGCCAGAGTGCCTGCCTCCTCAACCAGTGAGTGCAGATCCTCCAGCCGCTTGTCGGCCTCGCCCCGAGCCACGAAGTCGCGCAGGCGCCGGACGATCTGCCCGGCCCGCAGCGTCTGCTCGGCCGCGAGGTCCATGGCCTCGCGCACCGCTGCCTCTGTGCTCCCGGGGGCGATGGAAGAGGAGGCAGCAAGCAGGCGGTGGGCCGCTCTGACGGCGCTGGTGGCTGCGGTCAGGGGTTGGTTCAGCTCATGCGCCAGCGCCGAGGCCATCTCGCCCGCCGCGCTGAGGCGCGAGACGTGCAGCAGCTCCGCCTGCAGCTCCTGCAGCCGCGCCTCCGTCTCTTGCCGCTCGGTGAGGTCCACGGCCACCCCGAGCATGCGGCCCGGAGAGCCGTCTGCCCGAGGAATGCGGCGCCCGCGTGCGATCATCCAGCAGGTTTCCCACGCACCGGCAGGCCGGCGGCGGTGCGCACGAAAGAGGCACTCATAGGCCTCACCCGTCGTTAGCGCCTGCCCCAACGCGGCCTCGAGCTTGGCATGGTCGTCGGGGTGAACGATCTCGGCGAGGAGGCGGGCGTAGGTCATCAGGCCGTCGCGCGCCGGATCGAGACCGAAGAGCGCGTACGTCTCGGGCATCCAGAGGTTCTCGCCGGTTTCCGGGTCCCACTCCCAGGTCCCGATGCCGGTCGCCTCCTGTGCCAGGCGCAGGCGTGCCTCGCTCTCGCGCAGTGCCGTCTCGATCAACTTGCGGTCGGTGACGTCGCGCAGCACACCATGAAGGCGAACCACCTGCCCATCCAGCCCGCGCTGAGACCGGCCGTGCAGTTCGAGCCAGCGCACCGCACCGTCGCCGGCGCGCAGGATGCGACACTCGACCTGTTCGCTGGTCCCCCTCTCGACCGCTGCCGCATAGGCGCGCTCCACGAACGGCCGGTCCTCCGGCAGCACGTGGTTCAGAAAAGCTGCGTAGCTCCATTCCGGCAGCGGTGTGCCGTAGCCGAAGATCGCGTCGTGGAAGGGCGCGCGCAGCACGGCTCCGGTTGCGACATCAAGCTCCCAGAAGGCGTGCCGGCCCGCCTCCAGCGCCAGACGCAGCCGTGCCTCGCTTTCGGCCAGCGCCGCCTCGGCTGCCTTCCGCTCAGTGAGATCCACCAGCACGTTCACCCCGCCGAGGAGCGCGCCCTCGCTGTCGCGGAGCGGGGTTGGATAGGGGGCAAAGGGGACCCGGGTGCCGTCCGGCCGCTCCGCCACGGCCTCCTCGCCGCGGATGGGCCGGTTCTCGCGAAGCGCCACGGCCATGGGACAGTCATCATGCTGCAGCGGCGTACCGTCTGGCCGGTAGAGCCGCCAGCTGCCGCACCACCATGCGTCGCCCAGCGGGGGACGCCAGCCCCAGAGGGTAGCGGCGGCCTCGTTGTAGAAGGTCAGCCGCCCGGTGGTATCGGTGGTGTAGACGGCCACCCCCAGCGCCTCGATCAGCCCGCGCAGCGCTGCTCGGGCGCGGTGCTGGTCATCGATGTCCATACCGACGCCGATCCAGCGCTCGACCCGCCCGTCCGAACCGCGCAGGGGGGCACCCCGAACGAGGAACCAGCGGTAGGCTCCGTCAGAGCCACGGCGGAGACGGAACTCGCCCGCGTGCGCCTCGCCACTGGCGACTGCATTGCTCCACTCGGCCCGCGCACGCTCGCGGTCCTCCGGATGCAGCGCCGCGGCCCAGCCCTCGTTCGTGACCTGGTCGGCCGCGCGGCCGAGGAAGTCGGCGCAATGCTGATTGACATAGGTGAGGCGGCCGCCGGCATCAGCAAACCACACCATCTGTGGCGAGATGTCGAAGAGCGCCCGGAAGCGCGCCTCGCTCTCCCGCAGCACGGCGTTGGCTGCCGCCAACTCGGCGGTATACGCCGCCACGTCGCGCTCGAGCCGCGCGTTGGCCTCGGCCAGTTCCTCCGACGTGACCTGCAGCTCCTCCTGTGTGGCGCTCGCATTCTCCTGCTGTTGCGACAGCTGCGCCGCAGCAGCCTCGAACCGCTGCCGCGCCTCGTCGGCGACCATGTCCCGCCATGCGTGCCGGGCCCGCTCCTCCGCCAGTGCAACCTTGGCGGCACGGAGCTCCGTGATGAGAGTGTTGCGCTCGCGCATAAGAGCCGTAGCCTTCTCTCGCGCGTCTTCAACGGCGACCGTCGCCTGCTCGAGCTTCTCGGCGAGCCTGTCTGGTTCCTCGCTTGAGGTCCTGAGCGCACCAGCCACCCCCGGCTCACGCCGGCGCAGACCCGCGGCCATGTCACCCATGGCAGTGCTCGTCAGATCCGCTAGCGCCTGCCTGTCCACCGCGCTCCAGGCACGCGGCTGGTGATCGACCACGCAGAGCGCGCCGACTGCGCGGCCATCCGGCAGCGCGAGGGGCACGGCGAGAAGCGCGGCGATGCCCAGATCCTCGGCTGCCCGACCGCCCGACAGGCGCGGGTCCTCGCGCGTGTGAGGCACCGACAGCGGGAGCCCCGTCTGCACAGCGGAGCACAGCGACTGCAAGAGCGGCGAGTCGCGCAGGCTGGCCCAGGGCTCGGGGAGGACCTGGGCGACCGGGAAAAGCTGCCCGTCAGCGTCCAGCAACAGAACGAGGGCCACCGGCGTGTGCAGCAGGCGCCGGGCCAGCCGGGTCAGGCGGTCGAACGGCTCCTCGGCTGGAGCGCCAGGCCAGCCCGTTGCGTCAGCCACGGTGAGGTATGGTCCGATGGCTGCATCCTGGCGTGGAAGGCGCTGATCCGCGATGCCATCAGTCATGTCGGCCTATTCTGCATGTGTTCCGGAGTGCACAACGGCCGATGCCGGTCGGTCCGTCCTTGGGCATGTGGTCACCGGCACCGGGCAAAATGAGCATCAAGCGCCTCCACGTCACCCCCTCGCGCGGTGCTGTCGCGCATACGGACCCGTCGCGTACGGCCGCAGCCAGAACCGGGCCGGCCTCGCTGTTCACTACGCATGCTGGGCAAGAACGGTAACGGTCTGCCAGGGAGATTAGGCTGCCGCGTTAGTGCTCAAGGAGAGATCTGCGCGCCCGACACGGCGAACACCGTTTCGAGGCTGAAGGTGACAATGGCCAGGACGGCGCCGTTGCGCTCCTGGGATTTACGTAATCTCACGGAATGGCAGCACGCGAGTGTTGCCCCAAATGTGCGCACCTAGCCGAGGCACCCAGGACGGTGCGTTGCACGGATCCTCCATCGGGATCAGGGAAAGGATGCACCAAAGAGAGATGCCGATCGAGTTACAGGCCAGCCACCAAGCCCAGCTGACGACAGGCACCGTGCCGAATATGGCGGCGAATGCTGCAGATATTGCCAATCGCGGCGGCTCCGATGAGACACCGGACGTGATCCGCACAGCTGCGTACGAGGATCCGGCGCTCACGCCGAAGTTCCGCGACAGCGGAATACCTGTCGCCGGCACGACCTACTTGCTGGGTGCCAGTAAGCTGAATGGTGACCCAGCTGCCAGGGCTTGGCTGCGGGTGGGCGCTCGCCTGCTCCTGCGCCAGCGGCCGCGCAGCGCGGCCGATACGGGTGAGCTACCTCGCCCTGTTGAGGTTCAAGCGCCGGACGGGCGCCTGCTTGGCCGCTTGCCACCAGGTGACGCCCAGGCGGTGGAGGAACTCCTGGATGCCGGTGTGTCCGCTACCGCGCGCGTGGTGGCCATGGTGCCGGCATTCCGGCGCGAGCGTGTGCAACTCACCATCGAGATCCGACGGACGGCCAGCGATCCGACTCTTTAAGGGCAGCCCACATCGGCCGCTGTCCCCAGGAATGGGCCGGTAGGCCGGTGCAGGCAGAGGCTGCGCCCAACCTCGCATCCAGGGACTGATAAAGGGAGAAAGTTTCCGAGATGTCCGATACCAAGAAGCAGCAGAACGGGCCGGGCAGCCCGGACGAGCTGGCGCATCGCAGCAGCGCTGCTGTGGCCTCCACCGCCCCGGCGGCAGGCGAGGCGCTGCGGCAAA
>JAESGY010000511.1_pt1 | contig 14642 bp, 11 predicted proteins | sample 9269841 | NCBI WGS metagenome assembly JAESGY01 (sample SAMN17022865, study PRJNA683097) | algae metagenome | isolation source: Spirirestis rafaelensis WJT71-NPBG6 and co-occurring heterotrophs from... | place: USA: Pinto Wells, Joshua Tree National Park, Colorado Desert, CA | collected 2006-08-15
AAGGACCCGGCGCGCACCCGGGTGCGCGAGGTGATGACGCCGGAGGTCCGCTATGTCTTCGAGGATGAGAGCCTGCACCGCGCCGTCGAGACCATGACCGAGCAGCAGGTGCGGCGGCTGCCGGTGCTGAACCGCGACAAGCGGCTGGTGGGCATTGTCTCGCTTGGTGACCTGGCGACGGAGGGCCAGACCCCGCGGCTCGCCGGCCGCGCCCTCGGCGGCGTCGCCCATGAGGGCGGGCAGCACAACCAGGTCGCGGCGGAGTAGCCGCGCCGCAGACTTCAGGAACAAAGACCAGGATGGCCGGTGTCGCCGCGGGCGGCCGGCCACCTGCCGCTCCCTGGCTGCCCGTGGTGGCGTGTCATCGGGCCCCGCGCTGGGATGCCCGACAGCTCCAGAGCGAAAATTGTGCGCCGCGACGAAACTCAGCGCAGCGCAGCATGTTGTGGCGACCACAAAGCGCACGTGGGCAGACGTGTAAGTAAAGACAGTCAATCCAAAAGTTGCTCTCAGTAGAGCTCGGGCTTTGCCCCAGAATCTGCTCCAATATCGCACACAGGACTAGCAGGAGCGACCTCATGGTAGATCGCGGTCCGGCTAGAAAAACTGTCGAAGAGAAGGTCGTTCCCGTCGTGGAGGAGGCGGCCGTGGTCTACAAGGAGCAGGTGGTCACCGACCGGGTGCGCCTGCACAAGCGGGTCCATGAGGACAGGGAGGTCCTGGACATCCCGGTCCGGACCGAAGCGCTCGCGGTGGAGCGCGTGCCGGTCGGCCGCTTCGTCGAGGCGGCGCCGACCATCCGCCAGGAAGGCGACACCACGGTCTACCCCGTGGTGGAGGAGGTCCTGGTGGTCGAGAAGCGCCTGCGGCTGGTGGAGGAAGTGCGCATCACCCAGCGGCGGGAGACCCGGCATGTCCGGGAGGAGGTCTCGCTGCGGCGCGAGGAGGTCACCGTCGAGCATGCCGGGCCTCCCCGCGCGGCGGGGCGCGACCGCGGCGCCTGACACGAGGCCCCTGGAAGGGGTCCGGACGTCAGGCGGTTTGACCGAAACATTTAGGCACAAGGGGAATTCCATGATGGGATCCGTGATTGGACTGCTCGCGGACCGCGAGTCGGCGCAGCGCGTGCGTGGCGCCCTGGTCGAGGCCGGCTGTGACCAGAAGATGGTCGTCATCTTCGACGGCCAGGCCGGCGAGGGCCTCGCCGAGGAACTCATCGATCGTGGGCTCGAGCAGGCGCGCGCCCGGCTCTATGCCGAGGCCGTGGTGAAGGGCGGCGGCATCCTGGTGGCTGCCGAGGCCGAGAAGGCCGACCAAGCCCTCGCGGTCATGAACCGCTTCGAGCTGAAGGCGCCGGAGGAGATGCTGCATGGCGAGCATGTCGAGCGCGCGCAGTCGATCGAGGAGGAGCTGAAGGTCGGCAAGCAGCAGGCGGCCGGCGGCAAGCGCCTGGTGACCAGCATCCATGAGCGCCAGGTCGAGAAGCCGGTGACGCTGCATGAGGAAGAGGTCGAGGTCGAGCGCCGCCGCGAGGACCAGCGGCTGAGCCCGGAGGAGGCCGACCGCGCCTTCCGCGAGGAGACCGTGGAGCTGACCGCGACCAGCGAGCGGCCGGTGGTCTCGAAGGAGGCCCGCGTGACCGGTGAGGTCGCGCTGCGCAAGCGTGCGGTGGAGCGGCGCGAGGTGGTGCGCGAGACCGTCCGGCGCCAGGACGTGGATGTCGAGACCATCCAGGAGAAGCGGGTCGGGCCCGAGCGCCAGGTCTGAGGACCGGAGCGGATCGCGGACCGGCGCGAATGCCGGGATGCGCGAATCTGCTCTGCAATCGATGACCTGCAGCGGATTGTGTACGGCTCTGAACGCAATCCGCTGCAGGGCGGGAGGGGCGCTGTGGCCCCCTCCCTGCCTGATCGTCACGCCGGCGCGGCCACCGCGCCGGCGTGATGCCGTTCAGGGCGGCGCTTGCCGCCGCGCCGCATCCTCCCGCGCCATCCGCGCGCGGGCGCCGCCCTCGACGGTCGTGCCGGACCGCATCGGCGCATGCACCGATCCCGCGGTGGGCGGGGCCGGCGGTGCCGTCTCGATCTGCGCCCGGTGCACCACATCGCCGGCGATGCGCTCGGCAAGCCCGGGCCAGATCCGGTCACCGAGCACGGCACCCTTCGCCTTCCAGCCGACGGCGAGTTCCTTTCGCGGATAGACCGTGGCGCGGATGATTGCGTCCACCACCGGCCAGGCATCGTCCATCAGGATCATGCGCGGGGTGCCGCCGCTGTAATTCGCGGTGTGCTCCCAATAGGGCGTGTCCACCGCCCAGGGCAGCACGGTGGCGACCTGGATCCGCGCCTCGCCGTTCAGCCGCAATTCCTGCCGCAGCGCCGCGCCGAGCCCGATGACCGCATGCTTCGTCGCGGCATAGCTGGCGTGGTAGGCGATCGGGATCCGTCCCTCGACGGAGGCGATATTGACCAGCGTGCCGAAGCCCTGCCGGCGGAACTGCCGGAGGGCGGCATGGCTGCCATGGATGACGCCCTTCAGGTTCACATCGACGATGCGGGCATGGTCCGCGACGGGGATGTCCTCGAACCGCCCGATCGCCCCGACGCCGGCATTGTTGATCCATGCATCGATGCGGCCGAAGCGCGCGGCGGCGGCCTCGGCCAGCCGCTCGACCTGCTCGGGCCGGGCGACGTCGGTGACGACGACCAGCGGCTGGCCGCCGGCCGCCCGCACCTCGGCCGCCACCTCCTCCAGCGCCTCCGCCCGGCGGGCGGCGAGCACGACATGGGCGCGGTAGGCGCCGAGGCGGAGCGCGACGCCGCGGCCGAGCCCGCTGGAGGCGCCGGTGACGACGAAGGTCCGGTGGGCGACCCGTTGCTGCTGCTCGGCCGGCGCGAGCGGCGATGTCTCCGCACAGCCGGCGAGCCAGGCGGCGAGCATGAGCAGCAGGAGGCGGCGGGCCGTTGTCGGTCTCACAGGCAGGTTGGCCTGCCTGCTGTGGGGGCGGCGCAAGGGGACGGTCTCCGGGTGCGGGTCGCCCCTTCAACCGGATGCACCTGCCCCCGTTCCGTCACCCCCGGCCAGGTGGCGGGCGGCGAGGCCCCTCGCCGCCCCTGGAGCGGATTGCGTTCAGAACTGAACGCAATCCGCTGTAGGTCTCTGATGGTAGAGCAGATTCACGCTCCCGGGCGTTCGCGCCCGTCCGCGATCCGCTCTAGAGCGGCTTCCATTCGCAATGGCTCTCTCCAGCCCCTCCAGGTCTTTGTTCAGACGAGCCAATTACTCCGCCCAGGTGGGTCCACCTGGGCGGAGTTTGCTCTAATGCCCCTCCGGCCCATGCACCTGGTCGAGATCGCCGAAGCGGGTGAACTCGCTCTCGAAGAACAGCCGGATCGTGCCCGTGGGTCCGTGGCGCTGCTTGGCGATGATCAGCTCCGCCTTGTTGTGCGCGGCCTCCATATCGGCCTGCCACTTGGTCAGGGCTTCCTCGAACTTGGCGCCGTTGTCGAAGGTCAGCTCCTTCGGGGCCCGCTGCGCCAGGTAGTACTCGTCCCGGTAGACGAACATGACCATGTCGGCATCCTGCTCGATGGAGCCGGATTCGCGCAGGTCGCTCAGCTGCGGCCGCTTGTCCTCCCGGCTCTCCACCTGGCGGGAGAGCTGGGAGAGGGCGATGACCGGGACCGACAGCTCCTTGGCGATGGCCTTGAGGCCCTGGGTGATCATGGAGATCTCCAGCACCCGGCTTTCCGGCCGCGTCCCCGCCGCCGGCCGCATGAGCTGGAGGTAGTCCACCACCACCAGCTCGAGGCCGCGCGTGCGCTTGAGGCGGCGGCAGCGCGTGCGCAGCGCCGAGATGGTGATGGCCGGGGTGTCGTCGATGACCAGGGGCAGGGTGGAGAGCTCCCGGCTCACCTCGACGAAACGGTCGAAGTCGCGCTGGGAGATGTCGCCGCGGCGGATCTTGTCGCCGGAGATGCGCGCCGCCTCCGACAGCAGGCGGGTCGCCAGCTGGTCGGCGCTCATTTCGAGGGAGAAGATGGCGACCGTGCCGCGGGGCTGCACGCCCTCCCCCTTCTCCTGCGCCTCCCGGATCAGGGCCTGGGCGGCGCCGAAGGCGATCTTGGTGGCGAGCGCGGTCTTGCCCATGGCCGGCCGGCCCGCGAGGATCAGCAGGTCCGACCCATGCAGGCCGCCGGTCTTGGCATCGAAGTCGCGCAGGCCGCTGGGCAGGCCGGAGACGCCGCCGGGTGTGGAGAAGGCCTTCTCCGCCAGCAGCACGGCATCGGTCAGGGCGCGTTCGAAGGTGACGAAGCCGCCATCCGTGCCGCCATCCTTGGCGAGGTCGAAGAGCCGCTGCTCGGCGGCTTCCAGCTGCTCCTTGGCCGAAAGCTCGGCCTCCGAGCCGAAGGCGCGGTTCACCACCTCCTCGCCCACATCCACCAGCTGCCGGCGCAGCCAGCAGTCATGGACGATCTTGCCGTATTCGCCGGCATTGATGATGCCGACCATGGCCGAGAGGAGCTGCGGCAGGTAGGCCGGGCCGCCTACCTCATCGAGCAGGCCGGAATGCTCGAATTCCGGCCGCAGGGTGACGACATCGGCCAGGTGCCCGGCCTCGATCCGCCGCTGGATGGCCCGGTAGATGCGGCCATGGATGGGGTCGGCGAAGTGTTCGGGCGCGAGGAATTCCGAAACCCGCTCATAGGCTCGGTTGTTCGCCAGCAGCGCCCCCAGCAGGGCCTGTTCGGCCTGCAGGTTGGACGGTGGGACGCGCTGGGAGAGGCCGAGGAGCCCCCCGGCGCCCGCGAAGGGCGGCGGCTGGTCGATGGTGTTCATGCCCCGACTCTAGCGCGGAATGGCCCCTGTGGATTACGGGGATCACTGTGGATAACGGGGACGGCGCGGGGTCGGTCGGCCGACGTGGTGGCGCGGCCACGCGCGGTGTGTCTGGGTGCGCCTTCAATCAAATTTGCGTGACTATCAAACCGTTCCGGTTTAGCACCTCCGCTGTGGGACTTTCGATTCCATGGGAGGGGATCTTGAGAGTAGGCGCGATTCTGACGGGTTGCCTGGCCTTGTTGGCAGCCGGGTGCGGTGCATCGACCGATCTTGGCAGCGATGCGCCGGCGACCACGCCCCTCTACGGGGAGAATCGGATCTTCGGTGTATGGGACAGCAACTTCGTCCTGCGTGCCGACAACCGCTCGCCGTTGCCGCCCGAAGCCATCCAGTCCCCCGGGCGAAATCAGCCTCCGGACTGCGAGGACTGGAGAATACCCCAGGTAAAAATCACCTGCCTGCAGCATCAGCCGGCCAATATGGCCGAGCTTGTGCCAGCCCGCTTCATCGCGAATGACAGCAAATTCTGGATCAACCACAATGAGCCGGCCTCTGTCATCCTCAGCCGCATGTACCTCCCGGAGGACCGGGCCTGGGAAGTGAAGGAGGGACTGTGGTGGCGCCGCGGGTTATTCGGCTCGCCCTGGTATTGCCAGCTCTGCCGGGCGACGATCGACGCCGCGATCATCATCGATGTCTGGACGGACGAGCGATTGCTCGAGGACGGCAAACCACCAAAGCCGATTGTCGCCTGGTATCAACGTGGCGTAAGGGCTGGCGGGCAACTCAACTTCAACGATATCGTGGTATACGCGAAGAGCCAGTGGAACAGCGCTGCGCCGCCACGCATCCGCGTCCGCGTGCTGGACGTGACCGGCGAAAGGAACCGGGAGGCGCTCAACGGCCTGGAAACCGCCAACAGGTTCGGCGGCACCATCGCCGCCATGGCCGGCAACCCCTTGGCAGCAGCCGCTGTCGAGGCCGCCACGAACGCTGCGCGCCTGGTCATCGCCAACAACGACAATCGTGCGGTTCTCGATTTCACCGTGCAATTCTACCAGGCCGGTGTCCCGAACCCGAATGGCAGCGCTCTCGTCCCCAGGCCGGCCGATGTTCCGGCGGATGCCGCGGTCACGGCGGCGAATCTGCGCATCCCGCCCGCGTCACCCTGGCTGACACCTTTCGTGCAGGGGCGCATGGTGGTGGTCGGTGGCAACCCCGCCTTCTGGTCCGCCAATCAGGGCCAACGCCTCTGGCTGGACTCCAGGGAGAGCCAGCTTGCCTTCGGGCCGGCCAATACCGGTGACGGCGAGCCGATTTCCCCCTCGTACAACAGCCGCGGTGGCGAAGCGGCGCAGCAGCGCGTGTGCCGGCAGTACGAGCTCCTCAATGGCAGCGTCGCCGCGCGGTCCTCACCTGCTCGCTTGTCTGGATGCGATAGGCTGGCGACGCAGCCCGGACAGGCACCGCAGCAGCCCGAACAGACACCGAAGCAGAACCAACAGCCATCGAAGCCGGGCGAAGCCGGTTGGCAGGCACACCCGGCGCCGGTCGCCGTCCTCACCGTTGTCGCGCATGATGCCACCGCCATGCACGCGACCCAGATGCTGGCGGCAAGCTGGTTCAACCGCATCACCACGGCGTCGCAGCAGAATGCGGCCGCAACGGAGCGCAGCCTGCTCGCCCTGCAGCAGGGCGGACCGCTGCTGGTCGCCGCGAGCGCCTACCGGAGCCGCCACACCCTGCCCTCGCTGCTGGCCCTGCTGCAGAGCATGGCGGCGGTGGACACGGCGGAAAGGCGATTGGCGGCGGGCGCGGCCTGGGACCTCGCGGCATCGGCGGTGAGTTCGGCAACCGGCGGTCTCTGCATCATCGACGACGCCAAGGCCGCGGCGAACCTGCGCGCTGAGCTTCTGCAGAGGAAGTTCGGGATGGACCGGAATACCGGCCGTGTGTTGCTGCCCATGGATTCGGGCTATTGCACGAAGCCCGCCGGCTGAGGCGGCTCCGTCAGGCCGCAGGCGGCCAATGCCGTCCGCGGCCTGCGCTGAGCCCGGTGGGCACGGCGCGCCGGCTGCGGGCGTCGGCAATCGCCCTCCCGAGCCACCGCGCCTTGCCGCAGTCTCCTGAAGTGCAACCTCCGAAGCTCAGGCCTCAATCGCCGCCCGCTCCGCCTGCCACATCCATTCCCGGGTCAGCGGCAGCGCGTCCTTCTCCCGCGTCAGCTGCATCTGCCAGTTCATGTGGTCGGTCCGCCGGAAGGCCAGTTCGCAGCCCGCCAGGTAGAATTCGAACATGCGGCAGAAGCGCTCGTCATACAGGGCCTGGATGGCATCCCGGTTGGCGGCGAAGCGGCGCCGCCATTCCCGGAGCGTCAGGGCGTAGTGCAGCCTGAGGATCTCGAGATCGGTCAGCCAGAGCCCGGCCTTCTCGACCGCAGGCAGAACCTCGGACAAAGCCGGGGAATAGCCGCCGGGGAAGATGTACTTGGCCAGCCAGGGGTTGGTGGCGCCGGGGCCGCTCTGCCGGCCGATGGCATGGATCAGCGCCACCCCGTCCGGCTTCAGCGCGTCCCGCACCCTGCGGAAGAAGCTGCGGTAATGGGCGATTCCCACATGCTCGAACATGCCGATGGAGACGATGCGGTCCACCGGCCGGCGCCAGGCGCGGTAGTCCATCAGCTCGAACCGCACCCGGTCGGCGAGGCCCGCCTCCGCCGCCCGCTGGCGGGCCAGCTGCAACTGCTCCTCGCTCAGCGTGATGCCGGTGACGCGGGCGCCCCAGTCACGCGCCAGGGTCAGCGCCATGCCGCCCCAGCCGCAGCCGATGTCCAGCACCTCCAGCCCCGGCCGGTCGAGCCGGAGCTTCGCCGCGATGTGGCGCTTCTTGGCTTCCTGCGCCTCCTCCAGCGTCTCGTCGCCGCGCCGGAAATAGGCGCAGGAATATTGCCGGTCGCGGTCGAGGAAGAGCGCGTATAGCCGCCCGTTCAGGTCGTAATGGTGGGCGACATTGCGCCGCGCCCGTCCTGCCGGGTTGAGCTGCTCGAGTCGCCGCAGCAGGGTGCGCGTTGTGGTGACGACCCGCTCGGCCGGGTGGCCGCCGCCGTACCAGAGATTGACCACCAGCAGATCCAGAAGCTCGTAGAGGCTGCCCCCCTCCGGCTCCAGCTCGCCATCCATGTAGAGCTCGCCGGCGGCCAGCGTGGGATTCAGCACCATCCGCCGCTCCGCCTGCGGCGTCCGCAATGCCATGCCGGCCACGGGACCCTGCCCGTTGCCGTAGCGGCGCAGCGTCCCGTCGGGGTAGCAAAGCTCAAGCGTGCCGATCCGGATCAGGCGGCGCATGAACAGGTCGAGCAGCATGGGGTTGGCTCCCCTCGCGTCCTGGCGCCGCCATTGCAACATCTTCCGTCCCCGCCAGGGAACCCCGCCGTGGTCACAGCTGCTCTACCCGGCCGTGCGCAGCGCCCCCTTCAGCCGCCAGGCCAGCGGCAGGGCCAGGGCGCAGAGCGCCGCCATGGCCCAGAACCCCTGCCCGCCCCAGGCGGCATAGAGCGGGCCGGAGGCATAGGTCAGCAGCCCCGAGGCCAGCCCGACGCCGAGCGAGGCATGCAGCGTCTGCGCCGTCGCGGCCTGGGCGGGCGGCATGCCGCCCAGCACCCGCATCGCCGCCAGGTGCTGCGCGCCGAAGGTGACGGCATGCAGCAGCTGCACGGCGGCCAGGGCCGGCAGCCAGCTGGTCTCGGCCGTGACGCCCCAGCGCAGCAGCCCCGCCGCGGCGGCCAGCGCCGCCAGCCCGGCCGCGCCCAGCCGGTCGGCGATCGGCTTGCCCCAGAGGAAGAGCGCGACCTCCGCCACCACCCCCTCCGCCCAGAGCAGGCCGATGACTCCGGGCGAGAGGCCGGCAGCCTGCCAGTGCAGCGTGGCGAAGCCGTAATAGAGCGCGTGGCTGCCCTGGATCAGCGCCGAGAGCGGCAGGATCCGGCGGAAGGCCGGGGAGGCGAAGGGCGCCCGGAAGCCGCCCCGCCCGCCGCCGCCCGCGCGCAGCGGCGGCAGGCCCCGGGCCGCCAGCGCGGTCAACGCCAGACAGGCCGAGGCCAGCCAGATCACGCTTGTCACCCCGAAGCCCTGCACCGCCTGCCCCGCCACGATGGCCGCCAGGATGAAGGAGAGGGAGCCGGCCGAGCGCACCCGCCCGTAGTCGAAGCGCCGCTCCCGCGCCGCGCCCAGGCAGAGCGCGTCCGAGAGAGGGATCACCGGCGCGTTCACCATGGCGTGCAGTACGGCGACCAACAGCAGAGCGGCGAAGCCCTGCGCCAGGGCGAAGCCGGTCACCGTGCAGGTGGCCAGCGCCGCGGCCACCACCAGAATGGTCCGCGCATCGCCGAATCCATCCGCCCCGCGCCCCACCGCGGGCGCCGCCAGCAGCCGCACGGCCGAGCCGGCGGCAAGGATCAGCGCGATCTGCTCCGGCCCCAGCCCCTGCCCGGCCAGCACCGCCGGCAGGAAGGGCATCAGCACGCCGATGGCGGCGAATTGCGCGGCGAAGAGCAGGGCGAAGCGGGTGGGAACCGGCATGGCGCGGGGCGTCAGCGGCCCGGCCGAGGGCCGGTAGATGCCGTGCGGCGGGCCGGTCCGCGGGCGGCATGGTCTCGTTCTGCGGGCATCATTGCCCACTAACCCCCGGCCGGCGCGGTTGCAAATCGCGCGTATCCGGCCCATGCATGGGCCCGCATGCCGGATACCCACCCCCCCATGTTCGACGCCCGGGTCAAGGCCGTGTTGGGCCCTACCAACACCGGCAAGACGCATCTGGCGATCACCCGCCTGCTCGCGCACAGCAGCGGCATCATCGGCTTTCCGCTGCGCCTGCTGGCGCGCGAGAATTACGACCGCATGGTGGCCGCCAAGGGCGAGCGCTACGTCGCCCTGATCACGGGGGAGGAGAAGATCGTCCCACCGGAGGCGAAGTGGTTCGCCTGCACGGTCGAGGCCATGCCGCTCGACCGAAGGGTCGAGTTCGTGGCGGTGGACGAGATCCAGCTCTGCGCCGATCCCGACCGCGGCCATGTCTTCACCGACCGGCTGCTGAACGCCCGTGGCATGGTCGAGACCATGTTCATGGGCGCCGAGACCATCCGGCCCCTGCTGCAGCGCCTGGTTCCGCAGGCCGAGGTCGAGACGCGCCCGCGCCTCTCGCAGCTCACCCATGCCGGCCCGGCCAAGCTGACCCGCCTGCCGCCGCGCAGCGCGGTCGTCGCCTTCTCGGCGGCCGAGGTCTATGCCATCGCGGAAGCCATCCGCCGCCGCCGCGGCGGCTGCGCCGTGGTCATGGGGCGCCTCAGCCCCCGCACCCGCAACGCCCAGGTGGCGCTCTACCAGAACCGGGAGGTGGACTTCCTGGTGGCGACGGATGCCATCGGGATGGGGCTCAACATGGATGTGGACCATGTGGCCTTCGCCGCCCTGCAGAAATTCGACGGCCACAAGGCCCGGCCGCTGACGGCGCAGGAGGCCGCGCAGATCGCCGGCCGCGCCGGGCGCGGCATGCGCGACGGCACCTTCGGCACTACCGGCGACTGCCCGCCCCTGCCGGACGAGATCGTCAACAAGATCGAGAACCATAATTTCGAGACGCTGCAGACGCTGGCCTGGCGGAACGGCGAGCTCGACCTCACCAGCGTCGATGCGCTGCTCGACAGCCTCTCGACCCCGCCGCCCTTCCCCGGCCTCGCCCGCGGGAACGACGCGGATGACTTCATCACCCTCTCCATGCTGGCGCGGGAGCAGGAGGTGCGGGGCCTCGCCACCGGCCGGGGACGCGTGCGCCTGCTCTGGGAAGCCTGCCAGGTGCCGGATTTCCGCAAGCTGGCGGATGACACCCATGTCCGGCTCTGCGGCCGCATCTTCAAGCACCTGGCCGAGGACGGCGTCCTGCCGGATGACTGGGTGGCCGGCCAGATCGGGCAGTGCGGCAATACCGAGGGCGACCTCGACACGCTGATGGCGCGCCTCGCCAATATCCGCGTCTGGTCCTACATCGCCGCCCGCTCCGACTGGACCCGCGATGCCGCCACTTTCCAGGCGGAGGCCCGCAAGGCCGAGGACGCCGTCTCCGACGCGCTGCATGAGCGGCTGACCGCCCGCTTCGTGGACCGCCGCGCTGCGCATCTGATCCGCCGCCTGGACGACACGGAGGAGGAGCTGCTCTCCGCCGTCACCCGCCAGGGCGAGGTGGTTGTGGAGGGCCATGCGGTCGGCCGCGTGGAGGGCTTCCTCTTCCACCCCGAGACCGAGGCGGAGACGGAGGAGGAGCGCAAGCTGGTGCTGCGCGCCGCCCGCCGCGCGCTGCGGGAGGAGATGCCGCGCCGCATCGCGGCGGTGGAGACGGCGAAGGACGAGGCCTTCGCCCTGACGCCCGGCCACCGTATCACCTGGACCAGCCCCGGCGCCGCGCCGGCCGAGATCGCCCGGCTCCGCCCGGGCTCCGAGCCCGGCAAGCCGCAGGTCGAGGTGCTGGCCAGCGAGTTCCTCGACGGCGCCCAGCGCGAGCGCGTCCGCGCCCGCCTCGCCAAATGGGTCGAGGGGCTGGTGGGCAAGGAGCTCGCCATCCTGTCCACGATCGAGGCCAAGGCGGAGGCCGAGGGCGCGCTTCGCGGCCCGGCCTTCCAGTTGCGCGAGCATCTCGGCCTCGTCCCCGGCAACACCAATGCCGAGATCAACCAGGACCTCCGGCAGAAATTGAAGGCGATCGGCGTCCGCGCCGGCCGCTTCGCCCTGTTTGTCCCGGAGGCGCTGAAGCCGCGCGCCATGGCGCTGCGCGCCCAGCTCTGGGCCATGTCGCGCAACATCGACACGCCGGCCCTGCCCGCCCCCGGCTTGGTCGCGCTGCAGCTCCGCGAGGCGCTGGAAGGTGAGGAGAATCCGCCGCCGCCGATCGGCTGGCCGACCGGCTTCGCCCAGGCCATGGGCTGGCTGCCGGCGGGCCCCGTGCTGCTGCGCCTTGATGTCGCGGAGCGGATCGCGGCCGAGCTCGGCTTCCTGACCCGCCGCGCCCCCGCGCCGCCGCCGCCCGACCTGGCTAGCCGGCTGGGTGTGAAGGCGGACACGCTGGGTGCGGCGCTGACCGCGCTCGGCTTCCGCCTGCTGGAGCCGCCGCCGCTCGCCGAGAACGAGTACGGTCCGCCGACGCCGCTGCGCGTGGCCCAGCCGCGGCCGCAGCACCACCAGCACCATCGTGGCCCGCGCCACCAGGGCCGCCCCGGCCAGGGGCCGCGCCCGGATGGCCAGCGGCAGGACGGGCCGCGCCATGGCCGCCGGGAGGACCGCCGCGAGGCACGGCCGGACGGTCAGCGCGAGGCTCGCCCGCCGCAGGAGGGCCGCCCGCCGCGGGAGCATCATGCCCCGCGCGACCGGCAGGAGGGCAGGCCGCCACGCGACCGGCAGGAAGGGCGCCCGCCGCGCGACCGCGACCGCCGCCCGCCGCGGGAGCAGCGCGAGGCCTGGCCTGCCCCGCAGCCGGAGGTGCCGCTGCCGCCGCCGACCAGCGCGGCGATGATCTTCTACGGCCCGCCTATCCCGCCCGAGCTGCGCAAGGGCCCGGGCAAGCTGGAAGTGACGCGCGGCGGCTTCGGCGGGAAGCCGTTCCAGAACCGCGACCGCGGTCCGGGCGGCCCGCCGCGCGGCCCGCGGCCGGACCGGCGCGAGGAGGATCGCGGCCCCCGCGGCCCCCGCGCCGATCATCCGTCCCATCGGGGCGACCGGCCGGAGGCGCCGCCGCGCGGCAAGCCGGCCGAGCCCGCCGGGCCGAACCCGGATTCGCCCTTCGCGGTGCTGGCGCGGCTCAAGCTGCAGCAGGGCTGACCACCCGGGGGCGTGACCTGGCGCCCCCGGCAAAGCGGTGGCGCGCCGCCGCGGCGCGCCGCACTCTGTGGGCCTCCGGGGAGGGGGCAGGACAGCGTGGCGGAAGGCGGCGAGGACCGGGACTGGCAGCGGCTCGACAAATGGCTCTGGTGCGCGCGGGTGGCGAAGACCCGCAGCGCCTGCGCCCGCATCGTCGAAGGCGGCAGCGTCCGCATCAACCGGCAGCCGACCGACAAGCCGCATGCAAAGCTGCGCGCGGGCGATGTGCTGACCTTCGCCCTCGGCTCGCCCGAGCGGGGGGTGGTGCGGGTGTGGAAGGTGGTCGCGCTCGGCGACCGGCGTGGTCCGGCGACAGAGGCGCGGACGCTGTTCGAGGATCTCTCGGCGCCGGGATCGGCCTCGGCCTGACCCGTCCCGCGCAAGCCCGCCGCGGCGGGGAGGCACGCCGGCCCTTATTCACGCTTTCGGGCGGCAAATCTAATCTTATCTCTGCTTTTATCCTGTGTTTTTCGGCACCGTCCGGCCAGCCAATGGCTTGCCAGAGGCCGCGTCGCGGTCCATGTCTCCCCTGCCGCATTGCCGGGCCTGAGGGACTGCCAGCCGTGACCTATGTCGTTCTCGAGAACTGCATCAAGTGCAAGTACATGGACTGCGTGGAGGTCTGTCCGGTGGACTGCTTCTATGTCGGCGAGAACATGCTGGTCATCCATCCGGACGAGTGCATCGACTGCGGCGTCTGCGAGCCGGAATGCCCGGCCGAGGCCATCGTGCCGGACAGCGACGACCGCGCCGCCGAATGGGCCGAGCTGAACCGGACCTATGCCGCGCAGTGGCCGAACATCACCCGCAAGGGTGAGCCGCCGGCCGATGCCGATGAGTGGAAGGACAAGCCCGGCAAGAAGGACCTGTTCAGCACGGAGCCAGGCCAGCCCTAGTGGTCTGATCGGCGCCAATGGGTTTCGTGGTGCGCGGGGCGTGCAAGCCAAGGGACGGGCGCCAGATCGGCGCCACGCTTGCCGCGAGCAGCGGTGTCAGCCCGTGCGGCATCCATATCTGAACGGCTGCGATAACGCGCTGCGTCATGCGGCGGAGCGGGGCTGATGGCCTCGGCGACCAACACGAGAAGGGTTTCGAGGCTTGTGGCCACGGCGATCCTGATCGTCGTGGCCGTCATGCTCACTCTGCCCCTCATGGTCCTGTTCGTCGGTATACCCGGCTTCATGGTGCCGACGACCGGAAGTGATCCCGACGAAACGCCGGGATTCTACTTCTGGGTTGTTGTCTGGGCCGCCATTCCTTTCCTCACGCTCGCCATCTGGAGCGCCGCCCTGGGCCTCGTCTGGGCCAGGCACCGCTGGTATTGGGCCATGACGAAGCTGTCTGTGGCGGTCGGTGTCGGGCTCCCCTCCCTGGCTTACTTCTACCTTCGTCTGTCGCGCTGACGCTGGTGGGCTGCCTTGAGCAGCCGCGTCGATCGGACCACTGGAGCAGATTGCAGAGGGGCGCAAAAGCTGCAGCCACGGCTTCTCCGAACGGGGGTCCGGCGGGCCTCAGCCCCTGTCGGCGCCATCCCGCTGCCGGCGGCCGGTCCTGGGCCGCGCGCCCGTTCGGGCCTGGGCGATGACGCTGCGCACCGCCTCGCCCAACTCGTTGCTTTGCATCGGCTTTTGCAGCCGCGCCGTGGGCCAGCCGAGGCCCCGCAGATCCGCCTGCGGTGCCTCCGCGTCATAGCCCGTGACCACGACCACCGGCAGGTTCGGCTGCCCGGCCCGCAGGCGGCGGATCACGCCATGGCCCAGCAGCCGGCCATTCAGCCGCAGATTGACCACCGCCACCGCGAGCTTGTCCGCCGCACGGCGCAGGCGAAAGGCTTCCGGTCCATCCCCAAGGGACCAGGCCGCCATGGTGTGAGCGCCCATCTGGAACGCCAGATAGCAG
>JAESGY010000512.1_pt1 | contig 14622 bp, 18 predicted proteins | sample 9269841 | NCBI WGS metagenome assembly JAESGY01 (sample SAMN17022865, study PRJNA683097) | algae metagenome | isolation source: Spirirestis rafaelensis WJT71-NPBG6 and co-occurring heterotrophs from... | place: USA: Pinto Wells, Joshua Tree National Park, Colorado Desert, CA | collected 2006-08-15
AAACCTAGTCATTATTCAAATTACTACAAAAGGGGGTGAAGGGGCTGCCGACGGCAGCCCCTTCACCCCCCCAAGAATGATTATCATTTTAAATAATGGCATAATTTATTTTTTGGAAGTCCCTAAGTTGTCGTTACCACCGCATAAAATTAAGATTGCTTGCTGGGTAGATTATCAGGATCGATGCCGAGCGATCGCAAATAATCTGCTAATTGTTCTGCCCGTGTTCGCTCTTGTTGAGCTTGTTCTTCTGCGGTTAAATAGCGATCGCCTCGCTGATTGTACCAAGACAGTAACTCTTGAGGAATACCAGCTACAACACCTTGATATCGTCCAATTCCCAAACCTACTTCTGGCATCCAGTAAGGTTCACCTATCTGCAATTGATAGTTACCATCAACCAATTTATACACTTCAAACGGTTGATGTTGGTCGCGCCGCCAAAATTCGGGATTGTAAATCACATAGTATAATACACCGAGTCGAGTATAGATAGCCATCTTCTCGTCGTATTCACCACCTGGGGAATGAGACACCATCTCCAACGTGAGTATGGGAACTACCTGATTTTCTTCCCAGACAGCGTAACTTTTGCGCGATTTACCGTTTTTTTTCCGTTCAACTCCCAAACTTAAAAAGCCATCTGGCACTACAGGTACTCTTGGATTAACGCCCGTAGTGTGATATAGTCCCATATCGACACCGAAGAACCAATCCATCCGCGAAGCCCAAATTGAGTTTAGTAAAAATAGTAAGACATTGGGCAGAAAGTTTTGGTCTTCGTTATCCACAGGTATATCGTCTGAACAAGGCAGCTCGTCAGTACTTGGTAACGCATTTTTGAGATCGGGTGACATAACCGTTGTCTCGATGGCGTTGAATTTTTTTATTATAGGTGAGCGTGGCTCTTAAAGCAGGCAATGGTGCGATCGCAACAAGCTGCTAATCAGCATTCTTAAGCGATAAAGTAGTGGTTATGCATCACATCTATAACCCCGCGGGGTTTGTCCAGTCCACCGCTTAAATGCTCGATTAAAAGCACTAGGTTCAGAAAACCCTAGCAAAAACGCCACATCATAAATAGGAGTGTCCGGATTCTTTAAATGCCGCAAAGCTAACTCTTTGCGGGTTTGGTCTAGAAGTTGCTGGTAGGATGTGCCTTCTTTTTGCAATTCTCGCTGCAACTGACGGACACTAATTGCTAAAGTGCGAGCAATTACTTCAATCAATGGCAATTCCCCTTTCAGTTGTTGGGCGATCGCATGACCATTTTGCACTCAAATCCTGGTGGGGAAGGGGTGTATGTCAAGCTGCGTTTTGATTTGCCCCCCAAAGCCAAAGGTAGCCCGTTGCACTATCACACCAAAATGGGTGAAACCTTTACTGTTCTTAAAGGGTGTTTAGAAATGGAAGTTGGTGGCAAGGGCAAATGCCGCACACTGCGCGCAGGAGAGAGTGTACATGTCCCTGCTGGTGTGCATCACAGTTTCCACAATCCTTCGGATGAGTGGGTCACATTTACAAGCGAAAACCGACCCGCAGGACAGTTTGAGCAGTTCATCAGAGGGCTGTTTGGTTTGGCAATTGATGGCAAAGTAAACGATGAAGGAATGCCAACCAATCTGCTGCACTTGGCTTTATTACTAAAGAAAGCCGACACGACACTTGTAGGTTTGCCGCCAATTGTGCAAAAACTGTTGGTTAACACCTTGGTTCAGATCGCTCAAAGACTTGGTACAGAGCGATCGCTCGTTAAGTACTGGGACAACACTAACTCAAAAGATGCTTGATGAGTTGTTGGCGATTAACCATTACTGTGACTATTGCACATACGCGCTAATTACATTGCAAGGAAAATTTGATGAATCGCTTACAACTGATCAGAACCACAGGGATTTTATTTATTTTACTAGTTCTGCTGCTAAATATTCCTTACGCCCTACTAGTAAAGAACTTTGAATACGACGATATTCTCCGCCAGCCTGTCGATTATGTTCTCACCCGATTTTATGCTGGAGGTGCAGCACTAGTTCTTACTTCGTTTGTTTTTGGATTCGCAGCATTGTTGTTAATGCCTGCCAGTATGCTCCTACACAAAGTCATTGCTCATGAGGACACTCCCTATCTTTCGGCTGCTACATTCATGGGTGCGCTTTCTGCGATACTTCAGTCTCTTGGGCTAATGCGTTGGGCATTTGTCATTCCTGTCCTAGCAAAATTGTATACGGATTCAGCTAGTAGTACAGGGACGCGCGAGGCAGTGATTGTTGTTTACCAGGCAGTCCATCAGTATGGTGGTGTTGTGATGGGTGAATATCTGGGGCAGACTTTACTCGCTTGCTGGACGTTGGGGGTCAGTTTGGCAATGCTGCGATCGCCACTATTCAAATCTTGGGTTGCCTGGTTGGGACTAATGACAGTACCATTGTGGCTTTTGGGACAAAGTGAGCTACTGGCAACGGTAATACCTGGAATGCCGATGCTGAAAGTCACCTCTATAGGATTCATTTCTTGGGAAGTCTGGTTACTTGTGGTTGGCATATCCTTACTGTGGGTACCGCGTCAACGAGTTGTGTTCAAGGCAAAATTGGCTTAAATCATAGAAAAACCTCGACCCTAACCCCTCCCGTAGTAGCTTTTAAGGAAGGGGTTAGGTTTTTGATTGTTAAGAGTGTAAAGGCGATCGCTTGCGCTTTAGTAACCAAGCAATTCCTCAAGCACCAAACGCGAGTAGCGATGCCGAACTTGGTTCAGGGGCTTTTGTGTTATTGTCAATTTTCAAAACTTGCTCAACCAAGAGTGCGATCGCCTTTTCAGTTTCTTTATTCTCAAATAAGAGCGATCGCTACCTTGTATTAAACTAATCCTAAGTGATTCCCCATTCCGCTCTGAAGGTTTCCAGCTTAGGATTTTTCAAGGGCTAAAATATCAAACTGTCCACGCTTTGGCAGTTTATAAAAGCCACCTTAACATTACCTCAAATAAGCAACTCAAAAGAGTAAAACATAAACAATTGACAAGCCAATCAAAGGATTGTTCATTGCGACAATACCTTACACCTTGTAAATTTTATAGCTATAGCGTGTGTTTAGCGTTAATTTTTTAACTTCAAAATGTGAGGGATTGTCGCTACTGAGGCAATCGATAGAATTGACTCAAATTAAGACATTTCTGGAAGAGTAGCCGCAAACTGAAAGTTAAAAATTTGGCTCTTTGTAAAACTCAATATTCTTTAGGGTTGAAGGTTTGAAATGATATTCAATACGCTCAAGGTGTGGCTTTTTCCACTAGCCCTCACCCTAGTTGGTGTTTGCTCAAATACAGCCAGAGCAACAGCACAAACCATTTATCCATTTAGTGGCGATTATCGCACAACAGTTAACATTACACCCATAGCTGGTGACATTTCCCAGGTATTTGAGGTAGGTGTAAGTGATGATGCTCCTTATGGTTTGGAACTATACGAGGGTCTGACATATTCCGTGCTTGACAGCAAAGGAAATCTCACCTTTAACAACAATCCAGAGGAATTCGGTATACAAGGCTATCCGTTGGGTTACATCCAGTTTGGCGAAGGCACGAATAAGTTATTTGGAACCAGTGATGCCACCGCTGCCGTTAACTTTGACAACCTGACAGCTAAAGGTTCTGGTCTTGTATATATCACTGGTGGTGAGGGCATATTCAAAGATGCTACAGCCACATTATTATTCTCGGAAGATGATATAGTTAATCTCGGATCAACTATTACCTTGAATGGTCTGGCAAAGGTAAGTGGTTCTATTAAAGTTTCTCAAAAAGTTCCGGAACCAACTACTACTACGGCGCTAGTTGGCATGGGCTTGATTGGAGTCGCTTTTCTTCGGCGTCGATGCCGTCTTCAATCAACAAGCTGAAAGTAGCATGTTTACTAAAAAAAATGTGATTAAAGTCCGCTTTGGCGGACTTTATTTGTTGGCGCTTTTGTTAGTGGAAAACAGATATTTACCGTTTGCGCTTGGTGAACGAAGCAACTCCTAAAGCACCAAAAGCGAGTAGCGAGAGTGCAGAACTTGGTTCGGGGACTTTTGCGCTATTGTCAATTTTTAAAACTTGTCCAACACCAGGGCGATCGCCTTTGTTCGACACATAAATCGCACCATCCAAACCAACAGTTAAAGCAGTAGCTGATTCTAATCCATTACCACTCAACAGCGTTGTCCGAGTTCCATCAGGGGCAATTTTAATTACAGAAGCATCAGAAATACCTTTCCACTGCGGCTCATTGCCATATTGTAAAGCGTACAAATTACCCTTAGCATCAAAAGCCAAGTCACCGAGTTGAGTAAAACCGTCAGCATAAACTGTTGTTTCACCATTCGCTGCAACTCTAAAAATCCGCGCTTCACCTTGCGGGAAAGGAAAACCCGTGTACTCGCTGACATATAAAGCGCCATCGGCACCAAAAACAACACCTGTAGGTACTGATTGAATTTCCACCTCATTTAGTGTTTGTCCGGGTGGTGGTGCATCGGGAGGTGACACTTGCCCCGGTTCCGGAGTTGGGAAAACGGGATTAGTTATAGTTTGTTTGGGAAGCACAGTAAACGACTTTAAATTACTGCCATCCAGTCCCACAGTTAAAATGTTGTTTGCTGCCGCATCCACAATATAAGCAGTATTGCCTTTAATAGTAAAAGCATAGGGATTGCTGGCTATTTCACCGCTAACATCAAGCACATCTTCGCCATCAGCATTATTAGCAAGTTCATATTTTGCTAAATCAGCAATACTGGTTAAAGAACCCGTATTGAAGTCTACTTTATAAAGTTGTCCCCAGCTAGGCGAATTTACAGGAAAATCATTGATAGTTGGATTACCACCATAGCCAATCAAAAGGTAAGCATTTCCAGCTGCATCAAATTGTATATCTTGAGGACCTTCACCTGTAGCACCACTTGGTCTTAATGCTATTGAAGGCAACCCTGTAAGTATACGCTCTTGCTTGCCATCTTTAACTCTGGTGACAGCACCACTTGTACCAGCACATGAATCAAGACCTTCCAAACTGGGTCCCGGAATGCAACGTCCATCCCCACCGACACCTGACTCTGTAATATACAGACTACCATCAGGAGCAAAGCTCAGACCGCGTACATTATCAAGACCATCAGCAACTACTTTAAAAGAAGCAGCTTCTACTGGTTTGGTTTGAGAAATAACGCTAAGAAATAAACTTATAGCTGTCAGGCTAAGAGTTTATTTAGAAAATAAAGATAAAGGCATGTTGAGCAGCTCTACTTTGCCAAAAGCTTACAAAATTTGCTCTTGCGATCGCAATGAGTAATCTTTTGATGTGCTTGATATTTGTTTGACTTCTGTCAATGTCTCTTGCTCAGAGAAACTGAAGTTATCTATTTATCTTGGATAGCCATTGTCCGCAGTTTATCAGCGTTGCCTTTGCGCTTCAAAAACGAACCAACTCCTACACCAAGCGCGATTACTGCTAATGCAGAACTTGGTTCGGGGACTTTTGCTGCTGGGTCAACTCTCAAGACTTGTCCAACACCAGGGCGATCGCCTTTACTTGAAACATAAATCGCACCATCGGGACCTATAGTTAAAGCAGTAGCTGATTCTAATCCATTACCACTAAGTAAGGTTGTCCGAGTCCCATCAGGAGCTATTTGAATCAGCGAACCATCCAGATTACCCTTATAAAATGCCTGATTAGCAAATTGTAAGGCATACAAATTACCTTTACTATCGAAACTTAAATCAGTCAGTTGTGTAAAGCCATCAGCATAAACTGTTGCTTTACCATCTTCTGCAACACGAAAGATATTTGCTTTACCTTCTGGGATAGGAACACCTGTTAATTGGCTGATATATAAAGCTTGATCAGGACCAATTGCCACACCTGTGGGTACTGCTTGATATTTAATCTCCTGCGTAGGAGTAGTTAGGGTTTGATCGGGAAACTCAACAAGCGTCTTTAAATTACTGCCATCAAGTTTGACACTCAAAACCTCGTTCCTATTTGCATTTGCAATATAAGCTGTATCACCCTCAATAGTAAAAGAGTAAGGATTGCTACCTACAGCACCATTAGGTAAAAGCACAGTCGGATCTTTGGCGAATTCATAGCTGGAAATATCGGCAATACTTGTCAAAGCACCCGTGTTAAAGTCAACTTTATATAGCTCTCCAAAATTCGGAGAATTTAAGGGTGTATTGTTGTAATTTACACCAGCAGAAAGACCAATTAGAAGGTAAGCATTTCCAGCAGCATCAAATTCGATGTCATTAGCGCCAATTCCCTGATTGCTAGTGGGTGATAATGCGTAAGACGGCAAATTTGTGAGAACACGCTCTTGCTTACCGTCCTTAATTCTTGTTACAGCACCACTCGGACCAATACAAGCTTGCTGGTCTGGGAAAGTAAATGATGCACTACATAGCTGGTCTCCCCCCACACCTGCTTCTGTGACGTAGAGACTACCATCAGGACCGAAACTAAGACCGCGTACATTATCAAGACCGTCAGCAACTACCTTAAAGGAGGCAGCTGCTGCTGGTTTCATTCCAGAAACAAACGCAAGACAAAAAGTTATAAACGTCAAGCGTATAGCTGATTTAGAAAGCAAAGATAAACGCATATAGCAATTAGGCATAACGAGTATAAGTGTAGAGTTAACAACTTCGCTATGCTTCACAAAGCCTATAGAATGCTGTTAGTTGCTAGCAATAGATAATCTTTGGATAGACTTGATATTTCTTTCGCTAATTTTGTAGCATCTTGCCTGAGAACGCTAATGCACACCCCCCGACAAGGCTACAAAAAGCGATTGGGTAGCTAAAGTGAAAAAAGCTTTTTTAAGTTGCTTTAACAGCTTCTCTAGCAACAGCTGCTTCCCTACTTAAATGAGAGTGCTATTGTAACAGAGCAATTATTTCATGCTACGCGCGATCGCCAACAGTTCGTCTCGACTGAGTTGATTGGTTGTAGCAATGTGAAATAGCACGTTCCCGGATTTCCACTGGATCTGCCGTAACGGAGCGTTTTGATTCCATCGCATCCCGTCCATAGAGTCTTGATGATAAATTGGCTCCCAACCTCCCTCGACATACTCACCAGTCAAGTTGCCAATTTGAACCGACTCTATTTTCGCACTCGCACCCACTGGACTCTTATCTACTTGTTGCAACGCTGGGTCCTTCGACCCGAACAGTGTTTTTGGCTGTGGGGGGAAAAAACTAATACTTACCCCACCAGACTTAGATTTGTACTTATCTAGGGATGTCTGAAGGATTGGACCAATTACTTTTTCTCCATCAAGGCGTTTTTCAGAAATTATGATCCTGGCATTTTTTTGAGAGTTTCCATAACTAAACACCACCACATCTGGAGAAAGAGATGCTACTTCCTTGTCGAAGACATACCCAGTAGGTATGAAAGTAGGTTCTTTCAAGTCAAAACCTCTTTCAATTTCCATTTCTCTGACTGTGGTCGTTGTTCGCTGCTCCATTTGCATTTTTCGCTCCACCATTTTTACTTCTCGCATCGTTCGCTTCTGCTCTTCAGTCAGAGGTGGGCGTTTTCCTGTCCTCGTTTTAGTTGTACCAACTTGATCGCTACTAGTGTGGCTGAAATTCTCAAAAATTGCTTGTGCTAGAGAGCGCAATGAAGGTGTTGATACGACTACAACTGATGAAATCGCTAGCAAAGCCATTGCAGCTATAGAAAATCGGTGAATAGGACGAGAACGTAACACAGCTAACTTCATAGTTCTGGTTCCTTGAATAAGTACGTTTAGAGATGGAGAAAAGCGCGATCTGTTTTGCTGAGTTTCCGGCAACTCCTGAGTTTTCTGACTTAGGAAAACTCAGGAGGCGTCCACCACATTCGCTCCCAGCAATCGTGTTTCTAGTTCTGCTGCAAAAGCAGGGTCTGGCTGGACTTCATCAGAGACAGCGACTAGCATTGCCGCTATGTCCGTTTCAGATTGTGATAGGCTCGGTGGTGTAGAGACACTCTCTCCAGCTAATTGAGCACTGAGGAACATGTCTAAGTCCTCAGCTAACTGCATTTCGTGACTTTTTCGGTGGTTCTCAGGTGTCATTGCTCTTCTCCTTGTGCATGAGGAGCCAGGTATTGTTGCAAATCAGCTATGGCTCGATGAATCAGCATTTTCACTGCTGCCTCGCTCTTTCCCATTACCTGAGCAACTTCAGCAGTATTTAAGCCTCCAAATATTCTCAGGGCAATCGCTTCAGCTCGATCTGGAGTCAGAAGAGTCTTTACACACCGAGCAATTTGCTCTAGCTGCAACTGTCGGTCAATTTCTTCTTCTATCGAGGGAGTGGGAGACGATAGCTGGTCAACAAACGTTAATGGCAGTGTTTCGCGGTTGTGACGAAAGTGATCGGCTGCTTTCCTACGGGCTATGCCCATCAGCCAAGCAGCAAACGAGCCGCGACCTTGGTAACTGGTAATCGACTCCTTTGCCGCCAGAAAAGTTTGAGTCGTCAAATCTTGAGCATGGTGTACATCTCCAACTCGCATGAAAAAGTAGCTATAGACATTTTTCAAATGACGGCGATAGAGTTCGGCGAAAGCAGAAGGATTATGTTTGGCATCATTCGCCAAAATGTTGTCTGGTTTTGTCGAAACCTCCGAATGGAGATTCTGCCTGGGAATAGAAGATTGAGGATTATTCATCCAGGATTTCCTACATGATGATGTAGATGCGTGTTAAACACGCCTCATATAATCTGTCGTAGTAGGACGCTAATTCGTAACAGATAAATTTCCAGAAGATCTATTGCGTTACCAAATGGGGAAAGGGGAGAGACGCGATAGATATATTGTTATGTTAGGGCGATCGCTGCTAGTTCCAGCACTGGCGCTCATTCGTCTACCCAGAGGAGTACGATAAATAATTATGCACCACCCATCGCTACAGCCGGATAGGTGCTGAATTAGGCGGAGGTTAGATTTGTGCTTAAAATTAGAAGACGAGAAAGAAACCCCAAGTTAAACATCACAGAAAACCAGGCTGGATACCTGTTTATCACGCCAACCATTCTGGTAATGGGGACTTTTGTTGTTTTACCCATCCTCTACGCTGTGTTTCTTTCTCTACAGAAAGTACAACTATTAGGCGGTATCAGCGGCGTTTCTTTGGAGGTGAAATTTGACTACTACCTCTCGCATTCCTTGGTTAAAAATACTGCTCTACCTCCTGCTGACGCTGTATGCTGTCATCACCTTAATTCCTTTTCTTTGGGCGCTTTCTGCTTCATTTAAGCCGCTATCAGAAATCGTCAGCGGGGAGTCTAATTTTTGACCACACAATTTCACTCTTGACAACTACAAACAAATCTTTCTTCAAGAGCCGTTATTTTTCCGGTGGCTATTTAATAGTGTATTTATCGCCGTCAGCGTCACCATTTTAAACTTGCTGTTTAACTCAATGGCTGGTTATGCTTTGGCGCGGCTACGCTTTAGGGGGAAGCGTTTCTGGTTCTTTTTGATTTTGGCTGTACTAGCAGTGCCGGCGCAAGTAACGCTGATTCCCACATTTTTGATATTAAAAGCGATCGGCTGGCTCAATTCCTACGAAGGCATGATTGTCCCCAGCATGGTTAATGCCACTTTCATCTTTATGATGCGGCAGTTTTTCGTTAATTTTCCTAAAGAATTAGAAGAAGCTGCTCAACTAGATGGTTTAACACCCTTTGGCATTTTCCGACATATAGTTTTACCTTTAGCAAAACCTGCACTAGCAGCACAAGCAGTTTTTGTCTTCATGGGTAGTTGGAATAATTTCTTGTTGCCTGTAGTGATTTTGTTTGACCCCGAAATGTTTACCCTACCCTTAGGACTAAACACCTTTAAAGGGCAATATATCAGCTATTGGAACTACATTATGGCAGCTTCTATGGTGTTCACCCTACCCGCTTTAAGTATTTATGCTTTTTTCAACCGCTACTTTATTCAAAGCGTAACTTTTACAGGGGGTAAAGGATAGGCAAAGGCAGGGGGCAGAAGGTAAAATAACGTCTTTTGTCCATTGCCTAATGCCCACTGTCAGTATTTTGGAGAACAAATTGCACTCCGAACGTGATATTGGTATAACAGCGAGAAATCTGAGCGGAGGTTTCCTTTGATCAGAACTTCGGAAACTCAATCTCTATCTGTTAGTTAACAAGCATTATGGGTTTTACAAACCTATCACTCGCAGAGATAGCAGCAGATTACAGCGTCCCTCTGGAAAAGGTGCTGTCTTTATGCGACAAACCAGTAGTAGAAGACTGGAAAACTGGAAGACTGGCAATTAGCATTTTTGAGATTGAGTATCGCTGTCAAGTGCTGTGTTGAGCGTCAAAACATTTAAGGGGAAACATGTTAAAAAGATTAATTGGCATTATTTTGGCTACTGTTTTACTAACGTTTCATTTTGTTGTCGGTAGCGCAACAGCGCTGCAACTAACCGCAGAAACGCTGACGGTACCATTAAATGACAGCGGTGATACCACTGTCCTCAGCCTTAAAGAAGTTAAAGAAGGCAAACGTTTATTTAACTACGCTTGTGCCCAATGTCATGCTGGTGGTGTTACCAAGACTAACCAAAACGTGGGACTTGAACCGGAAGCTCTAGCATTAGCAACACCAAACCGTAATAACATTGAAGGTTTGGTAGACTACATGAAAAATCCCACCACTTACGATGGTGAAGTGGAGATTTCGGAAATACATCCCAGCATCAAGAGTGCAGATATTTTCACAGCAATGAGAAACTTGACTGACGAGGATTTAAAGGCGATCGCCGGTCACATTCTCCTGCAACCTAAAATTGTTGGTCAGAAGTGGGGTGGTGGTAAAATTTATTACTAAACTCTTCACGCTCCTGCTAAGTTATCGGTTTTGAGCGATCAACGTCTGAAGAAAACCGCGATCGCACTACAGAGTTGTTAAGTCTAGGGTTGAGGGACTGGGACAATTTAAAGCATGAAGGCAGAAATTTTTCTTACTTCATATTTCTTATCAATTCCTTATCTCTAATCCCTAGACTAAACAGCATAATTCAAGATTTAGTAATGAGAACGCTAACAGTACAGTCTCAGGCAGAAAAATGTTTTCTCGATTATTAGTTCGTCATTTATTAGTTATTTTAGTAATTATACTAATGCTGTTCAGCCGTAGCTTACCCGCCCAAGCTGCTAATATTGAGCCTTACATAACTCGTTATTTGCATATCACTGAGCAAATTAGCCTTGACTTAGATGGGCAAGGCAATACAAAAGAGTTTTCACCACAACAACTATCGGATGGCAAACAACTGTTTTCAAGCAATTGTATAAATTGTCATGTTGGCGGTGCAACTTTACCAGATCCGGAAGTGTCTCTGTCTTTGACAAAACTTAAAGGAGCTACTCCACCGCGCGATAATATTAACGGTCTGATTGCCTTTATGCGACAACCGATGACCTACGACGGTAGTGAAGAAACTTATTGGTGTCGTCAGGTAGCTAACAGCCTACTATCACAGCAGCAGGTGGAAAGTTTAGCTGCTTTCGTTTTGACAGCCGCAAAAAAAGCCCCTGGTTGGGGTACAGAACTTTTTAGCAATTAAACCTATATCTAGATTTGAGACGCGTTATTCGGCTTTTACACCAGTAGTATTGCTCAAAATTGAAAAAAAAATATTATCTATGACAGATTGTCATATTTAGCGTTGATTTATATCTAAAATGAGGAAGGCAAGATAAAAGTGTTTGTTAGGAGAGATTCATGAAATCAATTGCAGCTAGTTTGCGACGCTTGGGTTTAGCTGTTTTAACAATTTGTTTAGTTGTGAGCAGCTTTGCTGTTTTCGCTCCCAGCGCTGCGGCTGAAACCTATACGGTTAAACTAGGCAGTGATAAAGGAATGCTGGCGTTTGAACCGAAAAAGTTGACTGTTAAACCAGGCGATACAATCGAATGGCTGAACAACAAGGTTCCTCCCCATAATGTTGTCTTTGATGCTGCCTTGAATCCTGCTAAGAGCGCCGATTTAGCCAAAGGACTATCTCACAAGAAATTGCTGATGAGTCCTGGTCAAAAGCAAACAACCACCATCCCCGCAGACGCTCCTGCTGGTGATTACACATTCTACTGCGAACCTCACCGTGGCGCAGGTATGGTTGGTAAACTCACTGTTGAAGGCTAAGAATAATGCTGTGGGTGCAAGATGATTTTTTTTGCTCCTGGGCAAAGTTCGCAAAACGTATCTTTAGGTAGCATTTTGTCAGACTAAGACGATGCATATCAAACGGTTCCGAATTTTTTCCTCATCTAAGATGCTAAATGGTACGTAGCGATTGAGGGGATGAGCTTCGGAACCGTCAATTATATATAGTCTTTACAATATTGTTAAGTCAACACCCTTGAAGGGTGTCGCCACACTAACAAAGGCCGCCTACACGGGCTATGATATTCTAGCCCGCGTAGGCGGGCTTTGTTCGTATAGCCCCAGGTTTATAGCCTGTAGGGTATGCAAAAAAATAGCTGTCACTAACTCCGGGCTAAAGCCACGGAGCTTGTTTAAACCAATTTAGACAACGCAAGTAGAGACTACCGCCTTGAGACACAGCTTGGTACAAACCTCCAAATACTTCTCTAGTTTGGAAATACTTTAAGCCTAATTGGTATAGGCGTTGGGTCAAGCCAAGACATCTTAGCTGTGTTGCGGGAAGAGACTTAAACATTTATTGGGTTATACCAATCATGCGAATTCCAGTAGTAGATCAATGCTACCAACCACTGATGCCTACCACTCCTGCGCGAGCACGAAAGTGGGTAGAGTCAGGCAAGGCTGTTAAGCGATGGTCTGATTCTGGACAATTCTACCTTCAACTGACAGTTGAACCTTCAGGAAGGGTGATCCAAGATATTGTCGTTGGGATCGATCCAGGTAAAAACTTTTCTGGGATTGGTGTACAGTCATCTAAATACACTTTGTACACAGCGCATCTGATTTTGCCTTTCCAGGCAGTGCGTGATCGGATGGATGCACGACGGCTAATGCGTCGTGGGCGTAGAGGGAGAAGAATCAATCGTAAGGTTGAGTTTTGCAAACGCGCTCATCGCCAAAAGCGTTTCAACAATCGTCGTCAAAGGAAACTTGCTCCCTCAATTCGTTCTAATCGTCAACTTGAACTGAGGATAGTTTCTCAATTATGCAGAATTTATCCAGTCACAGAAATTAGATACGAATATATCTGGGCTGACGTGGATTTAACCAGTGGGCGCAAAAAGGCAAGATCAGGAAAAGGTTTCTCGGCAGTGATGGTGGGGCAGCGATGGATGCTTAAACAGTTGGAAATTTTTGCACCTGTTATCACAATTGAAGGATACCAAACCGCATTAACTCGCAGGTATCTTGGGCTGATAAAAAACAAGACTGACAAATCTAAAGCAGAGTTCAATACTCACGCTGTAGATGGTGTTGCTATTGCTGCATCTAGTTTTGTTGAGTATCGCCAATACCACAAAGTCAAAGAGGATGGTGGTGCTTGGTTTGGTTTCGTTGTTATTACGCCTGCACAATTTTTCGTAATTCGCCGCCCTCCTTATTCTCGTCGGCAACTGCATTTAATGGTTCCCGCCAAAGGGGGGATTCGCCGGAAGTATGGCGGATCTACAACTCGTCACGGATTCCGTAAGGGGGATATAGTCAACTCACCCAAAGGAGTTGGATATGTTTCAGGCGACACTGAAAAACAGATATCTGTCAGCGATGCCAACTGGAAAAGGTTGGGGCAGGTAGCATCTAGCAAGGTGAAATTGATCCGGCGTTCGACTGGATTAATTACTACTGCTAGATCCATGTTAAGCCGCCCTTCGCTTCGCACGCATGGCGGGGTTTCAAACCCATTTTTTTGATGAAAGAGCTTCTAGCAACCATAGAATAGTTACTAGAGACGGTTTTGTAAGTTCCACCGAACCTATTTGCAAGGAGAACCTATTGAGAATATTTTTATTAATTTTACTATTAGCGATCGCTCTCGAATTTACATTCATTCATCCAGCACTAGCTGTCGAAATATCCAACGGTGCCAAAATATTCAATGCTAACTGCGCCTCTTGTCACATCGGTGGTGGTAACATTCTCATTGAGCAGAAAACTTTGAAAAAGGAAGCTTTGTCAAAGTACTTGGAAAATTATGATGTTGACTCTATTGCCGCAATAACTCACCAGCTTCAAAATGGGAAAAATGCGATGCCTGCTTTTAAGGATAAGTTAACTCCTCAAGAGATTATGGAAGTAGCCGCTTACGTTTTCCAACAAGCCGAACAAGGCTGGTGAAGTCAACCCGGTTCTGCTTTGAAGACGCACTCACGTTCGGTGGAATTAAAAATTAAAAATTAAAAATTAAAAAAAGAAATTAATTTTAAATTTTAAATTCGAGCGTCTGGTGAAAGAGAACCGACGGTCAAGATGATATAGGGACTGTGGCTAAAAATGATTTTTAACCTTTTTCGCGGAATTCCCCATCCGTCTACACGGTGGGGATGGATAGCGGACAGTTGCGAGGCACACCGATTGCGGGTGTCCGAGAAATTGTCAATTTCTTGATTGGCATACTTTTACCA